>CDZF01001620.1_pt1 | contig 174554 bp, 144 predicted proteins | sample 557591 | NCBI WGS metagenome assembly CDZF01 (sample SAMEA3182093, study PRJEB8094) | gut metagenome | biome: human; feature: gut; material: Stool; isolation source: human stools | place: Canada | collected 2012-02-04
ACATACGCTCGCTCTATCACGCCTCGCCCGAACGCAGCGGCGTGACGATCACCACCATCGGCCGTTCGGCCAACTCGGTGATCGAGCTCCACGGCGACCTGATCGGCTCGTGCCGCGACGTCTTCGAGTTCATCCGCAGCCAGGCGTTCACCAAAATCTACGAAAACCTGCTGGCACAGGTCTACAAGCGCGTTCCGGCCCTGGCCGACATGGACTTCAACACCGTCTCCTCGCGCTACTCGAAGGCCGTGCTGCTGAAATACATCACCAACAAGAAGACTTTCCAGCCCAACCATCACGTGCTGGACAACCCCGAGGAGAAGAACATCATGCGCGAGGTGCTCATCGAGATGGAGAACCTGCTCTTCTCGGACAGCAAGATGAAGATTCTGGCCATCAACGCCACGGGCGACCCCGCCCTCGACAAGGCCAAGTTGGAGGGGCTCAACTCGATCCTCAAGAAGTACATCCGCGAAATCCTGCTCCACTTCAACCTCCCCTTCGAGAAGGAGAGCCTGGAGCCGAGCCGCCGCGAGATCATCCGCACGGCCGGGGAGACCTTCACCGAGATCACGGGCATTCCGCTGAGCGAACTGAACCTCAACATCTGGGTGGACGAGTACATCCGCAACCTGCGCGAACTGCCCCGTTTCCGGGAAATTCCCCTCTCGGGCAAGAGCATCGGCTTCATCCAGGACGCCATCACGGCCGGGGTGAACAACTTCGCCGAGATCACCGACAAGATTCTCTACCTCTACCTGCTCAACAACGACAACTCGTTCTACCGCATGATCTGCGAGCGGCTCCGCTACTTCAGCGACCGCATCGGCGAGACCGAGGACGGCGAGATCAAGATGTTCACCGAGGAGTTCGTGACGAGCATCCTGCCCGACCAGCTGCAGGAGATCAGCAACTACATCATGCGCAAGCGCGACATCAAGATCGCCGAGAGCGAAATCTACTCCGTCGCCCGCCGCGTGGTGCGGTTCTACATCAGTCTGGTCAAACGCACCAAGGGCACCGACTACTACAACCGGTACGCCCATACCCTTGTCCGCATCGTGGAGACCGCCTTCCGCAAGCAGAACTCCAGCGTCAACGAAATGGTGCAGCACGGCATCTCCCTATACAAGGGCTTCGAGATGGAGAACAAGGCGCTCGAAACCTTCGAGGGCGGCCGCATCGGCTGGATCAACGAACTGATGAGCAAGTGCGGCGTGATCTCCTCCGAACAGCCCGTCCAGGAGCACACCCGCATCGTGACCGACGCCAAGAAGCGCGAATACCCGTTCCACAAGATCGACCGCGTGGAGCTGAAAAAGCGCGACGGGGAGCCCGATCCCGAGTCGCCCACGGACTACATCCGCTGGATCAATCCGCGGCCCGAACCCGGCTTCTTCGCCGACCGCCTGGCCCGTTTCGTCGCCAACATGGACTCCGACGACTACCGCTGCAAGGTGGTCAAGCACGGCATCGTGAAGGAGCTGGTCATCTTCCAGAAGGGCTACATGAAATATCTGACGGACAACTACCGGCTCAATTACACGGAGGACATCAGCCTGCATGACATCCGCAATTTCGTGCCCGACGTCATCAGCCTGCTGGGCGCTCCCGAAAAGCTGATCTCCTTCCCTCAGATCGGCTACTTCGACATCAAGGGGCCGGCCGGCAACATCAAGACGATCGTCACCCCGCTGAAATCCGAAGCCGACTACTTCGGCGACGTGAAGAAACCGCGCCTGACGGTCATCAACGAAAAGGTGAAGGAGTTGGGCGGCATTCCGCGGCACGGTTCGCTCTTCCTGGTGGAGGAGAACGACGGCAGCGTCTTCGTGGTGGAGATCTGCGGCGACAGCGGCGTGGGCAAGAGCGAGATGATCGCGGCCTTCGTGCTCAAGTGGATGAAGAACAATCTGGAGGGCATCCGCTCGGTGAAGATGATCGCCGGCGACATGTTCCACGAGTTCCAGGATGCCGAGGGCAACCTCTACGGCATCGGCACCGAGGTGGGCGACTTCTCCCGCACCACGGACTTCGACCCCGACTATATCAAATATTACAAATACCTCTTCGACACCAGCGCCGACAGCAACGTGGACGACCTCAACTCGCGGAGCACCGTGAGCGGCATGTGCGACATCACGATGCCCTTCAAGATCGACATTATGCTCAGCGCCAGCAACTATGCCAAGGAGGAGGGCGGCATCACGCGCGTCGACAATCCGGAAAACTTCCTGCTCTACATCGACGCCCACGGCGAACGCAAGGAGAAGGCCACCAGCCAGGACGGCCCCAACTTCCAGCGTACGCTCAAGCGGTACACGGCCGACAAGAACATCGTGGACGTGATCGCCCGCCACGGCAATTACCTCGACGACGTGCTCGACTGGGACTGGGTGGCCTCCGAACGGAAATACTACCTCGCCTCGTCGTTCAAACTGCTCGACAAGATCGACATCGTGGAGATCGTGAAGATGATCTTCGTGGGCAAGCGATTCAAAGCCAACGACATCGCCTACACCATCCGCGACGTCGCCTTCGACATGATCCAGAACCGCTTTATCGCCACCACCGTCTACTGCGAAGGCGGCACGGAGATCGAGACCCGCACGAAGATCGACCGCCGGATATTCAGCTCCATCTTCGATTCGCTGGCCTCCACCCCGGGCGGACAGCCCTTCATCGCCGAGGAGGGACAGGTCGAGTGCGTGCGTCACCTGATCGACTGCCTGCGCGGCGGCAAGGACGGCAAGGGCAAGGCCCGCCTGATCCAGTGCGGCGTGCTCTCGACCGAAATCGGCAAGAAAGGGCGCGAGATCACCGGCCCGCAGAAGGCCGCCGCCGCCCTCAAACAGCTGATCCAGGAGGTGCGCACCAGCAAGCCCGAGATCAACGAGGGCAAGATCAAGGTGAAACGCCTCATCAACGAGAAGTACCACCACATCTTCGGCGGACGGATGAACAGCAGCGAACTGTGGCGCTACAACTTCTACCTCTACCAGCTGGAGAACATGCGCAAGGCCGACCTGCGCCGCATGGACAACAAGAGCAAGAAGGTCGACATCAGCAACCTGGTGGACTTCACCCCCAGCGACCGCAGCAAGGAGTTCTCGCCGCTGCTGGTGACGCCCAACCTGAACATCGAACTCACGAGCTTCGGCGAGACGTTCGAGGAGCTGATGAGCCTGCCGAACTACCCCGACTTTGCCGAGGAGTTCGCCGCCCGCACGGGCAAGCTCTACGTGGCCGAAGGGTACAGCGAGGAGACCAACATCAACAACATGATCGTCCAGCTGCTGCTCATGGAGGACTACATCTCCCCGGACGACATCGCCCGCGGAAGCGTGATCGAGAAGGTCAACCGCGAGACGATCGCGGCGGCCAAATACGCCGTGGTGCAGTTCCTGGCCTCCCGGACGGCCGAGGCAGCGGCCAAGGCCCCCGCAGCCCGGACAGCCCCGCAGCGCACCTCGCAGGCCAAAGGGAAGAAATAACCCTTTCCCCCGGAGGGCCTGAATACGGTAACGGGCCGCAGCCGAAAAATCGGCTGCGGCCCGTTTTTTGCGGAGAGCCCGTACGTATATCCGAAGATTTTCACTACCTTTACATGATTCTTCAGCACGCACTTCCGTCCGGAGACACCGACTTAAACTTCGAATACCGATGCGAACGATCAGACGAATGAAAACGGTGCAAAACCTCCTGTGTCTGGTGGCCATCGCCGCCTACCTGTTCGGCCATCAGATCGTGGGACAGACCGGACTCGACATCCTCCGCTACACGTTCGCCGGCGAGGAGAGCGGACGGACGGCGGAGATACTCAAAACGCTGGCCCTCGTTTCGGGCTGCACGCTGGTACTGGCAGTCAACCTGATCAGCCTGGCCGCCGACGGAAAGGCCGCCGACCTGCTGCGCAGCCTCTTTTCGGCCTATGCGTCGTGGACGTTTCTCCATTTTCTGGTCATGCTCGTGGTCGCCGGTCCGCAGCACGGAGTGGCCCGGCCGCTGGGAGGCGGATTCTTTCTGGCCCAGACGGCCGTCCTGTGCATCTTCCTGCTTTCGGTGCAGATCGTCCGGATCAAAAAAGCGGGCCGTGCATAGGCACGACCCGCCGCAGCTCCGGTTTTCCGGACATCAGACATTCTCCTCCGCCCCGGCGGCATCCTCCTCCCCCTCTTCCCTCTCCCTGCGGAACAGGGACAGGACGGTCTGGAAACCGCTGTATGCCGTGCGTACAAGAGCCTGGAGGTGCTCCATCTTCTGCGTCACCACGCCGGTCACGTAACCGATCGAGAACATCTCCCGGAAACGGCCCCACTCGCGCACGAGTTCACCCTCCCGGGCCTCGATCATCCAGTCGAGACGCTCCCGCTCCGTCCTCAGCTCGGAGAGCGAAGCGATCCGGTCGTAGCGTCTTTTATTTCGGGTCTCCGTCATCGTATTTGTTTCTCGGGTTAAAGAACATTTGGCTGAACATCCTCACCATCCGGTCGGTGATGAGCCTGTCGCGCAGCAGGAACACGATCCAGGCCGCCGCCAGATAGAGCGCCCCCACCAGGATAATGGACAACAGGAACGAGCCCAGCACCGTGCCCAGCCACCACACCAGCGCCGCAGTGAACAGCAGAAGCGCCATTCCGGCCAGCAGCGCGGCAATAAAGACGGCCGTCATGTTGCCGAACACGAGGGAGAGGTTCTCCACCATGTTCAGCTTGAAGGCGTCCAGTCGCAGGTTCAGATACGAGACCAGTTCCTGTATCAGGCGTTCAGCCCTGTTCGGCTGATTCTCCTGTTCCATGGGCTATTTTTCGATATTGGCGGAAGCCTGCTGTGCGGGCAGCACCTCGTCGATGGCCTCCTTGATCTGTTTTTTACCCCTTTTCACCTCTTTTTCCACGTAGGCTTTGATGTCGTGGCGCAGGTCGCCGCCTTTTTTGGGGGCGAGCAGCAGGGCAACGGCGGCACCGGCGATAGCTCCGCCGATAAACGCAAGAACGTTAGACTGTTTCATAATCGTAATGGTTTTAAACAAAGTTAGAAAATATAATCGTATATCCTGCAAATTCGGTTCCAAAATCCGGCTGGCCGTCGTAAAAATTTCCGTTTTCCGGTACCGAACGGGAATATTATACCTACCTTGTCTGTCGAACCGTCCGCCCCGGCGGACACAATTCCCAAAATATGAAGAGACTGAAATCGTTGAAGTCGCTCAGAATAGGCGACCTGAAAATATCGCTTCCCATCGTCCAGGGCGGCATGGGCGTAGGCATCTCCCTGTCGGGACTGGCCTCGGCCGTGGCCAACGAAGGAGGTGTGGGAGTCATCTCCAGCGCCGGACTCGGCCTGCTCTACCGGCGCCTCTCCCCGGACTACTGCAAGGCCAGCATCCTCGGCCTGAAAGAGGAGCTGCGCAAGGCCCGCGAACGGACCCGCGGCGTGATCGGCGTGAACGTCATGGTCGCCATGAGCAACTTCGCCGACATGGTTCGCACCAGCATCGCCGAACGGGCCGACATCATCTTCTCCGGCGCCGGCCTGCCGCTCGACCTGCCCTCGTATCTCGACGGCCGTTCCCGCACGAAACTGGTCCCGATCGTCTCCTCCGTCCGCGCTTTCCGGCTGATCTGCCAGAAGTGGACGAACGGATACGACTACCTGCCCGACGCCGTGGTGGTCGAAGGGCCCAAGGCGGGCGGACACCTCGGCTACAAACGCGAGGAGATCGACAACGGAGCCTTCTCCCTCGAAAAGACCCTCCCCGAAGTGGTGGCCTGCGCCCGCGAATGGAGCGACCGCTACGGCAAACCGATTCCCGTGATCGCGGCCGGCGGCATCTACACGGGCGAAGACATCTACCGCATCATGGAGCTGGGCGCCTCGGGCGTGCAGCTGGGCACCCGTTTCGTCACCACCGAGGAGTGCGACGCCGCCGAAGGGTTCAAACAGGCCTACATCGCCTCCCGCAAGGAGGATATCGGCATCATCCAGAGCCCCGTGGGTATGCCCGGACGCGCCATTTCGAGCGAATTCATCCGCAACGTGGAGCAGGGTCTCGAACGCCCCCGCACCTGTGCGTTCCATTGCATCCGCACCTGCGACTACAAAAAGAGCCCCTACTGCATCATGCTGGCGCTCTACAACGCGGCCCGGGGCAATTTCCGCCACGGCTACGCCTTCTGCGGCGCCAACGCCTACCTCGCCGACCGCATCACCACCGTGCGGGAGACGATCTCCACGCTGGTCGGCGAATACCGGGAGCGCCGCGAACGCGCCCGGAACGAAGCCGCCGAACGCTGGAAAAAGTAGCGGAATCTCTCCCGCGTTCCGGGAGAAAATGTATCCCGGAACGCGGGAGAGAAAGCATACCGGCCTTTCAGAAAACCCGTCGCCAGCTTCCGTCTCGGAGAATGACGTGCGAAAATTTTCCGGGGAAAATTAGGCGGTCCGGTCCGATTTGCCTATCTTTAACCGTTCAATTTCCACGCATCGTCGCATGACACCCAATCCCCAGCTGGACCTGGCTTTCGAATTTCTGGAATCGACGGGAACCAACCTGTTCCTGACGGGCCGTGCCGGTACGGGCAAGACCACATTTCTCCACGAGGTGCGCCGCCGCACCCCGAAGCGGATGATCGTCGTCGCTCCTACGGGAGTGGCGGCCATCCATGCGGGCGGCGTGACGATGCACTCCTTTTTCCAGCTGCCGTTCGGCCCTTACGTGCCCGACACGCAGCGGACGCAGGATGGCCGGCCGATGGAGCACGCCCGCTATTCGCGCAACAAGATCGCCATCCTGCGCAGCATCGACCTGCTGGTGATCGACGAGATCAGCATGGTGCGGGCCGACACGCTCGACGCCGTGGATGCCGTCCTGCGCCGTTTCCGTGACCGGGAACGTCCCTTCGGCGGCGTGCAGCTGCTGATGATCGGCGACGTGCAGCAGCTGGCCCCCGTGGTGAAGGACGAGGAGTGGAACCTGCTCCGCGACCACTATGCCTCGCCCTTCTTTTTCGACAGCCGGGCCCTGCGGCAGACGCCCTACCTGAGCATCGAGCTCCAACACGTCTACCGCCAGCAGGACGAGGGATTTCTCGCCCTGCTCAACGCCGTGCGCGACAACACCCTCTCACCCGACGACCTGGCCCGCCTCAACTCCCGCTGCCGACCCGGTTTCGAGCCCGGCGAGGGCTGCATCACCCTCACTTCGCACAACCACACCGCCCGCGAAATCAACGCCCGCCGGCTGGCCGCCCTCCCGGGTCCGGCCCGCACCTTCACGGCCACCGTCGAGGGCGATTTTCCCGAATACTCCTTTCCCACCGATCCCGAACTGGAACTGCGCGAAGGGGCCCAGGTCATGTTCACCAAAAACGACGCCTCGCCCGAAAAACGCTACTACAACGGACTGATCGGCACGGTCACGGAGATCGGCGACGAACGTATCGTCGTCGCGCCCTCCGACGGCGGCGACCCGATCGAGGTGGAGGAGGCCGAATGGACCAACACGAAGTACACGCTCGACGAACAGACCCGTGAAATCACCGAGAGCGTCGAGGGCCGCTTCATCCAATACCCGCTGAAAACGGCGTGGGCCATCACGATCCACAAGAGTCAGGGGCTCACCTTCGAACAGGTGGCCATCGACGCCGCCGACGCCTTCAGCGCCGGGCAGGTCTACGTGGCCCTCAGCCGCTGCAAGACGCTCGAGGGCATCCACCTGCTCTCGCCGCTGCCCATGCGGGCCATCATCCGCGACCGCACCGTGGAGGCGTTCACCCGCAGGGTCGAAGAGAACCGGCCCGGAGCGGCGGAACTGGCCCGACACCGCAAGGAGTACTACCTCTCCCTGCTGGACGAACTGTTCGACTACGGCCCGGTCAGCCGTACTCTGCGCCATCTGAAACGAGTGCTCACCGAGCATCTCAACAAACTCTATCCCCGGTTGATCCAGCGTTGGGAGGAGTTCTCGCCCCGGTTCGTGGGAGAGGTCCTGGAGGTGAGCGAGAAGTTCCGCCGCCAGCTCGCCCGGCTGGGCGACGGGGCCGGAGACGACTACGCCCGCGACCCGCAACTGGCCGAACGGATCGCCAAGGGCACGGAATACTTCACGGGAAAGACCCAGGAACTGATCCTTCCGCTGCTCTCCCTGAGCCGGGTGGAAATCGACAACAAGGAGGCCCGTAAAGCGGTCGGGGAGGCCCTCACGCGGGCCAACGAACCGCTGGCCGTCAAACTGGCCGTACTCGACCGCGCCGCCGGGGGATTCACCGTATCCGGATACCTGCAGGCCCGTGCCGAAGCCGTGGCGGGCGAAAGCACGGCCCCGAAACAGCGCACCCCGAAACCGGCCGCCGAACGCAGGGAGAGACCGAAAAAGGAGCGTGCGGCGAAAGATACCCTGCCCGGTCTGCCGGAGGAGGCGACCGCCGCGGAGGATGGAGAGGACATTCTCCACCCCGGTCTGTTCGACCTGCTGCGCGAATGGCGCCGCGAAGAGGCCCGCAGCCAGGACGTTCCCGCCTACATCGTCCTGAAGCAGAAGGCACTCATCGGAATCGCCAACACCGTTCCCTCCGACCGCCGAGCCCTCTCCCGGATCGCAGGGATCGGTCCCCGCTTCATCGAACGCTACGCCGACGCGGTTCTCGCCCTGACCGCCGAATACCGGGAAGAAAACACCGAAGAGGCATGACCGATCCCCGTCTCCATACGGTCGCCTTTTCCGGACACCGGACGTTCAAAATGAGCGGCGACGACCTGTTCTCCCCTTCGGCCGGGGAAGGGAGGCCGTTCGAGCTGGCCCTCCGCCTCGACCGCCAGCTCGAACGGCTTCACCGCGAAGGATACGACACGTTCCTCTGCGGCATGGCCGAAGGTTTCGACCTGGAGGCCGCCGAAGCCGTCCTCCGTCTCAGGGACCGGACGGCCGGAGAACCGGACAGTGTTCCCCACGCCCCGGAAACGGAAAGCACACCGGGTACGGTGCGGCTGATCGCCGTCATTCCCTATGCCCGGCAGGCGGCGCAATTCTCCCCCGCCGACCGGACCCGGTACGAAGCCGTACTGGAACGGGCCGACGAACGCATCCTGCTTTCGCCCGTTTACCACGCGGGTTGCTTCCACGTCCGCAACGACTATCTGGTGGACCATGCCTCCCTGCTCCTGTGCTACTACAACGGCACGCAGGGCGGCACCCGCTACACCGTGCGCCGGGCCCTGAAAGCGGGTCTGCCCGTGGTCAACCTCTATCCCTGACCTATCTCCCGAAACGACTTCACCCCAGCCGCTAAGCGGCTGGGGTGAATCTCTCGCGGGGCATCGACGGCCCCTTCTTGCAGCGTCTGCGCCGGAGTACGGCCAGCGGAAAAACGCTACTTGAAATAACGGTTGTACAGTCCTTCGAAACCTTTACCGTGACGGGCCTCGTCCTTGCACATCTCGTGCACGGTGTCGTGGATAGCGTCCAGATTGAGCTTCTTGGCCAGCGTGGCGATCCGCTTCTTGTCCTCGCAGGCACCGGCCTCAGCCTCCATACGCTTCTTGAGGTTGGTCTTGGTGTCCCAAACCACCTCGCCCAGCAGCTCGGCGAACTTGGCGGCATGTTCGGCCTCTTCCCAGGCGTAACGCTTGAAAGCCTCGGCCACTTCGGGATACCCTTCACGATCGGCCTGACGGCTCATGGCCAGATACATACCGACCTCGGTGCACTCACCGGTGAAGTGGGCCTTCAGACCCTCCAGCACCTCGGCATCCACGCCTTTGGCCACGCCGATCACATGCTCGTCCACGAAGGTCAGGGCACCTTCGGTCTCCTCCACCTCTACGAATTTCGACGCGGGCACACCGCACTGGGGACACTTCTCGGGAGCGGCGTCACCTTCGTGAATGTAACCGCAAACCGTACATCTGAATTTTTTCATAGCTTTACCGATTAAATTGAGTTAGTTATCGTTCTTTTTGCCGCACTCGGCGCAGAGCCCCTTGTACAGCAACTGAATATCCGTCACACGGGTGCCCGCCGGAACCATCTCCCTCACATAGCCCGGATTCCCGACGGGAATGTCCTCGATCTTCCCGCACCTGCGGCACAGGAAATGGCCGTGGAAAAAGGTGTCCCCGTCGTAGCGGGTCTTTTCCCGGTCGATGTCCAGCGAAAGGATCGCCCCCTGTTCGGCCAGACGGTTCAGCGTATTGTAGACCGTCGTGCGCGAGAGGGTCGGTATCCGGGGATAGAGCGCCGAGAAGATCTCGTCCGCCGTAGGATGCGTCTTGTGGGTCAGGAGGTATTCCATGACCGCCACCCGCTGCACCGAAGGCTTCACCCCGTTTTCCGCGAGGTAGCGCATCGCCCGTTCCGTCGTATCCTTCAATTGCATTGTTTTTAAATTTGTAACGAGTACAAATATAAGACAAAATCACGGAACCGCAAACTTTTTTCCGGATTTTTTCCGGAACCGTTCCGTTTCCTGCCCGTCCGTCCCTCCTTATCGCACGGACCCACAAGGCATTGCACCGCATCTCCGCTCGTCCTGTTTTTCTGAACGGAACAGAGGAAACCGATTTCTCCGGACACCCTTCACCGGCGGCGGTCACACCCGATTTATAACGGTACCCCTTCGCGATCCGGACAGCAACTCCCCCATCCCGGACGGGAATAAGAAAGGAGAGGGCTCCTCTTCCCCGTTACTTTTTGAAGGCGAAAAAGACGGCCAGAATCAGAAAAGCGAATGAAATCAGGTGATTGAGCCGAAACGTCTCGGTGCGGAACACCACGACGGCAAAGAGGGTGAAGACCGACAGGGAGATCACCTCCTGCAACACCTTGAGTTCGATCAGCGAAAAGGGGCCTCCGTTCTCACGGAAACCGATCCGGTTGGCAGGCACCTGGAAACAGTATTCGAAAAAGGCGATTCCCCAACTGATGACGATCACGCCGATCAGCGGCAGGGCGTCGAACCACTTCATCGTACGGAACTTCAGGTGGCCGTACCACGCAAAGGTCATAAAGATATTCGAAACGACCAGCAGGCCGATGGTCATCAGAGCTTTCATGCGGAGTAAAGAAACTGTTCCGGCCGCAAATGTAGCGTTTTTCACGACGCGGTGTACCCTCCCCGGCCGATTTTCGCAAAAAACGGCACGCAACGGCTCTCCGGAAGAGTGACGGACCGGCCCGTCACTCCCGCGTCTGCCCGTCGCCCGTAATCAGATACTTGTAACTGGTGAGCTCGGCCAGAGCCATCGGCCCGCGGGCATGGAGCTTCTGGGTGCTGATACCGATTTCGGCCCCCAGCCCGAACTGGGCTCCGTCCGTAAAGGCGGTCGAGACGTTGACATAGACACAGGCGGCATCCACCCGCAGACGGAACTCCCGTGCAGCCTCCCCGTCCTCGGTGACAATCGCCTCGCTGTGTCCCGACGAATAGCGCCCGATGTGCTCCAGCGCCTCCTCCAGCGAATCCACCGTGCGCACGGCCATCTTGTAGTCGAGGAATTCCGTGCCGAAACTCTCCTGCGTGGCATGTTCCAGCAGGCGGCCGGGATAATGCCCCTCCAGCGCGTCATAAGCCCGGGGATCGGCATAGACGATCACGTTCCTGTCCGCCATCGCCCCGCACAGGGCCGGCAGGTCGCCCAGGCGGTCGGCATGGACGATCAGGCAGTCGAGCGCATTGCAGACGCTCACGCGGCGCGTTTTGGCGTTGCAGACGATCCGCGCACCCTTTTCCGTATCGCCGGCCCGGTCGAAATAGGTGTGGCAGATACCCGCACCGGTCTCGATCACCGGAATCCGGGCATTCTCCCGCACGTAGCGGATCAGCGAAGAACTTCCCCGGGGAATCAGCAGGTCCACGTACCCCTGCGCCCCGAGCAGGGCCGCCGTAGCCTCCCGGTCGGCAGGAAGAAGCGTCGCCGCCGCGGGGTCGATCCCCTCTCGGGAGAGCACGCCGCGGATCAGCCCCACGATCGCCTCGTTGGAGCAGCGGGCGTCATGCCCTCCTTTGAGCACGGAGGCGTTGCCCGTTTTGAAACAGAGCCCGAAAACGTCGAAACTGACGTTGGGACGCGCCTCGTAGATCACCCCCACCACGCCGAAGGGCACGCGCACCTTCTCGATGGTCATGCCGTTGGGGCGGGTCGTCCGTCCGAGCACCTCGCCCAGCGGCGAGGGAAGCGAAGCCACGTTGCGCATGTCGGCGGCGATTCCCGCGATCCGTGCGGCCGTCAGTTTCAGCCGGTCGTACATGGGATCGGCCGGGTCCATCCGCTCCAGGTCGCGCCGGTTGGCGGCGAGCAGCTCCTCCGTGCGTGCCTCGGCCTCGTCGGCCACGGCCCGCAGCACGGCATCCTTTTTTTCCGCAGAGAGCAGGTTCAGTTTCCGGCCCGCCTCGCGGGCACTTTCGAATATCGGGTTCAGATTCATCGCATCGTCCGTTATGGGGCCCCGAAGGTCCCGTTCCTATTCCAGATAGAGATAATCGTAATGTATGAGGGGCCTGCCTCCCTTGCGGCCGGCCGACTGGCGGGCCCGGGCGCTGTCGGCCGACACGCGGCCCACGCCGATCACCTCGCCCGACGGGGCTACGATCCGGACGATGTCGTCCTTCTCGAAATCCCCTTCGATCCGCTCCACGCCCACGGGCAGCAGGCTCGTGGCCTTGGGTTGCAGCAACGCTTCGAGCGCCCCCTCGTTGATGTGTATTTCACCCTTGGCGAACCCTTCGGAGTGGGCGATCCATTTGCGCACGGCCGGAATGGGGTGCGACGAAGGGACATAGCGCGTGCAGACCACCTCAGCGGCCTGCTCCCCGCCCAGCACCAGATCGGTGAGGATGCCGTCCCGGCGACCGTTGGCGATGATCACCTCCACGCCCTCGTCGGCCACTTTGGCGGCGATACGGCTCTTGGTGAGCATCCCTCCCCGCCCGAACTGCGATCCCCGGGCCTGCACGTAGGCGGAAATGTCGCGCTCCTCGGGGCGGATTTCGCGGATCACCGAGGAGGCCGGATCGGCAGGATTGCCGTTGTACACCCCGTCGATATTGCTCAGGATGATGAGCGCCTCGGCCCCCATCATGGTGGAGATCATGCCGGAAAGTTCGTCGTTGTCGGTGAACATCAGCTCGCTCACCGAAATCGTGTCATTCTCGTTGACGATCGGGATCACCCCGTGGTCGAGCATCACCCGCATACAGTTGCGCTGGTTGAGGTAGTGCCCGCGCGTGGAGAGGCTCTCCTTGGTGGTGAGCACCTGGCCGCAGACGATCTGCTGATCGCGGAACAGGTCGTAGTAGCGGTTCACCAGTTTCGCCTGCCCCACGGCCGAAAAGAGCTGGCGGGCCGACACGGAATCGAGTTTCCGCGCAAGGCCCCTCAGCTCGCTCCGCCCGGAAGCCACGGCTCCCGACGACACCAGCACCACCTCCACCCCGGCACGGTGCAGCTCGGCCAGCTGGTCTACCAGCGCCGAAATGCGCGTCACGTCGAGCGTGGCATCGGCCCGGGTGAGCACGTTGCTGCCCACCTTGACCACGATCCGTCTATAATTGGACTGTCGCATACCCGCTCTCTATTTACTGGCCAGCAGACCCGCGATGACGGCCTCCGAAAAACCGGCTCCCTCCATCGCTTCGAGCCCCTTGAGCGTGATGCCGCCCGGGGTGGTCACCTTGTCGATCTCGGCCTGGGGCTGCGTGCCGTTGCGCTCCAGCATGGCCAGCGCCCCGCGCACGGTCTGCATCACGATGGGAAGCCCCTCGCTGCGGGGTATGCCCATCCGTTCGCCGCCCCGCACGGCCGCGTCGATATATCGGAAAATATAGGCGATGCCGCACGAAGCCAGCGCCGTGCAGCCCGTCATCTGCTCTTCGGTCACCTCCGTCACCCGGCCCAGCGCCCCGAACAGGCGCAGCATGGCCTCGTCCTGCGCGGCCGACGTACCCTCCTTGGCCAGGAAAGTCATGCTCTCGCCCAGCGAGATGGCCGTATTGGGAATGACCCGGTAGAGCCCCACGGCCCCCAGTTCCCCGCAGCGGAGATAATCCGCCAGCGTGCCGAAGGAGATTCCCGCCGCCACCGAAGCCACGGCCTGGCGGCTGCGGTCGAGCACCGGAGCGATTTCGGCCAGCACTCCCTCCATCAGCCACGGCTTGACAGCCGCGATCACCAGGTCGGCCCCCTTCACCGCCTCGCGGTTATCGTTCGTGAGGACGATCTCCGCCCCCAGCTTTTTCAGGTTTTCGAGCAGCAGGGGACGTGCGTGCGACACGGCCACATCGCCCGGGGCCACCACGCCCGCGGCAACGGCACCCGAAGCGACCGCCCCGCCCATGTTTCCTCCGCCTATGACAGCAATTTTCATCTTGTTCAAATTTATCGGTCAAAGTTAAAAAAATTTCCGCGGGCGGCAAAAAATCTTAATAACGGATTTGGACATCGTAAAATCGACCAAAATTTCGAGCCGTCGGGAGCGGCGATCATGTACTTTTGTTTAACAAAAAATTCACACAGCCATGACCGAACCGACAGGAGTAAAGATCAAACAGCTCAGAGAAGCGGCGAACCTTTCGCAGGAAGAGCTGGCGAAAGCGGCCGGCATCGCCTCCTCGCAGGTGGAACTGATCGAAAACGGGAAGGTGATCCCCACCCTCTCGTGTCTGATAAAACTGTGCCGCAGCATGGGCGTGCGGCTGGGCACCGTGCTCGACGGCGCGGAACACCCCGGGCCCGCCCTTTCCAAGAGGCAGGAACAGAAGCCCCGCACCGTGAGCCTCTCGTGCGACAGCGCCGGAGACCGCAGCAACCTCAATTTCTACGCCCTGGCCGCCGGCAAGAGCGACCGCAACATGGAGCCCTACATCATCGAGGTGGAGTGGATTCCCGAAAACGAGGAAAAGAAGTCGCAGCACGAGGGCGAGGAGTTCATCTACGTGATGAGCGGAAAGGTGGAACTGCGCTACGGCACGGACACCTACACGCTGGAGGAGGGAGACAGCATCTACTACGATTCGATCGTGCCCCACTGCATTTCGGCGGCAAAACCGGACACGCAGGCGAAAGTTCTGGCCGTAACCTATATTCCGTATTGAAAATTCACGGGACTGGACTTCGTAGAAAACCGTAATTTTATGGAACAGGAACTGAAGGACTACACGCTGGGCGGACTGCTCGAAGGCTGGGCGGCCTCACAGCCCGACCACGAATTCATGGTCTATTCCGACCGCGGGCTGCGTTTCAGCTACGCGGAATTCAACGAACGGGTGGACAACCTGGCCAAGGGGCTGCTCTCGATCGGCGTGAAAAAGGGCGACAAGGTGGGCGTATGGGCCAAGAACGTGCCCGACTGGCTCACGTTCATGTTCGCCACCTCGAAGATCGGCGCCGTCCTGGTGACCGTCAACACGAACTACAAGTCGGCCGAGGTGAAGTACATCATGCAGAACGCCGACATTCACACGATGTGCATGGTGAACGGTTACCGCGACAGCGACTACGTGCAGATGATCTACGACCTGGTGCCGGAGCTGCGCACCCAGGAGCGGGGCCACCTGAAAAGCGAGACGTTCCCCGAACTGCGCAACGTGGTCTACATCGGACAGGAGAAGCAGCGGGGCATGTACAACACGGCCGAGCTCATCATGGTCGGCGCCCACACCGATTCGGCCGAGCTGCGCCGGATACACGCCGGCATCGACACCCACGACGAGCTGATGATGCAGTACACCTCGGGCACCACCGGGTTTCCGAAGGGTGTGGTACTCACCCACCACAACATCCTCAACAACGGATGGGACATCGGCGAGTGCATGGAGTACACGAAGGACGACAAATTGCTGGTATGCGTACCGCTGTTCCACTGTTTCGGATGCGTGCTGGCGCTCTGCGCCGTCATCACCCACGGGGCCACGATGGTGATGGTCGAGGACTTCGACCCGCTCAAGGTGCTGGCCTCCGTGCACAAGGAGCGGTGCACGCTGCTCTACGGCGTGCCCACCATGTTCATCGCCGAGCTGAACCACCCGATGTTCGACATGTTCGACCTGACGAGCCTGCGCACCGGCATCATGGCCGGGGCCGTGTGTCCGATCGAGACGATGAACGAAGTGATGGAACGGATGCACTGCAAGGTGATCTCGGTCTACGGTCTCACGGAAAGTTCGCCGGGCATGACCGCCACGCGGGTGAGCGAATCGACCGAAATCCGCGCCACGACCGTCGGACGCCATCTGCCCCATGTGGAGGTGAAGGTGCTCGACCCGGAGACCAACCGGGAGTGTCCTGTGGGCGTGCAGGGCGAAATGTGCTGCCGGGGCTACAACATCATGAAGGGATACTACAAGAACCCCGAGGCCACGGCCGCCGTGATCGACGAGAACGGATTCCTCCACTCGGGCGACCTGGGCGTGATGGACGAAGAGGGTTATTTCCGCATCACGGGCCGCATCAAGGAGATGATTATCCGGGGCGGGGAAAATATCTATCCGCGGGAGATCGAGAACTTCCTGCACAACATCCCCGGCATCGAGAACGTCGAGGTGGTGGGCATCCCCTCCCCGAAATACGGGGAACAGGTGGGGGCCTTCATCAAGATGAAAAAGGGAGAGAAGATGACCGAAGAGGAGGTACAGCTTTTCTGCCGGGGCAACATCGCCCGGTACAAGATTCCGAAATACATCTTCTTCGTGGACGAATTCCCGATGACGGCCAGCGGCAAGATCCAGAAATTCCGGCTCAAGGACCTGGGGGTCGAACTACTCGGAAAGGCGGGCATCGAAATCGTATAGAGGCCCTCCGGCGACTCTTTACGGAACCGCCCCTTACATCAGCTTGTTCTCCGCCATGTACTTCCAGAGCGGGGCGGCGTTCAGCGCCTGGGGTATGGCGTCGGCGAGCAGGAGCTCCTTCACCTCGTCGAGCGAGAGCAGGTGGACCGAGATCGACTCGGTCGCCTCGAGGTGCTGACCGGAAATCCGCTCGACATCCGTAGCCAGAAAACAGTGGGTCAGGTTGTTCTGCGAACCGGGATTGGCCGAAATCGTCATGAACTCCCGCCAGTGTCCCCTGCCGTAGCCCGTCTCCTCCCACAGCTCCCGCTGCGCCGAGACCAGCGGCGAGGCATCCTCCTTCTCGCACACGCCGGCGCAAAGTTCGTAGGCCGTCACCCCCAGTCCGTTGCGGAACTGGCGGATCATCACGAACTGCCCCTCGCGCGTGACGGCGATCGTATTCACCCAGTCGGGATACTCCAGCACGTAATACTCCGGCACGCGGTTGCCGTTGGGCAGTTGCAGACATTCCCGGCGCACCGTCAGCCACGGACGGCGGAAAAGGTACTCGCTGGAGAGCACCTTCCATCCCGATTCCTCCCGCCCGGTAATGAACCGGGACCTTTTCTCCTTCTTTTCCATATCCTCTCTCCGGTATGAATCCGGCCGGAACATGCCCGGCCGGAGCGTTATTTCTCGAGTGTCATCTCCTCCATCAGGTAACCCGCCCCGCCGAGCCGGTCGATCAGAAAGAGCACGTAACGGATATCCACGGCGATGTTGCGGCACACCGAGGGGTCGAACTCGATGTCGCTCATGGTGCTGAGCCACGTCCGGTCGAAATTGATCCCCACCAGCCGCCCCCGGCGGTCGAGGATCGGGCTGCCGGAGTTTCCGCCCGTGGTGTGGTTCGTGGCCAGGAACGCCACATGCACCGATCCGTCACGGTCGGCCCAGCGGCCGTAGTCCTTCGCGGCATGGAGGTCACGAAGGCCCTGCGGCACGTTGTAGTCGTACACTTCGGGCGTGTCCTTCTCCATGATCCCCTCCAGCGTGGTGTAGGGCACGTGCCACACGGCGTCCTGCGGACTGTAACCGGCCACATGCCCGTAAGCCACACGCAGGGTGAGGTTGGCATCGGGGTAGAAGTCCTGTTCCGGCGACATCTCCCGCAATCCCTGCATGTAGGTCCTGTAAAGCTCGGTGATCTCGGCGTTCAGCCTCTTCGCCTCCCGGCCGGCCGGGACCACTCCCTGCCGGGCCCGGCGGTAGAGAGCCGCCGCGGGATCGTCCGCCAGCGCCTTCATCAGTGCCGCGCTGTCACTCTTCAGCGCCTCGTATCCCCCGGCCGTGGCGAAGGGCGAACGCTCCATCACCGAAGCGACATAGGCCGCCGCCCCTCCGGCCGCGTCGATCTCACGCCGCAGCGAATCGGGCAGGAACCGGGCGGGCAGACGCTTCACGTACTCCGTAAAGAGTTCGGAGGCCACCCGGCGGTCGATCGCAGGCGAATAGTCCTTGTAGAACTTCCCGGCCCGTTCCCGGATCACGGAAACCGGAGTGCCGGGAGCGATCCGTCCCGTGAAGACGGGCAGTTCGATACCGGCCATTCCCTCGTTGAAACAGTCCACCGCAAAGGCGTTCTCGTCCAGCTCACGGTAGAGTTTTTTCAACCGGGGCAGCACGTCGCGGTAACGGGGCTTGTCAGCCGCCCACGCCTCGAAAACGGCCTCCTGCCGCTGCTTTTTCCCGATCGTACCGAGCCGGGCGATTCCCTTGCTCTCCCCCTGCCACTTTTTCCAGGCATTGGCCACCGAAGCGTTCTTGGCGGCATACTGGATGCGGGTACGGACATCGCGGGCCTGCTCCTCGTTGAAGATGCGGAGCCTGCGCGTGCGCAGGTCGATCTTGAGCGGATTCGAACGGTTCAGCACGAAATCGACCGCATCGGAGATCACGTACTGCTGCGTACGGCCGGGAAAGCCGTAGATCATGGTGAAGTCGCCCTCCTCCACGCCGCCCGTGGCGATCGTGAAGTGCCTCTTCGGACGGTAGGGCACGTTCTCCTTCGAGTAGGGGGCCGGTTTGTTGTCCTTGCCGGCATAGATGCGGAAGACCGAGAAGTCGCCCGTGTGACGGGGCCACATCCAGTTGTCGGTATCGCCGCCGAACTTGCCGATCGCCGAGGGCGGAGCCGCCACCAGGCGCACGTCAGGGAACACCTCGGTCACGTAGATGAAATACTGGTTGCCGTAGTAGAGCGGCTTGACCGACGCGGTGTAGTGCGTCCCCTCGGTCGCCCGTTCGATAACACGGGCGGTGTTGCGGGCGATCAGCGTATCGCGTTCGGCCGGAGTCATGGTTTCGGCCACCCCCTCCAGCACGGCCTCCGTCACGTCGTCCATCCGCACGAGGAACGAGACGGTCAGCCCCGGATTGGGCAGCTCCTCGGAGCGGTTCATGGCCCAGAAGCCGTTCGTGAGATAGTCGTGCTCCACGCTGCTGTGCTGCTGGATCTGGCGGTAACCGCAATGGTGGTTGGTCAGCAGCAGGCCCTCCGCGGAGACCAGTTCGCCCGTGCATCCGCCGCCGAAAAGCACGATGGCGTCCTTCATCGAAGCGCGGTTCACGCTGTAAATATCCTCGGCCGTCAGGCGGAAACCCTTCTGCCGCATATCCCTGATCCGCTCCCCGATCAGGCTGGGAAGCCACATGCCCTCGTCGGCACGCGAAGGGACCGTCATCACCAGGGCGACCAGCAGAAGGCCGCAGATTCTCAACGTTTTCATCATCTTTGTTTTCATGCCAGTATCGTTTTTATCTGTTTTCCAAAAAACGGCCGAGCCGCACGTAGAGTTGCTGGACCGGCAGCCCCATCACGTTGTAGAACGACCCGTCGATCCGCTCGATGGCCGCATAGCCGATCCACTCCTGTATGCCGTAGGAACCCGCCTTGTCGAAGGGGCGGAACGTGTCGATGTAGTATTCGATCTCCTCCCGCGCGAGCGGCCGGAACCACACGTCGGTCGACACCGAAAAGTGCTCGCAGCGCTCCGCCGTGCGGATCGCCACGCCCGACACCACCCGGTGCCGACTGCCCGACAGGGCCGAAAGCATCTCCACGGCCTCCTCCCGGCCGTGCGGCTTTCCGAGGATGCGCCCGCCGAGCACCACCACCGTATCGGCCGTGAGCAGTATCTCGTCCGGGGCCAGCGCCTCCGGATAGCTGCGCGACTTGAGCAGGGCCAGGTATTCCGGCACCTCCTCTGCGGGCAGGGTCTCCGGATACCGCTCCTCCACCTCGTAATCGCCTGCCAGCCGGTACTCCAGCCCGGCCCCGGAGAGCAGTTCGCGGCGACGGGGCGACCGACTCGCCAGAATCAGACGTTTGTCTCTGAGTTTTTCGTGCAACAACATAGTTTATTTCTCACATTTTTTCGTACAATGCGCGGGGCACCGCCCTCAGCAGCAGCCCCACGGCCCGCCAGCGCGGCGTGACGTACTGCACCGCCCTGCGGCGCCGGACGGCCCGGAGAATGACTTCGGCGGCCCGGCGGGGCGAAGCGATCCAGAAATGGCCCTCGCCCTTCATCATGGCCGTATCGACCGAACCGGGCCGGACATCGGTCACCGCGACCGGTTCGCGCCGCTTGCAGGCCCGCTGGCGCAGCCCCTCCAGATAGTTGATCTGGTAGGCTTTCGAAGCGGCATAGGCCGGTGCCGGGCCGCTGCCCCGCAATCCCATCACGGAAGTGACGGCCACCAGGTGACCTCCTCCGCATCCGGCGAAATAGTTATAGACGAAACCGGCCAGCCGCGTGAAGGCCGCCACGTTCAGAGCCACCGTATCGAGCTCCGGTTCCGCGTCGAGCTCCGGATTGAGGTGACCCGTTCCGGCACAGAGCACCACGAGACCGACCCCGTCCATCCGGTCGATCAACGCCCCGACACGCTCCGCCGCATCGGATGCCGCAGCATCGAACGCCGCCGTCACGTAACGCTCCGGCGATTCGGCCCGCAGCGTTCCGAGCAGGTCGGCCCGCCGGCCCGTCACCCCGACCAGGTATCCGTCGGCCGCCAGCAACCGGGCCAGTTCGCGCCCGATGCCGGAAGTGGCTCCGATCACCACGGCCCGCCTTTCCCGTCCCCCGCTCATCGTATCTCGATGTCGAGCAGCCGCTCACCTTCGAGCGACGCGGTGATACGGTCGCCGGGAGAGAGCCTGCCCACGCCCACGGGAGTCCCCGTATAGATCAGGTCGCCCATCTTGAGAGTGACGAAATGAGAGACGTAGGAGACGATCCTGTCCACCGTAAAGATCATTTTCGAGGTGTCGCCCGCCTGCCGGGGCTCTCCGTTCAGTTCCATGTCGAAATGCAGCCGCTGCACGTCTCCGCCCAGTCCGGCCAGCGGCAGGAAACGGGGCGAAAGGGCGGCCGAATAGTCGAAACTCTTGCACACCTCCCACGGCAGCCCCTTCGCGACACACTCCCGCTGCAGGTCGCGGGCCGTGAAGTCGATCCCAAGGCCTACCTCTTCGTAATAGCGGTGCGCGAAGCGCTCTTCGATGGCACGGCCCACCCGGCAGATACGCACCACCAGCTCCGTCTCGTACTGCAGGTCGCGGCTGAAATCGGGCAGGTAGAACGGCTCGTTGTTGCGCAGCAGGGCCGTGTCCGGCTTCATGAAGAAGATCGGTTCGGAAGGGATGTTCGAATTGTGGTCGAGTTCCCGGATATGTTCGACGTAATTTTTGCCGATACAAATGATTTTCATGGTTCTATTCTGTTTTCGGTGTTTCGGACGAGGCGAGGCGTTCGCGCAGCAGGGTCACCATGCGGGCGGCGAAACGGTCGGATGCCCCCGGTCCCCCTACCCGCTCGCGCAGGGCGGCATAGTCGGCGAGCATCTTCTCGTGCTTGGCGCCTCCGGGCAGCACGGCCCGCAGCTCTTCGGCGGCATGGCGTACCTCCATGTCGCCCTGTATCATCTCGCGCACCACCTCACGGTCCATAATCAGGTTCACCAGCGAAATGTAGCGGATCGAACGGATCAGCAGGCGCCCGATGGCGATGGTCACCGATCCGGCCCGGTAGCAGACGAACTCGGGCGTACCCAGCAGGGCCGTCTCCAGGGTCGCCGTCCCGGAGGTCACCACGGCAGCCTCGGCATGGGCCAGCAGGGGGTAGGTCTTGTCGCAGACGTACTTCACGGGACTCTCCCCGCCCAGCACGGCGTCGTACAGGCTGCGGTCGAGCCACGACACGCCCCCCACCACGAACTGATAGCCGGGAAACTCCGCCGCCAGTTTCGCCATGAAGGGCAGGTTGTATCGGATTTCGGTCTTGCGGCTGCCGGCCAGCAGGGCCACGATCGGACGGTCGTCCAGTCCGTTTTCCGCAAGAAACGCCTCGCGGGAGGGAATCGAACGCTTCTGCTCCACCAGCACATCCTCGATGGGATTGCCCTCGTAGATCGCCTCGATTCCCCGGCGGCGGAAATACTCCACCTCGAAGGGGAAGATGATGAACAGCCTGTCCACGTACTTGCGGATCAGCTTCACGCGCGACTCCTTCCACGCCCACACTTTGGGCGAGATATAGTAGAAAGTGGGAATACCCGCCAGATGGGCGAACTTCGCCATCTTGAAATTGAAGCCCGGATAGTCGATCAGGATCAGCACGTCGGGGGCATAGGCGGCCACGTCGGCCTTGCACTCGCGCAACTGGCCGAGGATCGTGGGCAGGTTCATCACCACCTCCACGAATCCCATGAACGAAGCGGTCTTGTAGTGCCGGGCCAGATTTCCGGCGCCGCCCACGGCCGCCATCTTGTCGCCGCCCCAGAAACGGAACTGCGCCTGCGGATCGTGCCGCAACAGCCCCTTCATCAGGTTCGCCCCGTGCAGGTCTCCCGAGGCCTCGCCGGCAATCAGATAGTATCTCATACGGTCTCTTCTTTGGTTCGTTCGTCTATTTTTCCAGCAGGTCGGGCCTCAGCCGTTCGGTGCGTTCCAGCGCCGTCTCCTCCTGCCAGCGGGCGATCTCCGCGAAATTGCCCGACAGCAGCACGTCGGGCACCCGCCAGCCGTTGAACTCGGCCGGACGCGTATAGACGGGAGGCGCCAGCAGGTTGTCCTGGAAACAGTCGGTCAGGGCCGACGCCTCGTCGCCGATGGCTCCCGGCAGCAGGCGCACCACGCTGTCGGTGATGATGGCCGCCGCCAGCTCGCCCCCCGTGAGCACATAGTCGCCGATGGATATCTCCCGCGTGATGAGGTGTTCCCTCACCCGGTAGTCCACCCCCTTGTAGTGGCCGCAGAGGATGATGATATTGCCCAGCGTGGAGAGGCGGTTGGCCTCGTGCTGGTCGTAGGTGACGCCGTCGGGCGAGGTGTAGATCACCTCGTCGTAGTCGCGCTCCCCCTTCAGCTTCTCGATGCAGAGAAAGATGGGCTCCGGTTTCATCACCATGCCCGCCTCGCCGCCGAAAGGATAGTCGTCCACCGTGCGGCGCCGGTCGGAGGTGTAGTCCCTCAGGTTGTGGACCGCGATCTCCACCAGCCCGGCCTGCTGCGCCCGCTTCAGTATGGATTCGTTCAGCGGACTGGCGAGCAGCTCGGGCACCACGGTCAGAATGTCGATGCGCATCATGGCCTCAGCACTTTACTTCGCCGTTGATGACCTCCACCACGAAAGGATTGTAGAGCGTCTCGTGACCGATCGTGCTCTGCGGGCCGTGGCCGGGATAGAAACGCACGTCGTCGCCCAGCGGAATCAGCTTCTCGAGAATACTCTTCATGATCCAGCTGTAATCGCCCCCCGGCAGGTCCGTGCGGCCGATGCTCTCGCGGAAGAGGGTGTCGCCCGTGAAGAGGATTTTCTCCCCTTCCTCGTAAAAGGCCACATGGCCCGGCGTATGGCCCGGCGTATGGATCACCCGCAGCGCGGTTTCGCCGAACGTCACCTCGTCCCGCCCCTTCAGGTCCACCTCCGCCGCGGGCACGCTCTTCACGTCGAATCCGTAGATCGCCCCGTGCTGCGGAGCCGACTCGACCAGGAAACGGTCGTCGCCGTGCAGGGCGAACGGCACGCCGAACGTACGCTTCACGTAGTCCACGCCCAGGATGTGATCCACGTGGCCGTGGGTATTGAGCGCCAGGACGGGAGTGAGCCCGTTCTCCCGGATATAGTTGGTCAGGGCATTGTCCTCGCGGGCCGAATAGTTGCCCGCGTCGATCACCACGCACTCTCCCGTATGGTCGGAGACGACATAGGTATTCTCCTGAAAGGGATTGAAAGGCAGAACGCCGATTTTAATCATAGCAAACGGTTGTTTTGGAAACAAAGATAGTGATTCGCCGTCAATTTCCGGCATATTTCCTGCTCCGGTTGCAAAGATGAAAGCATTCCACTACATTTGCCGTATGATACGAAGCCTGTTTCTGATCCTCTGCGCCCTCACGCTGGGCAGCTGCTCCCTGTTCCGCTTCTCGGTCGACACGGGCGGCACGCCGCTGCCCGGACGCGACCTGAGCATCCGAACCATGACCCGCGCTTTCGGAGCGGAATTCATCTCCCGGGTGGCCCGGGCCGCCGATTCCGTTGCGGAAGGGAGCGCCGATCCGGCCATCCGGATCGAGGCCCTGCGCTGGAAAATGAACGCCACGGCCGCCTGTGCGTCGGCCGTCTACCAGAGCGTGCCGGAAGTGGCCCTGCTCAACACCTGGGTGCTCTGCCGGCAGATGCAGCACTACATGGCCGCCACGCCCGACTCCCTGCTGCTGGGTCCCCGGAGCAGCATCGCCCGCACGGTATCCGACGAGTTGCTGAGCCAGATGGACACGCTGGCGGCGGGCCTGCTCGCCCCCGACCGGCTGGCGGAAATGGCGGAATTCACAGAAAAGTATGCCGCCGCGCATCCCGTGCAGCAGATGCGGTTCGCGGCCCCCGACCTGATGCTGGCATGGGTGCACCATCTGGGCATCTCCGACCAGGACTATGTCAAGACGGTCGGTTCCGTACAGGAGGTGATCGCCGACATGGGCGACCGCATGTCGGGGGCGGCCAGGCAGTTCGGAGACCGGGTGGACTGGACGGCCGACCTGATCGCCCTGCGCATGGAGCAGGACAGCATCCGCGACCGGCTCTCGATGCAGTTGGACAGCCTGGCGGGAGATTTCAGCCGCATGGTACTCATTCTGGAACACTCCCCGCAGCTGGCCGACACGCTCGCGGCCGGCTTCAACGCCCGGATCGCGGAACTGATCGCCACGCTCGACGGAAGCATGGCCCATGCCTTCGCCGCCATCGACCGCCAGCGCACGGAGCTCCAGCGGTTCGTCGACGCCCAACGCGAAACCCTGATGCAGGAGGCCCGGCAGACGGCACGGGACACCGTGCAGAACGTGCTGGACGGGCTTCCGGGCCTCGTGGGCAGCGTATTGCTCTATCTCGTACTGGCGCTGGCCGTCCTGTTCGGAGTGCCTTTCGCGCTCGGCTTCCTGCTGGGCAGGGCACGCACCCGCCGCGGCAAGAGAAGGAAAAAAGACGACTGATCCCCCCTCGGACACCTCTGCGCATCCGGCCGTCCGGATAAAAGAAAAGGTGTGTCCGGCTCGAGCCGGACACACCTTCACACGGACCGTTCCCTACCGGTCGGCCGGTGCCTTGTCATAATAGGAAGCCAGCGCGTAGAGATTGTTGTGGAGCTCTTTCACTGCATCCAGGAAATCGGTATAGGGTTCGTATTTGACCGACACGAGCCCCTTGTTCGAATCGGAACCGTCACCGTATCCGTCGCCGTACTCGAAGTGCATCCATCCGGCGCAGTTGCGCGTCTCGAGCAGACGCAGGCAGAAGTTCTGGTAGAATCTGCCCCGGTCACGCTGCGTGCGCACCAGCCAGCCGCCCCCCTCGAGGTTCGAATAGGCCGCCCCATTGTAGGAGGCATCAGCCCCCTTGACGTAAAACTCCGTCACGATGAAAGGCTTGTCGCCGCACCACACGGCCAGATCGGCCATGAAATCGGGTTCGGGCTGCCAGCGGGCGTAGTAGTTGAGCGAAACCACGTCGCAATACCGGGCGCAGGCCTGTACGACGCCCTGCGTGTATTTGCTCCAGTCGTGGAGCCGGACGCCGAGGATCAGATGCTGCGGATCGGCCCGCCGCACCGCTTCGGTCGTCACCCGGAAATAGTGGTCGGCGACCGCCTCGCGGAACCTTTCGCGGTCCGCCTCCGTGATGTCGCTCTCCGAGGCGATTCCCTCCCGGGCCATGAAAGCCTCGGCGAACTCCCGGGCCCCCCGGTACCGGTCGGGCAGGGAGAGGAAGTGTTTCAGTTCGACGCCGTCCACGTCGCTCGCATTCCGGTAGGCGACAAAGGGCAGTTCGTTGTCGAGATAGTACCCGACGAAGTGCCTGTCCCCGGCGAACAGGGCGCACTTCTCGCGGGCCAGATCCTCGACGTACTCCTGGAAGGTCGGCTCGAAAGCCAGGACCAGCCGGTTGTACGTACCGTCTTCGAAAACGTAGCCCAGATTTTCGGACATGTCCCACATGAACGTCCTCAGCAGGTAGAGGTTCTCGGCATAGGCCATCTTCCGCCGGCCGGGCGAAAGCAGGTTGTCGCGCACCTCCTCCGGAAAGCGTTCGATGCGGTTCGATCCGTAGGAGACGTAATTGAACCCGCAGGAGGCGAGCAGTCGGCCCGTTTCGGCGCTCCATGCGGCATCGCTGCCGAATTCGGAGCCGAAAGCCGCGACATGCTCGTCGGAGGTGCCGGGACGCACGTGCTGTGTGCCGTGCAGGATCGCGGCCCCGCCGTCCGGGTCGAGGAAATACCAGCGTCCGCCCGACTTGCCGATACGGAAAAACCCTTCGGTACCGACCACCGAAACCGGCTGTTCGTAGTCGAGGCGGCCGCCCCAGGCCGTTTCGACATGTGCTGCGACCGGAGAGAACCAGTTCATTCCCCCGATCGTCCGCGTCTCCCGCGAATCGGCCGTCGTCCAGGCCTGAAAACCGCCGTTTTGTTTTTTGCGGTATTCGACCGCAGTATAGGTATATTCGGGCCGGTCGCCGTGTCCCGTCCCGCCGGAGGCTCCGTCGGCATTCTCATCGGCACAGGCCGCGAGCGCGAGCAGGGCCCCGGTCCACAGAAAAGTCATACGATTCATAAAAAACAAATATTCAGGTCAATAGTCAGTTAACAGCGAATCAATAGTTGCGATAGATGCGGATGGCGTTCAGTACGGGCTCTCCCTCGATGCGGCCGAAATCGACCCGAATTCCCTGTCCGTCGCGGACGATCACCTCGACCTTGCGGACGAGGGCCCGGGCGAATCCGGCTTCGGAAGCGATCGAGAAATTTTCGAGCACCTTCGTCCCGTTCACCGAGACGTCGAAACGGCGGCCCTTGTAAGCCCGCTGCACGTCGTCGGCCCCCAGGTTGTAGGCCAGCGCCTCGCGCTTCTCCACGGCATCCAGTTCGGCCCAGCAGAGATAGAGGGAGTAACACCCGTCCGGGACATCGGCCCGGAACGATTCGATGCCGACCCGCTGTGTCTGGAACACGGCATTGTTCTCCGTCCCGAGAATGTCGGTGGCCGTACCGAGCCATCCCGTTCCGGAACGGCGCAGGGCTTCGCCCCCGACATATCCCCAGCTGCCCGGAACGTAGGGCTGCTCGGGTATCCAGCACAGACCGGCCGTCCGGTCGTCGAAATAGCGCGGGGAACCGAGCATCACGTTCAGTTCGGTGAACGTTCCGGGCGACGCCTGCGCCAGACGGAAATCCACCGTCAGCGCATCGGTCAGCGTCCCGGCCTTCGCCACGAGCCGGTTCTCCCCGTCCGTAAAGGGAACGTCGAAAAACGCGACGCCGTCGTCGGGGCGTTTTGTCCCCACCTTGCGGCCGTTGACCCACAGAGTCACCTGCGGACGGTTGGTGAAGACCGGTACGGGCTGCACGCAGCGTCCCCCGCCGTCGTCCGCCCCGCCGCGGTTGATCCACTCCCGGTTGCCGATCGTCAGCCGGGGCGTCGCATCGAGCAGTGTGCGGTAATACAGGTACGAATCTTTCAGCTCCCGGTCGAGCCCCGTGATCCCCTTGTTATTGACATGCGGCACGATGTCGGCCCGCGGTTCGGAATAGAAACTGTTCAGGTTCCAGACCGACGAACCCGCCACGAAGGGACGCTGCCGCATCTGCCGCATGTAGTGCCGGTGGTACGCGAGACCGTACTCCTGCGAAAAGTCGAACTGCTCGGGGGCAAACGAATGGACGCGCTGGTCCACGTCGGCACCGTATTCGGTGACCATCAGCACCTTGTCGGGATACTGTGCGTGGAGCCGGTCCAGAATGCGTTCGAACTCGGTGATGTCCGGCTCGTACCACCCCTGGTAGAGGTTCCACCCCTGGATCATCGGGATGCGGGTCAGATTGGCCGCGGCGTACCTGTCCGGCGCATTGTGATAGGCCATCATCGTGTAGCGGGCCGGGTCCTCCCCGCGCACGGTCTTCTCCAGCGTCGAGGCGACCCGTTCGAGCGTCTCGTAATAGGCGGCCCTGCGGACCGAATCCGTATAGGGTTCGCGGAGCAGGATTTCGTTCATGTAAGCCCAGATCATCACCGAAGGATGGTTGAAATCCTGCCGGATCATCTCACGGGCCATCTCCACCGAATTTTCGAGGAATTCATCCGTTTCGGTGATGGCGTTGACCAGAGGAATCTCGACCGAGGCGACGATCCCCAGACGGTCGCACATCTCCATCACCACGGGGTCCTGCGGATAGTGCGACACACGCAGGAAATTGCCCCCCATCCGTTTCAGCAGGAGAATGTCACGCTCGTGCATCCCGTCGGTCAGCGCCCACCCTCGGCCCAGGTAATCCTGGTGGCGGCATGTGCCGGCCAGTTTGCGCGGACGGCCGTTGAGCGAAAAGCCCCGGTCGGGATCGAACGAGAACCAGCGGAGGCCCAGCGGATTCGACACCTCGTCCAGCACCCGTCCGTCTTCGTCCACAATCCGCGTGAAGACCCGGTAAAGATTCGGCGAGTCGATGTCCCAGAGCTGCGGCGAGTCGATCCCGACCGTGCACCGCACCGGCACCTCCGACGCACCGGGCGCCAGCTCCACGGTCTCCTGCACCCGGGCCGCCTCCTGTCCCCCGGGCGAAAGGACGAGATGTTCGACCCGTACCCGGGCGGACCGTTCCCCGCAGTTGGTCACCAGTGCGCGCAGCTCCACCGAAGCATGCTGCGCGGAGACTTCGGGCGTGGTCAGGTAGACGCCCGACGAGGCATAGTCGGTCGGCGCAATATGTACCTTGTCGGTCAGCAGCACACTCACGTCGCGGTAGATGCCGCCGAAAAAGGTGAAGTCGGCGGAAAGCGGCGGAATGTTCGGATCGTGGGCGTTATCCACCTCCACCGCCAGCAGGTTCTCCCCGCCCGGAACGGCGAACTTCGTGATATCGAACAGGAAACGGGTGTAACCGCCCCGGTGTTCGCCGGCGAAATGGCCGTTGACATAGAGGCGCACCACCTGGTTGGCCCCTTCGAAACAGAGGTACACCTGCTTCGAGGCGGCATCGGCCGGCAGGGTGATCCGTTTGCGGTACCAGGCGGGACCGCGGTAGAAGCCCGGCTCGTCGTCGTCGGCATCCTGCGCGTTCCATGTATGCGGAATATCGACCGTCTCCCAGCGGGAGTCGTCGGCCGAAGGCAGGAACGCCTGGTAAGGCGAGCCCTTCGTGAAGCGCCAGGCCTCGTTAATCGTATATTTCACACGGGCATCGACCGTACCTGCGGCCAGTATCCATGCCAAAAAGAGAAACAATCTCGAATATTTCATAACCGTCATTCAAAAAAATCAGCATATACTATCCTCTGCTGCGCCCGGACACTCCTCCCGCCCCGCAACGGACGCGGCACACCCTCCCCTGCGGAGCCTCCCTCCGCCAGGAGCCGTCTTTCCGGGACAGAGTACGGCGGCGGGATTACCGCACCAGTGTATAATGGAAACTGAGATCGCGCACCTCCACCGGCCCCTTGAACATGAGCGTAAACCCGGGAGCCGTGGTATAGAGCACGTTTTCCGGCGCCAGTTCCACACGCACCCTCTTCCACTGCTTCGAACCGTCGGTCTTGAACTTTGCCACCGTGGCGAAACGGTCCTTCGGCTGGCGCTCCGTACGCGAATAGATGAAACAATAGCTGCCGTTGACCTCCCAGTCCAGGTATTCGAATTCGAGATACCCCCGGTGGGTACGCGCCGCGATCAGTTCGCGCGTAACGTTCTCGGGCAGATAGACCTTCAGTTCGGGATCGGCGCTCCACTCGCCGGCCGAAGCATCCTGGCTGAAACGAAGCTGCGAAACGGGAACGTCGATGGTCCGGGTTTTGAGCCCCTTTTCCAATGTTCCGACAACAGCTTCCGCCTCGGCGAGCCGCTCCCCGGCCCGGGCATATTCCCGCTGCGAGATCAGCCGGGCCGCATCGTCCAGCAGGGCATCGGCATCGGCCGTCTTGCGGCGGGCCGCGGCGAGAGACTCGCTCCGCTTGCGCAGCCCGAACAACTTCTCCGGCAGCAGGAGACCCGACGTATCGGCGGGAATCTGCTTGAACTCGGAAGCATATTTCAGCGTCGTGCGCAACTCCCGGTCCCCGTTCTCCACCGTCGGTTCGATCTCGTGTCCCTCCGTGTAGTCGCTCCACGAAGCGATGAACACCATGTCGAGACTGTCCTTCGAAGCCATGTTGAATTCCCACATGCGTTCGTAAGTGGCGCCGTCGGCCCTCGGGATATAATAGTAGTGCTGCCCGCCCCACCCGGCACATCCGCTGTTGTCCATCCCGGGCATCACGAAACCCGACTTCACGACATAGTCCGGGTCGGAACTCATCCACACCGAATCGCGGAAAGGCTTCATGAACTCGATCAGATCGTCCGGCTCGGCATAATGGTCCCAACGGGGATGTCCTGCATCCATACCGCGCACGCGGGCCGGAAGCCACGCCGTAGGAATCATGCCCAGCCGTTTCCACGACTCGATCTCCTCGCTCCAGCGGACGGGGACGTACCGGTCGTTTTCGAGCCGGCCCCACTCGGCCCAGCGGCGCAGCACGGCCGGCCGCTCCATTCCCTCCGGCAGACGGAGTTTCGAAGCCGCCGACGCATATTCGGCCGGTTTGGCGCCGGGCCCGAAGAGGTAGAAAACGGGGCGGCCGTTCACCATCGGGGCCGTAGCGCCCGACAGGACATGGTCCGCCAGATACTGATAGCACACGGCATAGTAGTCGGTCTTCGCTTCGCGGGTATTGATCTCTGGGTGCATGCGGGTGATCCAGTCGTAGTAAAGCCAGCCGTCGCACCAGTTCACGCCGACCTCGAAACCGTACTTCGCCGCCACGGTCTGCATGGCCTTGAGCAGCGCGTCGTTTTCATGGCCGATGAACCCCCATTCGATGAAGAAGCCGTCGATGCCGGCCGCCTTGGCCGAAAGTATCTGGTATTCGAGGTAATCCGGATCGAGATTCGACTGCATACCCACCCGCGGATAGGCCACGGCCGCGATGTCGTGCCGTCCGGTCGTGTCCATGAAATCGGCGTTGCGGCAAATCGTCCCGCGTCCGGTCTTCGACTTGCGGGTGTCGGCGTGCATCTCCCAGCGCCCCAGCTTGCCGTCGTGGGCACGCGTATAACGCACACCGTGGTAATCGGCATAGATCTTCTTGCCGTTCTGGGCGGAGACGCCCATCGAGGTGGCCAGGGCCGCCACGCACAATAATCGGAACAATTTCATACTCAAAAAAGTCTCTGTCTGTTTCAAAAGTAGCAAAAAAAACGGAAATCCTTCCGGGCTTTACACCGTAGGATTTCCGTTCCGTTTCAGACGCCTACTCCTTGGGGAGTTTGACGGCGAAGGTAAAGGTTCGTGCGTTCTTGTTCGTTCCGCTCGGTTCGCCGACCGAAACGAGCTTCAGCAGCGCGACCTTGCCGGCGGCGGGAGAGGTCGGGGCCAGCTTCACGGCCCACACGCTTCCGACCATATCCTCGCCTCCCTGCATGACAGTGGAGATAACCGAAGAGGGGTCGATCGCCTGGATATCGGCGGCCGTGGCGCTCTCGAAATTGAGGCTCGACTTGGCGAACGTCGTGGCATTCTTCACCGTGAAATTCTGGAGATTTCCCCCGGCAGCGGAATACTCCTTCGGTTTGGGGTTCTTGGCGATATCGTAGATACGGATCAGATTAGCGTTTCCGGTCATGTAGTAAACCGCCACGTCGATATGCGACTGCAACGAAGGATTGTCGAAGCAGGCCTGTACCGAATAGGATTTCCGGTCGCTGATCGACAGCATGCGGTTGCCGCCGTCCACACCGTCGTTGGCCGGAGCCGTATTGACCAGAATATTCTGCACATAGTAGAGGTTGACCAGGGCGTCGGCCGTCGCCGTCGCCGAACGGCCCAGCCGGTCGGTGGCCACCACCTTAACACCCGTCGTCTTATTGGTGAAGGTCATGGTCTCGGCATAGGCCACGGAGGTCTCGTTCGAATAATCCGTCGATTTGATCCGCTCCTCGTTCGAGCCTTCCAGCCGATAAAGCTCGACCTTCGCCAGGCCGCCCTCCGATTCGATCTGCACCTCCACGGCCTTCTGCTCGTCCTTGTCGGCGGTGATGGTGCTCTGCGCGAAAGTCAGGACGGGAGGAGCCACGGTCGTATAGTGCACGGGGAGGGTCTGGATAGTCACCTGTCCGTAGCTGTCCACGGCCCTCACCTTCAGCCCCGTGTCGAACTCGTCGTAGGGAATGACCTCGTTGTAGGTCCACGTGCTCCTGGCATCCTCATCCGGATCAAAGGAAACGGACGCATAGTCCACCTGTCCGGTGGTCTTCACACGGGTGAGCTCGACGGAGGCCAGCAGGGCCGAAGTCGTCACCGTGATACCCGTGGCGGGCATATCCACCTGGTCCCTCTCGTCGTACTCGATGGAAGCGGGATCGAACGTAATGGCCGGCGCCTCGACGATATCCGTCACGGAGATCGGCATGGAGGACTTCACCCGGCGGTCGAGTTTGTCGACGGCCTCGATCACGGCCTCGGTGTAGTCCGCCTCATACTCCACCTCCTCCGCGAGACTGTAACTCTTGTCGTTGAAAAATTCGGTCACGGTCGTGACGGGAACCGTCTCGCCCTCCGAAGTGAGGATACTGAGCGCCACGCTCTTCAGCCCGGCTTCGGACTTGATGACCGCAACGACCGGCAGGTTGTCGACCAGATTGAGGTCCGCATCCAGTTCGTCGTACACGAACGTGATGACGGGCTCGGCCGAGGAGGGATCTATCGTCTCGTCGTCGTCCTTGCATCCGGCAAGCGACAGGGCGAGGCACCATCCCGCAAGTAAACTTATCAATAATCTTTTGTTCATGGCATTTTCCTGTTTTAAAGATTCACCTCCGTCTTATTTCTTGTAGTAGCAGTAATCGTCGAAGACATGGATCACCCCGTTGGTGGGCATGATATTCGAGCTGACGGCATGACGCAGGGGAGAGTTGCCATTGGTCCCCGTGTCGTTCACGATGATGGCGCCGGCGTCGGCCATCCAGGGATTCTTGCGGGTGAGCATCGTCATCAGGCCCTGCTCGCCCCGGCGCAGCGTCAGCACGAACATCGCCTCGACCTGCAGTTCGCCGTACCCGCTGTAACGGCCGTCGACGATATGGTAGAGCAGCAGATTCTTCACATCCTCCACGGGCACTTCGGTAATGCTCGTATAGGTGCCGTAGGAGTTCACGAACGTGCTGATAGCCGTATTGGTCAGCGCCAGGAACGTGTACTCATGCCCGGTCTGCGTGTAGTAATCCCTCATGCCGGCGTGGTCGATGGCCGTCATGAAATCGCTGAAAATATCGCTGCGGGACTCGAAATACTCCCATGCCGTCATATTGATATGGGGGTCGAGTACCGAACCGTTGTATTCGGCATCGGTCTGCAGCTTCATGTCGTCGCATCCCGCCGCCAGCAGGAGCACCGCAAAACATGCAATCTTTGCAAATATATTCTTACACATGACTCGTTTGGATTTACGGATTTATTCGGTTGTCGCATAATAGCTGTTCTGCACCAGCTTCGGATTGTGGTCTATGAGCGAATAGTTGATCGGCAGAAGCTCGTTGCCGTCCTCCTGGCAGCCGTTGATGGGACCCATGACCGTTTTCCAGCGGCCCGTGCGCACCAGGTCGAACCAGCGGCGTCCCTCGCCGATAAGCTCGCGCTGCCGCTCGTCGAGGATGAAGTCCACGATCTGGTCCTCGGTACCGAAATCGTCGGCCGTAGGCGTTTCGAGCCCGGCACGGGTACGGATGGGTTTGATCAGGTCGAGCGCCTCCTCCCACTTGCTCTGGCGGGCCTGTGCCTCGGCCTGCAGCAGGATCATGTCCGAATAGCGGTAGATCGGGTAACCGATTTCGCAGGTCTTGTTCAGCGTCGAGGAGATAGTGCCCGATATGTATTTGCGCATCTCCCAGCCCGACTGGTATTCCACGGTCACCAGCGGCAGGCGCAGGTCGGCCGCATCGTACTTGTTGCGCAGCACTTCCGAGACCACGGCGGCACGGTTGCCCGAACCGGTGAACCACTGGTACATGTAGCTGTATCCGTTGGCACCCACCTCGTCCATGTTGAAATGCACGACGAAGATAAACTCCTTGGTCGAATACTCGTCGTTTTCGGGCGTGTTGTCCGACGCCTTGTTGTTGAGCTCTTCGGTGAACATCTTCTTCCAGGTGTTGATATCGGTTTCGAGCGCCATGAAGGTCGCGTCGCCCTTCATCTTCTCGATGGTCTGGTCCGCGAGGTTATACTCGCCCAGCCACATGTAGACGTCGGCCATGATCGCCCACACGCCGTAGATCGAGATACGCTTGCGCTCCTTGTTTCCCGTCCGGTCGATCAGCGACTCGGCCTTCCGGAGATCCTCGAGAATCACCTCGCGCAGAATGTAGTCCTTGTCGGTGCGCTCGCGGTAGATGTCGTCGCTGAACTTTTCGTTCGGCTCGGTGAACAGGGGCACGTCGCCCCACAGACGCACGGCGTAGAAATAGGCCAGCGCCCGCATGGCATAGGCCTGTCCCAACAGATCGTTCTGGTCCGTCACCGAGGGCATGTCGACCTTGGGCAGGTACTTGATACAGAGGTTGGCCTGGTTGATGACCGTGTACAGGTCGGACCAGTCGGCGCAATCGAGGTCCGTGGTGAGCTGGTTTTCCATCACGCGCTGCTGCGTGGCCGCCGACGAAGAGCCCGGTTCGAAATCGTCCGAACGGAACTCGCCCCAGTAGAAGTAGTTCGCACGCATCGCCGTGCGGAAATAACTGTAAATCTGGCTGACCCCGGCCTTCGCATCGCGCGAGGAAGACCACATCTGGTTGGCCGGGACTTCGCTGACGGGCTGCTCGTCGAGGAACGAGGCACACGAAACGAATCCCGCCGCCAGCGACACAGCGATAAATGTACGATATATATTTTTCATGATCAACGGATTAAAATTTAACGTTCAAACCCAGACCGAACTCGCGTTTCTTGGGATAGCGGTAGGTATCCTTGCCGATCTGCAGGGGATTCGAGGTAGAGAACTCCGGATCGTATCCGCTGTACGAAGTCCACGTCAGGGGGTTGTTCGCAAAGAAATAGACCTGGACGCCCTGGATGCGCAACGGTTTGACCCAGCGTTCGGGCAGATCGTACGACAGGCGGATGTTCGACAGACGGATGTAATCGGCATCCTCGACGTAGAACGAATTGGCGTAACGGGCGTTGTTGTACTCGTCGTTGTAGGGACGCGGGTAGAGCGCCTGGTCGCCGGGCTTGGTCCAGATGTTGTAGATGACGTCGGGTGAAGGGGTCGTCGAACTGTACTGGAACATGTTGCGGGTGTGTTCGGCCGAATTGTAGATCTGCCCGCCGAACGAATAGTAGAACGAGACGAAGAGGCTGACGCTCTTGTAGGTGATCGTCGTGCTCAGACCTCCCGTATAGGTCGGAAGGGCGTTGCCGATAATCATACGGTCGCTCTCGTCGATGATGCCGTTGCCGTCGCGGTCCACCCAGTTCACGTCGCCGCCGCGGAACGCCTTGCCGTTGGCCAGCTTCTTCTGCACGATGTCACCCGTATAGACTTCGCCGTTGAGCGTGTAGTGGCTGAAAGTACCGTTTTCGAAAACGGGCGTGAGCTGCTGTCCGGAACCGGGGACGAAGGCGTTCGACTCGTCGTAGGGGAAGATGTTGATCTGGCGGTAGCCGTAGAAGTCGCCCAGCGATCCGCCTTCGGATATCCACCACAGGTCGCTCTCCAGATAGGGATCGCCGTCGGAGAGCTGTTCGATCTTGTTCCAGTTGCGGGAGATGTTGAACGAAGCGTTCCACCGGAAGTTCGGCCGGCGGATCAGGTCGCCCGCGATCGAGAACTCGAAACCCTTGTTGCTCACGGCCCCCATGTTCATCCGCATGGACGAGAATCCCGACTCGCCCGGCAGCTCGCGGTTGGCCAGCAGACCGTCGGTGTATTTGTCATAATAGTCCGCCGTGACGGTCATGCGGCTGTCGAAGAAGCTCAGGTCGAGACCTACGTCGATCTGCCGGGTCTCCTCCCAGCGCAGGTTGTCCACGGCGAGCCGTGCGGGATAGACGCCGCCCACGCCGTCGTAAATGTCGCCCGTCGCATAGGAATAGAGGTAATCGTAGTTGCCGATCTGCTCGTTACCGGTGATACCCCAGCTGACACGGATCTTGGCATCGTCGAGGGCCCGGCGCGAAAACTTCATGAAAGGCTCGTCCGAAATGCGCCATGCCGCCGACACGGAGGGGAAATTACCCCAGCGGTTCTCCTTCGAGAAGCGGGAAGAGCCGTCCCGGCGGAACGTAGCCTGAATCAGATACTTCGATTTCCAGTCGTAGGCGACGCGGGCGAACAGCGACGCCATGGAGTGGTTCTGCTGCCAGGTACCGGTCGAACTGAGCGTAAGGTTCGCCGCGAAAGCGTTCATCGTGGGGATGAAGTCGGTGGAGGAGTTGATACCCTCCATGACATTCGAATCGGTCCGCCACTGCTGTTCGCTGAATCCGACGAGGGCCTGGAAATTGTGGTTGCCCCACTTGTTCTTATAGGTGAGGATATTTTCGTTCAGCCAATTCCAGTTCAGGTAATCGGTGGCATAGCCGCTGTTGCTCGTCTGCCACTCGTCGGTGATCATGCTCGGATAGACGCGGCTGCGTTTGTTGAGGTAGGCGTTCGCGTTGATACTGGTCTGGAAGGTCAGCCCCTTGGCCAGCTTGATGTCGAATCCCTGGTAGAAATTGGCCTGGTAATACTCCGTGCGGTCGGTGGTGTACTCCACCTGCGCCAGCGGACTCTTCTGTCCCTGGAATACGCCGGCCAGCGTCCCGTCCGGATAATAGAGGTTGAAATAGGGACGCCGCGAGAGCATGGCGGTCATCAGCTGACCTTCGTTGAGGCCGTTCTTCTGCGAATAGCCCAGCGACAGACGGCTGCGCAGGCTGAGCCACTCGTTGGCCGTGTAGTCGGCATTGATACGGGCGGTGAGACGCCGGAAATCCGTGTTGGGAATGATACCGCGCTCGTTGTAGTAACTCGTCGAGCCGAAATACTTCATCTTTTTCGACCCGCCCGAAACGCTCAGATCCACCTGGTCTTTCTGTCCCCACTGGAACAGGAGGTCCTGGTAGTCGTTATCCACGTTGAATGCGGCGTTGAGCGAATCCTGTATGATGACCATGTTCTCACTGGGAGAGCCCACCCCGTACTCCAGGAAATAGTCGCGGCGCAGCTGGTCGTAATAGCGGCGGTCGGCACGGGTGGCCTGCGCGAGCTTGTGCGACAGCTGGCTGAACGAATGATAATACTTCAGGTCGATGCGCGGGGTGCCCGTCTGTCCGCTCTTGGTGGTCACGAGGATCACACCGTTGGCTGAACGCGAACCGTACATGGCGGCCGAAGCGGCATCCTTCAGCACCTCGATCGAAACGACGTCGCCCGGGTTGATGGCGTCCATGTCCTCCATCGGGATACCGTCCACCACGTAGAGGGGTTTCACGCCGTCGGCCGAGAAGGTGGAGATACCGCGGATGTTGATCTGGGCGCTCTCACCCGGCTGACCCGACCCGGCCGTGATCTGCACGCCGGCCACCTGGCCCTGCAACGCCTCGAAAACGTTCGAGGGAATCTTGCGCTCGATCGCCTCGGAGGAGATCGAGGCGATCGACCCCGTCACGTCGCGCTTGCGCATGGTACCGTAGGCCACGACCACCACGTCGTCGATCTCTTTCGTATCGGCCTGCAGGGTGATCTTCAGCGAGCTGGCATTCACCGTGAGTTTCTGGGTGAGGTACCCGATGAAGGAGACCTCCACGGAAGCGCCCTTTTTGGAAAGGGTCAGCGTAAACTTACCGTCCTTGCCGGTCACCGTACCGTTGGAGGTGCCGGATTCGACGACCGTGGCGCCGATCAGCGGCTGCCCGTCCCCGGAAACCGTCCCCGAGACGGTGAACTTTTCCCCGCTCTGGGCGACAGCAAGTCCCGCATACAACTGTGCGACCGCCAGCAGGCCGACGTACAGCAAACGAACTTTAGTCAATAGTTTCATTTTAAAATAGTTTTGGATTATGTTGAAAAAAATGGCACTGCAATTCCCCGATCCGTCGCAAGCCGGTATTTTCCGCGACATTTAATAATTAATTATAAACACACACAGGCATTACACTCCGAACCCCCGAACAAGCCATTCCATTAATATAAATTTACACAAATAAAAAAAGATTATTTCTTAAAAGCAACCGACTGGCCCATACATAAATAAGCATTTCGGCTCATTTTTACCCATAAGTTCCTCCGGTCTCCGGTGCCGGGTCCGGGACGGAAAATCCCGGCTAAATCCGTTTATTTCCCGCTTTCGGATTGCAGGAATCCGTCCGGCGCCCGACCCGGCCGCCCCGCCCCTATTCACGTATTTTTTACGCTAAGAAATTTCGGCCCGGTCCGCCTCGGCCGTACCCGGAATCCGCATGTCACGACCGTTTCCGGAATCTCCCGGCACCGGAAGGCCGCCCACAATTCTTTTTGTATTACGGATGGGATTCGCTACCTTTGTCATCCATTTCAAATCAGGAACAACCGTGGCAAGAAAGAGAGGAAATCTGCCTCTGATCGAGGCGTTGGAGATCGTGGACATCGCGGCCGAAGGCAAGGCGCTCGGCCGGTACGACGAACAGGTGGTGTTCGTCCCGCTGGCCCTGCCGGGCGATGTGGTGGACGTACAGGTGACCGTCAAACGCAGGCGTTTCATGGAGGGACGGATCGTGCGTTACGTGAAACGGTCGGCACTCGCCGCCGAACCCTTCTGCGAACATTTCGGCGTGTGCGGCGGCTGCAAGTGGCAGAACCTGCCCTACCCCGAACAGCTGCGGTTCAAACAGAAACAGGTGGAGGACCAGCTCTCCCGCATCGGCCGGGTGGAACTCCCCCCGGTGGAGCCGATCCTCGGCTCGGAACAGACGGAGTTCTACCGCAACAAGCTGGAATTCACCTTTTCCCACAAACGCTGGATGACCCGCGAGGAGGTCGAGGCCGGAGGCGAAATAGCCGATCCGGAGGCGCTCGGCTTCCACATTCCCGGCATGTTCGACAAGGTGCTCGACATCCGCCGCTGCTGGCTCCAGCCCGACCCGTCGAACCCGATCCGGCTCGAAGTGAAACGGTTCTGCCTGGAGAACGGTTACGAATTCTACGACATGCGGGAGCACCGGGGAGTGATGCGCAACCTGGTGATCCGCACCGCATCGACGGGCGAAGTGATGGTGATCGCGGTCTTCGCACGGGACGACCGGGAAAAAATCGCCCTTTTGTTGGACCGCCTTGCAACGAAATTCCCCGAAATTACATCTTTGATGTATGTGGTGAACACGAAACTGAACGACACGTTCGGCGACCTGGAAGTCCTGCTGTGGCGGGGACGCGACCATATCTTCGAGGAGATGGAGGGTCTCCGGTTCAAGATCGGCCCCAAATCGTTCTACCAGACCAACTCGGCGCAGGCCCTGAGGCTCTACCGGGTGGCCAGGGAGTTCGCGGAGCTCACGGGCGGGGAAACCGTCTACGACCTCTACACGGGAACGGGAACCATCGCCAACTTCGTGGCCCGGCAGTGCGGCAAGGTTGTTGGAGTGGAGTACGTGCCCGAGGCCATCGAGGATGCGAAGGTCAATTCGGCGATCAACGGCATCGGAAACACGGTGTTCTACGCCGGAGACATGAAGGACGTGCTGAGCGACTCCTTCATCGCGGAGAACGGCCGGCCCGACGTGGTGATCCTCGATCCTCCCCGGGCGGGCATCCATCCGGACGTGGCGGAGACCATCCTGCGGGCGGAACCCCGGCGGATCGTCTATGTAAGTTGCAACCCCGCCACGCAGGCACGCGACATCGCCCTGCTGGACGGACTCTACCGCGTGGAGCGGGTGCAGCCGGTGGACATGTTTCCCCACACGCACCACGTGGAGAACGTGGTGAAACTGTCGAGGAGACGATAGGCTACTTTTATTATATACAATAAAAAATAACAGACGATTATGAAAAGGTTATTATTCATGGCAGCCGCGCTGATGCTTTGCAGCGGACTCGCCGCCCAGAACGGAAACAATACCCCTTACATCGAGACTTCGGCCACTGCGTCGCGCGAAGTGACCCCGGACGAAATCTTCGTGCGCATCGTCCTCAGCGAGAACGACACGAAAGGCAAAATTTCGATCGACAAACTCCAGGGCGACATGATGCGGGCCATCAAAAAGGCCGGCATTGATTTCGAGAAGAGCCTCACCATCGACAACATCGAATCGCAATATCAGACCTACCTGTTGCGCAAGAGTGACGGACGCACCACCAAGACGTTCCTGCTGATGGTAGGCGGCGAGCAACTCGCCCCCCTGTTCACCGCCCTGGACGAAGCCGGCATCTCGAACGTGAACATCCAGAGCGCCCGCTATTCGAAAGTGGCGGCTCTGCGCGACGAGCTGCGCGTGGAGGCGGCCAAAGCGGCCCAGGCCCGGGCCCGGATGCTGGCTCAGGCCGTAGGACAGGAAATCGGCAAGGCGATCCAGATACAGAACTACGACAACGGCAACGCCGTGGTCTACAACAACATCATGCTGGCCCGCGCCTCCGCGAAGATGGCCGACGGCGTCGCTTTCGAAGAGAGCGCCCCCACCGTGGAATTCAAGAAAATCAAGGTGGAGAGTACGGTGACCATCCGTTTCTCGCTGCCCCAGTAAATCCGGATAACGGGCGGGAGACGCTCCCGCCCGCCGAACAGACTTCCGATGCAGGCGATCCATCCCGCCATAGAACCCACGGAAGACGGGTCGCCCACGCTCCGGCATCCCGTCTTCGGGGAGACGTACCACTCCCTGCACGGAGCGGTGGCCGAAGCGCGGCACGTATTCATCGCCGGAGGTCTGAAAAGGTGTCCGCTGCCGCACGTGCACATTCTGGAGGCGGGTTTCGGCAGCGGGCTCAACGCATGGCTCACGCTGCGGGAGGCGGAAGAGAGCGGACGAACGGTACGGTACACGGCCGTGGAAGCCTATCCCGTGGACATACGGACGGCCGAAGCGCTCCGCTACGCGGACGATCCGCTTTTCAGGGCGCTGCACCGGGCCCCGTGGGGCGAGCCGACGGAGATCACGCCCCGGTTCCGGCTCGAGAAACGGGCGGAAGATTTGGTTTTCGCCCGCATGGACGCTATCTTTGATATCATCTATTTCGACGCCTTCGCGCCCGACACCCAACCCGAACTGTGGACGGAAGGACTCTTCCGGAAACTGTTCGCCCAGACCGCCCCCGGCGGCGCACTGGTCACCTACTCCGCCAAAGGGACGGTGAAACGGGCCCTGCGTGCGGCCGGCTATGAAGTGACCCGACTGCCCGGAGCGCCCGGCAAACGCCACATGGTGCGCGCCGTACGGCCCCGGAAAAACGAAAGCGACGCAAACCTCAAATGAAACGCACTATGGAACAGACATTCAGTTTCGACTATCGCCACTACGATTCGCTGGCCGATCTCTCCCCCCGGGACCGGGAACTGGTAGATCGGGCCAAAGAGGCCTGTGGAACGGCCCATGCTCCCTATTCGAATTTCCGGGTCGGTGCAGCGGCCAGGCTCGCCAGCGGCAAGATCATCACGGGAAGCAACCAGGAGAGCGAGGTTTTCCCGGCGGGTGTCTGCGCCGAACGCAGCCTGCTCTACTATCATCAGGCACACCACGCCGGCGATCCGATCGAAACGCTGGCCATCGCCTCGCTGCCCGACCGGCGGGAGTGCTACCCCTGCGGCATCTGCCGGCAGGTCATCAACGACACCCAGCGCAGGCAGGGGTCCCCGATCCGCGTCATCATGTCCGGAGCGGACAGCGCCACGGCGATCGACACGGCCACCCACCTGCTTCCCTTCCTTTTCGAACTTTAACCGATCCACGCCCGACCCGAACGTATGTTCCGCCCCGAAGACATCCTCTACGAAGACAACCACCTGCTGGTGGTCAACAAACACGCAGGCGACCTGGTGCAGCCCGATCCGTCGGGCGAAAGCGCCCTCGAAGACCAGATCAAGGCCTTTCTCAAACGGAGGGACGACAAACCCGGCGAGGTGTTCCTCGGAGTGGTGCACCGCATCGACCGTCCGGTGAGCGGCGCGGTCCTTTTCGCCAAGACGAGCAAGGCGCTGGTGCGGCTGAACGAGATGATCCGCCGGGGCGAGATCGGCAAGACCTACTGGGCCGTGACCGAACGGATGCCCGGCAAGACGGAAGACACCCTCGTCCATTACATCGTACGGGACGGGAAGAGCAACCGTTCGCGGGCTTATGACCGCCCGGTGAAGGAGGGCAAGGAGGCCCGGCTCGAATACACCGTGCTGGGCAGCGGCGAACGTTACCACCTGCTGGGCATCCGCCTGCTGACGGGACGCCACCACCAGATACGCTGCCAGCTCGCCCGGATCGGCTGCCCGATCCGCGGCGACCTGAAGTACGGCGCAGCCCGTTCGCTGCCCGGCGGAGGCATCTCGCTCCACTCCCGGACGCTGGAGTTCGTCCACCCCGTCCGCCGGGAACCGGTACGCATCACCGCCCCCGTACCGGCCGAAGACCGGCTCTGGGTCTTCTTCGAAGAGACCTGCGGCGGAGAAAACGATTGACCCCATGTTGCAACAACCCCGATAAAACCGTTATTTTACATGAATATACCCAAAGTCAGCGTCATCATACCCGTTTACAACACGGAGCAATGGGTCGGACACTGCATCGAAAGCCTGCTGGGGCAAACTTTCCGCGATTTCGAACTGATTCTCGTAGACGACTGCTCGACCGACCGGTCGCGGGAGGTGATCGCCTCCTTCCACGACGAACGCATCCGCTTTTACAGGAACGAACGGAACCTCGGGGCCGCCGCCACGCGCAACCGGGCGATCGACCTGGCCCGCGGGGAGCTGCTGGCCCAGCAGGATTCGGACGACTACTGCACACCCGACCGGCTGGAAAAACAGGTCGCCTTTCTGGATGCCCATCCCGAAATCGACTTGTGCAGCACGTGGTACCGGATGGTGGACGGAGCGGGACACCTGCTCCTGAACATTCAGGCGCCTACGGGTCCGGACGACCTGAAGGTCCATACGCTGTTCGGCTCGGTATTATCCACCACGGGAGTGATGATGCGCCGGGAGAAGTTTCTGGCCACAGGCGAACGCTACCGCAAAGGCATGGCCGAGGATTTCGACCTGTGGAACAGGCTCGCCTTCCACCTGCGGTTCGCCAATATCCCGGAACACCTGCTCTACTGGGTGCGCTGGGAAAACCAGATCTCGACACGGCTGAAACATCTCCAGGACGAAAGCGCCAAAAAAGTGTTCGCCGAAACGTTCGACCGTCTGAACATTCCCTACACCGAACAGGAGCTGGACCTGCACACGCACATGTACCTCGACAAGGATTTCCATTTCACCCGTTCCGATCTAAGGCGCCACAGCCGTTTTCTCCGGACGATTTTCCGCGCAGGCTGCGCATCGGGCGAACTGATCCCCCTGTTCCTCAAGCGGAAGATCATGGGCGACTACAAACAATTCCATCTGAAACTGTACCCCCATCCGCTGGTCAGTATCCAGAAAAGAATTTTCAAACTCCGTCTCAAACATTTTTAACCGGCCATGTTGTTATCCATCATCGTTCCGCTCTACAACACGGAAAAATATATAGTCAAATGCCTCCGGTCGGCCGCAGACCAGGACATCCCCGCCGAAGACTACGAGATCATCGTAGTCGACGACGGTTCCACGGACCGCTCCGGCGCCCTGGTGCGGGAGATGACCGCCGAACACCGGAACATCATACTCATCCCACAGCCCAATGCCGGCCTCGGTATGGCCCGCAACACGGCCCTGGCACAGGCCCGGGGCCGCTATATCCTGTTTCTGGATTCGGACGACTACCTCGAACCGAACACGCTGGGTGGACTGCTCCGCATCATGGACGAGGAGCGGCTGGAAGTCCTCTGTCTGAACTTCGACCGCGTCACACCCGAAGGCACCCTACTGGAAAAGGGCCCCTATTTGGTCCGGGCGGAACAGAACCCGACCGGACGGATGCGCGGCCGGGATTTCCTGCTGGCCGACCGCTACGTCGTCATGGTCTACTGCTATATCTACCGCCGGGATTTGCTCGAACGTCATTCGCTGCGGATGGTCCGCACCCTGCATGAGGACGAGGAGTTCACTCCCCGGGCGCTTTTCTTCGCGCAGAGTATCCGCTACGTGCCGAAAGTGGTGTATCACTATGTAGCCCGCGAAGGTTCGATCACCCACAACATCCGGTTCCGGAACCGGATCGAGCGGCTGATGACCATGAAGAGCCTGTCGGACTTCGTCACGGAAAAAGTGGAGGCAGGCGACCCGGAAGTTGCGGCATTCCTGCGTGCGAAAATCGGATATTTCGTCCGTTCGGCCTTCCAGGAGTCCCGTGGAAACCGGAAAGAATTGCTGACACTCCTGCGTTACTGCCGGGAATCGGGCCTGGAACCCCTCTCATCGCCCTTGTCCGGCCACAAGCGGTTCCTGTACAGGCATTGCATGCCGCTGTTCCTGGCCTACTGCCGCTACCGAAAGAAGCTCTGAAACCGGACAACGGACCGGCAAAAAGCACGCCCCTGCCGCTGGTGTTTGCGGCAGGGGCGGAACCGTTTGAAGCGAACCGGCCACACGCGGACCTTATCCGGTTTCTCCGGCTCCTATTTGTGCCAGAACTTCCGGGGTTTTATCATATTCTCGGGACGCAGGACGTTGTCCAATTCCTCCTGGCTCATCAGTTTCTTCTCCAGCACCAGATCATAAATGCCCCGGCCCGTCTTCAGCGCCTCGCGGGCCAGTTCGGTCGAAGTCTCGTAACCCAAATAGGGATTGAGGGCCGTGACCAGCCCGATACTGTTGTAGACCATGTTGCGGCAGACCTCTTCATTGGCCGTGATACCCGCCACGCACTTGTCGCGCAGGGTGTTCATCCCGTTGACCAGCATCTCGATGCTCTCGAAAATCGAATGGACGATGATCGGCTCCATGACGTTGAGCTCCAGCTGTCCGGCTTCGGCGGCGATGGTTACCGTCAGGTCGTTGCCGATCACCCGGAAAGCCACCTGGTTCACCACCTCGGGAATCACGGGGTTCACCTTTCCCGGCATGATCGAAGAGCCCGGCTGCATCGGCGGCAGATTGATTTCGTTGAGCCCCGTACGCGGTCCCGAAGAGAGCAGGCGCAGGTCGTTGCAGATTTTGGATAGCTTGACCGCCAACCGTTTGAGGGCCGAAGAGTTCATGATGAAGGCCCCGGTGTCGTTCGTAGCCTCGATCATGTTGCTGGCCGCCACTACGGGCAGGCCCGTGATCTCCCTCAGGTGTTTGATACAAAGGGGCGAATAGTCGGGATCGGCATTGATCCCGGTACCGATGGCCGTGGCGCCCATGTTCACCTCCAGAAAGAGCTTCAGATTCTGTTCCAGCCGATCGACCTCCTCCGAAAGAGTGGCCGCATAGGCCTCGAACTCCTGTCCGAGAGTCATCGGCACGGCATCCTGCAACTGGGTACGTCCCATCTTGATCACCCCCGCGAACTCCACGCCTTTGGCCCGAAATGCCTCCACGAGCCACTTGATCGACCCGACCAGCTTCCCTATACTGCGGATCAGGGCGATCTTCACCGCCGTGGGATAGGCGTCGTTCGTAGACTGAGAGAGGTTGACATGGTTGTTGGGATGGCAATATTTGTATTCGCCCCGCTCGTGCCCCAGAATTTCCAGCGCCCGGTTGGCAATCACCTCGTTGGCATTCATGTTGGTCGAAGTGCCCGCTCCGCCCTGCACCATGTCCACCACGAAATGATCGTGCAGCGCCCCGCCCTTGATCTCCTCGCAGGCCGCGATGATCGCCGAGGCGATCGTTCCGTCCAGCTGTCCCAGGTCGCGGTTGGCCATGGCGGCAGCCTCCTTCACGTCGGCCAGCGCCCGGATCAGCTCGGGAAAGAAATAGAGCCGTACGCGGCTGATGTGGAAATTCTCCAGCGCGCGCATGGTCTGGATTCCGAAATAATACTCTTCGGGGACGTTCATGTTCCCGAGCAGGTCATGTTCCTGACGGGTCTTGCCCGAGAGGGGCCGAAGTGTTATATCCATACTAAAAAGAATTAGTTTGTGATAATCTTCTACAAATCTATAAAATTTTGTTACAAATTATCTTCATCCCCTCTCTTTTATATCATATATTTTTCCGGACGGACGGAGATGGCCCCTCCGTAAAAACGTTCTCCTATTCCGGCCCGTACCACGAACACACCCCGGCCGCATATCTTCGCAGCCGGGGTGCATTCCGTTCCGGGACCGTCATTCCGTCCCGCTATTTTCCGCCGGGAAATCCCCCGGCACGGAGAGGCCGTATCATTCGCCCCGTCCGTGGCAGTTCTTGTACTTCTTGCCGCTGCCACAGGGGCAGGGTTCGTTGCGCCCGATCTTCTTCTCCACGTGGACCGGAGCCGGCTTGCCGCGGTCCTCGGCCCCGGCATTACGGGCGGCTTCCATGCGGGAGGTCTGGAGCTTGCTCATGTCGGTCTTGGGACGCTCCGGCTCGCGGCGCTGTTGCATCGCCTCGCCCGAATTGTCCCGCACGGGGATATATCCCTTATTGAGCACGGCCAGCACTTCGCGGTTCACCTTGTTCAGCATCTTGCTGAACAGTTCGAACGACTCGAACTTGTAGATCAGGAGCGGGTCCTTCTGCTCGTAGGTGGCGTTCTGCACGCTCTGGCGCAGGTCGTCCATCTCGCGCAGGTGCTCGCGCCAGTTGTCGTCGATCGTGGTGAGCATCACGATCTTGCTGAACACCTTGTAGATCTCGGCACAGCCGTTCTCGTAACACTTTTTCAGCTCGACCGGTACGTTGTACCCCAGCGTACCGTTGGTCATCGGCACGTAGATATTCTCATACTGGCCGCCCTGGTTCTCATACACGTTTTTGATGACGGGCATCGCGGTCTCGGCCACGGCCTGCGCCCGGCGGGCATAGGCGGCCTGCAGATCGGCCACGATCCGGTCCGCGAGCTCCTCCTTCCGGGAGTTCTTGAACGTCTCCTCGTCGAACGAGGGCTGCACGGCCACCTGACGGATCATCTCCAGCGAGAAGTCCTCGAAATCGTTCCCGCCGTAATTCTCCACGAAAGTCTCCGCGAAATCCATCATGATGTTGTTCAGGTCGATCTCTACCCGTTCGCCGTAGAGGGCATGGCGGCGGCGCGTGTAGATCACCTCGCGCTGGGCGTTCATCACGTCGTCGTACTCCAGCAGCCGCTTCCGGATACCGAAGTTGTTCTCCTCCACCTTGCGCTGGGCGCGCTCGATGGCCTTCGACATCATGCCGGCCTGGATCACCTCACCCTCCTTGAGTCCCATGCGGTCCATCAGCCCGGCAATACGCTCCGAACCGAACAGACGCATCAGGTTATCCTCCAGCGAAACGAAGAACTGCGACGAACCGGGGTCGCCCTGACGTCCGGCACGGCCGCGCAGCTGACGGTCCACGCGGCGCGATTCATGGCGTTCAGTGCCCACGATGGCCAAACCTCCGGCGGCCTTCACCTCCGGAGTCAACTTGATATCGGTACCACGGCCGGCCATATTGGTGGCGATGGTCACCTGGCCCGTGCGCCCGGCTTCGGCCACCACCTGGGCCTCCAGCTGGTGCTGCTTGGCATTCAACACATTATGCTTGATACCGCGCAGTTTCAGCATGCGGCTCAATAGTTCGGAAATCTCGACCGAGGTGGTACCCACCAGCACGGGACGCCCCTCGCCCACCAGTTTCACGATCTCCTCGATCACGGCATTGTACTTCTCGCGCTTGGTCTTGTAGATCAGGTCGTCGCGGTCGTCGCGGATCACCGGTTTGTTGGTCGGGATCACCACCACGTCCAGTTTGTAGATGCTCCAGAACTCGGATGCCTCCGTTTCGGCCGTACCGGTCATACCGGCCAGCTTGTGGTACATACGGAAATAGTTCTGGAGGGTGATCGTGGCGAAAGTCTGCGTAGCGGCCTCGACCTTCACGCGCTCCTTGGCTTCGATGGCCTGGTGCAGCCCCTCCGAATAACGGCGGCCTTCGAGGATACGGCCCGTCTGCTCGTCCACGATCTTCACCTTGTTGTCCATCACCACGTACTCCACGTCGCGCTCGAACATGCCGTATGCCTTGAGCAACTGGTTGACGGTGTGCACCCGTTCGCTCTTGACGGCATAGTCGTTGACGATCTCGTCCTTCCTGCGGGCCTTCTCCTCGGCCGTCAGACCGGACTTCTCCAGGTCGGCGATCATGGCTCCCACGTCGGGCAGCACGAAGAACTTGTCCTCGCCCACGGCCTTCGAAAGCACGTCGTGTCCCTTGTCGGTCAGTTCCACGGAGTTGAGTTTCTCGTCGATCACGAAGAAGAGGTCGTCCACGATCTCCGGCATACGGCGGTTGTTGTCCTGCATGTAGACATTCTCCGTCTTCTGCATGAGCGCCTTCACGCCCTGTTCGCTGAGAAACTTGATGAGCGGTTTGTATTTGGGAAGCCCCTTGTGGGCCCGGTAGAGCAGCACGCCGCCCTCCTCGTTCTTCCCTTCGCCGATCAGGCGGCGGGCATCGGCCAGAAGCTGGGTCACCAGGTTCTTCTGCATGTTGTAGAGCTGTTCGATGGGGGCGCGGTACTGCTCGAACATCTGGTCGTCGCCCTTGGGCACCGGACCGGAGATGATGAGCGGCGTCCGCGCATCGTCGATCAGCACGGAGTCTACCTCGTCGACGATGGCGAAATGGTGCTTGCGCTGCACGAGGTCCTCGGCCGAAATGGCCATGTTGTCGCGCAGGTAGTCGAAACCGTACTCGTTATTCGTACCGAAGGTGATATCGGCCATGTATGCCTTGCGACGCGCTTCCGAGTTGGGTTCGTGGCGGTCGATGCAATCCACCGACAGACCGTGGAACTCGTACATCGGCCCCATCCACTCGCTGTCGCGCCGTGCCAGGTAGTCGTTCACCGTCACCACGTGCACACCCTTGCGGGCCAGTGCATTGAGAAACACGGGCAGCGTAGCCACGAGGGTCTTTCCCTCACCCGTGGCCATCTCGGCGATCTTTCCCTTATGGAGCACCACGCCGCCGAAAAGCTGACAGTCGTAGTGCACCATATCCCAGGTGATCGGGCTGCCGCCAGCATTCCACGTGTGGCTGTACACGGCCTTGTCGCCCTCGATCCGCACGAAATCCTTCGTGGCGGCCAGTTCGCGGTCGAAATCGTTGGCCGTCACCACCACCTCCTCGTTCTCCTTGAAACGGCGGGCCGTGTCCTTCATGATGGCGAACGCCTCGGGCAGAATCTCCTCCAGCTTCACCTCGATATCCTCGTCGATCTTCTTGGTCAGGCGGTCCACCTCCTTCGAGATGCGCTCCTTATCCTCGAGCGAGGTGTCGGCATGTTCCAGCTCGGCCTTGAGCTCCACGATCTTCTCCTCGTCGGGGCGGATATACTCCGCAATAGCCCTCTTCAGCGCCTCCGAGCGTTCGCGGAGCTCGTCGTTGGAGAGCTTCTCAATGGAGGGGTAGACGGCCTTGATCTTCTCCACGTAGGGTTCGATCTCCTTGCGGTCCTTGTCGCTCTTGGTGCCGAAGAAGAGCTTTATCAATCCTGATAAAATGTCCATAATGTATGCTTACTTTAAATTTTTTCGGTTAAGAGGGTGTAAATATACGATTTTTCCGGGAACATACCTATGCGAAACGCCGTTTTATTAGATATTTACCCAATCCGCATTCGGCGCACCGTTTCTGCCCGCAGTACAGACGGGTCAGCTCCAGCATGGCCTGCGAGTCGAAGGCGTTCCCTATCTCCACACCGCACGCCTGCCACCCGGCGACGATCCGGTTCCTCTCGCAGGGAGTCTGTTCCAGCAGGGCGATGGCCGCCTCGCGCAGCCGGTCGTCATCCCGGCTGTTGGCATAGGCGAACTGGAGCACGCTCACCAGATTGATCCCGAGCAGGTTGGCCTTTTCCGTCCCGATCCGTTTGGGCGTGAACGCCGAACGGCGCGAAGGGGTGAAGTGGGTGGTCCAGTACCCGGATGCCTCGGCACTGAAGAGGCGCTGCACGTCCTGCGGCGTACGGCAGGCAAGCAGGTTGTCGAACACGAACTCCTTCGCGGTCAGGAAAGCAGCCATCTGCACGATCCGGAGCACCGGGGCATTGTAGGGTTGTATACCGCCCAGTTTCCAGGCGATCGGCCGCATCGGAACGATTCCGTACTTGCGCCGCAGGTACTCGAACTCTTTCCGCAGATGTAGGATATAATCGTCCTCGCTGCGGGTTTCGAGCAGTCCCGAACCGCCCAGCAGCAGGGCTTCGACCGAAAAGAGCGAGCCCCGCTCGCGTGAGACCGCAGTGTAAGGCACCGTACGGGCCAGACGCGTGAACGCCTCCTTGTTCCGGTTGTCTCCCATCGCACGGAAGAGCATCACATAAAGCGTTTCGTTCCAGTTCTCCCCGCCCCCGGCATGAATCTCCATCAGTTCGCAGCTCTTGCGGTGGAGGCGTTCGACCTGCAGCCGGGTCATCAGCGACAGACGCTTGAAACCGTCCATCCGCGCGATCTCCTCCCCGCACCGGCAACTGCCCGCCCGGGAAAGCAACTCACCGTAAACCTCCAGAACGGACTCCTCCACGGCCATCACCGCCTGGGGCAGCGGATCGCCGCCCGCACGGCAGACGGGCACGGAAGGAGCGGCCACCACCTGAAGCACCGCCCGGTCGGCAACCGCGCGAAGCCGAGGGTTGCGATCCCCTCCGCACTCTCCCACCAACACGTCTCCGCGACATACGGCACCCTCCAGCACGATCTGGGCTCCGGTGAAAGAGCCCGTCACATCGTCCGGATCGCCCGGGGAAACGACCTCGATGCGTCCCCCGTCGACAAGGTTCAGCCTCTCCGGACGATAGAGCCGTTCGCCCCACACCAGACGGAGCAGCCGATTGTCTGCGTTAGGTTTCATGTTCGTCGGGTTTTAGAGTCAGACAACGATGCGTCCCCACCCCGGGAACGCCGGAAATCACAGCATGCCCAGTTCGAGCAGCGCCTCCTCCGAGATCATGTTCCGGTCCCAGGGGGGATCGAACGTCAGTACGACGTTCACCTCGGTCACGCCTTTCACTTTGGCCACGTTGTTGTTCACGTCCTCCACCAGCTGGTCCGCCATGGGACAGTTCGGGGCGGTGAGCGTCATGCGGATGTTCACCACGCCGCCCGGCTCCACGTCGATTTCGTACACCAGTCCCAAGTCGTAGATATTGACCGGGATTTCCGGGTCGTAAATGTTTTTCAGCGTGAGGATAATATCCTGCTCCATGCGCAGGATTTCCTGCGGAGTGGTCGTCATGCCGCGCCTCCTTCCTCCCTGGCGGCGAACGCCACGGCGTACATCTTCATCTGCCGGATCATGGCCAGCAACCCGTTGGAGCGGGTCGGGGAGAGGTTTTCCGAAAGGCCGATCCGGTCGATGAAATAGAGTTCCGTGTCGATGATCTCCTGCGGCGTGCGTCCGTTGAGCACTTTGATGAGCAGGGCGATGATCCCCTTGGTGATGATCGCGTCGCTGTCGGCGGCGAAGTACACCCGGCCGTCGCGCAACTCGGCATCCACCCACACCCTCGACTGGCACCCCTTGATAAGGTACTGTTCGGTGCGGTGCCGTTCGTCGATCGCGGGGAGCTCGCGGCTCAGTTCGATCAGATAATTGTATTTGTCCAGCCACTCGTCGAAGACGGAGAAATCGTCTATGATCTGTTCCTGTACGTGATCTGTCGTCATGGCAAATTTACTCTTCAAGTAGTGATACAAGCGCTTCGATGGGTTTGCCCTCGGAAGCTACGGGTCTCGTGATTCGCAGGATACGTGCCAAAGTGGGCGCCACGTCCCGCATATCGGCGGGTGCCCGCACCCGGCAGGCGGGAATACCGGCTCCCAGCCACATCAGCGGCACATGGGTGTCGTAGTCGTAGAGCGAACCCGACAGGGCCCGCGCCTGTTCGTCCTCTTCGATCCATCCCGGCATCAGATTGATGAGCACATCGCCCGAGCGCTTGGGATAGAAACTGTTCTGCATCCGCTTGCCGTACCCCTCGGCGAACGACCCGCCGCTCAGCGCGGTGGCCGTCAGCGCATGGGAGACGCCCCGGAACTGGAGAGCGAAGGCCGCCGTGCGGTTCTGCACCTCCTCCAGCGAAAGGTTCTGGCTGTAAATCAGCGTCCGGTTCAGGTAGAGCTGCCGGTCGCGGTATCCCACGACCCACTCGCCCGATCCGTATTGGGCACACAGGAAGCCGTTCACGATCACCCGGAACTGCGCCGCGTTGAACCGCTCCCGGGGACGGGCCCCGGCGTCGAACGGATCGCTGACCCCGTGATCGGACGTCAGCACGACCAACACATCCTTTTCCGGCACCTGCGCGTAAATAAAATCGAGCAGGTCGGCCAACTCGGTGTCCATGCGGTAGAGCATGTCCTCCCGTTCCATCGACCCGCCTCCGAAAGCGCTGCCGATATATCGGGGCGTATCGAAACAGATATTGAGCAGATCGGCGTGTTCGTCCTTACCCAGGTCCTCGTAGATGACCGCCTGCTTGGCGAAATCCTTCACCAGCGTGACACCGGCCGGAGTATGGGGAATCCGGGCATAGTCGCGGGATATCTCTTTCCTGCGCAGGAAGCCCAGCGCCGCGATCTTTCTGAAACGGCTCTCGGGTTCGAAGTCGATCACCGAATAGCTCTCATTGCGATAGCTCTCCCGGTGGTTGAGCAATTTCCACTCGTAGTCCAGATAGGTATCGGCCAGCCGCTGCCCGTTGTAGCGGACGACCCAGTCGGGCAGCGTCCGCATATAGGCGGTCGAGGATATCCAGGTGCAGCGGGTGGTGTCCATCCAGTAAACATCGGAGGTCTGTCCTCCCATCACCACGGCCGACACGGGATCGGACGCGACGGTCACCACCTTGCTGCGGGGGCTCTCCTCCTTCAGCCGGTCACCCAGCGTGGGCACCACCACATGAAGGGGGGAATAGCGCCCCACTCCGGCGTCGCACTCCAGTCCGGAGACGGAGGGATCGTCGGCCAGCGAGACCGGCTTGTTGTTCACGTAGTCATACCACCCCGCATTCACCACTCCGTGCGCCGAGGGATTGGCCCCCGTGGTAAGGGTGGCCAGACCGGCCGGCGTGGTGGTCTGCATATAGTCGTATTCGCTCTCGGTAAAGGTCATGCCCTCCCGCAGAAAACGGTTGAAACCGCCCTCGGTGAACTTGTCCCCGTAACGTACCAGATCGTCGTAGCGCAACTGGCTGACCACGACGTTGACCACCAGCCGGGGCTTGCGGACACCCTGGGCCGAAGCGCCTACGGTGATTATCGAGAGGAAAAAGAGGGAAATCGCACGCATGGATGACAGACATTAACCGCGCAAAGGTAGCAAAAACTATCGTCTTTTTACCATTTTTATTTCGTTTTGCCGCATTTTCGGAGCAACCACCAGCGTCTGAGCCAGAAACCGTAGAGCAGCCACAGAGGAACGATCCCCAGCGCCAGCAGCGGCAGCGAAAGGGAGGAGAGGAGCCACGCGCCGAGATTGACCGTCACCAGCGCCAGCGAAAGGGCCAGCCCGAAGAGCGACGCCCCCGTTTTGTAGCCCGTTTTGAAGACCCTGCGGCACTCCGGACAGCGGAATACCCGCTCCACGCCCGCGCACCACGATCCCGGCAGGCGCACCTGAGCCCCGCATCCCGGGCAGGGAAAAGTCCGTTTCAGCGAAAAGAAGTTACTCACGGAACCGCTCCATTTCGGCGCTCATGTCCACCAGGGGACACTCCTGCATCAGCAGACGTGCCTGTTCGTAATAAGTGTGCCGGAAGCGGCGGGCAGCCTCCGTGTCCGGCCGCAGCGGACGGTGGGCGGCCGCCCGGACGATCTCCCCGATCCGATCGGCCAGCGCACGTGCGGCGGGAGAGAGGGCCGCCTCCCGAAAGAGCTGCCAGACATATTCGGCCGCCGTCTCCGACGGATGCACCATGTCGGCGGCATAGAACCGGTAGTCCCGCAGATCGTCCGTCAGGATTTCGTAGGCCGGGAAATAGACCGTATCGGGATAACGCTCCGTCAGCTCGTGAACGGCCACGAGCAGCGTGGCCTTGCTCAGCGCGTTTTCCGCCAGCCCGTCCTTCAGGTGACGGACCGGACTCACCGTAAAGATCACCTTCTTTCCGCCCAGGCAGCCGCCGGAAGCACGGCCGTCTTCCCCCTCCGGCGCCTTTTCGAGCAGAGGTGCGAAGGCCTCCACGACCTCCCGCACCGAAAGCCGGCGGCGGACGAACTCCGAGGCGGGGAAACGGTGGCAGTTGGCCACGACGGCTCCGTCCGCCTTCCGTTCGTACACCCAGGCCGTTCCCAGCGTGACGATCACGTAGCCGACACCGTGCAACGCCTCTTCTCCGGCTGCCGAAGCACGGGCGATCCGCTCCAGCACCACGTCCGGATCGGGATCGGAAAAACTGCCGTGATGGTCGAAGCTGACCCAAAGCTCCCCGTTGCGCACCAGATCGGCCCTGCCGTAGCGGCGCCCTCCGGCCAGCGACCGGAACATGCCCGCCACCGAGAGCGGATTGTACAGCACGCCGAACGGATTGCACACGACGGGGAATTTCGCCCGGGCCAGCCGCCCGGCGATCTCCTCGGCGAAGCAGGAACCCACAGCCAGCCCCGGAACCGAATGGTCGATTCCGAAACCGAACGCGGGAATCCGTATCGGGGTGCGGAATTCCATCGTATGCGCGCTATTCGGTCAGTTCGCGGGGCAGTTCCTCGGCCACGAAAGCGCGTTCGCGCGTAATGCCGTCGGCGGCCGTCACCATCTTCATGCGGCCCACGCCGATCCGGGCGGGCCGGGTCCCGGCCCACGCCTTCACGTAATCGAAAAACTGTTCCGCGTTCTTGTATCCGAAACTCTCCTTCTCGGCGGCCACCGTCATGCGGTAGTCGATCCGGCCCCGCGCGTCGGGACGGAGCAGGTAGAGATAGTTGACCTTGTCGTCACGGCGCTCCTTGATGTACTCCGGAGCGATGGCCACGGCCAGCCCGCAGGTCTGTTTGGGGTATTTCACGGTGTCGTTCACCGGATAGTCCGTTCCCCACACGGCGGCGACGCCCCGGTCGTCCACATAAGAGGTGTGCTCGGCCATCTTCATCACGCCCGTACAGAACACGAGGTTCCGCAGGTCGCCCCCGAGCGTGTTCTGCACCTGGGCATCGCGGTGCCCGGCCCAAAGAATGTACCGGGAGTTCATATCAATGTCGCGGCCGTTGTATTTCCAGCCCTTCACCTGCATATCCACCACCGTGCGCACGGGACCTTTGGCCAGAATCCGCGCCTGACGCTCGGCCATCGGGGCGATATGGATCGCCTGCTGCCCGATGTTGTCCCAGCCCTTGAGGGCACCCACGCCCACGCTGCCGAAAACGCGGATGATATCGTCGCCCATCCCCCGGGCCAGTTGCTCGTCGGTGGGGTACCACATGGTTTCGGCCAGCTCCAGGCCCTTGTTCTTTTTACCGTATATATCTATCGTCTGCTTCTTGTCGAAATAGATGCGGTAAGCGATCATGTCCGACTCGAACGCCGGACCGTGGTGATGCAGCCTGTTGTACATGTTGTCCTCGGTGGCCGTCACCACATCCGTAGCCGTCAGCTCCCTGGTCCCGGGGTCCTTCAGAAACATCTGGGCATGCACCCGCGAAGGATAGCGGTCGGCGGAGACGCTCCTGTCCGAATAGACGATCTTCAGCTCCTTCTGTTCGCGGGGCTCCAGATCGACCACGAAAGCCAGCTCCTCGGCCCGTCCGTCGCGGTCGAGATCGTCCATCTGAGAGGGAATCTCCTTCCCGTCCGCATAGACCGTGGCCGACTTCACCCACGAAGCCGAAACGGGAATCACCACCGGCTCGTCCTTGCGGGGCTCATTGTCGGGATTGGTCACCACATAGTTCACCTTCACGTTCTTCGCGGAAACCGCACCCGCCAGCAGCAGCGACACGGCCCATATACACGTTTTGCTGAAATTCATAGATTCGTCCGTTTTTTTGAGAGATAACGGTCAAAGGTACGAATTTATTCTCGAATATCACTACCTTTGGACTTCACTCATGCCACACGTCATGCTCTTTTTCGCCAACTGTAAAATCAACATAGGGCTCGACATCCTCGCCCGGCGGCCGGACGGCTACCACGACATCGAAACGCTGATGCTTCCCGTGCGCGGGCTCTGCGACGCCGTGGAGGCGCTTCCCGCGGAACGGGACGCCTTCTCCTGCGCGGGCCTCGCCGTAGATTGCCCGCCCGAAAGGAACCTCTGCCTGAAGGCGCTCCGCCTCGTGCGGGAACGGCATGCCGTCGGCCCCGTATCGCTCCACCTGCTCAAGGCCGTCCCGTTCGGGGCGGGACTGGGAGGCGGATCGTCCGACGCAGCCTTCACGATCCGGCTGCTCGACGCACTCTTCTCGCTGGAACTTTCCGACGAAGAGATGGAATCGCTGGCGGCCCGGCTGGGAAGCGACACGGCCTTCTTCATCCGCAACCGGCCGGCCCTGGCCTCGGGCCGGGGCGAAATCCTCACTCCGTGGACGGAGGACGGATCGGTTCCCGAACCCTTGCGCGGCAAATACCTGGCCATTGTCAAACCCCCGTTCGGCGTGGGCACGGCCGAAGCCTACCGGGGCGTGCGGCCCTCCGTGCCGGAAACTCCGCTGCGCGAACGGCTGGCCGCCCCGCTGCACAGGTGGAGGGAGACGGTGGTCAACGCCTTCGAGCCCTCCGTGTTCGCCCTCTATCCGCAGTTGGCGCAGATCAAACGCGGCCTTTACGATGCGGGCGCCGTATACGCCTCCCTCTCGGGCTCGGGCTCGGCCTTGTACGGCATTTTCGAAAACGAGGTTCCTCGGGCGGCCTTCCCCGATGAATGTTTTGTGTACCAGGAACTTATACGGTAGCCGGACACGATTCGGGACGGAAAATGCTCCGATTTGGAAAATAATTCGTAAACTTGCAACGGAACTTTCCCGTCCCCCGGGGCGGGAAAGGAAAATTAATGGACTCAATTCTAACCACTTAAATAGGATTCTTATGTCAGAAGACAAAAAGGTTCTCGACCTCGAGCAGCGTAAACAGAAGATTTTCTGCGGAGGCGGAACGAAGGCCATCGAGAAGCAGAAGGCCATGGGTAAGCTCACGGCCCGCGAGCGAATCATCGCCCTGTTGGACAAAGACACCTTCCAGGAGTACGACATTTTCGTCAAGCACGACAACATCGACTTCGGAATGCAGGACAAAGACCTGCCCGGCGACGGTGTTATTATAGGTACGGGCGCCATCTGCGGATCGCCTGTGGCCGTTTTCGCACAGGACTTCACCGTGGCCGGCGGTTCGCTCGGCTTCATGCACGCCCGCAAGATCACCAAGATCATGGACTACGCGCTGAACATGCGCATTCCGCTGATCGGCATCAACGACTCGGGCGGCGCCCGCATCCAGGAGGGAGTGAACGCCCTGGCCGGATACGGCGAAATCTTCTTCCGCAACACCCTCTCGAGCGGCGTGATTCCCCAGATTTCGGTGATCCTCGGCCCCTGCGCCGGCGGTGCCGTCTACTCGCCCGCCCTCACCGACTTCGTCTTCGTGGTGGAGAACATTTCGAAAATGTTCATCACGGGCCCGGCCGTCATCAAGACCGTGCTCGGCGAGGAGATTTCCGACGAAGAGCTCGGAGGCGCCCGCGTACATGCCGAGCAGACGGGTAACGCACACTTCTTCGCCCACAGCGAGGACGAGTGCTTCGAGCAGATCCGCACGCTCATCAGCATGCTGCCCGCCAACAACACCCAGAAAGCCGAAAAGGTAGCCCCTGCCGAACCGCTGGCCAAATACAAGATCGAAGAGGTCGTTCCGGCCGATCCGTCGCAGCCCTACGACGTGCGCGACGTGATCCGTTCGATCGTGGACGACAGCGAATTCATGGAGGTGATGGAGCTCTTCGCCGCCAACATCGTGGTCGGCTTCGCCCGGATCAACGGCGAGACCGTGGGCTTCGTGGCCAACCAGCCGCTGGTACTGGCCGGCGTGCTCGACTGCGACTCGTCGGACAAGGCCGCCCGCTTCATCCGTTTCTGCGACGCATTCAACATTCCGATCGTCACCCTCGAAGACCTGCCGGGCTACCTGCCGGGCATCGACCAGGAACATGCCGGCGTGATCCGCCACGGAGCCAAAATGCTCTACGCTTACAGCGAGAGTACGGTGGCCAAGATCACGATCATCATGCGCAAGGCCTACGGCGGCGGTTACATCGCCATGGGTTCGCGCCACCTGCGTTCGGACTTCGTCTTCGCATGGCCGCAGGCCGAAATCGCCGTGATGGGCGCCGAGGGTGCCGCCAACATCATCTTCCGCAAGGAGATCATGGACGCCGAGGACCCGAAGGAGATGCGCAAGCTCAAAATCCAGGAGTACCGCGAGAAGTTCGCCAACCCCTACGTAGCCGCTTCGAAGGGTTATATCGACGCCGTGATCGCCCCGGCCGAAACCCGTAAATTCATCGTGGAGGCCCTCAAGGTCGCCGCAACCAAAAACGTGGGCCGTCCCAAGAAAAAACACGGTCTGCCCCCGTTCTAAACCGCCGAAGCCATGTCAGAGAAGAACTACGAAGTACTTTCGACCGAAAGCGGCGAGTTCCGGACGACCTTCAACAAGGCCTATCTGAACCGGAAAAAATGGGAGCCTGCCAATCCCCGGCACATTCTTTCGTTCATGCCGGGTTCGGTGGTGGAATACCGCGTGAAGGTGGGCGACAAGGTGCGCAAGGGCGACTGCCTGATGACCTTCCGGGCCATGAAGATGAACAACAACGTGCTCTCCCCGATCGACGGGGTGGTGAAGAAGATCGACGCGGAAGTCGGGGCCAACGTACCCAAGGACACGCTGCTGATCGAATTCGAATAGGCACGGTCTCCGTGATAAGAAACCGCTTCTTTCCGAAGCGGTTTTTTTTGCTCGCTCCCCCCCGGGACGGGGAGATGCCAACCCCGGACCGTCCGGCAATCAACCGCCGCATTCGCGGAAAACCCTTCCCGACGACCAGCATCCACACATCCACAGCCCCTCCCGCATGACCTGTCCCGCCAAACACCTCTCCGGGAAAGGTTCCTCAAAGAAAAAAGCGAGGGGCCGTCCGGTACCGGACGGCCCCTCGCTTATCTTTTCGGAATATCCGACTATTTCGCAAATCCCTTGCCGATAGCCAGAAAATCGGCAGCTACCAGCGATGCGCCTCCGATCAGACCGCCATCCACATCGGGTTTGGCGAACAGTTCGGCGGCATTCGACGGCTTGCAACTGCCTCCGTAGAGGATCGGGGTCTGCTCGGCCGCGGCACCGAATTTCTTGCGGAGCACTTCGCGGATATGCGCATGAATCTCCTGTGCCTGCTCGGCCGTGGCGGTTTTACCCGTACCGATGGCCCACACGGGCTCGTAGGCGACAATCACGTTGGCGAACTGCTCGGGCGTGAGGTTGTAAACCACCTCCTCGATCTGGGCCGTCACCACGTCCAGATGCTTGCCGGCCTCGCGCTCGGCCAGGTTTTCGCCCACGCAATAGATCGGCCGGAGGCCGTTGGCCAGCGCCAGCGCCATCTTCTTGTTGAGCGTAGCGCTCGTCTCACCGTAATACTGGCGACGCTCCGAATGGCCGAGGATCACGTATTCCACGCCCAGCGAAGCGATCATGGCGGCCGAAACCTCGCCGGTATAGGCCCCTTTGGCCTCGTCGGCACAGTTCTGGGCCGACACGGCGATACCGGTTCCGCGGGTCGCTTTAACCACCTCCGACAGGTGGGTGAAGGGAGGGGCTACGATAAAGTCCACGCACGGGCACACCTCGCCTTTGCCGGCGGCCACGGCTTTCGCCAGTTCCACGCCTTCGACGGGCGTAGTGTTCATCTTCCAGTTTCCTGCAACGATTTTCCTTCTCATAATCTTTCGTTATTTTGATTCGATATTGTTCGTTCCGGTCATTTCTGCTCCACCCAGGCCTTCACTTCATCCGGCGTCGGATTTTTCAGCCCCAGTTTATTCTTTTTGTTGAACCCGCACAGGTCGTTGAACAACTTGCCGGGAGCAGGCTTGGAGAGCGACTCGACCGTCACGTACCCCATCTTCTGCAGGACGGGGACCCACTCCTCCGGAATCCCCGCGGCCACGTACTTCTCCTCGGCATCCTTCACGGCCGCCTTCTCCGGACGCATCTGCGGGAAGAAAAGCACATCCTGGACCGAGGGCTGGTCAGTCATGAACATGGTCAGCCGGTCGATACCGATTCCCATGCCCGAACAGGTCGGCATCCCGTACTCCAGGGCACGCACGAAATCCATGTCGATGAACATCGCCTCGTCATCACCCTTTTCGCTCAGCCGCAACTGCTCCTGGAAACGCTCCAGCTGGTCGATCGGGTCGTTCAACTCCGAATAGGCGTTGCAGAGCTCCTTCCCGTTCACGAAAAGTTCGAACCGCTCGGTCAGTTCCGGATTGCCGCGGTGGCGCTTGCACAGGGGCGACATCTCGATCGGATAGTCCGTCACGAAGGTCGGCTGCACCAGATCGTCCTCGCAGAACTGCCCGAAAATGGCGTCGATCAGCTTGCCCTTGCCCATCGTTTCGTCCGTCTCGACGTTCAACTTCCTGCAGGCCTCGCGCAGCTCCTCCTCGCTCTTGCCCGTAATGTCGAAACCGGTCTTCTCCCGGATGGCGTCAGTCATGGTCACCCGACGGAACGGACGGGCGAAGCTGATCGCCCGGCCGCCGATCGTCAGTTCGGTCGTACCGTTGACGGCCATGGCCACCCGCTCGAGCATCTCCTCCACGAAGTTCATCATCCAGACATAGTCCTTATAGGCGATGTAAATCTCCATCACCGTGAACTCCGGATTGTGCGTGCGGTCCATGCCCTCGTTGCGGAAATCCTTGCCGAACTCGTACACCCCGTCGAAACCGCCCACGATCAGCCGCTTGAGGTACAGTTCGTTGGCGATACGCAGATAGAGCGGTATGTCGAGCGTATTGTGGTGCGTGATGAACGGACGGGCCGACGCGCCGCCCGGAATGGGCTGGAGAATCGGAGTCTCCACCTCCAGATAGCCCCGCGCATTGAAGAACTCGCGCATGGTGGAGATGATTCTGGCACGTTTCACGAAAACCTCCCTCACCTGGGGATTCACGACCAGATCGACATAGCGCTGGCGGTAGCGCATCTCCGGATCGGTGAAGGCATCGAACGTCTGCCCCTCCTTCTCCTTGACGATGGGCAGCGGACGCACCGACTTGCTCAGCAGACGGAACTCGCGGCAGTGGACGGACAGTTCGCCCGTCTTGGTGATGAACGCAAACCCGCGTACCCCCACGATGTCGCCGATGTCGAGCAGTTTTTTGAAGACCTTGTTGTACATCGTACTCTCGGGATCGCCATCGCACACGTCGTCGCGGCGGATATAGACCTGGATGCGGCCCGTATGGTCCTGCAACTCGAAAAACGAAGCGCTGCCCATGATACGGCGGCTCATGATGCGGCCGGCCAGCGTCACGTCGGCGAAGTTGCCCTTTTCGGGATCGAAGCCGGCGGCTATTTCGGCGGCCGTGGCCGTCACTTTCCACTCCGCTGCGGGATAGGGGTCGATTCCCAGTTCACGCAACTGAGCGAGGGAGTTCCGGCGGATTTGTTCCTGTTCGCTAAGTTCTGCCATAATCTTACCTGATAGTTCGGTGGTTGATACAAGGGACAAATGTACGAAATTTGCCCGAATTTTTAAATTAATTTACTATATTTGAGAGTCGGCATCCGAAAAATGAACGCAGAAGGAGCCGTCAACCGGCAAAGACATCATGACAGAAACGAAGAACATATCTCCCCGGCGCATCTGCGGGCTGCTTCTCGCAGGGGGCATGCTGCTGGCGGCCGGATGCGCGAAGAAGGCCCGGACGATCGACGTGGAGTACGTGCCGCAGTTCGAAAACGTCAACCACCCGCAGATCGCCTGCTGGGTCCTCACGCCGCAGGATCTGAGCGAAAGGCAATACCTGTCCGACCTGGACACGCTGGCCCGCCACGCACCTTTCGACCTGCTCTTTCTCACGGCCCGCCAGGGAACCGACTTCTACGATTTCGACAGCATGGAGCCCGTCTTCTCGCAGATCGTGGAACGCGCCCATGAAAAGGGACTGAAAATCGGCCTTCTGCTGGGAGAGGACCGGCATGCCTCCCCCGCGCCCGACCAGGCGCAGTGGGTCATCACCGAACAGGAAATCACCCTCGACGGAGAAGGATACGGCCGCGTGTGCGACTCCGTACGCCACCTGAGCGAACCGGACCGGATCACGGGAAGCGAACTCTACCGGGCCTGGGCGTTCCGCAAGACGGCCGACGGGGAGTACGAACCCGGATCGCTCATCGACATCACCCCGCGCTGCAAAACCGACTCGGCCGGCTCCCGCCGGGCCGCGATCGAGGTGATCGGCAGTCCCGAACTGGGCGGGTACACGGCCTACATCCTCACCCGCCACACATCGGATGCCTGCGCCCCCTACGGCAAGAGCTCCGCACAGCACTTCGTCCGTGCGCTCCAGGCCTACCGGCACATCCCCTTCGACGGCGTGGGACTGGAAGGCTTCACGAATCTGAGCATCCTGCCCCCGTCCCGAATGAAGGGCGACACGCTCACCGAACGCTACTGCTCGCAGGCCATGTCCGAAGCCCTGAATCAGAAATACTGGATGGACATGCCCCGGACGCTTTTCGACATGCGGTACGTGCCGGTCGGGAAGCCCGAAATACGCATGAAAGCCATCAACGCCTACATGGACATCATGCGGGGAAGCGTCCTGCGCACGGAGAAGACCGTCGCCTACGAAGCCCGGAAGCTCTTCGGCGAGAAGACCTTCATAAGCCGTTATCTGACCGCCCGCGACCCGCATTCGGAACAGTTCGGGCTCAACGGCGAAAAGATATGGACGACGGGGCTCAAGGAGTGGTCCTCGCCCTGCGACTACACGTACAGCGACGGCAACGGTCCCCTCGGCCTGCAACTGGGACTGGCCATGTCGGGAACGGGCAACCTGCTTTACCGCACCACCCGCGACGAAGATATCGACCGCATGATCGGCCGGGCCCTCACCGGGCTCCGGTACGGCATACGCACCCACTACATGCTCGACCGCAGGACAGACATCGACGATCCCCTCACCCGTTCCCGGCTGCGGGCCATCGAGCAGTGCACCCGGCTGCTGAACCGTTTCGACCCGGCGCTACCCGACGTGAAACTGCTGGTCGTCTTCGGAGTGGAGGCCCTCTCGAACTGGTATCCCGACCAGGAGAGCCGCGGAGCCTACGACATCAACTGCAAACTGGCCGTCGAAGAGAAGATCGAACGGCTCTGGCAGGCGGGCTACATGCACGCGCTGGTGCCGAGCGACGTGATCGTGGACGGGAAACTGCAGCTGGATGCCGACAACAAACCCACCATGAACGGCCACACGTTCGACGCCGTCATCTATCTTTATCCCGAATACGCCCGCAGCGAAGTGGTCGACTTTCTGGACAAATACGTGAGCCGGGGAGGTAAACTGATGATCGAGGGCAACACCTCGCACGATTTCCGGGGCGAGAGGATCAACACCTCCCGCTGGCTGAAAATCTACCAACTGGCCAAATCGCTCACCTTTTCGTTCGAGGAGGTGTTCCCCTCGCTGGGCGTGGAACGCAGCGACGATGCGGAAGGAGTCCGCATGGAGGACGGTTCATGGATATTCACCGACCGGCAGTCGCTCACGGGCGACCGCCCCGCCGCCTTTGCCTTCACAGTGGGTGACGACCGCTACACGGGCCTCTATCACGGCATGGCAGCCGTGCAGGCCGATCCTGGAAAAGGATTGCAGAAACTGGCCGCCCACCGCTTCCGCGAGATCGCCTGCAACGGGAAAATGCTGCTGAGCCTTCCCGAACCGGCCGACATTTATCTGGAAATCGGGAAGGACGCGACCCGTATCATCGTGGCCGACACCACGGGTCGGATCAAACCCCTGCTGGACAATCTGTAAAACGAAACCCGGCGGCAGACGGCTCCTGCCGCCCGGCCCGCCGGGATACATTCCGCTCTTCCGCCGGTCCTACGCCGAGGCCACGCAGTTGACCCCGCGCGAATCCTTCGCCCAGTCGCCCCGGGCACGCAGCACCTGCTCCACCACGTCGCGCACGCATCCGCGGCCGCCCGCGAATCCGGAGACATAGCGCGACACCCCGATCACCTCCGCCGCCGCATCGGCCGGGCAGACGGGCATGCCCGCGTAGGCCATAGCCTCCACGTCAGGAATGTCGTCGCCCATGAAAAGCACCTCCTCCCGCTCCAGACCGAAATCGGACATGAACTCCTTCAGCGCATCGATCTTGTCCCGGCAGTTGGCATACAGACGGGTGACGCCCAGCATCTCGAACCGTTTTTCCAGCCCGCGGCCCCGGCCCCCCGTAATGATACATACCGGATAGCCCGCCTTCAGGGCATAGGCCACGGCATAGCCGTCCTTGGCATAATACTGGCGGATGAACTCCCCTTCCGGAGTCACGGTGATCCCCCCATCGGTGAAGACACCATCCACGTCGAACACGAAAGCCCTCACCCGGGCTATATCTTCTTTGAAGTTTCCCATATGTTTTTGCTCAGATTGATATAGATGTTACGGTAATCGGGCCTCTCGACCAACATGTCGCAATGGCGGCTCTTGGTCCGGTAGTCGTTGCGCACGGCGGGCCCGGTCTGGATCAGCCGGGGCGATGAGGCATCCACGGCCTTGAGCGCCGTCTCCCGGATCAACGGTTTGAGCAGGTCGAACGGCAGCCGGGCCGACGAGAGCAGGTCCTCGCCGATCGTGTACATATAATTGGTGAAATTGCACGCGAAGACGGCGGCCAGATGCAACTGCGCCCGCTCCTCCGACGAGGTCTCCCGCACGTTCGACGAGAGCGCCGACGCCACCTCCGACACCGCATTCAGCGCCGTGGACGTGGCCCCTTCCACGAGGAAAGGCACGTCGTCCAGAGCCACTTCGCGTCCCCGAGTAAATGTCTGGAGCGGATAGAGCACCGCCCGGTGGACGATGCGGGGCGAAAGGGCCTCCAACTCCACGCTCCCGGCCGTATGGGCCACCACGGCCCCGCCGAAATCGAGCTGGGCGGAGAGCTTTTCGATCGCCCGGTCCGACACGGCGATCACGTAGAGCCCCGCCGGGGCCAGAGCCGCAGGATCGTCCGTCCACGGACATCCGCACCGGGCGGCCAGTTCCGGCCCCGTCTCCCGGTTGCGGGCGAAAATCTGCACGGGACCCATTCCCTTCTTTTTCAGCGCCAGGGCCAACGCTTCGGCCACATTGCCGCTTCCGATCACAACGATTTCCTTCATCAGATATCCATTAACAGTCGGTTCGACGGCGAATCGACGGCACACAGCCGCACCCCGTCGACCAGTTCGTTCACTTTCCTCATCTCGGGACTCTGGTCCCATTCGATATTCGACTCACCGTGGCCCTCTACACAGTTGACCACGTCGAATACCGTGATCGCATGCACGTCGTGTCCCGGCATGTACATGTTCACCCGCTCGTCCCGCTCGTTCTCCACCGCCACCAGCATACCGCACTGCTCCAGATCGAAAATCACGTCGCGGACGATCCGCACGGGAAGGTCCAGCTGCCGGGCCACGATCTCCGTGGAGACGGGGCCCTCCCCCTTCAGGAAATGCCGCACGGCCACCAGCATCACGGCCACGGTCACCTTGCGCCGGTGATCGTAGCTCATGTTCATTGCCTGCCGCTCCTGCTCGTACTTGTCGATATTCTGGTAGGCGAACGAGAGTTCGCCGCCGAACAGCAGAATCTGCCAGCTGGTCTGCAACCAGATCAGAAAGAGGGGCAGCGCCGCGAAACTTCCGTAAATCGCATTGTAGGAGGATACCTGCGACTGGATATAGAAATAGCCGATCTGGAAGAGCTGGAAAACCGTACCGGCGATCACACCGGCCATCAGGGCGCTGCGGAACTTCACCTTCGTGTTGGGCATCACCCGGTAGATCAGGGCGAACATGATCCAGATCGAGACCAGCGAGGCCAGCCCGAACAGGAGGTCCACCCAGAACGACCCGGCCACGTCCGTAAGGCTGCGGCGCAGATAAATCGAGATGCTGTTGGAAATGGTCCACAGGATCGGCGCCACGAAAACCACGGCCATGTAGTCGCTGAACTTGCGGGTGATGCTGCGGGCCTTGCGCACCTCCCAGATATTGTTGAAGGCGCTCTCGACATTGCCGAACACCTTCATCACCGACCACAGCAGCACCACGAAGCCCACCGAGGCGATCACGCCTCCCCGGGCCCGGATCAGCATGTTGTTGGCGAAGTCGATGATCTGGTCGATGATCAGGGTGTACTGCGGATACTCGCGGTAGAGGTATTCGTTAAAACTGTTCTCCATGCCGAACCCCTTGATGACCCCGAACACGAGGGCCGCGATCGGCACGATCGACATGAGGGTGTAGAACGTCAGCGCGGCCGAACGCACCGCCAGGTTGTGCTCGCCCAGTCCCCGCGCCATGAAGATGACGACCTTGAACTGGCGCACGGCCCAGCGCATCTTGCGGGACTTGTAGTCGTTCTCCTTCGTCTGCCAGATGCCTTCGGTGATGAATTCTATGATCCGCTTTATCATGGTGCGTGCACAGTTTTATCGTACCGGCCGGTGTGCAAAGATAGCATTTTCGCCCGTTAATCGACCCAGACGACCAGCAGTTTTTCACCTGCCCGGGTAAAGACCGCCTGCATCGTTCCCCCTTCCTTCACGCCCAGCGCCGCGGCGATCTGCCCGTTGGAGAAGGGAAAGTCCCTCCGCAGGATGGTCAGGCGGGCGATACCCTGCTCCTTCATCCGCCTCTTTATCTCTTTGGGCCGGTAGGGCTCCGCGAAGACGATCCGAAGGGCCCGGCCCCACAGTCCGCCTTCCGGCAGTTCCTCTGCAAAAACGCAGCCGTTCTCGCCGCCGCACCAGAGGCCCGGCCCGTCGTAATGACGGCACACGAGCCGCGCCTTCTGCAACGCCACGTCGGGCAGGATCAGCCACCGGAACCGCTCCCACGAAGAGGGCGCGGGATGCCTCAGATCCCGTACCCCGGCCGCGGGAAATTCCATGCGGCCGATGCCGACCGCACGCACGGCCTTCGTCGGGGAGACGATCCCCTCCCCCGTCTCGATCACCACCTGTTTGCACTCCCCTCCCTCGGAGACCGCCTCCACGCGGCAGGCCGGCCCGAACAGACGGAAAGCCTCCTCCACGTCAAAAAGCGGCGAACACTTGACCACCACCCGACGGGCCAGGGCCAGCAGACGGGGCATCAGCGCCATCACGTCCGGCGAACAATCTTCGAGCAGCACCCGTTTCTCGCCCTTTCCACCGCGGCGGTCGGGATCGACGTAAATCAGATCGACGGGCAGCACGGGAAAAGCCGCACACCGGGGCTCTTCCTCCCCTGTACAGGACCGCACACACGGAAAACTCCCGTCTCCGCCCTCTTCCAGCCACCGGACGAACTCCTCGGCCGAAGCGTTCACCACTTCGATGCCGGAAGCCCCGAGCAGCCTGAAATTGGATGCCGCCAGCAACGCCACGGCAGGGTCGCGCTCGACGCTCACCACACGGGCGAAACGACGCGACAACCCGAACGAATCGACACCCAGTCCGCAGGTCAGGTCGATACAACAGGCTCCCTCCCGCTCCGGGAAATCGGCGCACGCCTCGCTGCTCGACTGCTCGAAAGCCAGCGGAGGCAACACACACCGGGCCGCATAATAGGACGGAAGCTTTTTCCGGGCCCGTTGCAGGTACTTCACCTGCGAGGCAGCCTCCGCAGCGTCGGGACCACCCGCACGCAGGGCCACCTGCACCGGATCGGAACCGATGTACCGCTCCACGAGTGCCCTCACACCGGGCGAGAACAGGCGTTTTATATCATCAGGCGTCATATTCCAGGGAGAATTTACGGTCGTCCCGCCCGTACCACCAGACGGCGAGCAGAAGATAGACGAGGTAATATCCAGCCACGAACCAGAGCGGAATCCGCACGTCGAAAGCGGCCCACGGCAGCTCCGCACACCATTTCACCACGGCGTTCTGGAGCCAGGCACACCCCTCCAGCCCGGCCGAGAAGAGACCAGCCAGCACCGGGAAGGGAAGGATCATCCACCCCACGGCCAGCAGCACGATCAGATGGGCCGTCAGCACCACCGCCGGATTGATGAGCATACCCACCAGCGGAAAACTGCCGAACTGCCACACCACCAGCGGAGCGGTGCCCATCGTGGCGACCACGCCGATAATCACGACCGAAATCAGCAGGTTGAGCGGCCCGCAGCGGGTGCGCAGCCGCCGGTAAAGCGGACCGAAAGCGACGAATATGGCCAGTACGGCCAGGAACGAAAGCTGGAAACTGATGTCGAACAGGTAGTTGGGGTCGATGGCCAGCATGACGGCCGCCGTGGCGAGCATCGTATTGACCGGATTGCGGTACCGGGTGGCCGCCAGTGCGACCTGGATACCGGAAAACATGAACGCCGCACGGATCACCGAAGGTGAAAGTCCCGCCGCCGCGGCATAGAGCCAGATCGCCGCGACCGCCGCCACGTTCTTCGCAATATGTCCCCTCCGCACGGCCGGCAACAGATAGAAAAGGACATTGACCAGCGAAAAGACGATCCCCACGTGCAGTCCCGACACGGCCAGCAGATGCGAAGCCCCCACCCTGCCGTACGCGGCCCGAAGCTCAGGGCTCATCTCCCGCTTGTCGCCTACCGCCATAGCCGAAACCACGGCCCGCGCATCGTCCGAGAGCGAAAGCCGTCCGAGCAGACGGGCCGCACCGCCCTGTACCCTACGGGCCCAGGAGAGCGGCGTCGCGGTCTGCGCCGGACTGCGGGTCAGGAGCCTGCCGGGCGTGACGAATACCTTGCCGCAGAAACCGCGCGTACGCATCAGCTTCCCGTACCCGCTCCGTGTCGTGTCGATCGGATTCACGTAGGCCAGCGCGGCGTACTGTCCGCCCTGTTCCACCCTCTGGCAGGTATCCACCCAAAGCAACACCCGGGCACGGGCCGCCCGCCACCGGGCCTTTTCGTCCTTTTCATACCGGAAATACCCCACATCGGCCGCCGTCCGCTGCCAACGTCCGCGATCGGAAGGGTTTTCGATCACCTGGAAGGTCAGCAGCAAACGCTCGCCCTTGGGCAGCGGATCGTTCGTGCGGTGCAACTGGGCCAACAGCACGGCGGAGAGAAAGACGGAGAGCGTGACATAGCACCAGGACTCCTGCCGCCGGTATCCCGCCCAGGCCAGCAGCCAGGCCGCCGCGAGCGATCCGCACAGCACGCCCCACGGGAGCGTGTAGCTGCGGGCCACGACGATTCCCGCGATCATCGGCAGGATGATCCGCAGAAAAGGGGTATTCCGTATGCCGTTGGCCAGACCGCCCTCCATGATCGTGATTCTATGTATGTCCCGTTACAGCCCCCATGTCTCCCGGTCAAGGCTCCGGTAACGGATCGCCTCGGCGATATGCGCCGTCCCGATGTCGGGCTCTCCCTCCAGGTCGGCGATCGTTCGGGCCAGTTTGATGATCCGGTCGTAGGCCCGGGCCGAAAGGTGCAGCCGCTGCATCGCCTTCTCGAGCATCGAGGAGCACCCGGCCGTCAGCGGACAGAAGCGGCGGATCATGGCCGAAGTCATCATCGCGTTGGTGTGGATGCCCTCGTACTCCCCGAAACGCATCCGCTGCACCTCCCTCGCCCGCACCACGCGCTCCCGAATCGCCTCGCTCGGCTCCTCGGGCCGGCTGTCGGCCATTTCGCTGAAGGCCACGGGCGTCACCTCCACGTGCATGTCGATCCGGTCGAGCAACGGCCCCGAAATCCGGTTCATGTAGCGGACCACCGCCCCCTGCGAGCAGACGCACTCCTTGGTCGGGTGGTTGTAATATCCGCAGGGACAGGGATTCATCGCGGCTACGAGCATGAAGTTGGCAGGATATTCCACATTATATTTGGCCCTCGACACGGTGATCGTCTTCTCCTCCAGCGGCTGGCGGAGCACTTCGAGCAGGCCGCGCCCGAACTCGGGCAGTTCGTCCAGAAAAAGTATCCCGTTGTGGGCCAGCGAAATCTCGCCCGGCTGGGGATTGGCTCCGCCACCCACGAGCGACACCCGCGAAGCCAGATGGTGCGGAGCCCGGAACGGACGGCGCGTGAGCAGACCCGCTTCGGTACCCAGCTTGCCGGCCACGGAATGTATCTTGGTTGTCTCCAACGCCTCCTCCGGCGTCATCGGGGGCATGATGGTCGGCATACGCCGGGCCAACATGGTCTTTCCCGAGCCGGGAGAGCCGATCATCAGCACGTTATGCCCTCCGGCCGCCGCGATCTCCAGCGCCCGTTTCACATGGGCCTGGCCGCGCACGTCCGAAAAATCCTCCCCGTGGCGGCCGGTCGCGGCGGAAAAAAGCTCCGACATGTCCAATCTCACCGGCTCCAGGGGCCGCTGCCCGCTGAGGAAACCGACCACTTCGGTCAGCGAACGCACGCCGATCACCTCCAGTCCCTCCACCACGGCCGCCTCACGGGCATTCACCGCAGGCAGGATCAGCCCGGCGAAACCCTCCTCCTTCGCCTTCAGGGCGATCGGCAAGGCACCCCGGATCGGCATCACCGAACCGTCGAGCGAAAGCTCCCCCATGATAACGTAACGGTCCAGCCTGTCGGGCACGGCCTGCCCCGTGGCGGCCAGAATGGCCACGGCGATCGGCAGGTCGTAGGCCGAACCCTCCTTGCGCAGATCGGCCGGAGCGAGGTTCACCACCACCTTCCTGCCCGTCATGCGGAATCCGCTGTTGCCGAAAGCGGCCCGGATACGCTCCTGGCTCTCCTTCACGGCATTGTCGGGCAGGCCGACCAGAAACATGCCGATCCCCATGGAGATATCCACCTCCACGGCCACCGTCACGGCTTCGATCCCCACGAGGGTACTGGCGAAACTCTTTACGAACATATCCTGCGCTATTGATCCGGATCAGAACGGGGCATCGCCGCCCCCGCCGAACGTCCCTCCGAAATTGCCTCCCGAGGGGAGGTCGAATCCCGTGGCGGGCCCGGCCGCGAAACCTCCTCCGCCGGAAGGAACGTCGAAATCGGCATTCATCCCGGCCGACGGCACGTCGCTCAGACTGCTGTCCATCGTGCTGTAAGCCAGCGAATCGTCCTCGTCGTAGTCCATGAAACGGGCCTGTTCCTTGCGGAAGCGCAGTTTCACGGTGTCCACGGCGCCGTTACGGTGCTTGGCCACGATGATCTCGGCCATACCCGCCGTAGGCAGCCCCTCCTCGTCCACCGTCAGTCCGTAATACTCCGGACGGTGAATGAACGCCACAATGTCGGCGTCCTGCTCGATGGCGCCCGACTCCCGCAGGTCGCTCAGCTGGGGCCGCTTGCTGCCGCCGCGCGACTCCACCGAACGGTTGAGCTGCGAAAGGGCGATGATCGGGATGTTCAGCTCCTTGGCGATCGCCTTCAGCGAACGCGATATGGAGGCCACCTCCTGCTCGCGGTTGCCCCGGGTTTCGGGCGTTCCCGTCATCAGCTGGAGGTAGTCGATGATAATCAACTGAATGTCGTACTGGGTCTTGAGCCTCCTCACCTTCGACCGGAACTCGAAGACCGAAAGGGCCGGCGTGTCGTCGATGAACAGCGGGGCGTTGGCCAGCGGCTTGATCGAGGTCTCCAGATGCTTCCACTGCTCGGGATTGAGGTTTCCGTTGCGCACGTCCCGCGAGTCGAGCCCCGATTCGGCCACCACCAGACGGAGCATCAGCTGCGTGGAGCTCATCTCGAGCGAGAAGAAGGCGACCCCCTTGTCGTGATCGACGCAGACGTTGCGCGCCAGCGAGAGCACGAAAGCCGTCTTGCCCATCGAAGGACGCGCGGCGATGATGATCAGGTCGGAGGGCTGCCACCCCAGCGTCAGCCGGTCGAGATGGGTGAATCCGGAAGGGACGCCGCTGAAACCTCCCTCGCGTTTGGAAGCCTCCTCGATCGCCTCCATCGTACGGGCCAGGATATCGCGCGACTTCTGCACGTCCTTTTTCACGTGCCCCTCGGCCACCTTGAATATCTCCCCCTCGGCGAAGTCGATCAGATCGGTCACGTCGGTCGACTCGTCGTACGACCGGCGCTGAATCTCGGTCGTGGCCCGGATCAGCTCCCGCTGCACGTATTTCTGGGCGATGATCTTGGCGTGGAACTCCACATGGGCGGCCGAACCGACCTTCTGGGTGAGCTGGGCGAGGAAGGCCGCCCCGCCCACGGCCGTCAGCTGGCGCTTGAGCTTCAGCTTCTCGGTCACGGTGTAGAGGTCGATGGGTTTCAGCTCCATCGACAGTTCGAGGATCGCCTTGTAGATGATCTGGTGCGCTTCCTTGTAGAACGCTTCGGGCACCACGAACTCCTGCACGGCGATCACGGCGTCCTTTTCGAGCATCAGCGCACCGAGCACGGCCTCTTCCAGCTCCACCGCCTGCGGCGGAACGTTGGCCCCCGTTTCGGTCAGGGCTGCGTAGCTCTCCCGGTTGCGCTGGGAGGGAGTATAATTTTTTGCCATTTACAAAAGGATTGGGAGCGTAAAGGTAGTGTTTTTCCGCTATTTTTCCCGGAGAAAGAAATAACTTTTTTGCTTCCGTTTATCGTCCTGATTCCGGGCCACATAGAGCCTGCGGCCCGTGTAGGGGTCACGGCCCGTGCGGAACATCACCGAGGAGAGGGTCATGGGCGTGGGCGTGAGGTCCTGCACCTGCTCCAGGCGCATGTGCAGCGACCGGGTCTTCTGCGACAGACGCCGCATGTCGGCCTCCGTACACCCCGGATGACTCGATATGAAATAGGGGATCAGCTGGTAACGCAGCCCCTCCCGGCGGCAGATGCGCCCGAAATCGGCGTGCAGCCTCTCGAACAGGGCGAAAGAGGGTTTGCGCATCAGTTTCAGCACCTCGTCCTCCGTGTGTTCGGGCGCCACCTTGAGTCGGCCCGAAGTATGGTTTACCACCACCTCGCGCAGATAGGCCCCACCGTCCGAGGGATCGAACAGGTCGTAACGGATGCCGCTCCCGATGAAGGCCTTCTTCACCCCCTTGACACGACCCACTTTCCGGTAAAGCTCCAGCAACCGGGCGTGGCTGTTGTCCAGGTTGGGGCACACCTTCGGGAAAAGACACGAGGGACGCACGCACGCGGCGCACGCCTTCAGGTTCCGGCCGCCCATGCCGTACATATTGGCGGAAGGTCCTCCCACATCCGAGAGATACCCCTTGAATCCGGGCATCCGCACCACCCGCTCCACCTCCTGCAGGACGGATCGCTCCGACCGGCTGCTGACGAACTTTCCCTGGTGGGCCGAAATGGTGCAGAAACTGCATCCGCCGAAACACCCCCGGTGAATGTTGACCGAGAACTTGATCATCTCGAAAGCCGGTATACTGCCCTTTCCGTCGTAACGCGGATGCGGCAGGCGCGTGTAGGGCAGGTCGAACGCGGCGTCGATCTCCGCCTCCGTAAGCCGGGGATGCGGCGGATTGACCACAACGAAGCGGTCGCCCACGGGCTCCACCAGCACGGCATCCTGTTCCAGCCGGTTCGACTCGGTCTCCATCGTCACGAAATTCTCCGAAAAGGCCCGGTCGTCCTCCGCACACCGCTCGTAGGAGTGCAGCCGGATCGTCCGCTGCGGATCGAGCCGGTCCACGTAGGTGCGGTCGGCCATGAAGGCCACCTGCCTCAGTTTCCGCAGCAGTTTGGCGTTGTATCCGTTGGCCATGGCCCGGGCCACCTCGCCGATGGCCTTGTCGCCCATGCCGTAGATAAGCAGGTCGGCGCCGCTCTCGGCCAGCACCGAAGGCTTCACCGTGTCGCTCCAATAATCGTAATGGGCGAGCCGCCGCAGCGACGCCTCGATCCCGCCGATCACCACCGGGACGTGGGGATAGAGCCGCTTGAGTATCCGCGTATAGACCGTCACGGCATAGTCGGGACGGAACCCGGCCTTGCCTCCGGGCGTGTAGGCATCGTCGCTGCGCAGGCGCAGGTTGGCCGTGTAGTGGTTCACCATCGAATCCATGCTTCCGGCCGAAACGCCGAAAAAAAGACGGGGCACCCCCAGTTTCCTGAAGTCGCGCAGATCGTCCTTCCAGTTGGGCTGCGGCACGATGGCCACACGATAGCCCGCGGCCTGCAGCAGGCGCCCGATCACGGCCGGTCCGAACGACGGATGGTCGACATAGGCGTCGCCGCTGAAAAGGATCACGTCGAGGTAATCCCACCCCAGCGCCTTCACCTCCTTGACGCTCGTGGGCAGCCAGTCACCCGGCCGGAAAGTATGTGTCGTCCGTTCTGCCATAACCAGCCCGTCAGCGCCCCCCGCCCAACAGCAGGGAGCTGTCCCCGTAACTCAGAAAGCGGAAACCGTTCCGCAGCGCATAGTCGTATATCCGACGCCACTCCTCCCCCACGAAGGCCGAGACGAGCAGCAGCAGCGTACTTTTCGGCTGGTGGAAATTGGTGACGATATGATCGACCACGCGGAAACGGTAGCCCGGCATAATCATGATCTGCGTGGCCGCCTTGAGCTTCTCCGTCCCCGTGCGCCGCATATACTCCGCGAGGGCCTCCAGCAGCCGGCGGCCGTCGTACTCCTCCGGAATGTCGTACAGTTCCCACTGACCGACCGTCTCCTCCGGCCGGGGCTCTCCCCCGGTCAGCGTCCGGTACCCCAGCGCCGCGAGGCTTTCGAGCGTCCGCACCGTGGTCGTTCCCACGGCCACGACCGCCCCCCGTTTCTCCAGCAGGCGTTCCACGGTCGCCGGTGTGACTTCGAAATGCTCCGTGTGCATGGCATGCTGCATGACATCGTCGCTCTTCACGGGCAGGAAGGTTCCCGCTCCCACGTGCAGTGTCACTTCCGCGAACCCGAACCCGGCCCCCTTCAGGCGCCCGATCAGCTCCTCCGAGAAGTGAAGGCCCGCCGTAGGCGCCGCCACCGATCCCTCGAACCGGGAATAGACCGTCTGGTAACGTGTATTGTCGATCTCCTCGCTCTCACGGTTCAGGTAGGGAGGAATCGGAATCCGCCCCAGATGTTCGAGCAGCTGTCCGAACGTCACCGGTGCGTCCCACTCGAAACGCACCACCTGTTCCCGTCCGTCGTTACGCACCCTCCACGCCCGAAGGCGGCAGGAGGCTCCTCCGTACCCGAAGGGAATCTCGAGCGGCCCCTCCTTCCACTTTTTCGAATTGCCCACGATGCAGTGCCACGTGCACCCGCCCCGCACGGCGAACGCCCGTTCGTAGTCGGCCGGCTCGCAGGGTTCGAGGCAGAAGATCTCCACCCGCGCCCCGCTGGGTTTGTGCATGACGATGCGGGCCCGCACCACCTTCGTATTGTTGAAGACCAGAAGCGCCCCGGCCGGAAGCACCTCCCCGATGTCGCTGAAATGCGTCGGGGCGATCTCTCCGCCGCCGTAGACGAGCAGGCGCGACATATCCCGCCTCTCCAGCGGGAACTTGGCGATCCGCTCCTCGGGCAGGTCGTAGTCGTAATCGGATATGCGTACGTTATGTTCCATTTCGACAAGATGACACCGCAAAAGTAATACTTATTCCCGATTTTTGACTACTTTTGCCCCGAACACAGCAGGGAGGCTCTGCCGCTGCCCCGCAAGGGGGAGAGGAAAGTCCGGGCAACGCAGAGCGCCGTCCTTCCTAACGGGAAGATCTCCGAGAGGGGATAGCAAGCGTAACAGAAAACAACCGCCACGAAACCGCCGAACGGTCGCGTGGTAAGGGTGAAAAGGCGGGGTAAGAGCCCACCGCGGATGTGGTGACACGTCCGGCCGTACGTCTGACGGGTTGCAAGACCATGTATACCGACGCCGTAGGGTTGCTCGCCCGATGTCGGGGGGTAGGTTGCTGACGAGCCGCGGAGGAGACTCCCGGCCTAGATAAATGGCAGAGGCCCGCAGGGGAGCGATCCGCTCCGGGCACAGAACCCGGCTTACACGCCCTGCTGTGTTCTTTTTTTCCGGAACCGTCCGCCGGAACCCGGAACGGCCCGGGACGGAGGTTTGTATTCCATTCTGTACAGATCGAACCCCTCGGCCCAATAGTCCCTCCGTATTTCTTTCAGATCGAACCCCCGTTTCCTGTAAAATCCGCAGGCCAGCTGCGAAGTGCGCACGGTTATTCTCCTGACGGTGCCGAAACTCCCGAGCACTCCGAGTCTGTGCCGGAGCAGCCGGGTCCCCAGCGACCGTCCCCGATAACCGGGGTGCACCATGTCCCAGCTGATTTTTCCCTCCGACCCGTCATTGGCGAAGTTGATCCCGCCGCAGCCGACGATCGCTCCGTCGCACAGCAACACGTAGTAAAGTTCTCTTTCACGGTCTAGATAGGCGGCGAAATCCGCCTCCTCCGCCGGCGCGAAATACTCCGGAATGTTCAGACGGATCAACCCCATGACAGCCTCCCTGTCTGCCGGCACGTACTCCCTGATCGTTACGGACTCTTCCATTTTCCTGCAATGTTCGATGGCATCAAAACAACCTTTCCAGTTCCTACCCTTTCCGGGCGACCAGCAGCACGGGGTGATAGGTCAGAGGGACACGGCCGTCGCGGTCCGAAGAGGCGAACCGTTCGCCGTACTCCTCGCAGAACTCCCGCAGGCGGCGGGGCGTCCAACTCCGTCGCACGGTGGCATTCACACCCGTCTCCCGGATGTGGCGGAGCACCTCCACCGGAGAGGAGAACCACAGCGTACGGCAGCAGGCCCGCTGCCACAGCAGCGTGAAACCCGCACGGCGCACCAGCGCGGAGAGGGCATCCGGCGCATAGTAGCAAAGCCCCTCCCCCGTAAGCGCCCTGATCTGCGAAAAATTATCGGGGCCGAAAGTCGAAAGGGCCAGGAAACCGCCCCTGCGCAATGCGGCGAAGCTCTTTCCGAGAAACCGCGGCAAATCGTCGAACCACTGCACCGTGGAGGCCGACACCAGCAGATCGAGCTCCGGAGGAAACTCCGCCGTCTCGGCATCGCCCCACAGATACTGCGCCTCCACTCCGCCCGTATAGCGCCCGACATACTCCCGCGAGGCGGGAGCCAGATCGTTGAATACCCACGCCGTACGCGGAAAATACTCCACCAGCCGGCGGGTCAGGAACCCGGTGCCCGCCCCCACTTCCAGCGCCCGGGCGACGGTGCGGGGCACGTGGCGCATCACGGCGCCGGCCAGTTCGTCGCAAATTTCCTGCTGGACGAGCGCCAGCGTATCGTATCGTTCGAATCCGGCGGCGAACCGCTCCCGGATCAGTTCCTTATCGGCCATTTATTTCCCGTTCGATCAAATCCGAATCCCCGAAGGGATAGTGGGGCAAAGGTAACACTTCCGCCCGTTCGCCCCAATAGGCGGTCAGGTTTTCGACGGGAAAAATCACATCGTCCGTCCCCACCACGGCCCGGTCCCAGCGGATCGAAGGCTCGTAGGGCTCGAGCGAACCCTCGCACAGGCCGATCAACTCGCATTCATTGGCTTCGCGGTCGCGGAACGGAAGCCACGGCGCCAGACGGGCATACTCCTTCGGCCCGTACATCCTGCGGTTGAACTCGTCGATTCCGTATTTATGAATTCCGCGAAGGGTGACATTCATCCGTTTGGGGTCGATTCCCCTGCGGGCGTCCACCGGATAGGGCGAACCGCACAGGGCCACCGCCCGCGTCCATTCCACCCTCGTGAAAATCCGCTCGGCCACCCATACGCCGAACGACCAAGCGAACAGATAGCGCCTCGGATAGTCCGCCAGCGGCAGCCCCGGATCGGCGATCTCTCCCCTGAAATCGAAGAGGCAGACCACATCGCATCCCGCAGGCCGCACGTGTTCCACACACCGGGGCGCACAGGCCCATCCCAGCACGATCACCACGACCGCATCGTTGGGCCGTCCGCCGGACACCGGCACCCCGCGGTCCCGCGTCCTCACTAACCAAGCCGTTTCCATACCTCCGCAAAACGTTCGACATCCTCCGCCGACAGGGCGGCACTGAGCGACACACGCACACGGGCTTCGCCCTGCGGAACGGTCGGGTGACGGATCGCCGTCGTCCAGAACCCCTCCTCACGGAAACGGGCGGCCATCTCCAGCGCCCGGCCGTTCTCATAGGCCATGACGGGAACGATCTGCGTAGCGGCGGGATCGTCCGAAAGCAGCGACACCAACCGCCGCAGGTGTTCCCTCCGCTCCCCGAAACCGGGCAGCCGCCGCACCAGAAAATCGCTCCACAGGAGCGTGAGCGGAGGAAGCGCCGTCGAAAAAATCAGCGTCCGCATACGGTTGACCAACACCCGGCGCGTCAGCGGATCGGTCACCACGAATGCCCCGGCAGACGAAAGGGCCTTGCCCAGCGTGGCCACGATCACATCCACCTCCTGCGCCACACCCTCCTGCGCCGCACACCCCGCTCCCGAAGGGCCGAACACGCCGAAGGCATGCGCCTCGTCCAGATAGATGCGGAACCCGTACTTCCGTTTCAGCCACACGAGCTCCGCCAGCGGAGCCCGGTCGCCGTCCATGCTGAAAACCGACTCGGTCGCCACCCATATCCGCCGGCCCGCACCGTATTTCCGGAGCAGCGACTCCAGATGTCCCGTATCGTTATGCCGGAAGCGCATCCACTCGGCCCCCGACAGTCTCAATCCGTCGATCAGGCTGGCATGCAGCAGTTTGTCGCCCAGGATAAGGTCCCCCTTCCCGGTGAGGGCCGGAAGCACGCCCGTATTGGCCAGATAACCGCATCCCACCACGAGCACCTCGCGGCCGGGCCACAGCGCCGCCAGCGAACCCTCCAGCCGCTCGTACTCGGGACTGTTTCCCGTCATGAGCCGCGAAGCGGGATTGCTCATCATGAAACGCTCCGGAAACTCTCCCCGTCCGGCGAGTTCGGCGAAAAAATCGCGTTGCAGCGCCTCGTCCGACAGCCCCAGATAATCGTTGGACGACAGGTTCAAATACCTCCTGCCTGCCTCGTCCTCAATGTATTTCCCTTCACACCGCGTACGGCGCAGTACGCGCAGATTGTTTTCCTCTTCGAGCCGCCTCAACAGCTCCTCCATCGGGTCCGCGCCCCCGTTTTCGTTTCGTATCATCGTATCTTCTCTTTCCCGGGGGTCTCTCCCTCCGGAAGGTTCCGTTTGGTCTTTTGTCCTGCGATATGCACCGTCACCCCGGCCGCCACCGCGGGCAGCAGGATTCTGAGCCACCACACGTCGGTCAGCACGAAAGCCGACAGCAGGATCGTGCCCCAGAGCAGGACCAGAATATACCACTTCACCCGCCGGGGAATACCCCGGCCGCTGCGATAGTCGTCCAGATAGCGTCCGAACAGGGAGTTGGTGAGCAGCCACCTCTCCAACCGTCCGCTGCTGCGCGAAAAGCACCACAGCGAAAGCAACAGGAACGGAGTGGTGGGCAGCACCGGAAGCGCCATGCCCAACATTCCGAGCCCGAGCGACAACAAGCCGCCCGCAAGACAGAGCGTTCTCAGCATCGGCCGCCCTCCCCCGCCGTATCCCGGAGAGGTTCCGGCCGCGAAAAACGCCCCCTCGTCTCTCCCTCCATGGCTAATTGTTGACGCGGAACACTTTCTGAACCCCCTTGATCCGCATCAGGGAATAGATCACCGTATCGACCACGCCGGCTCCGGGCACCTCCACGTTCACCAGCCCGGAGAGCGTTCCCCCGGCCGAGGAGAGGTTCATCGAACGGATATTGAGCTTCAGGTCCCGGTTGATGACCTCTGTGATACGGTTGACGATTCCGGTCGCATCCTCGGCCACCACCTTGAGCGACACGCGGAAGGCCCCCTGCTGCGTATCGCTGCGCCAACGGGCCGGCAGCACGCGGTAGGGATAGCGTTCCTGGAGGCGCAGGGCGTTGGGGCAATCCGTCCGGTGGATCGTAATGCCCGCATTGACCGTGATAAACCCGAAAATCTCGTCGCCGAAGATCGGGTTGCAACACTTGGCCAGTTTGTATTCCAGATGGTTGATCGTCTCGTCGATCACCAGCGCGTCCGGGTTCTTCGCGGCGGTCTTCACCGTAGAGGCCGGGGCCCGGGTCCGCGTCTCCGTCAGCTCGCCGCTGAGATGCTTCCCGATGATCTCCTTCACGTCCGCCAGGTCGATCTTCTCCGAAGCGATCTGCCCGTAGAGTTCCGTTCCCGTCCGGAGTTTGTAGTATTTGCAGAGCACCGTCACGGCGTCGTCCATCGTCACGGGCAGCTTCCAGTTCTTGATCTTGCGTTCCAGCTCCTCGCGCCCCAGATTGGCCGCCTTGGCCTGCTCCTCGCGCATGTAGGCCCTGATCTTGTTGCGGGCCTTGCTCGTGGTGACGAAATTGAGCCAGTCGGCCTTGGGTTTCTGGTTCTTCGAGGTGAGCACCTCCACGATGTCGCCGTTGTGGAGCACCTCCTTGATCGGCACGTTGCGGTGGTTGACCCGTCCGCCCGTGCAGGTGGCGCCCAGATTGGTGTGGATATCGAAGGCGAAATCGAGTACCGTGGCCCCTTCGGGCAACTTGCGCAGGTCGCCGTTGGGCGTGAAGACGAATATCTCGCCCGAAGCCAGCTTCGTGTCGAACCGTTCGGCGATATGGTTCGTATCGGTGCTCTCCATCAGTTCGCGCAGTTTGCCGAGCCACTGCTCGCTGCCCAGTCCGCCCTGGTTGACCCCCTTGTAGCGCCAGTGCGCGGCGATACCCCGCTCGGCTACGGCATCCATCCGCTCGGAGCGGATCTGTATTTCGACCCAATGGCCGTCGGGCGTCACCACCGTCGTATGGAGCGACTCGTAACCGTTCGACTTGGGTATCGAAATCCAGTCGCGCATCCGGTCGGGATTGGGAGTGTAGAAATCGGTGACGATGGAGTAAACGCTCCAGCACAGGGTTTTTTCCTGTTCGGGCGGACAGTCGATGATGATCCGCAGGGCGAAAATGTCGTACACCTCTTCAAACGGGATGTGCATGCGACGCATTTTCGACCAGATGGAGAAAATCGACTTGGTGCGGCTTTTGATATGGTACTTCAGACCGCTCTGGCGCAGTTTCGCCTCGATCGGTTCCAGAAATTTCGAGATGAACAGGTTCCGTTCGCGGGCCGTCTCCTCGAGCCGCGTATGAATGTAGTTGTAATCCTCCGGCTCCAGAAAACTCAGGGCGATGTCCTCCAGTTCGCTTTTCAGCGTATAGAGCCCCAGCTTGTGGGCGATCTGCGCATAAAGGTTGAGGCTCTCCCACGACTTTTTCTTCTGCTTATCCGGGGGGAACATGGAGAGCGAACGCATCACTTCCAGCCGGTCGGCCAGCTTGATGAGAATCACGCGCGGATCGGTGGAATAGGAGACGATCAGCTCCCGGAAATTGTCGGCCTGCTCGCTCGATATCTTGGGATCGACATCCGAGATATTGCACAGTCCTCCGAGTATCCCCACGCAGGCATCGCCGAACATACGGCCCGCCTCCTCGGGCGAAAGCATCCTCATCCGCACCACGTCGTGCAGCAAGGTCGAAATAGTGGAATTGCGCCCCAGCCCGATTTCGCCGATCACGATCTGCGCCGTAGCTACCGAATGGCCCAGCAGGGGCGTCCCGTCGTAACGGGTCAGCCCGGAGAGTTTCTCTTCGGCCAGCTCGAGCGCCCGGCCGATCATCTCTACACTCCGGGTGCTGAAATTGGCCTCCGCCAACTCGAAAAGAGGACGATACCTCTCCCGGATTCCTGTTACCTCCGCATTTTCCATAACCGTCTCTGTGTGGTTCGAAAGATACGAAAAAAATATGGAAAAACCCGCATCAGTTCACTGTCAGCTCCTTCTCCCGGCACCCGTCTTCCTCTTCCCGCTCGGAAAGCACCAGTTCCATCACGGCATAGAGCCGCTGCACGCAGTCGTGCCACGAAAAGGTCCGGGCGAAACGGGCCCTTTCGCGGCGCAGTCCCTCCAGAGGAGGTTCGCGGAGCGCCCTCTCCAGCAACTCCAGGAAATGTCCGTCGCTGCGGGCCAGCGCCAGGTGCTCCCCAAAGGGGAGCAGCGGATCGGTGGCCGTCGCCACGACGTTTTTTCCCAGAGCCAGATAGCGCACCACGCTGTCGGGATAGGATGCACGGGTATGCCCGTTGCGCGCCTCGGGACTGATGCACGCATCGAACTGGGCGACATAGGCGGGCAGCTCCCGGTCCGCCTTCGCCCCCATGAAAAAGACATTGTTCAACCGGTGCAGTCCGTGCCGGGAGAAAAGGGCGTCTTCACCTCCTACCAGCACCAACGAACAGCGGGGGAAAGCGCAGGCGACCCGGTAGAGCAGGTCCGGAGACTGGAACATGACGCTCAGCGGCGCCGTCATGCCGATCAGCGGGCGTGGAATACCGTACAGCGGGGACGGTTTGCGGTAGCGGTGTTCCGGATCGAACCCCTCCAGATCGGTACCCCGGCCGATGGCGTAGGTATCGTAATTGTAAGCGCGCACCTGTTCGGCCAACATCACGTCCGCCGTCACCACCAGGTCGCTCTTGCGTACGAGCCGGGGCTCGAGCCGTTCGCCGTGCCGCCGCCAGAAATCAACCTGCTGCAAATCGAAGCGGCGGTAATAGACCGTAAGTTCGGGATCGAGGTACTCCTTCAGGTAGAACCCCCGGTAAAAGTCGTTTTCGATCAGCAGGTAATGCTCTTCCATCCCCAGATGATCCATCGCCCAACGGATCACCTCCGCAAAGCGGCGTCCGTTGCGGCGGTTCAGCAGGTCGAACACCAGATCGGAATAGATTTTCGAAAACGAGGAGACCACCAGCGGGGGTTCGAGCACCCACAGCGAAGAACCGGCCCGGCGGATGGCAGGTTCGCTGCCCCGCAGCACTCGGTTCTTGCGCTCCGTCTCCCGGTTTCCGCCATCGCCCAGCAGGGCCATCCAGTCGACCGGAGGATTGACGTAAAGCACACGGTTCTCCTGCGCAAGCTCCCGGGCCATCGCCTGACCCGGGGAAGCCTCCGTATCGCTCCACGACCGGAGCGCCGCCACCACGAACGTCTTATCTCGCACCATCTCCTCAGGGATTACCGATACCGCCGCCCGATAAAGACGACACCCGCAGCCGTGGCCGCGGGTGAAGCATAGGTATCAACAATCGTGCAAAGAGGTGCGTCAGCGGGGGAGGAATCGCCCGAGCAGGGTCTCCATCTGGCGCTGCATCTCGGCGGCCTTCGCCCCGGCCACCTCGGCGAACCGCTCCGTGCGGTCGGCATAGATGATTCCGCGCGAGGAATTGACCAGCAGGCCGCACCGCTTGTTCATCCCGAACTCGGCCACTTCGGCCAGGCTTCCGCCCTGCGCACCCACCCCGGGCACCAGAAGGAAGTGATGCGGCACGATCTTGCGGATGCTCCGCAGCATCCGGGCCTGTGTAGCCCCCACCACGTACATCGTGTCATCCGTCGTACCCCAGCTGCGCGACACCTTGAGCACCTGCTCGTAAAGGTAATCTCCGTTTTCCAGCCGCAGCATCTCGAAATCGGAGGCACTCGGATTGGAGGTCAGGGCCAGAATCACGGCCCAGCGGCCGGGATAGTTGTAGAACGGCTCCACCGTGTCGCGCCCCATATAGGGCGACAGGGTCACGGCGTCCACCAGCCCCTCGTCGAAAAAGGCACGCGCATACATCTGCGACGTATTGCCTATGTCGCCCCGCTTGGCATCGGCGATGACGAACATCTCCGGATAACGCTCCCGCAGATAGCGGCACGTCTTCTCGAAACTGGCCAGCCCGGCCGGTCCGTTCTCCTCGTAGAAGGCGAGGTTCGGCTTGTAGCACACGGTATAGGGAGCCGTCGCGTCTATCACGGCCCGGTTGAACTCGAACTGGGGATCGTCCGCCCCGGAGAGGCACTCGGGAGTCTTTTTCAGGTCGGTGTCCAGACCCACGCAGAGGAAACTGCGTTTTTTCTCGATCTGCTCGAAAAGCTGATTGGCGTTCATCGTATGTCGGTTGGATTCTCTTTCGTTTCCTTCCCCTACTCCTCGCTGGCACGCAGGCGCTCGGCATTCTCGGCCACGATCAGATGGTCGATGCAGTCCTGGATGTCGCCGTCCATGAAAGCGGAAAGGTTGTAAATCGTGTAGTTGATCCGGTGGTCGGTAATCCGGCCCTGCGGATAGTTGTAGGTGCGGATCTTGGCGCTCCGGTCGCCCGTCGAGACCATCGTTTTCCGCTTGGAGGCGATCTCCTCCAGATACTTCGCGTATTCGAGGTTGAAGATACGCGTACGCAACTCCTCCAGCGCCTTGTCGAAATTCTTGAGCTGCGACTTCTGGTCCTGGCACTGCACCACGATCCCCGTGGGGATATGGGTCAGCCGGATGGCCGAATAGGTCGTATTGACCGACTGTCCGCCGGGTCCCGACGCACAGAAGGTATCCTTGCGGATGTCGTTCATGTTGAGGTCGATGTCGAACTCCTCGGCCTCGGGCAGCACGGCCACCGATGCGGCGGAGGTGTGGACACGCCCCTGCGTCTCGGTCTGCGGTACGCGCTGTACGCGGTGCACGCCCGACTCGTACTTGAGCGTTCCGTACACACTGTCGCCCGTCACCTTCAACACCACCTCCTTGAAGCCTCCGGCGGCCCCCTCACTCATGCTGTTGACCTCGTATTTCCAGCCTTTCCGCTCGATATATTTGGTGTACATGCGGAACAGGTCGCCCGCGAAGATGGCAGCCTCGTCGCCGCCCGTACCGCCGCGGATTTCGAGGATGGCATTCTTCTCGTCCTGGGGGTCCTTCGGGATGAGCAGCAGTTTGATCTCCTCCTCGAGGGCCCCGATGCGGGGTTCGAGTTCGGCGATCTCCTGGCGGGCCATCTCACGCATCTCCTCGTCCTTCTCGGTGGCATAGAGGTCCTTGGCCTCCTGCAGATTGGCCACGGCCGTACGGTAGCGGCCGCCAGCCTCGACGACGGGCTGCAACTCCTTGTACTCCTTGTTGAGGGCCACGAATCTCTTCATGTCTGCGATCACCTCGGGGTCGGTCATCTGCTGTCCGATCTCCTCGAACTTCAGTTTCAGTCCCTCCAGACGGGAAAGCAAGCTGTTCTCTGCCATAATCCTGTTTTTTTAGGCGACAAAGATAATCAAAAAAAATCAATCCGGCCGCCTTTTACCGGTTCGCCGCAAGATTCCTCCGTTCCGCGGGCCGGAGGACGGCCGTCTCCGGCGTCAGGGCATCCATTCCGCGATTCCGACAAGGGGATGCTCCCTCCGCCACGCCTCGAACTCCGCGTAACTTCTCACCCCGTCCCGCAGAACAGCCTGGTAATACTCCACCCCCGCGATCTTCACCTCTTCGGGCGTCTCGTACTTCAACCGGAGAATGGCACACCTCGTTTCGTCGGTCAGCACGGCAGCAATCCGCCCGGCCATCCGCTCGAAATACCCGTCGTAACGGGAACCCTTCCGGATATGGATCATGTCCAGCTGCCACAGTTCGCCGCCGTCGTCCTCGCACCACGCATGCCATTCCACACACTCCTCCTCCGTATGCAGCAGATTCACATATTCCACCCGCCGCACCGAAGGTTTTTCCGCCAGCCTGGCCATGACCCGGAATCCGGCTTCCGGTGTCACGGTCGGGGAATAGAGATGAAAATCTATGTCACGGTGCTTCATCAGCAATCCCATACTCAGGGAACCCACCGGCCGCACCTCGGCGCCCGCCGACTTCCAAAGCTCTACCACCCCCGTCCGGCGGACGACTTCCCGGGCTTTCCGCTGATTCTCTTCGGCCAGTTTCAGAATATGCTCCATGACGTATGCTCTTACCGGACAAAGGTAAGCAAAATCCGGCCACGGAACAATCGCCCGGGGAGAGGCGTGCCCGATTTCATAATTCGGATTAATAATTGTACCTTTGTCCGGTCAATCCGTCCCCGGGTGGCACCGCCCGGAAGAACATTCAGAGCCATGTCCGAAACCAGACACCTCACCCTGCAACAACTCCAGGCCCGGATCAAGGAGAGCCTCGACGGGGCGTTCCCGCTGCCCGTGTGGGTCGTGGCAGAGATCAGCGAACTGAAGGTGAACTACTCGGGCCACTGCTACATGGAGCTGGTCGAGAAGGGAGGCGACAACCAGGTGCCCCGCGCCAAATGCAGCGCCATCGTGTGGCGTTCGACATGGGGCGCCCTTTCCTCCTATTTCGCATCAGCCACCGGAAGCCCGCTGGGCGCAGGAATGAAGGTACTGCTGAAGGTCTCGGTCAACTATCACGAACTGTACGGACTCTCGCTCACCGTAAGCGACATCGACCCGCTCTACACCCTCGGCGACATGGAACGCCAGCGGCAGGAGACCATCCTGCGTCTGCAGGAAGAGGGGGTTTACGACATGAACCGGAGCCTCGACATGCCGCCCGTCATCCAGCGGATCGCCGTGGTCTCCTCGCGCAACGCGGCCGGTTTCCAGGACTTCATGAAGGAGCTGGGACGCAGTCCCTATGCCTTCGACGTGACGCTCTTCGACGCCTTCATGCAGGGAAACGAGGCCGAAGCCTCGATCATCGCCGCATTGGAACGCGTGGCGGACGAAGCCGACCGCTTCGACGTGGCGGTGGTGATCCGGGGAGGCGGTTCGCAGAGCGACCTGGCCTGCTTCAACTCCTACCGTCTGTGCAGCCACCTGGCCCAGTTCCCGCTGCCGGTGCTCACGGGCATCGGCCATGACAAGGACCAGAGCGTGGCCGATCTGGTGGCGGCCCTCGCCCTGAAGACCCCGACCGCCGTAGCGGCCCATCTGGCCGACGGTCTGGCCCGGTTCGACACGTGGCTCGACACGCTCCGCGACGAAGTGACGGGACAGACCGCCGCCATGCTCGACCAGGCCCGCCGCACCCTTCAGGAATACGGCTTCGCCCTCTCCCGGACGGCCACGGAACTGACCCGTTCGCTGGAACTGCGCCTGGAACGCCTTTCCGGAGAGGTGGTCCGCCGCAGCGAAGCGCTTCTCACGGCAGGCCGCACCCGCACGGACGGCTTCCGGACGCTGCTCGCCGAACGGACGCACACGCTGCTCGCCGCACGCGGACGCCACATCGCCATGCTGGAATCCCTGACCGAAAGCCGCAGACCGGAGAAAATCCTCGCGCTGGGTTTCTCCGTAGTACGCAGCGAAGGGAAAGCCGTCAAGGACGGTGCAGCGCTCCGGGAAGGCAACCCCGTGCGGATCACCTTCGCACGCGGCGAAAAAGAGGCGATCATACGATAGAACGAAAAAACGAAATACGTCAATGGAAAGCAAAGAGACGAAACCCACTTACAGCGAGGCGATCCGCGAGATCGAGACGATCCTCGACCGGTTCAGCCGGGAGGAGTTCGACGTGGACGCGCTGGCCGCACAGGTGAAACGGGCGACGGAGCTGATCCGGCTCTGCAAGAAAAAGCTGAAAAAGGCCGAGGACGACGTGGCCAAGGTGCTGAAAGAGGAATAGGGCGATGAAACGAGCGATCCGATACGTACTGAACCACGTTCCGCGCCGCCACATTCAGCGGGTGGTCCACCTGGTGACCCCGGTGCTGGGGCTGGCCTATGCAGGACGGGGCTCGGAGTGTCCCGTGTGCGGGGCGCATTACCGCAGATTCCTGCCTTACGGATATGTCACGCCGCGCGCCAATGCGCTCTGTCCCCGCTGTCTCGCGCTGGAGAGACACCGGCTCATGTGGCTCTATCTGGTGCGGGAGACCGACTTTTTCACCGCCCGTCCCCGGGTGCTGCACGTGGCTCCGGAACGCTGTTTCATCAAAAGGTTCGAGCGGGCGCTGGGCGACCGGTATGTGACGGCCGACCTGGAGTCGCCGCTGGCCAAGGTAAAAATGGACATTCAGCGGATTCCCTTTCCGGACGACAGTTTCGACGTCATCTTCTGCAACCACATTCTGGAACACGTGGAGGACGACCGGCTGGCTCTGCGCGAAATGTTCCGGGTGATGCGCCCCGGCGGGTGGGGCATCCTGCTCTCTCCGGTCAATTACGAACGGGAGGTCACCTACGAAGACCCCTCGATCACCGACGAGGCGGGCCGAGAACGGGCTTTCGGCCAGAAAGACCACGTGCGCGACTACGGCAGGGACTACCCCGACCGGCTGACCGAAGCGGGTTTCTCTGTCGAGTCGATCGACTACGCCGCCGCCCTCGCCCCCGAAGAGGTCGCCCGGTACGCCCTGCGCCACGAAATCGTCTACCTCGTGCGCAAATAAGGCATAGACCGATACGGAAGGCAGTCCGGGACACCCCTACGCCCCACCCGGACGACACTGCGATACGGGACCTCTTCCGACCGACGAAACGGCCCGTCCCGAGCAACTGACCGCCACGTTCAATGGCGGGCAATCCCCAGGATACTAATTCATTATGATTCTTCCGGAAATTTCGGCTACGGTCTCCGCTCCTGTTCCCGGAAGTCCCGGTTCAGATAGCGTTTCCGGGCCCGGTTCACCGCGGCGACCAGAGCGTCGGGATCGGGGCAGCTCACCACGTACTTCTGTTCGTAGATGTCCTCGACCTGCACGAAATCATCCCATCGTTTGGCATACACCTTGATCGTCTGCCACTCCCGCAGGTCGTAATAATAACCGTAATAGCCGAAAAAGCCGTAACTGCCCAGCAGGGGGAAAGCGTAGCGCATGGCGTCGGCATCGAGCCGGACCGCCGACTTCACATCCCCGATATGGATGCGGGTCAGCTCCACCACGCAGTGTATCTCGAACGCTTCGTCATCCACCTTCACGTATCGCGGAATGGAGAGGATATAGAGCGCCGCCACCGCCAGCACGAAAAAGAGGAACCACGCAGAGAGGTAGCCCCCCACACCGAACCACAGGATCACGCAGAAAGCGGCCGTTACCGCCACGATCACCGCTGCGGTGATGCGCTTGCTGCGCCTGTCGAACTTATATCTGAAAATCTCTTCCATAGCATCGTCTTTTTCCGGGCCGCCGGGCCTATGGCTCCGTACGGCCGATCCAGGCCCCGGCGACCACCATGTCGAACGGCGTGGTGATCTTGATATTGCTCCGCTCGCCCTCGCACAGGACGATCCGTCCTCCGGCACGCTCCACGACCGTCGCATCGTCCGTGAAGGCGGCACACCACGGCTGCCGATAGGCCTGCCGGAGCAGTTCCCCGCGAAAACCCTGCGGAGTCTGCACGGACCTCAGCGAAGAGCGGTCCACGGCCGCGGAAACGCCCTCCGCATCCACCCGGCGGAACGAATCGGCCGGTTCGGCCACGGGAACGGCAGCTCCCGTCCGGCGTGCCGTATCGAGCACACGGCGGATCAGCTCTCCGCTCGCCAGCGGCCGCACGCCGTCCTGCACCAGGACGAAATCCGCATCGGGAACCATCGCCAGCCCGGCCTTCACCGAAAGGAAACGGTTCTCCCCGCCCGGACATACCCGGTGTGTTCCCTCCAGGGCGTACTCCCGGCAGATCGCCTCCCAGCGGGCCGTCTCCCCGGCAGGGAGCACCACCACGACGTCGGCCCGCGGAAGCGTTGCGAGAAACCGCTCCAGCGTGTGCACCAGCACCGGACGTCCCGCCAGCGGCAGGAACTGTTTGGGAACCTCCGATCCCATACGGGTACCGGAACCTCCGGCCACGATGATAACCGCCGTCTTTTCCATACTATCTCTTTTTTCTGTCTTCTCTGTACAAGGCCACCAGCCGGGCGACGCTCCGCTCCGGAGACGTATAAACGAACGAAGGAAGATAACGACCTATTTTACTGCCGTCGTAGCGACAGCTGCGGGAGAGAATATCCGCCAGTTCCTGCGAAAGGAGAGCCCTTCCTCCGAATATCCGGGCCGTTTTCACCGCCGCAGCCAGCAGCTTCGGGCCCGCTTTCATCTTCGGTCTCCGGCAACCGGAGGCCCGGGCTCCGGCTTCGAGCAGCTCCCGGTAGGACAGGTTTCCCCCGCAGAGGATGAAACGCTCTCCGACAGCTCCCCCGCATCCGGCCAGATCGGCCAGCGCCCGAGCCACATCGTGCACGTCAACGAACCCGGTCGCCCCCTGCGGGTAGAAAAAGGAACCGCCGGCGAGCACGGGAACGATCGCGGAACTGCCCGTACACCAGTCGCCGGCCCCGAGAATCACGGCCGGGTTGACCACCACGGCCCGCAATCCCTCGGTCACGCCCCGCCAGACTTCGTTTTCGGCGAAAAACTTGCCGATTCCGTAGGGGGACGTTCCTGCCAGACTCTCCAGCGTCGCGGTCTCATCCGTCAGGCCGCCGTCGGGCGCCGTGCCGAGTGCCGCGATCGAACTCACATGCATGAAACGCCTCACCCCGCACGTCAGCGCGGCATTGACCAGGTGGGCCGTCATCTCCACGTTGGTCTCGATCATCTCCTCCGCCCCGCCGCCGTCCAGCGACACCCGGGCCGCACAATGGAACACGGTGTCCGTTCCTTCCAGCAGTCCGGCCAGTTCGAGCGGATTGTTCAGCGCAGCCTCCACGATCCGCAACGCCCCCGGTGAAGGGACCACCCCTTCGCGCTCCAGCGTGGCGTACAGCCGTTCCGCCCGCGCCGGATTCCGGACGGGCAGCACCAGCTGCGAACAACCCCGCCGCAACAGTTCCGCCACCAGATGACTGCCCACCATGCCGGTCGCCCCGGTCACGACGATTTTCGCCTCGGGAGCGAAAACGTCCCCGGCGGCATCTTCCGCTCTACTCTGCATATCCGAACGATCCATCTCCCCATTCCGGCCGTACGAGGCCGCCCCTTTGTTCTGCATCCTACTTCTCCTCCCCGGCGGACACGACCGGAACCGCACGGTAGACATCCAGCGAATCGAGCTGGGTGACCACCCTCGCCGAATCGGCCGAAGCCCCGTTCAACTCGGCCAGCACGAGCTGCCGGATCATGTCGAAATCGGCCCGGTTCTCCGCCGAGATCGGCTCCGTCGGCTCCGACGGCACCTTCAGCGGGTCGATCGGCTGGCCGTTGCGCCACAGTCGGAAATCGAGGTGCGGCCCCGTGGAGATACCCGTAGAGCCCACATATCCGATCAGGTCGCCCTGTGCCACACGTTTGCCCGAGACCAGCCCCTTGGCGTATCCCCTCAGGTGGAGATAACCCGACATCAGCCCTCCGGCATGTTTGATCTTGACCATATTGCCGTTTCCGCCCTTGTAACCTTTATAGACCACCACCCCGTCGGCCACGGCATGCACCGGTGTCCCCGAAGGGGCGGCGTAGTCCACCCCGTAGTGCGGACGGCGTATCTTCAGCACGGGATGCAGCCTCGAACGCGAAAAACGGGAACTGATCCGGGAGAATTTCAACGGGGCCTTGAGCAGGTTTTTCCGCAGGGAGTTGCCCTGTTCGTCCCAGTAGGTGATCTTGGTTCCCTGTTTGAAGGGGATGGCGTAATAACTCTTTCCCGCATGGTTGAAAATGGCCCCCCAGATACGGCCCACGCCCACCGACACGGAATCGACATACCGCTCGTCGTAAACCACCGTAAAGCCGTCGCCTTCCTGCAGGCCGAAGAAGTCGATCGTCCAGGCGAAAATATCCGACAGATCCATCGCCAGCGCCGGGCTCAGGTCGTTGTCGACCATGCAGTTCCACAGCGAACTGGAGATCGTCGCCGTACAGCGCCGCCGCTCCACCCGCACCTCCTTGCTGCCGGAAGTCACCCTCACCGAGTCGCCGTCGAGCGAAATGACCACGAAATCGGTCAGACTTTTCTCATAGGCGAAATGCTCCAGCGCACGGGTCGAATCGGCCCGCAGGAAAGCCGTATAGGCATGTCCGGCCCGCATGTTGCGCAGGGGGAAGACCTCTTCCGCCGCCCGCGCCACGCGATCGACCACGACGGGCCCGATTCCGTAGCGGGCGAAAATCGTGGATAGCGTCTGCCCGCTCTCCACCTCGCCCTCTTCGATGATATATTGCCCCTTGTCGATACCGTACAGCAACTCGGCCGAAGCCACCTCCCCGGGCTCAGCCTCCTCGGAGGCCGTCCCGCCGCGGTCCGCCACGACGCTCCACACCGCGGCGATTACGACCAGCGCCGCCACGGCGGCGGCACCCCAGATAATCCATTGTTTCTTTCCCATGACCTCAAAGTTACATTTTTCTTCTTTCAGAAAAAAACCCGCACCCCTCACTTTTATTGTATTTTTATCAACATTCCCGTTCCGAACGGTCCGAATCGTCACCCGAACCGCTTTCCGGGACACAATCGCACTTGCGTTTCCGGGATTAGTTTTTAACTTTGCCCATCGTACCCAACTGTCAAACATACGGACTCTATGAAAAAAACCTTGACCCTTCTCGTGTCGGCGCTCCTGCTCTCGGCCACCGGCCTCAACGCCCAGACCACCCTGAGAGCCAACCTGCCCGGATGGGCGATCGCCATCGGCAACCTCGGCGTGGAAACCGCCCTGGCCAGACACTTCACGCTGGCGGCCGAAGGATACTATTCGCCGTTCTGGAACGTGAAGAACTTCCGGATGCGGGGTTACATGCTTACGCCCGAAATCCGTTACTATTTCTGCGAAAAGTTCAACAAGCACTACCTCGGCCTGCACGGCAACTACGCCAACTACGACCGCCTGCAGCCCAGCAAGCTCCAGAACATCCGCCAGGGACACGCCTGGGCGCTGGGCCTGAGCTACGGACACCAGTGGATTTTCAACCACCACTGGTATTTCGACCTGTTTATCGGCGCGGGCTGGTGGCGCTTCGACAACGACGTCTACTGCAAGCACGAGCCCGACTACAAGATCCGGGAACACGTGAAAGAAAACAAATTCGGCATCACCCGCGGCGGAGCCTCGTTCGCCTATCGTTTTTAGCCATGAAAAAGACCCTGTTCATTCTGGCGGCTGCCGCCGCACTCCTGAGCTCCTGCAAAGAGGAGACATGCGACATCTCGTTCTGCGACATGACCTTCCGCTTCACCGCCGCGGGCGACGGCACGGGGGAATTCCCGGTCGGGAAACTCCAGCTTTTCCTGAAAGACAACGTCGGAGGACGCATTTCGGGTCCGGTGACCTTCGACCCCGAAACACTGAAGGCGTCCGCCGTGGAGGAGGCCGACGGCTCCTTCCGTTTCTCCGCCACGCAACGCATTCCGCGGGGCGACTACACGCTCTGGTGCTGGGCCAACGTACACGACGAGTCGGTCTATTCGTTCGACCGTTATTCCATCTCGATGAAGGACAACATCACCGGGTCCGGCTATCTGCTGGGCAAGTCCGCCGGGATGCAGATCGGAAGCCGGCTCATGGAGACCTCCTTCGACCTGGTCCCCGTCACCGCCCGGGTCCCCGTCACGGTACACCCGGACTTCGACCGGGCCGTTTCGCTCTACATCGCAGACGTGGCCCGCAGGGTCGATGCCGACGGCAACTATTCCGAACCGGGAACGATGGCATTCGAAGCCGACCGTTTCGAAAACATGCCCCCGTCGCTGATCTACCTCTTCCCGACCCTGTCCGACGGATCGGCCGGAACCCCGGCCCGCCCCAGCGAATTCACCCTGACCTACCGGATCGGCACGACCGACTACGTGGAGCGCGCCGAAGCGCTCCTTCTGGCCGGAGAAATCGTCCCGGTCACATTCGGAGCGCCGTAACCAACACTACGATCCAACGCTTACGAAATAATCTCCCCGCAGAACGGATTACCGCAGCAGGAATAATCGGTCATCACGGAAACCGTTTTTCCCAAAACATCATTACCTTTGCGGTAAATTAGATGTTTCGTATGACGCAAGACCGTCTGGTTACGCCGAGCTACTGCTTCATCCTCTCGGCGAATTTTCTGCTCTATTTCGGGTTCTACCTGCTGATGCCCGTCCTGCCGTTCTACCTCACCGAAGTGTTCCGTACGGGCAACGCTACGGCGGGAATCGTACTCAGCTGCTATACTGTCGCGGCGCTTACCGTCCGCCCATTTTCGGGCTACCTGCTCGACACGTTCGCCCGCAAGCCGCTCTACCTGTTCGCCTTCTTCATCTTCACGGCGATCTTCGCGGGATACCTGCTGGCCGGATCGCTCACGCTGTTCATCATCCTGCGCGTGCTGCACGGAGTGGCTTTCGGCACGGTCACCGTGTCGGGCAACACCATCGTAATCGACATCACCCCCTCCTCGCGCCGGGGCACGGCGGTGGGTTACTACGGCCTCTCGAACAACATCGCCATGTCGATCGGCCCGATGGTGGGGCTTTTCCTGCACGACTTCTATTCGTTCACGACCATCTTTCTCTGCGCCCTGGGGTCCTGTTCGCTCGGTTTCGTCATGGCCACGCTGGTCAAAACCCCGCCCAAACAGCCCGTGAAACGGGAGCCCGTATCGCTCGACCGGTTCATCCTGCTGAAGGGCATCCGGGCCGGTTTCGCCCTGCTGCTGCTCTCGATTCCCTACGGCATGACCACCACCTATGTGGCCATGTACGCCCGCCAACTGGGTATCACAGGGGGCTCGGGGCTCTTCTTCACGCTGATGGCCGTCGGCATGGCCGTATCCCGGATCTTCTCCGGACGCCAGGTCGACAAGGGCCGTATCCCGCAGGTGATCTCGCTGGGCATGTATCTGGCCTGTGCCTGTTTCTTCGCCCTCTCGGCCTGCGCTTTCCTCGCCCAGTGGGACGACCGGGTAAGCACAGGCGTCTATTTCGGCGTCGCCCTGCTGCTGGGCGTGGGATTCGGCACCATGTTCCCCGCCTTCAACACCCTGTTCGTCAACCTCGCCCCCAACAGCCAGCGGGGAACGGCCACTTCGACCTACCTCACGTCGTGGGACGTGGGCATCGGTATCGGACTGGTGGCCGGCGGCTACATCGGCCAGATCAGCACGTTCGACACGGCCTACCTGTTCGGCGCCTGCCTGACGGTCGTTTCGATCGTCTATTTCCGGCTACGGGTCGCCCCCCACTTCGAAAAGAACAAGCTGCGATAAACCCGCAAAAAAGCGGATGAAGATTAGGATATGTTCCGGAAATTCCCTACTTTCGGAATACCAATACCTTAATCCGCTACCTATGAGAAGAATCCTGCTTCTGTCATTCGTCATGGCGCAGGCACCGGCCGTCATGGCGCAGTATCCCACCGGGCACCCTTCGGAGCGGCCGAACATCGAATCCCGGACCGACAGACCCGATCTCCCGGTCGAAATCGTGTCCAAACGCAACAAGGACAACAGCATCTCCTTCTGGGCATCCAAGAGACGGCCGGGCACCTACACGATCTTCCTGAATTTCGAGAATCTGGAAAACTGCACGGAGCCGAAAAACATCATGATCCCGGTCCGGTACGAAGGGCTGATCTACACGCTCCGCCCGGAAAACAGCGACCGCCCCATCCGTTATCATTTCCGCTACCTGCCGCAACAGGGGGTCATCAATCCCAAACAGGTGGACGAACGGTTCGTCTACCGGCTTCCGTTCAGCCTCCACCGTCCCGATTCGGTCACTGTGAGAACCCTGCGTATGCGGGTGTCGAAAGACCGGATGCCGGCTGACCGCCGCAACGAAGCGGTCAGTCACCAATTCATCCTGCAGCGGGGCGACACGGTATTCGCCATACGGCGCGGCACGGTCGTCGCCACGAACGACCGCCCCGGCACAAACAGACTGAAGGACGGGGAGATCGGCAGCACCACCAGCAACGGGATTCTGGTGGAGCACCCCGACGGTACGCTGGCCTACTACTGCGTGCTGGAACCGGGCTCCCATCAGGTAAATCCGGGCGACGACGTTTACCCCGGCACCGCACTGGGATGCGCCGGCTCGCTCGACGGCAACCGGCACGAAGTCCGTGTGCGGCTCTACTACAAGACTTTGGGCAAAGAGGATTTCGAGAGTTTCAAGCGTCTGACGGCCAATGTGTACCTGAACCCCGTATTCGCCACGGAGGAGGGCCATGTCCGGCTCGTATCCGGCCGCAGCTACCGCGCCGTGCAGACGGACGAGATACTCCAGGCAGAAATGAGCAAACGCGAACTCAAACAACTGAAAAAAACCGGACGACGGAAATAGGAAGACCTTTCGGCAGGCACCGGCCGCACCTTCAGGGCGCTGTTTTCCGCCGGAAATCCGGCGAACACCCCCGAAATGCCCCGCCGGAATACATTCCGGCGGAGATTGAAACCGGATTTGTCAGACAGGCACTTGCCGGTTCCGGACGGAGCGGCTCAGAATTCGGACGTGAAATAGAAGCGGATGTCCGGAAATTTCTCCTGCGCCATGGCCAGCGCATAGGAGGTGTCAGCCAGAAAGACCTCGCGGCCGTGTTTGTCGAGGGCGAGGCTGTTGTACTTCCGTTTGCGGAAATCCTCCAGTTGGGCCTGATTGTCGGACTGAATCCAGCAGGCCTTGTAAATCTGGATCGGTTCCCATTTACAGATGGCATTGTACTCGTGCTCCAGCCGGTACTGGATCACCTCGAACTGCAGGGCACCCACCGTACCGATGATCTTGCGGCCGTTCATCCTGCTGGTGAAGAGCTGTGCCACGCCCTCGTCCATCAACTGGTCGATTCCTTTGGCCAGCTGCTTAAACTTCTGCGGATCGCCGTTCTCGATGTAGCGGAACAACTCGGGCGAAAAGGAGGGAATTCCCGTGAACTTGAGTTTTTCGCCTTCGGTGAAGGTATCGCCGATCTTGAAATTGCCCGTATCGTGCAACCCCACGATGTCGCCGGGGAACGCCTCGTCAATCACCGATTTCTTCTCGGCCATGAAAGCCGTGGGCGACGAGAACTTCATCGACTTTCCGCTGGGCACGTGCAGGTAGTTCCTGCCCCGCTCGAAACGGCCCGAACAGATCTTCATGAAGGCGATCCGGTCGCGGTGGTTGGGGTCCATGTTGGCGTGTATCTTGAAGATGAAGCCGGTCATCTTCTCCTCGTAGGGGTCGATCTCCCGCTGTTCGGTCCGGGAAGGACGCGGTGAAGGAGCGATCCGGATGAAACACTCCAGCAGTTCCCGCACGCCGAAATTGTTGATCGCGCTGCCGAAAAAGACCGGGGCCAGTTCACCCCGCAGATAGGCCTCCCGTTCGAACGGCTCGTAAACACCCTCCACCAGATCGAGGTCCTCCCTCAACCGGGTGGTGAACGGACGGATATAACCGTCCAGCTCGGGCGAATTGAGCGTCACCTCCACATGGCCGGAAGCCGTCTGCCGCTCGTCCGAGGTGAAGAGCGAGAGGTTGTTCTCGTACAGATTGTACACCCCTTTGAAAGTCGGGCCGTCGCTGATCGGGAACGCCAGCGGACGCACCTTGATCTTCAGTTCCGACTCCACCTCGTCCAACAGGTCGAACGGGTCCTTGCAGGGGCGGTCGAGTTTGTTGATGAAGACCATGACGGGCGTCTTCCGCATCCGGCACACCTCCATCAGCTTGCGGGTCTGGGTCTCCACGCCCTTCGCACCGTCGATCACGATGATGACGCTGTCCACGGCCGTCAGCGTGCGGTAGGTGTCCTCAGCGAAATCCTGGTGGCCCGGGGTGTCCAGAATGTTGATCTTGCATCCCCCGTACTCGAATCCCATCACCGACGTAGCCACCGAGATTCCCCGCTGGCGTTCGATCTCCATGAAGTCGGAGGTCGCCCCCTTCTTGATCTTGTTGGACTTCACGGCACCGGCCACATGGATGGCCCCGCCGAAAAGCAGCAGTTTTTCGGTGAGCGTGGTCTTTCCGGCGTCCGGGTGGCTGATGATGGCGAACGTCCTCCGCCGTTCGATCTCCTCTCTGAGTGTCATGCGGTCTCTCTCCTGTATGGTATTAATATTCGTTCTGCGTGGTGAGCGGATAGTCCAGCGAATAGTGCAGGCCCACGCTCTGCTTCATCTGCTGGGCCTGTTTGATGATCAGATACCCGATGGCAATCATGTTGCGAAGCTCGCACAACTCCTGGCTCAGCGTCGATTTGAGATAGAGTTCCTCGGTCTCCCGGTAGATGATCTCCAGCCTCCGGCGTGCCCGATCAAGGCGCAGATTCGAGCGCACGATGCCCACGTAGTTGCTCATGATCTGCTGCATCTCCTTGCGGTTCTGGGTGATGAGCACCATCTCCTCCGGATTGCTCGTCCCCTCGTAATCCCAGTCGGGAATTCCGTGCTGAAGCCGGATATCCCCGATCTCCGCCGTCGAGTGGGCCGCAGCCCGGTCGGCGTAGACGGCCGCCTCGATCATCGAATTGGACGCCAGCCGGTTGGCCCCGTGCAGTCCCGTGCAGGAAGTTTCACCCAGCGCATAGAGGTGGCGGATCGAGGTCTCGCCGTTCAGATCGACCCGCACGCCTCCGCAGCAGTAATGGGCGGCAGGGGTCACGGGAATCATATCCTTCGTGATGTCGATGCCGATCGACAGGCACTTCTTGTAGATATTCGGGAAGTGATGGATCACGTCCCGCGCATCCTTGTGCGTGATGTCGAGATAGACGAACTCTTCGCCGCTGATCTTCATCTCGTTGTCGATGCTGCGGGCCACCACGTCGCGCGGGGCCAGCGAACCCATCGGATGATATTTCTGCATGAACTCCCTGCCGTTCTGCAGGCGGAGAATCCCTCCGAACCCGCGCATCGCCTCCGTGATGAGGAACGAGGGGCGTTCACCCGGATTGTAGAGCGACGTGGGATGGAACTGGATGAACTCCATGTTGTCAATCACGGCCTTCGCCCGGTGTGCCATGGCGATTCCGTCGCCCGTGGCCACCGAAGGATTGGTCGTGGTGTGATAGACGTTCCCCACCCCGCCCGTGGCCAGCACGGTCACCTTGGAGAGGACGGTCACGATGTGCCGCTTCTTCAGGTCGAGGACATAGGCCCCGAAACAGGTGATGTCCGACGTGCTCTTGCGGACGAGCTGTCCCAGATGGTGCTGGGTGAGCAGGTCCACCGCGAAATGGTGTTCCAGCACCTCGATGTTGTGGTGGCGCTTCACCTGCCGGATCAGGGCCCGCTCGATTTCGGCCCCCGTCAGGTCGTCGTGGTGCAGGATGCGGTGCTCGGTGTGGCCCCCTTCGCGTGCCAGTTCGTATCGCCCTTCGGGTGTCTTGTCGAACTTGGTCCCCCATGCGATGAGGTTCTTGATGAGCTCCGGCGCACGGCGCACCACCAGTTCCACCGCCTCGCGGTTGTTCACGCCCGAACCGCACACCATCGTATCGTGGATGTGCTTCTCGAACGTGTCGGGCTCGTAGGTCACCGAGGCGATGCCGCCCTGCGCATAATTGGTGTTGCTCTCGCTGATCTCGCCTTTGGTCACGATCACCACACGCCCGTATTCGGCCACCTTCAGCGCATAGGTCAGACCGGCAATTCCGCTGCCGATCACCAGATAATCCGTTTCGATACTCATAACGTCAGTTTTTTAAGCTCCGCAAGGTCGCCGGCGAAGACGTTGCGGTCCACGCCGCCACGGATTCCCGCGAGGGAGTGCGAGTCGGTGTGCTGCCAGAACACCCAGTCCAGATGGAACGGGTTTTTCGTATAGTCTGCGATCCAGAGCGTGTATTCGTCCGCAGGAAAATCCTCCTGCAAATAGTGTTCGTAGAATTTCGTCGAGCAGTAGATGATCGGATTCACCCCGTAGTAACGGCGTATCTCGCGGCAGAAAGCCTTCGCCTCGCGCACCGACCGCCGGGGGTCTTTCATGAAACGGTGACGCTCGATGTCGAGCACGGGAAAAAGGTTGCCCTTTTTCAGTTTGGCCGTCCGGATGAAATTGCGGGCCTGCGCCTTGCCGCTGGTACGATGGCCGAAAAAGTGGTAGGCCCCCCACAGGATACCCGCCTCGTCGAGCGCTTTCGCATGGCGGGCATAGGAAGGATCGGTAATGAGAGTGCCCTCGGTGGCTTTCAGGAAGACGAAATCGGGCCGGTTCTCCTCGGCTACCACCTCCCAGTCCACCCTTTTCTGGTGCTTGGAGACATCCACGCCCCAGAGTTCGTAATCCGAAGGCTGAAGTTCGCGGCTGCACCCGGCCAGTACGACGGCACAGAACAATATGGCGACTATCCGTTTCATAGGTCAATGCAGCCGCAAAGTTAATAAATTGTTTTAACTTTGCCAGCCGCAACCCTACTTATCGCCTATGAAATACACGCTCCCGCTCCTTTTGCTTCCGCTGACCGCACTGCCGGGCCGGGCGTCGGAGGCCGATTCCGTACGCAGCTACCGCATGGACGAAGTGGTGGTCACCGCCACCCGCGCCCCGCTGCCCCTGAAGAGCGCCCCCGTACTGACACGCGTGATCCCCGCGGCCGAAATCCGCCGTTCGGGTATCCCCACCCTCCAGGGCCTGCTGGAAAAGGAGCTGGCCGGCGTGGAGTTCCACCAGGCCGGCTACGGCCAGAGCCTGTCGTTCCAGGGGCTCGACGCCCGGTACGTACTCTTTCTGGTGGACGGCGAACGGATGGCGGGCGAGACCTACGGCAATATCGACTACAACCGGATTCCCCTCTCCAACATCGAGCGGATCGAGATCGTGCGGGGCGCCTCGTCGGTGCTCTACGGCTCCAATGCCATGGGAGCCGTGGTGAATGTCATCACCCGTATGCCCCGGGAGAGGGTCGAAGTCGGCGCGTCGGTGCGCTACGGCACGCCTTTCCAGCGAAACAGCGGCGAGACGATGGGCTCCGGCGCCTCGACCCACGACCTGGAGACCTACCGCGACCGGCTCGACGTGCCCAATCTCCGCAGCGAGGTGAGCGTGGGGCTGAAACTGAACCGGTTCCGTTCGCTCACCACAGTCTCCTACCGTTCGGTGGACGCCTACCGGCTGAGCGGCACGAAAAACGAAGAGCGGCACTACGAACGCCTGATCCCCATGTCGCCCGACATCGCCTCGATGATGACCGGCACACCCTCCTTCAACCCGGGCACTCCCGTCTCCGACACCACGCTCAGCGTCCCGCCCGATTCGCGCGGGCTGAGTGTCAGCGGTTGGAGGGACTGGAGCGTGGGACAGCGGTTCGACTACGAACTCTCGGAGCAGTTCCGCTTCGAACTTTCGGGCAGCTACTTCCGGAAACAGCGGTTCGATTTCCAGAACAGCATCATGGACGACAACCCCCTCTCGGCGGTTTTCGGCAACAACGACGTGTGGACGTTCGAGAGTTACCGGGGATACAACCTGAAGGCGCTCATGGAACACTCGCCCAACCGCCGCAACAAGATCTACCTCTCCTACGTGCGGGACGAATACCGCCGCGACCTGGACAGCCTCAGCGGCACGCGCACCCCGAAACAGCGTCACACCTACAACATTCCCCGCCTGCTGTGGACGCTGGAAGTCGGCCGCTCGCACCGTCTCACCACGGGAATCGAGATGACCAACGAGCAGCTCCGGTTCGACCTGAACGCCGACCCGCGCGGGTTCGACGACGTAAAGAGCATGAACACCGGTTCGGCCTACGTACAGGACGAGATACTGACCGGACACCGGGTCAGCTTCGTGGTGGGCGTGCGGGGCGAATACAACGACCGGTTCGGCTGGCAGGTCACCCCGAAAGCCTCGGCCAAACTCACGGCGGGAGACTTTTCCGTACGGGCCAACTATTCGAACGGATACCGCAACCCGTCGCTCAAGGAGATGTACATGGAACTGGACATTCCGGTGGCCAACTCGCCCCGGATCATCGGCAATCCCGGGCTGAAACCGGAAAAGAACCACTATCTGTCGCTCTGCCTGGAATACGACCGGGAGGCGTTCAACCTGTCGGCCTCGGTGAACCAGAGCTATTTCCGCAACAAGATCGACGCCCGCCGCCTGCCGGACGAAGGCACGAGGCAGGTGATGCGCTACGAAAACATCGACCGAAGCCGGTTCGGCAGCGTCGAACTGATCGGCCGGCTGCGGCTGTTGCCGGGCCTCGTGCTCAACGGCAACTACAACTACGTCTACCAGCACGACAACGCGCCCGAAGGCTCCACCCAGTACATCTTTCCCAGCCCCCATACGGCCACCTTCTCGCTGGACTACCGTTTCGCCCGCAAGCGTTTCACGTTCGGCGCCGAAGCCCACGTGCGCTATGTGGGAGCCAAGGAGTACGAGGATTTCATGCCCTACATCGAGATACCCGATGCACTGGCCGGATTCATCCGCGACAAGATCGACGGCAAGCCGGGAGGCCCCACCCCGGAGGTGATCGCCGCCATGCGGCAGTTCAAATACTACACGGGGACCTATACGGCCCGCCATCCTTCCTACGCCGTATGCGGCGTGACGCTGAACGCGGAGTGGAACCGCCGGGTGATGCTCGCCGTGGGCGGCGAAAACCTGTTCGACTACGCCCCGCAGGTGGTCAATTTCAATTCGGCCCTTACCGCCCCGCGCAACTTCTTCGTCCAGCTTTCGTTCCGCTACTGAGGCAAAACGGCTTTCCGGCAGCAGACCACGGCCCAGCCATCCTTCAGGCGCGTAGCCGTCACGGAGAGGCCGAGCGAAACCGCCCGTTCCGAAATCGCGGGAACGTCGCCTTCGAGGATACCGCTCATCAGCAGTTCGCCCCCTTCGGATAGCGTCCCGACATAAGCGGGCATATCGGCCAGCAGGATATTGCGGTTGATATTCGCCAGCACGAAATCGTACCGGCGTCCCGCCAGCAGCGAAGCGTCGCCCAGCAGGGGCGTCACCCGGTCGGCGACACCGTTCACCGCGACATTCTCGCGGCAGTTCTCGTCGGCCCACTCGTCGATATCGACGGCGTCTACGTGCGCGGCACCCCGGAGGGCCGCCACGATGGCCAGCACCCCCGTACCGCTGCCCATGTCGAGCCCCCGTTTTCCCGTCCAGTCCCGGGCGGGATCGGTCAGTTCGGCCGTCATCAGCCAGGTAGTGGCGTGATGGCCGGTCCCAAACGACATCTTGGGCATAATGACCGCCTCCAGCGGCAGATCGGGACGGGCCTCATGGAACGGGGCCCGGATCATGCAGCGGCCCTCCACTTCGACCGGTTCGAAACGGGACTCCCACAGGGCGTTCCAGTTCACCGTCTCGATACAGACGTAGGTAGCTCCGGCAATGCCCTGCTCCCGCAGGCACTCGTCCACCCCGGCCTTGCAGTCGGCCAGGCGGTCCTTGGGGATATAGGCCTTCAGCACCCCTCTCTCTTCCGTGAAACTCTCGAAGGGGAAATCGGCCAGGAAAGCCGTCACGATCTCCGCCTGCGCGGCATCCGCCACGGGAACGGAAAGTTCGATATAGTCCATTTTTTCGGAATATTATGCGTATTTTTGCGTAAAGGTAGCGATTAATCACGGAATATGGCAACGAACCGGAGCGAAAACTGGGAGAGCCTGCTCCCCGAGTACGAAACATACCTCACGATCGAAAAACACCTGTCGCCGAACAGCGTGGCGGCTTACATGCGCGACGCACGGGAACTGGCCGGATTCATCGGCCGGGAGTTCGGACTGGGACCGCTCGAGGTGGAAGCGCCCCATCTGGAGGCCTTCATGGCGGAGCTTTACGACCTGGGCATGAGCAAGAGCAGCCAGGCCCGGAAACTGAGCGGGGTGAAGAGTTTCTACCACTTTCTGGCCGTCACCGACCGCATCGAAAATCTGCCCACCGAATTCATCGACCCGCCCAAACCCTCCCGTCATCTGCCCGACGTGCTCACGGTGGAGGAGATCGACCGGATCATCGGCACGATCGACCTCAGCCAACCGCAGGGACACCGCAACCGGGCCATGTTGGAGACCCTGTACAGCTGCGGCCTGCGCGTGTCGGAACTGGTGACGCTGCGCATCTCCGACCTCTTTTTCGACGACGGATACATACGGGTCACGGGCAAGGGCGACAAACAGCGGCTGGTGCCGGTGAGCGACCAGGCCCGTAAGTCCATCGGACTGTATCTCGGACAGCGGGCCGCCATGAAGGTTGCCCGGGGCTGCGAGGAGACCCTGTTCCTGAACCGCCGGGGAGAGGAACTCACCCGCGTCATGGTCTTCACCATCCTGAAACGGTGCGCCCAGGAGGCCGGAATCGTCAAGCGGATCAGTCCCCACACCCTGCGGCACTCGTTCGCCACCCACCTGCTGACCGGCGGGGCGGGTATCCGCCAGGTACAGGAGATGCTCGGACACGAATCGGTCACCACCACCGAGATATACACCCATCTCGACACCTCCCACCTCCGCGAAAGCCTGAAAGAACACCACCCGCTCGGAAAGGCCGGCAAGACGGACCCGAAATCCAGGTAAAAACAGCAGCGGTTCCCCGCCCATGAAAAGCCATGCCATGATCCCCCGACTCGCCGCCCTCTTTCCGCTGCTCCTTCCCCTGATGCTGTTTGCCGCTTCCCCGGCAAAAGAGGTGAAAACCTCGGACGGGAAGACATTCGTCATCGAGAAAGGCCGTAATTTCTGTCGAATAACCGACAAGGAACACTTCGGGTATCGCTCCGGTCGGGGAAAACACCCTGCTATTTCACCAGCGTCGTACCGCCGTATCCTTTTTCGGAGATGCTTTCGGCACTGCAAATGACCACACGGGCCACGCCGTTCTCGATGGCACGGAAAGCGTTGTCGAGCTTGGGCAGCATACCGTCGGCCACGACACCCCCGGCCTGCAGACGGGCATATTCCGCCCGGTCGATACACGGAATCACGGAGTTCTCGTCGTCCACATCCCGCAACACGCCCCTTTTCTCGAAACAGTAGATCAGCTCGACCTCCCGTCCGGCTGTACACGCACCGTCCGGCACGCTTTTCCCCGGCTGGCCGCCGGCCATGGCCACGGCCAGTGCGGAAGCCACGGTGTCGGCGTTCGTGTTTAGCAGTTCGCCCCGGTCGGGATCGAAAGTGATGGGAGCGGCCACGAGCGTAAAACCTGCCGAAAGCAGTTTGCCGGCCAACTCCGTATTCACGGCCGCAGGATCGCCCACATAGCCGTAATCGACCGGCCGGGGAGCCCGGCGTACCGAACGGATCAACTGTCCGTCCGCCCCGCAAAGGCCGAGGGCGTCGCACCCTGCACGCTGCAACTTACCGACAATGGTTTTGTTGATAAGTCCGGCATAGACCATCGTTACCACTCTCAGCGTCTGTTCGTCCGTCACCCGCCGGCCCTTTATCATAACCGTCTCTATGTCAAGCGAACGACAGATCGTAGTAGCCACTTTGCCTCCGCCGTGCACCAATATCTTGTCACCTTCGAGCGCGGCGAAATCGGTCAGGAAACAGTCCAACTTTTCCGGGTTATCCACAATGTTTCCCCCGATCTTTACAATTTTCAACATGAAATAAACGGTTTATGAACAGATTTCAATGGATTTTCGACAAGACTTCCCGTGGTTATCAACAACGCCGTTGTCGATAACTTCAGTTTCCGGACTCCTTCAGCACTTTCTCGAAAGCCGCGAGGAAACGGTCGGCATGCTCGCGCGTGATGTTGAGCGCAGGAAGCAGGCGGATCACCTTCGTTCCCGAACTTCCGACGAAAACGTGTTCGTCGAAAAGCAACTTTTTCCGCAGGGGAGCCGTCTCGACCGGCAGTTCGATGCCGATCATCAGACCCCGTCCGCGCACCTCGGCAATACCGGGCAGGGAGCGCAGACGCTCCATCAGGTAACCGCCGATTTCGGCCGCGTTTTCGATCAGGCCGTCGCGCCCGATCACTTCGGCCACGGCGATGGCGGCGGCACAGGCCAGGTGGTTGCCGCCGAACGTGGTGCCGAGCATGCCGTAGGTGGGCGCGATATGCGGAGCGATGGAGATGGCCCCGATCGGGAAACCGTTGCCGATACCTTTGGCCATCGTATAAATATCGGCATCGACACCGGCCCAGTCATGGGAATAATACTTGCCGCTGCGTCCGCATCCGCACTGCACGCTGTCGGCTATATACACAGCCCCGTACCGGTCGCACAGACGGCGGATCGCCTGCAGGAATTCCGGCGAAGCGACCCGGATGCCGCCCACGCCCTGAATCCCTTCGACGATGACCGAAGAGACCTCTCCGCCGCGCCCGGCGAAGAACTTTTCCAGCGCCTCCGTATCGTTGAAAGGCAGAAAAACGACATGGTCGGTACGGTTGACCGGGGCCACGATCTTCGGATTGTCCGTCGCGGAGACGGCCAGCGACGTACGCCCGTGGAAAGCACCCGTGAAGGCCACCACCAGCGAACGGCCGTTATGGAACGAAGCCAGCTTCATGGCATTCTCGTTGGCCTCGGCCCCCGAATTGCAGAGGAAGAGCTGATAATCGGTCTTCCCCGAAAGACGGCCGAGTTTCTCGGCCAGTTCCCGCTGACGGGCGATGATCACGGAGTTGGAATAGAACCCGATCTGTTCCAGCTGACGGGTGACGGCCTCCACATACTCCCGTCGGGTATGGCCGATGGAGATCACGGCGTGTCCGCCGTACATATCGAGATAACGGGTCCCCTTGTCATCCCACACGTAGGAACCTTCGGCCCGGACGATACAGATATCGTTCAACGGGTAGACGTCAAACATTTTCATACTGCACAGATTTTTATTCCATTCACAAATAAGTCGTTCGCATGCCGGAGCTAAAACGCCACCGGCTTGAGCAGCAGGCCCGCCCGCTCGTCGAGCCCGAACATCAGATTCAGGTTCTGGACCGCCTGGCCGCTGGCCCCTTTCAGCAGATTGTCGATCACACTAACGATCAGCAGCTTATCCCCATGTTTTTCCACCGACAGGAGGCATTTGTTGGTGTTGACCACCTGTTTGAGATTCACGTTCCGGTCGCTCACGAAGGTGAACGCGGCATCGCGGTAATACTCCCTGTACAGCTCCAGGACCTGTTCCTGCGTCAGATCGGAATCGGTATAGACCGAAGCGATGATTCCCCGCGTGAAATCGCCCCGGTAGGGAATGAAGTCTATCCCGGACGAAAAGCCCGGCATAAGCGAACGGATGCTCTCGCCGATCTCCTTCAGGTGCTGGTGTTCGAACGCCTTATAGACGGAGAAATTGTTGGCGCGCCAACTGAAATGGGAGGTCGGGGCGAGTTTCTGTCCGGCCCCGGTGCTTCCCGTGGCGGCACTGATATGCACGTCCGAGGCGAGCAGTCCGCCGGCAGCCAGCGGCAGCATGGCCAGCTGGAGACAGGTGGCGAAACAGCCCGGATTGGCGATGTTCCGGGCCGAACGGATTTTCTCCCGGTTCATCTCCGGCAGACCGTAAATGAAATTCCGGTCACCGAACGTCGCCCCGGCCGCCAGGCGGAAATCCTGGCTCAAGTCAATCACCCTCACGCTCCCGGGCAGCGGATGGGCCTCCATCCACTTGCGGGCATCGCCGTGCCCCACACAGAGCATCAACAGGTCTACGTCCGTGCTCAACCGGTCCGTAAACCGCATATCGGTTTCACCGAACAGATCGGCGTGCACGTCGCTCAGGAGGTTTCCCCCGTTACTGTTGCTGTGCACGAAAACGAGTTCCACCTGCGGATGCCGCAACAGAATACGGATGGCCTCGCCCCCCGTATAACCGGCCCCGCCTACGATTCCGACTCTTACCTTCATCAATGTACGCTTTTCGAAAACAGGTTAATGACTACGACCCCGGCCACGATCAGAGCCATGCCCGCCACAGCGGCCGCATCGGGCTTCTGGCCGTAGAGCACGGCTGCCACCAGCGTGACCAGCACGATCCCGACACCGCTCCAGATGGCGTAGGCGATCCCCACGGGAATCGACCGGAGCACCAGACTGAGGAAATAGAACGCCACGGCATAGCCGGCCACCGTAAGTACGGAAGGCCACAGCCGGGTAAAGGATTCGGAGGCTTTCAGTGCGCTGGTGGCGACGATTTCGGCGAGAATCGCCACCAGCAGGAATACCCACTTCATCGACTACTCCTTTCCTCCGTTCACCTTATAATAAATACGGTTCTGATTGCCGAAAATCTTGCCGAAGCCCTTCACGTCGTCGCTCGTCCAGTCGCTCATGGTCTCGCCGTAAGCGCCGAACTTGTTGCTCATCAGGTCGTGTTCGCTCTTGATGCCGACCAGCACGAAACGATAGGGATGCAACTCTACATACACGTCGCCCGTGACGTTCCGCTGGCTCTTCTCGAGCATCGCCTCCAGGTCGCGCATCACGGGATCGTAATACTGCCCCTCATGCAGGTGATTGCCATAGAACGCCGAAATCTGGTCTTTCCAGAAGAGCTGCCACTGGGTCAGCACATGTTTCTCGAGCATGTGGTGAGCCTTGATGATAATCATCGGGGCGGCGGCTTCGAAACCTACACGCCCCTTGATGCCGATAATCGTATCGCCGACGTGCATATCCCGTCCGATGGCGTAGGGCGCGGCTACGGCCTGAAGCGCCCGGATCGCCTCGACCCGGTCATCGTAACGCCTGCCGTCGAGCCCGACGAACTCCCCCCTTTCGAACGTGAGGGTGATCCGGCGGGGTTCGGTCTGCGTCAGCTGCGAAGGATAAGCCTCCTCGGGCAGGGTTTCGGAAGAGGTAAGGGTCTCCTTACCGCCCACGGAAGTTCCCCAAAGGCCCTGGTTGATCGAATATTCGGCCTTCTTGAAATCGAAATCCACGCCGTGCGAACGCAGGTAGGCGATCTCCTCCTCGCGGCTGAGACGCTTCTCGCGGATCAGGGCGATCACCTCGATCTCGGGCGCCATGATGTCGAAAATCATGTCGAAACGCACCTGGTCGTTACCGGCCCCCGTACTGCCGTGGCAGAGATAGTCGGCACCGATGCTCCGTGCATATGCGGCAATGGCCGTGGCCTGCGAGATGCGCTCGGAGCTGACCGAAATGGGATAGGTCCCGTTTTTGAGCACATTGCCGAAAACCATGTACTTGATGGCATGGTCGTAGTAGTCCTGCGCCACGTCGAGCGCCACGTAACTCTTGACGCCCAACCCCTTGGCTCGTCGCTCGATCCGCTCCAGCTCCTCGGGTGAAAAACCGCCCGTATTCGCCAACGCAGCATGGACTTCGAGGCCCATCTCCTTGGCCAGATAGATAGCGCAGTAAGACGTATCGAGGCCTCCGCTAAAGGCCAGAACCACTTTTTTCATCGTATTTCGGTTTTAAAACGTTAGATTACAGATTGGGATCGTCGGGCTTGGAGACCTTGACAGTATCCACCGACGGATCGAACAGCATGGCCGTGCAGAGACAGTTCTTGTGCCCCTTGCTCAGCAGGATCGGATAATTCACACAGCTTTCGCAACCGTGCCAGAACATCTGGTCGTCGGTCAGTTCGGAAAAGGTGACCGGACGGTAACCGATCTCGGAGTTGATCTTCATGACGGCCAGCCCCGTGGTCAGGCCGAAGAGCTTGGCTCCGGGAAAGCGTTTCAGCGAGAGAAAGAACGTTCGGATTTTGATGGCTTTGGCGAGTCCCAACTTGCGGAACTGCGGATTGATAATCAGACCCGAGTTGGCCACGTAGTCGCCGTGGCCCCACGACTCGATGTAGCTGAATCCGGCCCACCGGCCGTCCTTGTGGAAGGCGATCACGGCTTTCCCCTCCCTCATCTTGGAAGAGACGTACTCTGCCGTACGTTTCGCGATACCGGTCCCGCGGGCTTTGGCCGATTCGGCCATTTCGTCACAAATTGCCTGCGCAAAAGGAGTGTCCTCCTCGGTGGCGACCCTCACCACAAAATCTTCGATTGTCATTTCAACCAGCTAAATGTAAATTATCAATATACGTTTAGGGTACAAAAGTATGAAAATTTACCAATGTAGGTATCCGAAACGGGAGATAATTTGAATTTTCTTAAAAAACCGGACGCAGGGGAGGGTCATGAATCGCCCCCCCCCGGCTCCGAAACGGGAAAACGGACAGCCGCGACGGAAGAAGGTCCCTTACGGTTCGTAACCTCACCGGCCGCACGGGAAACCTCTTCTCGGCCGCACATTCTTCGGAACGATTTTCCTTCCCGTTTCAATTTCATTACAAAATCTAATGACTAAATTTGTCGTATGAAAATCCTGATCGTAGAAGACGAGCCCTCCCTGCGGGAGATCATGCAGCGGGCGCTCCTGCAGGAGCGCTACGTGGTGGAAACGGCGGCGACCTTCGCCGAAGCCGACGCCAAAATCGCAGGATACAGCTACGACTGCATCCTGCTCGACATCATGCTGCCGGACGGCAATGGTCTCCGGTTGCTCGAACGTCTCAAAGAGTTGAACAAGCGGGAAAACGTCATCATCATCTCCGCCCGCGACTCGATCGAGGACAAGGTGCTCGGACTGGAGCGGGGGGCCGACGACTACCTGCCCAAGCCGTTCCACACGGCGGAACTGCTGGCCCGTATCCGGAGCGTCCTGCGGCGCGGACGCTCCGGCGGGGAGCTGGTACTGACGTTGGGCAACGTATCGCTCGAACCGGAAAACGGCCGCGTGCGGGTGGAAGGACGGGAACTGCCCCTGCTGAAAAAGGAGTTCGACATCCTGCTCTATTTCATGCAGCGGCCGAACCACCTGGTAGACAAGAGCGTGCTGGCAGAGGCCGTCTGGGGAGACCATGCCGACCAGGCCGACAACTTCCATTTCGTCTATGCCCAGATGAAGAACCTGCGCCGCAAGCTGGCCGAAGCGGGAGCGACCCTCGAATTAAAAGCCGTTTACGGATTCGGATACAAACTCGTTCCCCCGACGGAAGAATAACCGCACGCCATGAAACTGATCTACCGTATCACCCTGCGCCTGTCGCTCGTCCTGCTGCCGCTGCTGGCCCTGTGGGCGGCGCTGTTCTATTTCACGATGGTGGACGAGATCAACGACGAGGCCGACGATGCGCTGGAAGACTATTCGGAACTGATCATCGTCCGCATCCTCGCCGGCCGGGAACTGCCCCGGCCGAACAACGGTTCGAACAACAGCTACTCGGTCACGCCCATCGACGAGGCCCAGGCGGAGAGCCGGCCCCATATCGAATATTACGACGCCGAAGTGTACATTCCCGAAAAGGAGGAGACGGAACCGGCCCGTATCCTGACCACCATTTTCCGGGACGGAGAGGGCCGCTATTACGAGTTGAAAGTGGCGACCCCCACCTTCGAAAAGGAGGACCTGCTCGGTTCCGTCCTCTGGTGGATCGTCATTCTCTACTGCACGCTGCTGCTGACGATCACGGGAGTAACCGTCTGGGTTTTCCAGCGCAACATGCGCCCGCTGTACGCCCTGCTGCACTGGCTCGACGGATACACGCCCGGATGCAAGGGCGCTCCCCTGCCTGACGACACGAACGTCACGGAATTCCGCCGGCTCAACGAAGCGGCACAGCAGGCCATGGCGCGTTCGGAAGAGCTTTTCGAACGGCAGAAACAGTTCATCGGCAACGCCTCGCACGAGTTGCAGACCCCGCTGGCCGTGCTGGGCAACCGGATCGAATGGCTGCTGGACAACACCGCACCCACCGAAACCCAGACGGAAGAGCTCATCAAGATACAGCGCACCCTGGGCGACATCGTGCGGCTGAACAAGACCCTGCTGCTGCTCACCCGCATCGAGAACGGACAGTTCCCCGAAAGCACCGAGATAGAGATCGCCTCCATGCTCCGCGAACAGGCCGACCTCTACGCGGAGATCTACGGACACCGGAACATCTGCAGCCGGACGGAAGAGAGCGGGCCGCTGACGGTGAGGATGAACCGGTCGCTCGCCTCGACGCTGGTTTCGAACCTGCTCAAAAACGCCTATGTCCATACGCCGGAGGGAGGCCGGATCGAAATCGGCCTCCGGAACCGGACGCTGACCGTAGCCAACAGCGGCGAAAAGGCGCTCGACGGAGAGCGCATCTTCGAGCGCTTTTACCAGGGCAGCAAAAAGGAGGGGTCCACCGGGCTGGGGCTCTCGCTGGTCAGCGCAGTGGGAAGATACTACGGTCTGCACATCGAATACGCATTCGAGGAGGGCATGCACCGTTTTTCCGTGACCTGGCCGTAATATCGGGGCAAAAAACGACTTTTTTCCGCCGGAAGGCGGAAATTTCAAATCCGTTTCAAAATCGTCCCCGTACTTTGTACCAGAGATCAAAAACAATGTCTGACAAATAAAAACGAAAAAAATGAAAAAGTTCCTGTTTCTCGCCCTCGCGGCACTGACCCTGGGTTCCTACACGGCATGCGCCGACAACGACCGTCCCATCAGCGTGGACCAGCTGCCCCAGAAGGCACAGCAATTCATCAAACAGCACTTCCCCAAGGAAAAGATCGCCTTCGCCAAGCAGGAGCGCGACTTCATGGAGATCACCTACGAAGTGGTATTCACATCCAGCTCGAAAGTGGAATTCACGAAAGACGGAAACTGGAAAGAGGTGGACTGCAAGTATTCGACGGTGCCCGTTGCGATCATTCCCGCCCAGATCAAGAACTACGTCTCGCAGCATTATCCCGACACTTCGGTGGTTCAGATCGACCGCGACAAACGGGATTACGAAGTGAAACTCACCAACGGGCTCGAACTGACGTTCGATCTGAAATTCAACCTGATCGACATCGACGACTAACCGTTTCCGACGGAAAGAAGTCGTCCGACCCCATTTCAGAAACAGCCGTCACCCCTGCCGGAACGATTCCGGCAGGGGTGAAAGCATAACAGGCGGACCGGACGGGCGGACCCCTCCCGCAGTGCACGGCCCGCCCGTAGGGAAATCCCGCGGCGGCCGGACAGGCCTCCGGGATCAATAGGCCGTCTCCTGCGCTATCTCGAAGAAAGCCTGCGGATGGCCGCAAACGGGACACTTTTCGGGAGCCTGCCTGCCTTTGACACGGTAACCGCACTTGCGGCAGATCCACTCCTGCGGCTCGTCCGAACGGAAAACCGTGCCGGAAGCCACCTTATCATAAAACTCGCGGTAACGCTTCTCGTGCATCTGCTCGACCGAAGCGATCATCCGGAAAGCCCGGGCCACATCCTTGAACCCCTCCGCCTCGGCCACGCGGGCATATTCGGGGTAGAGCTCCTCCCATTCGTCGTACTCGCCCTGCGCGGCGGCGGCCAGATTGTCGAGTGTACCGGAGATCACTCCGGCCGGATAGGTGCCCGTGAATTCGAGCATGCCGCCGTCGAGAAACTTGAAGAACACCTCGGCATGTTCCTTTTCGTTGGCCGCGGTCTCTTCGAAAATCTGGGCGATCTGTTCATATCCCTCCCTGCGTGCCACCGAAGCGAAAAACGTGTAACGGTTCCGTGCCTGAGACTCGCCGGAAAAGGCTTTCATCACATTCTTTTCGGTTTCCGTTCCTTTTAAATTCTTTAATCCCATAGTTTTATTATATTTGTTAGGTGGTATAATATTTGCCGTTCAACGGATAAAAAACCGATCCGCCATGACGACTTTATTACTCATTTTAAATCTTATGACCATGACACACGAATTGCCTAAACTGCCCTATGCGCTGGACGCTCTGGCACCCCAGATCAGCGAGGAGACCATGCTGTACCACTACGGCAAGCACCACAAAGCCTATGTCGACAACCTCAACCGGCTGATCGACGGCACCCGGTGGCAGAACGCCACGCTGGAGGAGATCGTCCTCGGCGCGGACGGAGCCATTTTCAACAATGCGGCACAGGCCTGGAATCATACTTTTTTCTTCCTTTCCCTCTCCCCCGATCCAAAATCGGTGCCAACAGGCGCTCTGGCCGAAGCGATTGATCGCGATTTCGGTTCTTTCGAGAGTTTCAAAGAGACCATGGGCAAGGCGGCCGCCGGCCAGTTCGGTTCGGGCTGGGCATGGCTGGTGCAAGACAAGGACGGGAAACTGTCCGTCGTGGCCGAATCCAACGCGGGCAATCCGATGACCCGCGGGCTCAAACCGCTGCTCAACATCGACGTGTGGGAACACGCCTATTACATCGACTACCGCAACCGCCGTCCCGACTTCATCCAGGCCGTCTGGGACCGAGTGGACTGGAAAACGGTCGAAAAACGTTTCGGAGAGAAATAGGAACCGGACGGGATTTCCCGGAAAACGAAACGGCCCGGGAAACCCGCCGCAACGATTTCGCCCCTGTCGGAGACAGCTCCGACAGGGGCGATTCTCTTTTCCGGAGGGTCTCCTCCGTTCGTCCGCCGCGGCATGAAGCAGACCGCAGAAAGGCCGGGAGAACCTCCGCGTCAACGCCGGATGCGGTCGCCCAACTTCCGGCCCCGGATGGTATATCCCAGGCTCCAGTAAAGATACTGGGCCTGGCTGAAATGGGTAGCCCGGATGCCGAAAGTGCCGAACAGGTTCTCCTTCAGGTAGATTTTGACGCCCAGCACCTGATAGAGACGAAAATCGCGCTTGTTACCGTGCAGGACATTCCAGCCGAGGTTGGCGAAGATCGAATAGTGGGGAAGCACCATCTCCCCCTTGGCCGAAATACCGAGGGAGAGCCTCTTTCCGAAAGGAGCCAGTTTCACCCGGTCGTAATAGTTGCCGTCGGCAGGATTCAGTTCGCGCCACATGCGGGCCCCCGAGCTCTCGTCGTAGAGCAGGTCGAACGAAAGTCCGTACTTGTATTTATAGCCCGGCGCGTACATGGCCGCATAGCTGAGACCGTAGACATTGAATTTCCGGTCCACATACCCCGAAGGGAGTCCCGTCCCGGTCGTGTCGATGTCGATCTGGCGGACGGAGATATTGACCAGCAGGTCATGGTCGATCCGCCGGACGAAACGGGGGGGGACAGCCAGTGGATTGAACTCCTCGATCACCCGGTCGCGGTTGAAATTGTAGGCCACCTCTAGGAAGATTCCGCCCATGTTCATGCCGTGGTTGGGCTGACGGGTCGAACCGTTGGAAAAATGGGTGAGTCCGGCCCCCAGATGAACGTCCAGCCGGCGCGAAAGGTAGAATTTCAGATAGAGGTTCACCCCGACATGGGCGTTGACCGAGGAGCCGAGCGCCACGTTTTCCGGATTGTCGAAAGGATCGTAATATTTCCAGTTGGCCGACATGCCCAGATTCCACTCGTAATTGAGACCCACGCGCCGCGAGAGCTGGGAGAGCGTGGCTCCCTGGAAAAGATACAGGGAGAACGGACGTCCCAGGTCGTCGTTCCGCCCGAACCAGGCCGTATAGGCCCCCACTCCATAGTAGGGCATGCCGTAGGCGATATCTTTCCAGTCGGAACCCAGCGAACAGAAGGCGTATTTGACCGAAACCGAACCGTAGAGGGGAATCCGGCGGTTTCCCTGCACGAACTCGTTGGTGCCGAACACCGTACCCGCCGTGCCGTTCAGCGCCAGGTAGGAGGGACGGCGCAGGGAATCGGGCCGGCGTTCCGCCCGTCCGGAGAGGGACAGACCGACGCATGCCAGCAGGACAAGGGAAACGATATACCGCTCGGGGCTCTTCATGGTTCGGGTCTCGGCCGGCTTTCCGGAAAAAACGATCCTCAGCACCGGCCGTTATCGGTTCTACAAGTGTTCCTTCGTGTATTCGATCAGTTTCTTCAGCACGTGATGGCGGCCCGTGGGACGCATGCCGTGGTTGTCGTCGGGATAGATCATCATGTCGAACGGCCTGCCCGCACGTACGAGGGCCGAAGCCATCTCGTAACTGTTCTGCACGTGGACGTTGTCGTCCCCCGTACCGTGCACCAGCAGCAGACGCCCGCGCAGGCTGTCAGCGTAGTGGATCGGCGAATTGTCGTCGTATCCCCGGGGATTCTCCTGGGGGAGCCCGTTGTAAATCTCCGTATAGATCGTATCGTAAAACCGCCACGAGGTGACGGGCGCCACCGCCACGGCCATCTTGTAGATGTCGTTCCCTTTCAGTATGCAGTTCAGTGCCATGAACCCGCCGTAACTCCAGCCGTAGATACCGATCCTTCCCGGGTCGGCCCACGGTCGGGAGGCCACCCAGCGGGCGGCGGCGATCTGGTCTTCGGTTTCGAGACGGCCCAAATTCCCGTAGGTGCACTTCTTGAACTCCTCGCCCCGGAAACCGGTACCCCGGCCGTCCACGCACACCACCACATAACCCGACTGAACCAGCACGTCCGTCCAGTCCATTCCCCAACTGTCGGCCACCTGCTGGGAGCCCGGCCCGCTGTATTGGATCATCAGCACGGGATACCGTCTCGCTCCGGCCGCATCGAACCCGGCCGGGGCGAGACGGTATCCGTTCAGTTCGGTCCCCTCCGGCGTTCGGAACGTGAAGAACTCCTTAACGGGCACCTCCAGCCGGCGAAGCGTATCGCGCAGGGAGGCGTTCTCCTCGAGCGTACGCACCACACGGCCGTCCGAAGTATGAAGCCGCACCACGGTTGGCGTGGAGACGTTGGAAAAATAGCTGAGGAAATAGCGAAACCCGCGCGAAGGGGCGATACGGTACGTTCCCTGTTCGGCGGCCATGCCCTTCTCCGCCACACCGGTCAGGCGGCGTTTACCCCGGCCGTCGATTCCGATCTCGTAAAGGCTGCGGCGCAGGGGGGACTCCTCGGTGGAGAGATAATAGACCCTGTCGCCCTCCACGCCCACTACCGAGGTCACCTCCCACGGACCGGAAGTGACGGGACGCGGCTTCCCGCCCTCCACGTCGCACAGGTAGAGGTGCATGAACCCGTCCCGTTCGCTGCGCACGAGGAAACGGCGGGAATCGGGCAGGAAAGTGACGGTCTGGTCGTCCACCCGTTCCACATACCGGTCGGAGGTCTCCGTATAGAGGGCCCTGGCCGGAACCGGCTCCCCGCCGCCGGAACAAAGGTCGTCGCGCCCGGCCAGCATCAGTTCGAACCGGTTCTGCCGGCGGTTGACCCGGTAGAACCAGAGGTCTCCGCCGGACGTCCACCCGATGCGGGGCAGGTACTGATCGGTTTCGGTGCCGGTATCCACCCGCCGCACGGCACCCGAACCGAGGTCGCAGAGACGAAGTTCGACCGAGGCATTCTTCCCGCCCGCCTTGGGATATTTATAGGTATAAGGTTCCGGGTAGAGTTTGCCCTGGAAACGCATGAAGGAAAACTCGGGCACCTCGCTCTCGTCGAACCGCAGGAAAGCGATCCGGCGACTGTCGGGCGACCATTCGAAAGCGCGCGAAAAAGCGAACTCCTCTTCGTACACCCAGTCGGGCACGCCGTTGATGACATGGTTGATGCGTCCGTCGGATGTGATCCGTTCCAGGGAATAATCCTCCAGATTCACGACATAGAGGTCGTTGTCCCTGACGAAGGCGACCCGGCGGCCGTCCGGCGAAAAACGGGCGGCCCGCTCCCGCCCGGCCCCAGAGAGACGGTGCAGGGAGTCGGCATCCCGGTCGTATATCCAGTAATCGGCCGTGAAGGAGCGGCGGTAGATCGGTTCGACCTTCGTCGCCAGCAGGATTTTCCGCTCGTCGGAACTGAACACGTAACCTGCGAATTTCCCTCCGGGCAGTTCCGACCGTTTCGCATCGAAAACCACACCGGCCTCCCCGCCGTCCCGGTAGCGGTAGCGGACGATACGACCCTCCTTCACCGCAGTATAGTGCTCCCCGTCGGCCATCGAACGCACTCCGGCGACCGTCTTCGGCACGAATTTTTCCGACAGCGTCCCGTAATCGAACGCAGGCCCGGCCGAAACCGAAGCCGCGCAGAAGAGCCCCGCCGCGGCGAACAGGCCTCCCCACTTATGTTTCCAATCGGTCATGTCGGATTCGTTTAACAGGCTTTCAGACTCAGGTCGAGACTCTTGATCTGATGAGTCAGGGCACCGACGGAGATGAAATCGACGCCGCACTCGGCATACTCCCGGAGCGTGTCGAAAGTGATTCCTCCCGACGACTCGATCTCGCAGCGCCCCCCGATCTTCTCCACGGCCCGACGGGTCAGTTCGGGCGTGAAGTTGTCGAGCATGATGCGGTCGGCGCCCCCGGCCCGGAACACTTCGTCTATGTCTTCGAGCGTGCGCACCTCCACCTCGATCTTCAGATGTTCCCGGTGTACCTTTTTCAGGTACTCGCGCGTCCGGACGATCGCCTCGTACACCCCTCCGGCGAAGTCGATGTGGTTGTCCTTCAGAAGCACCATATCGAACAGGCCCATGCGGTGATTCTCGCCGCCGCCCAGTTTCACCGCCATCTTGTCGAGCACACGCATCCCCGGAGTGGTCTTGCGCGTATCGAGCACCCTGCACCGGAGCCCCTCGAGCCGTTTCACGTAACGGGCCGTCTGGGTCGCCACGCCGCTCATGCGCTGCATGACGTTGAGCAGGATGCGTTCGGCCTGCAACAGCGACTGTTCGCGCCCTTCCACGTAGAAAGCCACGTCGCCGGGCCGCACGGGCGTACCGTCCTCGATCTTGCGTTCGAACCGGACCTGCGGGTCGAGCCGCCGCAGAATCATCTCGGCCACCTCGACTCCTGCCAGCACGCCCTCCTGCTTGACCAGCAGCTTCATGCGGCCCCGGGCCCCGCCCGGAATGCAGGCCAGCGACGAATGGTCTCCGTCGCCGATGTCCTCCTTAATGGCCAGTTCGATCAGTTCCTCCACAAAAGGCTTATATTCCTCTTTCATATTGCATGTTTTTATGGGGATTCCATTCCCCGTTCGGGGTAACAAAATTGCAAAAAATTATCCACCCGGCCAAATTCACGGCTCCCGGAAAGGAAAACCGCTCCGCAGACGGAATCAAAAAAGAGTTTTGTTTTTTTCATTGTTTTTGTAAAATTTTCTACCTTTGTGAGATAAAATTAACACCACGCACCGTACCAGTGTTTTGCCATAGTGGATCGGAACACATATTGCAATGATCCGCAATGCCTTACACCTCAAACCCTCCGGTTGGGCGTCACAACCCGGACGGACAGACGGCTGGAGAGACCGGAGCGATGTACTATTTTGTGACGAACCGAAAGAGAAGCAACAAGATGAAACCACTCAGAAGCAGCATCACGACACAAGGCCGTAAAATGGCAGGGGCACGCAGCCTGTGGAGGGCCAACGGCATGAAAGAGGAACAGATCGGGCAACCGGTCATCGCCATCGTCAATTCGTTCACCCAGTTCGTTCCCGGACACACCCACCTGCACGAAATCGGACAGCAGATCAAGGGGTGGATCGAACAGGAAGGCTGCTTCGCCGCCGAATTCAACACAATCGCCATCGACGACGGCATCGCCATGGGACACGACGGCATGCTCTACTCGCTCCCCTCCCGGGAGATCATCGCCGACAGCGTGGAATACATGGTCAACGCCCACAAGGCCGACGCCATGATCTGCATCTCCAACTGCGACAAGATCACCCCCGGAATGCTGATGGCCGCCATGCGGCTCAACATCCCCACGGTGTTCGTATCGGGCGGAGCCATGGAGGCCGGCAGGGTGGGCGACCGGGAGTACGACCTGATCGACGCCATGGTCAAGGGCGCCGACGAAACGGTGTCCGAAGAGGAACTGGCAGCCGTGGAACGCGGAGCCTGCCCCACCTGCGGATGCTGTTCGGGCATGTTCACGGCCAACTCCATGAACTGCCTGACCGAAGCGCTGGGCCTGGCCCTGCCGGGCAACGGAACGGTCGTGGCCACCCACGCGCAGCGGACGGAACTGTTCCGCAAGGCGGCCGCGCTGATCGTCAGAAACGCACGCGAATACTATTTCAACGATAACGACCAGGTTCTGCCGCGTTCGATCGCCACGCGGCAGGCGTTCCTCAACGCCATGAGCATGGATATCGCCATGGGGGGGTCGTCCAACACGGTGCTGCATCTGCTGGCCGTAGCCTATGAAGCCGGCGTGGACTTCACGATGCGGGACATCGACGCCCTTTCGCGCCGGATTCCCGTGCTGTGCAAGGTGGCGCCCAATTCGCACTACCACATCCAGGACGTGAACCGCGCCGGAGGTATCATGGCCATCCTGGGCGAACTGCGCCGGGCGGGAGCGATCGACGGCAGCGTGCTGCGAGTGGACTACCCCTCGCTGAATGCCGCGATCGACGAGAACGACATTCTCAGCCCGAAAGTCTCGCAGGAGGCTCTGCGCCGGACGCTGGCCGCACCGGGCGGCGTATTCAACATCACGCTCGGATCGCAGGACAACTATTACGGAGAACACGACACCGACCGCACCGCCGGGTGTATCCGCGATGCGGCCCATCCCTATCTCAGAGACGGCGGACTGGCCGTGCTTTTCGGCAATATCGCCCCGCAGGGGTGTATCGTCAAAACGGCCGGGGTCGATCCCTCGATCCTCCATTTCGAGGGGACGGCCCGCGTATTCGAATCGCAGGAAGAGGCTTGCGCAGGGATTCTGGGCGGCAAGGTACAGGCCTCGGACGTGGTGGTGATCCGCTACGAAGGCCCCAAAGGCGGGCCGGGCATGCAGGAGATGCTCTATCCCACGTCCTACCTCAAGTCGGTCAGGCTGGACAAGGCCTGTGCGTTGGTGACGGACGGACGTTTCTCGGGCGGCACCTCGGGACTGTCCATCGGGCACGTGTCGCCCGAAGCGGCGGCAGGCGGCCCGATCGCCCTCGTCGAAGACGGCGACCGGATCGTTATCGACATCGCGTCGAGAACGATCGACGTACGACTGTCCCAGGAGGAACTGGACCGGAGACGGGCCGCGCTCGCCTCCTTCGCACCCCGGCACCGCGACCGCACGGTAAGCCGGGCGCTGAAAGCCTATGCGGCCATGGTGGCATCGGCCGACAAGGGCGGAGTACGGATCGTGGAGTAACAAACGGAAAGACGACATGGCAAACAAACAGAGAGTGAAAGGAGGGGAGGCGCTGCTGCTCTCCCTGATCGAAGAGGGGGTGGACGTGCTGTTCGGTTATCCGGGCGGACAGGTGATCCCCGTCTATGACCATATCTACGACTACAAGGACCGCATCCGGCACATCCTCACCCGCCATGAACAGGGTGCGGTGCATGCGGCACAAGGCTATGCGCGGGCCACGGGACGCGTGGGCGTCTGCCTGGCCACCTCGGGCCCGGGCGCGACGAACCTCATGACAGGTATCGCCGACGCCATGCTCGACTCGACCCCGCTGGTCTGCATCACGGGACAGGTTCCCTCTTCGCTGCTGGGATCGGACGCTTTCCAGGAGGCCGACACGATCAGCATGACCATGCCCATCACCAAGTGGAACTACCAGGTGACGACCGCCTCGGAAATCCCGAAAGCCGTCGCCAAAGCCTTCTATATCGCCCGGTCGGGCCGGCCGGGCCCCGTGGTGATCGACATCGCCAAGAACGCGCAGGTAGAGGAGATGGAGTTCGCCTACAAGCCCTGCATCAGCCTGCGCAGCTATACGCCCCACCCCGCCCTCAATCCGGAGACGATGGCCCGGGCCGTGGAGATGCTCAACGCCTCGGAACGTCCGCTGGTGCTGGTGGGCCAGGGCGTGAAGCTGGCCGGCGCCGAACGGAAGATGATCGAACTGGCCGAGACGGGCAATCTGCCGATGGCCGCCACGCTGATGGGCATTTCGGCCGTGCCGAACGACCATCCGCAGTTCGTGGGCAACTTGGGCATGCACGGCAACCTGGCAGCCAACCAGATGACCCAGCACAGCGATCTGATCCTCGCGGTCGGGATGCGCTTCAGCGACCGGATCACGGGCGACGTGAAGCAGTACGCCCCGAATGCCAGAATCATCCACATAGACATCGACCCCGCCGAGCTGGGCAAGAACCTGCGGGTGGACCTGCCGATCAACGCCGATGCCGGCGACGCGCTGGAAGCGCTCAAGGTGGGGCTGAAATACAGGGACCGCAGCGAGTGGTACGCCTTTGCCCGGGAACAGTGGGAGATCGAGCGCGAACGGCTGGGCGCCACCCCCTGCGGCGCAGACGGCAGCCATCTGTCGATGGCCGAAGTGATCCGCCGCCTGGCCGAAACACAGGGGGGCGACGCCGTGATCGTGACGGACGTGGGCCAGAACCAGATGTTCGCCGCCCTCTATTCGAAATTCAACCGCACACGCAGTTTCATCACCTCCGGAGGGCTGGGGACCATGGGCTTCGGGCTTCCCGCGGCACTGGGCGCCAAACTGGGCGTTCCGGAGCGCGAAGTGGTGGCCGTGCTGGGCGACGGTGGTTTCCAGATGACCATGCAGGAACTGGGGACGATCATGCAGAACCGGATCGGAGTGAAGATCATCGTGATGAACAACACCTACCTGGGCATGGTCCGCCAGTGGCAGGAACTCTTCTTCAACCACCGCTACTCGTTCACCGAGTTGGAAAACCCCGACTTCCAGCTCATCGCCCGGGCGTACGGCATCCCTTCGGAACGCGTGATGCGGGCCGAAGAGCTGGAGGGGGCGCTCGAACGGATGAAACGGGCCGAAGGCTCCTTCCTGCTGGAGGCGGTGGTGCTGCCCGAGGAGAACGTCTTCCCGATGGTGCCCGCAGGGGCATCGCTGTCGGACCTGATCTTCCATTCGTAGGCAGACAAAAAACGAAGAGACATGAACAAGGAATATATCATCATCGCATTCACGGAGAACCAGATCGGCGTACTGAACCGGATCACGAGCTGCTATCTGCGCCGCAAGATCAACATCGAGAGCCTGAAGGTTTCCGAATCGCCGATCAGGGGAATCAGCATGTTCGTCATTTCGGCCTTCACCACGGCCGAGACGATCGAGAAGGTCGCCAAGCAGATCCGCAACATCATCGACGTGCTGCAGGTCGATTTCTACGACGAGGCGGAACTCATCACCCAGGAGATCGCCCTCTACAAAATATCCTCGCGCCCCTTCCGCGAAAACGGCCGGGTGGACGCCCTCTCGCGCCAGTGGGGTACCCGGCTGATCGAATTCTCACCCAAGTACGTGGTGCTGGAGAAAACGGGCACCCGCGAGGAGATCGAGGAACTGAAACGGGAACTGGAAGAGAACGGCCTGCTGCAGGAGTTCACCCGTTCGGGCAGCGTCATCATCCACCGCGACTCGATCTTCGACCGGCTGCACGAAACAATCGGAGACCGCTCCGGACAACAATGAAACATCAGGTAACAACACATAATTTGAAAAGAGTATGGCAAAAATGAATTTCGGGGGAGTCGAAGAGAACGTCGTAACCCGTGAAGAGTTTCCCCTGGCAAAGGCCCGGGAAGTGTTGAAGGACGAGACCATCGCCGTGATCGGATACGGCGTGCAGGGTCCCGGACAGTCGCTGAACCTGAAGGACAACGGTTTCAACGTCATCGTCGGCCAGCGCAGGAATTCCAAGACGTGGGACAAGGCCGTAGCCGACGGCTGGGTTCCCGGAGAGACGCTCTTCGAGATCGAAGAGGCCTGCCGGCGCGCCACCGTCATCCAGTACCTGCTGTCAGACGCCGCGCAGATCGCCATGTGGCCCACGGTCAAAAAGCACCTCACGGCGGGCAAGGCGCTCTACTTCTCGCACGGATTCGCCATCACCTATAAGGAACGGACCGGCATCGTGCCCCCGGCCGACGTGGACGTCATCATGATCGCGCCGAAAGGATCGGGCACTTCGCTGCGCCGCCTCTTCCTCGAAGGCCGCGGACTGAACTCCAGCTACGCCGTCTTCCAGGACGCCACGGGCCGTGCCCGCGACCGCGTGATCGCGCTGGGGATCGGCGTGGGTTCGGGCTACCTGTTCGAAACCGATTTCAAACGGGAAGTCTATTCCGACCTGACCGGCGAACGGGGTACGCTGATGGGTGCCATCCAGGGTATTTTCGCCGCCCAGTACCAGGTGCTCCGCGAAAACGGACACACGCCCTCGGAAGCCTTCAACGAGACGGTGGAAGAGCTCACCCAAAGCCTGATGCCGCTGATCGGGGAGAACGGCATGGACTGGATGTACGCCAACTGCTCGACAACGGCGCAGCGCGGCGCCCTCGACTGGTGGAAACCTTTCCGCGACGCGACGCTGCCCGTCTTCAAGAAACTCTACGCCGAAGTGGCCGCCGGCAACGAGGCCCAGCGCTCGATCGACTCGAACAGCAAGCCCGACTACCGCGAAAAACTGGATGCCGAACTGCGCGAGATGCGCGAGAGCGAAATGTGGCAGGCCGGCGAAGCCGTACGTGCCCTGCGTCCGGAACGCAACAAATAGAGACGCTTCCACTGATAACGAATCATATCTCTCCGGGACCGTCGGTCCCGGAATCTGGATTCACCCCTGCCGCAAAACAAAGTGCGGCAGGGGTGAATCCTTTAAAAGCCCGGCATCGGCCCCCTTTTCCGTCCTCCGGTCCGAAACAGGAGGACTTTGCCGGATTTTACCTATCTTTGCCCGTAGCCAAAAAGCAACCGGACATGCAGACAGCCGTACTTTTCCTCATATTCAACCGGCCGGACACCGCCTCGCAGGTGTTCGAGGCCATCCGCCGGGCACGCCCTCCCCGGCTCTACGTGGCGGCCGACGGCCCGCGCAAAGAAAGGCCGGGCGAAGCGGAACTCTGCCGCAGGACACGGGAAATCGTAAACGGCGTCGACTGGGAGTGCGAAGTGCACACCCTTTTCCGGGACGAGAATCTCGGTTGCGGACGGGCCGTCAGCGGGGCGATCGGATGGTTCTTCTCCCAGGAGCCGGAAGGAATCGTCCTGGAGGACGACTGCCTGCCCCACCCCGACTTCTTTCCCTACTGCGAGGAGCTGCTCGCCCGTTACCGCGACGACCGGAGGGTCGCTTTCATCTCGGGCAACAATTTCGATTTCGGAACCCCGGACCGCCGGACGTCCTATTATTTTTCGGCATACAGCCACGTATGGGGATGGGCCGCATGGCGCAGGAGCTGGGAACTGTACGATTTCAGCCTCGCCGGCAGGACGCTGCCGGAATTCCGGGCCGTCCTCCGCAACCTGTTCCTCACGCCGACGGAACGCCGCCACTGGGAAAATATCTTCATGAAGATGAAACTCGGAAAGATCGACACGTGGGACTACCAGTTTTCGATCTCCCTCATGTCCGCAGGAGCGCTCTGCATCATTCCGGCCGTGCCGTTGATCCGCAACATCGGTTTCACCCCGGATGCCACCCACACCACGCAGGAAGACCTCCGGCTGTCGCAGCGCCTGACGGGCCCCATCCTCCCCCTGGTACACCCCGACCGCGTGGAACAGGACAAGGAAGCCGACCGCCGGTACATGCACGATTACCTCCGGCGCCGCATCTCCCTGCTGCACCACCTCAAACGAAAGGCGTTCTACGCCCTCGCCCGGGCACGGAAAAGGGAAAGCCGGACGCAATAATTCCATCGCGTTTGCGAAAAAATCAGCGGAAACGAAACTTTTTTAACATTTTTGTTCTATATTTGCAAAGTCGACCAACGACAAAAAGACCATGAAGAAATTTTCGCCGTTTTACGCATTCTTTTATTACTTCTACTTTACGGACAAGGTAGACGGGGTTTTGCGTATGCAGGCGTAGCATGAAATAAAGACGTAGAATATGAAAATCCCGATCTCGCACGAGACCGGGATTTTCGCTTAAAAGGACCGAACTATGAGAGTCGCCATTCAGGGTTACGAGGGATGCTTCCACCAGATCGTCGCACGCCATTACTTCGGAAACGAAGTCGAAACCGTTCCGTGCGCCACGTTCCGGGAAGTGGCCCACAAGGTAGAGCGGGGAGAAGTGGACTACGGCGTCATGGCCATCGAGAACTCCATTGCGGGAAGCATCATCGCCAATTACAGCATCCTCCAGAACAGCCGCCTGCAGGTGGCGGGTGAGGCCTACCTGCTCATCCGGCAGAACCTGCTGGTGCTTCCCGGAACGGAGATGGAGGATATCCGCGAGGTGCACTCCCACCCGATGGCCCTGCTCCAATGCGTGGACTACCTCGATCCCCGGGGCTGGAAACTGGTCGAAACGGAAGACACGGCCCTAAGCGCCCGGATCATCGCCGAAAAGGGATTGAAGAACGTGGCGGGAATCGCCAGTACGCTGGCCGCCGAACTCTTCGGACTGAAGGTGATCGCCCCCGACATCCACACGATCAAGAACAACTACACCCGTTTCATGATCCTCAAACAGACGGACCACCTGGTGCCCGAGGGGGCCGACAAAGCCTCCCTCTACATCAAGACCGACCACCGGCGGGGCTCGCTGCTGCGGGTGCTGCGCCAGATGGAGGATTCGGGCATCAACATGAGCAAGCTCCAGTCCTATCCCATCCCCAGCGAACCGTGGCACTACCTGTTCCACACCGACATGGAGTTCGACTCGCTGGGCGACTTCAACTACACGCTGGAAAAGATGCGCCGGGCGGCGGAAGAGGTCTATGTCTACGGCGTCTACAAAAAGGGAGAGAACATCTGACGAAAATCCAAAAACACGATAACGACATGAACGAAAAAGGTTTACAGATCGAAGTGGCGGAACGGCTCTCGGGAGTGGGCGAATACTACTTCTCGAAGAAGCTGCGCGAGATAGACCGGATGCGGGCGGAGGGAACGCCCGTCATCAGCCTGGGCATCGGAAGTCCCGACCAGCCGCCCCACCCCTCGGTGGTGGAACGCCTGGCGGCCGAGGCAGCCCGGTCCGACACCCACGCCTACCAGCCCTACAAGGGGGCGGCCGTCCTGCGGCGGGCCTTCTCGAAGTGGTATGCGGAACGTTACGGCGTGGCGCTCGACCCCGAAACGGAAATTCTTCCGCTCATCGGATCGAAAGAGGGCGTCATGCACATCTGCATGACCTATCTCAACCCGGGCGACCGGGTGTTGATTCCCAATCCCGGATACCCCACCTACCGCTCGGCGGCCACCATCGCCGGAGGCGTGTGCGTGGACTACCGGCTGACGGCGGAGAACGACTGGCTGCCCGACTTCGGACAGATCGAGGCCGCGGGACTGGAAGGCGTGAAAATGATGATCGTCAACTATCCCCAGATGCCGACCGGAGCACATGCCACGCCCGAGCTTTTCGCCCGGCTGGTGGAGTTCGCCCGGCGGCACGGCATCCTGCTGGTGCACGACAATCCGTACAGTTTCGTGCGGAACGACCGTCCGCTGAGCCTGCTCTCGGTACCCGGCGCCAAAGAGGTGGCGCTGGAGCTCAATTCGCTGAGCAAAAGCCACAACATGGCCGGCTGGCGCATCGGCATGATCGGCGGCAGCGCCGAACGGCTCAATGAGGTGATCCGATTCAAAAGCAACATGGATTCGGGCATGTTCTACCCGATGCAGGCGGCGGCGGCCACGGCCCTCTCGCTGGGCGACGAGTGGTACCGTTCGCTGAACGACCTCTACTACTCCCGCGAGGCGCTGGGCTACGAACTGCTCGATGTGCTGGGCTGCACCTACCGCAGGGGGCAGGCGGGACTGTTCGTCTGGGCGGCGCTGCCCGAAGGGTTCGACGGCGACTGCTACGCCTTTTCGGACCGGATACTCTACGACTGCGGGGTGTTCGTCACGCCGGGCGGCATCTTCGGCAGCGAAGGCGACCGTTACATCCGCATCAGCCTCTGCGCCTCGGAAGAGACCCTGCGGGCGGCCATCGGAAAAATCAGGGAGGGCCTGCGATGAAGACGGCGATCATCGGTATCGGGCTGATCGGGGGCTCTTTCGCCCTGAGCCTGAAGGAACACGGCCTGAGCGACGAAATATGGGGCGTGGACAAATCGGAAGCCAACCGGGACAAGGCGCTGGAAATGGGGCTGGTGGACCGGATCGTCACGCTGGACGAAGCGGCTGCGGGAGCCGACCTGATCGTGCTGGCCACGCCGGTGGATACCATTCCGCTGCTGGCCGTGAAACTGCTCAACAAGGCGAACGAACGGCAGGTGATCATGGACATGGGTTCGATCAAGGCGGAACTATGCGAGGTGATCGAACGGCACCCCAACCGGGGGCGTTTCGTAGCCACCCACCCCATGTGGGGCACCGAATACAGCGGTCCAGAAGCGGCCGTGAAAGGTGCCTTTACGGGACGTACCGTGGTGATCTGCAACCGGGAGCAGAGCGATCCGGACGCCCTGGAACGGGTCGAAGGCATCTACCGGACGATCGGTATGCCGATCACCTACATGGCGGCCGAGGACCAGGACCTGCATTCGGCCTACATCTCCCACATTTCGCACATCACCTCGTTCGCGCTGGCGCTCACCGTGCTGGAAAAGGAGCGCGAGGAGGAGCACATCTTCGACCTGGCGGGAGGCGGCTTCGAGAGCACGGTGCGTCTGGCCAAAAGTTCGGCCCGCACGTGGGCGCCCATCTTCCTGCAGAACAAGTACAACGTGCTCGACGTGCTGCGCGAGCACATCCACCAGCTGCAGATCTTCCGGCGGATGCTCGAACGCGACGACGTGAAGGGACTGACGGCCGCCATGGAAAAAGCCAATACGATCAAACGAATTCTCAAATAATCCCATACCTTTGAAACCATGAAAACGAACTTTTCACTCGATAGGAAACGCCCCCTGATCATCTCCGGCCCGTGCAGCGCGGAGACGGAACAGCAAACCCTCGACACCTGCACCCGGCTGGCCGCCACCGGACTGGTGGACGTCCTGCGGGCCGGCATCTGGAAACCCCGCACACGGCCCGGCACGTTCGAGGGCATCGGTCTGGTGGGCCTGTCGTGGATGGCCAGGGCCAAGGAGCTGACCGGACTGCCGTTCGGCGTGGAGGTGGCCAATGCCAAACACGTGGAGAGCGCGCTCGAATTCGGCGCAGACATGGTCTGGATCGGGGCCCGGACCACGGGCAACCCCTTCAGCGTGCAGGAGGTGGCCGACGCCCTGCGCGGCTCGCAGGTGACGGTGCTGGTCAAGAACCCGATGAATCCCGACCTCGACCTGTGGGCAGGCGCCGTGGCCCGTCTGACCAACGTGGGAATTCCCCTGGAACGTATCGGACTGATCCACCGGGGCTTCTCCTATTTCGGACACAGCGAGTACCGCAACGCCCCCATGTGGCATCTGGCCATCGAGATGCGCAGCCGGTTTCCGGAAATGATGATGATCTGCGATCCGTCGCACATCTGCGGCAGCCGCCCCCGCCTGCTGGAAGTGTCGCAGAAGGCGGCCGACCTGCGGTTCGACGGACTGATCGTTGAGAGCCATATCTGCCCGGACAAGGCCTGGAGCGACGCCTCGCAGCAACTCACCCCGTCCGATTTCGAGACCATGATCCGCAGCATCAACTGGCGGGCCGACAGCACCGACAATCCCGAATTCGTGAAGGCGCTCTCCGGACTGCGCGACCAGATCGACCAGATCGACTCGGAGGTGTTCGACCTGCTGAGCAGGCGGATGAAGGTGGCCGAAAAGATCGGCGAAGTGAAAAAGGAGAACAATGTGGCCATCCTGCAGGGAGGCCGCTGGTCGAGCATCGTGGAAAAGGTGACGGCACAGGCACCCAAGCTGGGACTGAGCGAAGAGTTCCTGAAAACGGTGCTGGAAGCGATCCACATCGAGAGCATCAACCGTCAGAACGACGTGATGAACAAATACAAATAAACGTTTCCGTGAGGCTCCCCACCATCGGTCAATACGTCGAAAGCGTCGCCCAGCCCTTCGGACTGTTCCGCACGCTGAGGGGATACGAGGCGGAACGCGACATGTTCGGCGAAGTCCGTATCCGCGCAGGCAACAATGCGGCCGTATTCCGGCTCGAAGGAGCGGACGGCCCGCTGGCCCTCAAATGCTACATCAAGCAGGGGCGCTTCACGAAAGAGATCTACGACTACCTCCGATCGCACCCGTCTCCGCTTCTGGCCGGAGGTGCGCGCCGGTTGTGCGACGAACTGTTCGTCTACGACCACTGCGAACGGGGCCGCTATTACGACGTAACGGTCGCCGAATGGGTGGAGGGCGAGAGCCTCGACCGGATGATCCGCTCGGCCGCCCTGCGGGAGGACCGCGACCGGCTGCAGGCACTGGCCGGGGGATTCGACAGGCTGGCCCTCGGTCTCCTCGCACAGGAATGGGCCCACGGCGATCTGAAACCGGAAAATATCGTCGTCCGTGAAGACGGGACGCAGGTTCTCGTCGATTACGACGCTATGTTCGTCCCGCCGCTGGCCGGCGAGCAAACACAGGAAGTGGGAACGCTCAACTACCAGCATCCCCTGCGCGACACCTCGATGTACGACAAACATATCGACGATTACTCCATCGTGCTGATCTCGACCAGTCTTCACGCGCTGGCGCTCGATCCGGGGCTCTACCTGCGGTTCAACGACTCAGACAATATCCTGCTCTCGCCGGCCGAGACGGTCGCGGGCAGAAGCGCCGCCTACGACGAAATCGTGGAAACGGCCCTGCGGGCCGGCCGCCATGCCCTGGTGAACATGGCCCGGACACTGACCTCTCCCGTTCCGGTCATCGACCGCGTGGCGCTCCTGCTGCACGATCTGGCACAGACTGCCTGCGGGTCCCGTATCGCGCCCGAGGAAACGTGCCTGTTCGAACGGAACGGGAAATGGGGTTATGCCGGTCCCGACGGCAGGACCGTGATCGAGCCGATCTACGAAGATGCGGCGGAGTTCAGCGAAGGATTGGCATCCGTCCGGCTGGAGGGCCGCTGGAGTTTCATCGATGTCTCGGGCCGTGTGGAGATCGACTGCGGCCGGTACGAACGTGTCCAGTCGTTCCATGAAGGCCGCGCCGCCGTCAGACGGAACGGCGCATGGGGTTACATAGACATCCGGGGCGAGGAGGTGATCGCCCCCGGATTCGAGATCGCAGGCGCCATGCGGGAAGGGACGGCCGTAGTGAAACAGGGCGGACTGTACGGATACATCGACCGCGACGGCCGCTGGATCATCACGCCCCGGTTCGAATATGCCGTCAGTTTCCGGAACGGGACGGCCCGGGTACAGAAAGAGACAAAAACATACCAAATAGACAAATCAGGCCGTACGCTATACGTTATTGCATAAAAAGCGTTATCTTTAAGGTGTAAAAAAACTGTCTGTCTTTATGTATTCTGCGAGGATAACCCGGCTTAATCCCACGGCATTTATCATACTGATCGACCAGTCCGGTTCGATGGAGGAGCGGGTCCTGTTCAATGCCACACGAATGACCAAAGCCGACTCCGTGGCACTGGTAACCAACCGGCTCATCAGCGAGCTCATTCTGCGTTCCTGCCGGGAAGACGGCGTAAGGGACTATTTCGACATCGCCGTGATCGGCTACTGCGGCGACAGGGCCACCTCCCTGCTCGGCGAGAAGGGACAGTTCGTCCGCCCGTCGCAACTGGTGCAGATGGACTGCCCCAAACGGAAAATCACCCGGGAAAGAATACTGCCCGGAGGAGAGAGCGTCATCACCACGCTGGAACAGAAATACTGGATCAGTCCCCAGGCCGGCGGCAGCACTCCGATGTACGCGGCCCTGCTCTCCGCCTACGATCTGGCCGGACGCTGGTGCCGCCGGGCCCACAACCGCCATTCCTATCCGCTCACCATCTTCAACATCACGGACGGAGAGGCTTCCGACGGCGATCCGGAACAGCTGCAGGAGATCGCCGAGAAGATCAGGGCCCTGCGTACGGACGACGGCAACGTCCTGCTGCTCAACATCCATATCTCCTCCCACGAGGGCACTTCCCCGGTCATCTTCCCCGCCTCCCCGGAGGAGTTGCCGCAGGACCGGTATGCACGGCTGCTCTACGACATGTCCAGCACGATGCCCGCCGCCTACAACGAAACCATTTTCCAGATACGCGACAACCCGACCGATCCACCGTTCCGCGGCATGAGTTACAACACCTCGATCACCGACCTGATCGCCATGATGAACATCGGATCGCTCAGCGTAAACCTAATCCAGTAATCCCATGCCGACGAACCTGACCAACTATCTGGAGAGCATCCTCAACCCCAGGGGATGTTTCAGAACACTGGACGGAATTTTCGCCCGGTGCGGCGAAAACGGCGAACCTCTTTTCTCCTCGGCGGAATATACCGTCAAATTCGAAACGGAATGGCAGAACCGCAGGTACCGGCTCATCTGTTTCCTGCAAGAATCGCAGTCATTGCTCAACCGGGTGCGGGCGCTGGTTTCCAATCCGGTAATACAGCAATGTCCCTACCTGGCACCGACCCGCTACCTCGACCGGGAGATGCTGGTGTTCGACGACATGGGACACGCCGCCTACCACGACGTCGTACTGCAGGAGGCGGACGAAGGCATCAGGCTGGACAAGGTGCTGCTCGAATGCAGCATGAAGAACGATGCGGAAACTCCCGGCAAACTGCTCCGCGCCCTGTACGACCTCTCCTGCTGGATGTACGGCCACGGAATCGTACACAACAACATCCGGCTCGTCAACGTACAGGTACTGAGAGGAGAGACCCTGCGGCTCATCAATTTCGAATCCACACAGGCCGTCAGCGACGACAGGAAGGAACATACGACAGATCCCTATGCCATCGACAACCTGGCCCTGGCGAATCTGGCCATCGTACTCTATCTCGCCTCCTGCAATCCGCGTCTTTACGGTCAGCTCAGACATACCATCCTGCATCGTTTGCACGACCTGCGCAAAATCCTGCCCGAGCTGTGCCGGAGAGCCGAAAGCATGGGACACGAAGCCCTGTTCGAACTGACCTGCACCATTCGGAACAACAACGGGAAACTGAAAGGACGGGAACGTCTGAATTCGCTGCTCAAAAGGCTGATCGACCACGGTCCCGTGCAGGACGAGCAACTGCGGGAGATATTGCTCTCTCCGCTCGACAAGGGTAAAGCTCCGCAGCGTGATCTCGCTTTCCGCCCGATCGCGCCGAAACAGGAGGGTGTAGGAGAGGGCTTCCCGGCCTATGACTGGAAAAGCGGCGTATACGACACGCTGGTGAGGGTGGAGCACCGGGGCAAATATTTCTATACGGACCGCAACGGCAAACGGGCCATCGACCGGGAATACGATTTCGCATACGACTTCTACGAAGGCCGTGCCGTGGTCGTAGTCGGGGACAATTACGCTCTGATCGACCGGGAGGGCACGCCGGTCATCCCCTTCATCTGCGAAGATCTGGAATGGGACCCCTTCACGGGCACGGCCAAAGTGATGATCGACGGGAAATGGGGTCTGTTCGACCGCAGCGGACAACCGCTCGTCCCGATGAAATACGACTGGATGGGCGGTTCGGGCGACGGGCTGATCGTGGCCCGGATCGGCGAACAGTACGGCTACATCCGCAAGGACGGCAGCGAAGGTATCCCGTTCATCTACGAAGACGCCTTCAGTTTCGAAAAGGGGAAGGCGCTCGTGGAACTGAACGGAGAGCAGTTCAGCATAGACACGGAAGGACACCGCATCTGACCCGGGAAAATCCGGCAGACGAACGGCATCCCACCACCGATCAGAGGCCCGGAGTTCATCCGGGCTTCTATTCGTTCCGGACAGACCGGAACGGCCGCAAAACGGTCCCGCATATCTTGGCGACCGCTTGTCCGCAACCGGCCCGGCAAAACGGGGAGGGACCGGAATTCGGTTCCGGTCCCTCCCCGTTCACTTCACGGCTCCGCCGCTACCGAATCCGGTCGAGCGATTTGACCAGCGTCTCGTCGTGGATAATTCCCCTCATGGCCATATAGGCAAGGACGATTCCGATCAGCGGGAAGACATCGACCAGCGTATAGCTCACGGAATGGATTTCGAAACCGGCCACGCTGCGCCATGCCCGGAAAATATAGTAGCATACGAATATCTGTACACCGACCAGCAGCACGATCTCCACCACGCACAGACGCATCTGGAGCCAGCGCCGTTTGTAAAGGAAGATATTGACGAGGGGCAGGACGGCGGCCAGCACGAGCAGCACCCCCATATAGACGGTCGAAGCCACATAGGGCGAAACAGCCCCGGACCCGGCAGGCTCCCCGAGGCTTTTCACCCCGAAAGCCATGAGGCGGAACTCTTCGGTCCCTCCCAGGAAGCGGGCCAGCGGGGTAAAGAGCATGGCCGCTATCAGCGCCGTCAGCACGAACAGGTAAATGGTCTGAATACGTTGTATCATAAGCGTCTATTCTTTTTTGTTTTCGATTCGCTCGTCGATCAGGTAACGGTTGCGGTCGGAGGAGCCGCGGCCGATCAGTTCGCCCAAAAATCCGGCCAGAAAGAGCTGTACGCCCAGAATGACCGCGACGATGGCGATGTAGAAGAGCGGCTGGTCGGTCACCCCGCGCACGGCCAGACCGTGGGCCTGTTTCCAGAGTTTTTCCGCGATCAGCCACACGGTCGTGGCTCCGCCCACCAGAAACATCAGCGTTCCCATGCCTCCGAACAGGTACATCGGGCTCTTGCCGAACCGGGACATGAACATCACGGTAATCAGGTCGAGATACCCTTTTATCATGCGCTCCCAGCCGAATTTCGACACACCGTACTTGCGGGCCCGGTGGTGTACCACCTTCTCGCCGATGCGGCTGAAACCGGCCTGTTTGGCCAGCACGGGAATGAAACGGTGCATCTCGCCGTAGACCTCGATGCTCTTGACCACCTTGTTGCGGTAGGCTTTCAGACCGCAGTTGAAATCATGGAGCCGGATACCGGTCGCAAAACGGGCGGTAGCGTTGAAGAATTTACTGGGAATGGTCTTGCCCAGCGGATCGTAGCGTTTTTTCTTCCAGCCGGAAACCAGATCGTATCCCTCTTCGGCCACCATGCGGTAAAGCTCCGGGATCTCGTCCGGCGAATCCTGCAGATCGGCGTCCATCGTGATGACCACACGTCCGCGGGCAGCCTCGAAACCGCTGTACAGAGCAGCCGATTTCCCGTAATTGCGCAGGAAGCGGATCGCCCGCACCGAGGGATTGCGACGGGCCAGGCCGGACACCACATTCCACGAACCGTCGCGGCTGCCGTCGTCCACGAAGATCACCTCATAGACGAAACGGTTCCCGTCCATCACCCGCTCGATCCACGCCAGCAGTTCGGGCAGGGACTCCTCCTCGTTGTAGAGGGGAACGACCACCGATATGTCAATCGTACTATTCTCCATTTCTCGTCAGGGTACCTTCCGGGCGTTTGATAAAAACCGAGGCCACGAGGCCGATAAAGACCCCGTACACCACGATATTGAACAACGTGCTGAAAATGATGACCAGCGGACTGTTCATCACCGTCCGGATCATCTCCTCCCCGCCCTTCGGCAGGGCCGTTCCCATACCGGCGGTCACCGCACCCAGATATTCGTCGATATAATTCGCATAATAGTCGGCGATCACCCAGCGGTAGGTGACGAAATTGCCCACCCCGGCGATAAATCCGGCGAAAAGCATCATCGAGGCGATGAAGGCGAGGCTCTGCCCGTAGCTGAACCCCCGCTCCCCGTAACGGACCGCCCGCCGCTGGCCGAAGACATAGACCGAAACGGCAATCGCCGCAAAGTTGAACGTACTGATCGCCCACGGAGCCCGTTCATAGAGCCCGAGCAGGCCGGCGGCCACCGAAAACAGCGCGATCGCCACCCCGAGCGAGGCCCCTCCGGCCGCCGCATCCCTCCAATGTGATTTCGTATAATTCTCCATCGTTTCGTTTTACCATTTCAGTTCGCCCTTCCCCTCCCGCAGGATTTCGGGCTCGTCCCCGGTCAGGTCCACCAGCGTCGTGGGCCGGTTGTCGCCGTACCCTCCGTCAACCACCAGATCGACCAGCGCACCGTAACGCTCGTGGATCAACTCCGGATCGGTCGTGTATTCCACCACCCGGTCGTCGTCCTTGACCGAAGCGGTCAGCATCGGGCATCCCAGCTCCGCCACGAGGGCCCTTGCGATCGGATTGGCCGGAATGCGCACCCCGATACTCTTCCGCCGCTCCAGCACCTTGTCGGGCACTTTCGACGAGGCTTTCAGAACGAACGTAAAAGGCGCCGGCAAATTGCGCTTGAGCAGCTTGAACGCGGCGTTGTCCACCCGGGCGTAATCGGCGATGTGGCTCAGATCGTCGCACACCATGGCCAGTTCGGTCTCCTTTTTGCCCCTGATCTGCTTGATACGCTCCAGCGCCCGGGGACTGCGGATCGAACACCCGAAGGCATAGACGCTGTCCGTAGGGTAGATGACCACCCCGCCCCGCGCGAGCACTTCGGCCACCCGGGCCACCTGCTTCTCGTTGGGATTTTCGGGATATATCTTGACGATCATGGGCGAAAACTTGAATGACGGGGATAAAGTTACAAAAATTCCGCAATTCCGGAAAAAGGGCAATAAAAAATGGGTAAGCTACTTACATCGCACCGCTACGACCGCCTACCCTTGCTGCCTTCCGGCCCTGGGGGATTCAGCAGGAGCTGGTCGTGTAAGACTTACCCGGCACAAAGTTAAACAAAATTCATATCTTTGCAAATCTACGACGAATTATATTTTGAAGACGAAAGACGAAATGAAACTGGCCACGCGCATCTTCCGCATCTCGGTCGCGGTGTGCCTCGCGGCGGTGGCCGCCTCCACGGCCGCCTTCTACCTGAGCCAGCGGGGGAGCGCCGTCGTGCACGACACCGATCTCTACCTCCCCACGGGAGCGGACTATGCCACCCTGCTCGACTCACTGGGACGCAGCGGCGAGAAAATCCGGCAAATGCCCAAATTCCGCAACCACGCTCTGCTGGCCGGACTCCACAAGGGAGTGCATCCGGGCCGTTACCGGCTGAAGGAGGGCATGAGTTACGGAGAGGTCATCGCCATGCTCAGGCAGGGGCATCAGACGCCGGTGCGGGTCACGTTCAACAACATCCGGACCCTGCCCCAGCTGGCAGGCGCCGTCGCCCGGCAGCTGGAACCCGACTCGACCTCCCTGGCGGCACTTTTCACCTCCGACTCCGCAGCTGCGGCCTACGGATTCGCACCTGCGGAATTCCTGGGAATGTTCGTACCGAACACCTACGAATTCTACTGGAATACGTCGCCCGCCGGATTCCTCGCACGCATGAAAAAAGAGTACGACCGTTTCTGGGACCGGGAAAGGAGAGCGCTGCTCGACTCGGTGGGCCTGAGCCGCACGGAAGCCGTCACGCTCGCCTCGATCGTGTACGAAGAGACCAAGATGAGCGACGAGATGCCCACGGTGGCGGGAGTCTACATGAACCGTCTCCGGATCGGAATGCCCCTCCAGGCCGACCCCACGGTGAAATTCGCGATCGGAGATTTCACCCTGCGCCGGATTCTGAACCGCCACCTCACGGTGGACTCCCCTTACAACACCTACAAACACACGGGACTGCCTCCCGGCCCGATCTGCATGCCCTCGATCCGCGCCGTGGATGCCGTACTGAATTACAGACACCACAAATACCTCTATTTCTGTGCGAAACCCGACTTTTCGGGCTATCACGTATTTTCCGCCACGCTGGCCGGCCACAACCGGAACGCACAAGCCTACGCACGAGCGCTCAACGAGGCGAAAATCTACCGGTAAACGAACGAAAGAGCCCCGGACGCATCCGGAGCTCTTTCATAAGAATCGGGGCACACGTCCCGGTTCATCTCCAATACCGGACCACGAGCCACCCGGCCAGCACCTGCAACGACATACCCGGCCAGCTGATGAGCAGGTCGGCCCACGACGTCTCCCAACCGAACATCAATCCTCCTTCGGTGAGGAAACAGAACGCCTGGCAAAACAGCACCAGCAGGACGATCGCAGGCAGGGTAAAAGCCCTGTGCATCTCTTTCCAGAGACCGAAAACCAGCGCGATAACCGCCGATTTGGCCAACACGGCCCCCAGCATCATGCCGGACGGCATGCCGAACAGCAACGTGCTGACCAGAGGCGAGGCTACCGCCGTCAGCAGGGCACATCCCACACCGAAACGCACCGCAGCCACCAGCGTGAACAGCATGATGGGCAACAGGGCTTTCCCGCCCCACGGAACGAGATGGCACAACTGGGGAAAAAGAACGTTGGCGGCCACGAACAGGGCACTCCACAGATAAACGGCAGGCTGACCCAGAGTCAGCGTCTTAACATTCGCATTCATAATCACTTACATTCTATGTAAAACCTGTTGATTATTGAAGACAAAGATAAGTTTTTGCGTCAAAAAATCAAACGGCACACTAAAATAAGGCGTAAATCAGTTTTAATGGTAGCCGAATCTCTTTTTTTATCGTATATTTGCACGATACAACATATTCGTTCAACCGTATTCAATTACCCTTAAAACTGAAAACACCATGTTAGCAGCCATGTTGCCGTTAGGCGTTATAGGTCCCTGGCAGATCGTCGTGATCGTCCTTCTGGTAGTCCTTCTCTTCGGCGGACGCAAGATTCCCGAACTGATGCGCGGAATGGGCCGGGGCATGAAAGAGTTCAAGGACGCCCTCAACAAGGATTACACCGCCGAGGACGAGAACCAGAAAAAGACGACTTCGGACAAGGACGGCGCCGCACAATAGTACGGAAACCGAAAATTCAGACGGTCCATGTCCGAGAAAATGAAAAAGTCATCCGATGAGATGACTTTTTTCGAACATATCGACGCCCTGCGTCCCCATCTGGTGCGGGGTGTCATGGCATTGCTGGTCATGATGGTGGTCGCCTTCCTGGCCAAGAAGTTCATCATCGACCTGGTGCTGATGGGACCCCAGTCGCCGGATTTTCCCACGAACAGGTTCCTGTGCCACATGTCCCACCTGCTGATGGGAGACGACACGCTGTGCATCAACCAGATCAAGTTCAACATGGTGAACACGGCGCTCTCGGGACAGTTCAACCTGCACATGCAGGTGGCGTTCGTCGCGGCCATCGTAGTGGCAGTTCCCTATCTTCTGTGGGAGATATGGCGTTTCGTACTGCCGGCCCTCACACCGCGGGAGCGCCACAAAAGCCGCATGTTCGTACTTTACGTCTCGCTCTGTTTCTTCACGGGGCTGCTGTTCGGCTACTACATCATCACACCACTTTCGATCAACTTCTTCTCAACCTACCAGGCGAGCGCCGAAATCACGAACATGATCGACGTGAAGAGCTACCTCTCCACCGTACTGCACGTTTCGCTGGCCTGCGCGATCGTCTTCCAGCTGCCGCTGCTGGTCTATTTCCTGACAAAAATAGGGCTCATCACGACCGCTTTCCTCAAACGCTACCGCCGCCACGCGATCGTGCTGCTCACCGTCGTTTCGGCCGTCATCACGCCGCCCGACCTGTTCAGTCTGGTACTGGTGGTCATTCCCCTCTATGCACTCTATGAACTCAGCATTCATCTGGCCGCACGGGTGGAGCGCAAAATGGCCCGGGAAGAGGAACAGGAGAGCGGAGGGACGGACGACACGCCCGACAACGATCCGGATACCCCCGGGAGTTCCGCTCCGGCGGCAGCGGCCGTAACCCGGGGAAACGGGGAGTCTTCATCCGCAGAAGAGACGCATCCGGAAGGTGCGGAAGCGCAACCGGAAACGGGAAACGCACCGCAGGCTCCGGTCGCTCCGGCCGAGCCCAAAATCCCCGAAGACGATTACCAATACATTTCGTTCGAAGAAGACGACGAAGAGGAAGACCCGGACACCATCTACCGGTAGCCGTTCCCGACGATTTTCCGAAACAGAAAAGTTCCCCTGCCGCAGACAGTGCGGCAGGGGAATTTCACAACGGAGACAGAACGTACGACGGAAAGGGAAGCATCATCCGCAACTCGTTCCTTTCCTCTCCCGAAAAATCTCCGGGACAGGCTTTCCCATCTTCCGAAAACAGAATCAGAACGAGAGCACGGCTCCGGCCATCACATTGATTCCCATGGAACGGTAATGGTCGAACAGATAGAGCTTACTGCATGCCAAATTGTGTCCCGCCAGAAAGACCCGCACCATACGGCTGACCTTGAGCTGCGCTTCCAGATTAACATCCACCACGGGCGAAAGTCTGACCGTTTCGTAGTCCCAGACGGTCGCGTCCTCCTTCAAATAAGGCATTTCGTAACAGTAGCGGCGGCCGGACAGTTCCGCCCCGGCCCGGATCGTGAACTTGTCGCGGTAATCGTAGCGCAGATTCAGCGAAACATCGAAATCGGGACGGTCGCCGGCCTTGTCCAGGTTTTTCAGCGTATAACCGTAATAATGGGCGGCAGCCTCAAGCGAGAAACTGCCCGAAACGCGTCCATCCAGTTCGGCCCCGACCGTAAAACGGGTGGCGTTGTCGGTCAGATAACCGAACGTCGCATCGGGCAGATAAGCGAAAAAGTTGAGTTTGCGGAAGAACGTCACCCCCGCATAGGCCTTGTAGGAGAACGATGAGGAAAAACTTCCCGTGATACCGGCCCGGCCGTTGTACTCGGCCGTATTGGGCATCACGAGACCGGCCGCTGCGAAAGGATTCTGCAACGAGGTGCTGCGGTAACCGTTGTTCTGCAAACGGCCGTCCACCTCCACGAAAGGCACGAAATAGCCGCTCGTCACGTCGAACGTGATGCGAAAATCGGGAAAAAACCAGTTGTCCTGCGTCCCGCCGTCATAGACGTAATCGACGCCCAGCATGAACTTGAAACGCTCCAGGTCGATCCCGTAACGGATGCCCGCCGAAGCGATCCGGTCCGTATAGTCGAGCTTGTCGTTCCCCCAGTAGCCGTCGAACCCGCCTTTCAGCATGAACGTGTGGACACCGAACTTACGGCCCAATTCCGCCACGGCCTGCAGCCCCGTCTCTTCATAGTCGTACCGGTCGGTCATGTAATACCCCTCCAGTCCGATGCGGAAATTGAGCCGCGAAAGGTCCCTGAAATCGTTTCCCAACTCGACCCGCGCACGGGGCGTCGAATAGTGCTGGCGGGTGACATCCGGGAAACGGGTATTCACCCCCTCTGCCGGAGCGTCCGCAGCCAGCTGCGGCATGATCCCGTAGCGGGAAACCAACCGGTAATCGTAACCCACTTCGCCCCGGACCGCCGTACGCCCCCAGGCGTGCATTCCGTACGCCCCCACACGGTTCGAAGTACCCGTGGCAGGCTCCTTGCGGCCCGCATCGCCCTCGATGTCGGCATATTGTCCGTAGTGATTGACATAGACTCCGCCTCCTCCCTGGCGGCTGTCCCAATGGCCGTAGAAGTCCAGCAGGCTCTGCAAGGGGTATCCCACTCCAGCTTTCAGAAAGAACGGAGCCGACGGACGGTAGGCGGCGGTACTGAGCCTCACCGGATTGATGGCCGGAACGCCGAAACCGGTATGCCACACCGACGGACGGATCGAGTAGCCGATCTCCGGACGCAGCGACACGGTGTCGGTCATGCGGGGCACGATACCGAGTTTCACGGCCTTCCCCACGTCGGGCACATACTCCTTGTTGACCTCCACCTGTTTGTTCAGTTCGCCCTCCTGGGCCATGGCCGATCCCGCTCCGCCGCACAGGTGGAGACAGACTCCGGCCGCGATCACCCCTACTATCCGGTTCATATCGTTTTGCTTTCTTTTTTCAATTCTGTTTTTTCATCCGGCCGCTCTTCCCGCGGCACACGCATTCTATTTCAGTGCCTTGATCCGCTCGCGGGCAGCCTCCACGATACCGTCGTCGGCAGGAGAATACCCCTCCACGATACTCTGGTACGTGGCCCGCGCCTGAAAGGCATCGCCGGCCTTGGCATAGATGTCGCCCAAAAGCAGGAAAGCCCTGGCCACCCAGTAGGTGTGGGGAGAGTTCTGTTCGGAAAAGGCGAAAATCCTCTTCTCGGCCTCTGCCGTATCGCCCGCATCATAGAACGACTCGATCACCCGGTAGGTCGCCTCGGCCCCTTCGGCCGTACGGCTCTCTCCGGCGAGCATTCCGTAAAGTTCCAGGGCTTCGCTCCTCTTCCCCTCCTTCTCCAGCACGGACGCCTTGAGGTAACGGGCCCGGCGCGTCACATCCGCGTCGGCATAGGGCGATTCGAGCACCCGGTCGGCAGCGGCCAGCGTCTCCGCCGCATCACCCTGCGCCTCCACAGCGTTCAGATAACCGCCCAGCGCTCCGGCCACCGTGGTCGGGTTCGTAGCCGCACGGCTCAGTTTCAGATAAGCGTCCGCCGAGGTGGGATACTCCTTCTCCTCGAAACTCAGCGTAGCCAGCTTTTCGAGACCGCGCACCGTAAAATCGTTGAAATAGAGCGAAGACAGCTCTTCGAGCGTACCGATCGCCCCGGCACGGTTGTTCTCCCGGAGCAGACTCTCGCTCAGGTAGTAGAGGGCATTGGGGCGGTAGGTCCCGCGCGGATAGTTTTTCAGATAAGCGTTCAGTGCTTCCGAAGAACGGGCGGCATCGCCCGTGAGATAGATGCGCTCGGCGCTCACATAGGCCAGCGAATCGCGGCGGCGGGCTGTCAGATCGGTCTCGATGCCCGTTTTTTTCGCAAAGTCGAAATAGGCATCCACGTCGTTCTGATCCACGTAGATACCCCGGATGGCCAGCAGAGCGTCCTTGGCCTGCGGCGACGAGGGGGCTTTCTCCACCACCGTCTTGTAGTATTTCAGCGCCTGCGCGTTATCTCCCAGATTCTGGTAAACGAGCCCCAGGTCGGAGAGGGCGGCCGTATAATAGGCCCCGGCAGGATATTTGGCGATGTAGCGCTTGAGTTGGGCGGCTCCGTCCGCAAACCGCTCCCCGGCGATGTAGGTGCGGGCCAATTCGTACATGGCATCGTCCACATAGTCGCCCTCGCCCGCCGAGATGATCTCCTGCAGGGTTTCGATCTTCCGCTGGGGTCGGTTCACCAGCCCGAGCGCGACGGCCCGCTGGAACTGGGCATAGAAACGCTCGTCGGTCGCCAGCCGGATCGCCCGGTCATAGGCTTCGATCGCTTTCCAGTAGGAACGCTCGGCATACAGGATGTCGCCCTCGCGGTTGTAGGTGTCGGCCCGGTAACGGTCGCCGGTCTTGTAGCGTCCGAGGAACTTGTCGAACCATTCGCGGGCCTCGTCCCAGCGCTCCAGGTTGAAATAGCAATACCCCAGATTGTAATGCGCCAGCACATTCTCCGGCTCGGACGCTGGCGACAGGCGGATATAACTGCGGTAGAGCGGAATGGCCTTCTCCCATTCGCCCTTCCGGCACAGGATTTCGGCCTTCCAGAACGAGGTGAGCGCCGTGTATTTCGGATTGAAACGGTTCTCCGTCGAAAGGTCGAGCAGACGGTCGGCATTGTCCAGGTCGCCGGCATTGAAGAACTCCAGTCCCCGGAAATAGGCGATTTTCTGATAGGCCGTCCGGATGTTGTTGTCCGGATCGGGAATACGGCTGATCGCCTCCCAGGCGGCCTCGTAATTGCGGGAATTGTAATAGGCGGCGATCAGATACTCCTGCACCTGGTCGCGGCGGGGCGAATCGGGATACTCTTTCAGATAGCGGGTCAGCACGTTGATCGCCTCGTTGAAGACGCCGCCGCCCAGCTCATACTGCAGTTTGCCGTAATTGAACAGCGCATCCTCCCGGATCGCCTCGTCCCACTCCCCGGACGAGGCCACCAGAAACGAGTGCATGGCACGAGGCTTGTCGCCCAACCTCAGATAACAGTCGGCCAGATGGTAGCTGGCGTTCTGCGCCAACCGGTCGTCGGCCGCACAGACGGGAGCCAGCTCCTTCGCCGCCTCGGCGAAATACCCCTCCATATAGTCGGAAAACCCTTTCAGATAGAGTTCCTGCCGCTTCATCTCCCCGCCCAACTCCCGGTAACGGTCGAGATAGGAGATCGTCCGGGCATAGTCCCCCTTGTGGAACCACGCTTCGGCCAGCAGGCGGGCCGCCTCTTTCGCCCGGGCATCGGTCGTCCCTTGCATCAGGGCGTCGCCGTGAACCGTGACATAGTCGTAATCGTTCTGCAGGAAAGCGATCTGCAGGAGGTAATAAGGGATCACCTTCGCATAGGCTTCATCCGACTGCAACTTCTGAAACCCCTCCCTGGCGGCATTGTAATTCTCCTTGATATAGTCGATGTACGAAAGATGGTAAAGGGCATGGCGGCCGTACTCACCGGCGGCATCCACCTGCCGGAAACAGGGATAAGCCTTGTCGTACTCCTCCTGCATGAACAGCGTGTGCCCCAGTTTGAACTGGTATTCGTCCTGCTCCTCCCTGGGCAATTCGAAGGGATTGACGGCCAGCAACGCGTCCCGCGCCGCACTCCACTCCCCCTTCGCATAGCTGAGCGAAGCCGAAGCGAAGCGCACGTCGTTGTTGTAGATCGAGTTGGGATACTCCTGCAGGAAGGCGGCCAGCAACGCAGGAGCGGTCTCCTGCTCCAGTTCGGCGGCACACATGGCATCGTAATAGCGCAGCTTCATGGCCAGACGCCCGTCGGCTTTCCCCGTCAGGGGCAGGGCCCGGGCGAACTCGGCCTGCGCGGCACCGAACTTACGGGCCCGGTAGAGCTCCACTCCCCTGCGGTAATGGGCTTCGGGCCCCTCCGTCTGTGCGGATACGGACCCCGTTATGAGGAACAGGGAGGCGGCCAGCGCCCCGAAGAGAATCTTTCGCATAATCGGACTGTTTTTCCCGGGCAAATTTATAAAAATTTATCGGACTTTCGGGAATGATTCTTGCACAATCCCTTTCCAGCCACAAAATACGCCGGATATGGAAACGATCGCACTCGAATGGAGGGGCGGAACGGGATTCGAACTGCAGGAGACGCCCCCTGCCCGTACGCTGGGAGCCAGACACCTGATGCTTCTGGCACTGGGAAAGTGTTCGGCCTCCACGGCCCTCGCCCTGATGGGGCGGATGAGGCTCCACATCACCCGTCTGCGGCTCGAAGTGTCGGGCCGCCTGTCGGATGACGCATGGCGGGAGACCGCCGTGTTCCTCTCGTTCCACCAGGTTTTCCGGATCGAATGCACCGAGCGGGAGGAGACCGGACGGATCGCCCGGGCGGTCGAGCTCGCACTTTCCCGCTACTGCGGCATGTCGCTGATGCTGGAGATGATCGCACCGCTCTCCTACGAACTGTACGTCAACCGGGAGGCTCTCGTCCCGGAAGAGGCCGGGGCATAGACTAAGGGAAAGGTTCGCCCGCCGCACGGCGGTACTGGGCGATCGACACCTTCTGGTTGAAGTTGGCCGTCACCGCATTGGTATAGAGCTGTATCCACGAAAGCTGGGCCGACAGGACATCCAGAATCGTCAACTGCCCCTCATTGTAACTGAACGTACTCAGGTCGAGATTCTGCCGGGCTATGTCGAGGCTGCGGAGCGAGGCGGACACCTGCACCGTACTCTCCTCGATCCCCGTCCACGCGTCGCGGACCTCCTGCACGATCCGGTCCTTCGTCTCCAGAGCGGCATATTCGCTCGAGCGGACGGAGGCCCGCCGGGCCGCCACGGCATGCCTCCGCTCGCCCCAGGCGAAGATCGGAACGCTCAGCCTCAGGAAAGCCAGTCCGTCGAGTTCCGTGGTACCCCGGAAATTGGGCGACGTATTGCGCCAGACGCCGCTGACCCCGAGCGAAAGCCGGGGATTGTAGGGTGCCGCGGCCAGTTTCATCCCGTAGGTCTCGTAACCGACCCGGAGCAGGGCGGCCCGGTAATCGGGCCTGCGGTCCAGAATACGGGCCGGCTCCACTCTCGGAGGAACGAGCACCCCGGTCAGAATGTCGTTGGCCAGTTTCACCTCCCGGTCGGCAGGCGCGCCCATCAGCAGATTGAAATTGTGGAGAGCCACCCGGTACCCCTTCTCGGTATTGACCGCCTGGTATTCCGCCTCGCTCAGGCGCGATTCGATCATCAGCAGGTCGGTCCTGGCGATATACCCGTCCTCGAAACGGATCGCAATCACTCTTTTCAGCTCCCGGATAATCTCCACGTATTGCAGGGTGGCCTTGTGCAGCTCCTGCGCGGCGGCCAGGTTCCAGTAGGCATAGTCGGCTGTGTAAACCACGTCCAGCAGTGTGAACCGGCGGTCGAGGGACGACATTTCGTAGGCGGTCTGCGCCTGCCGGAAAGCATTGCGCACGCCGCCTCCGCCGTAGACGGTCTGGACCACCTCCGGCTGCAAGGCAAAAGAGTAGGGGTGCAGCCACTCGAGACCGGAAGGGCCCGTCGCCCAGCGGTCCCTGAAATTGACCGAGAAATCGCCCGAGGCATCCAGCCGGGGCAGAAAGGCCTTTTTCCGGCCCAGAGCCTCCTGCCAGGCGGTCAGCACGGTCTGGTCGGATATTTTGAGCCGGTAGCTGTACGCCACCACGGCATCGCGGTACTCCTCGATCCGCAGGGACGGCTGGGACCGGACCGGAAGTGCCGCCGAAGCGGCCGCAAGCAGAAAAACGAATGCTCGTATCATGATCTGAAGTCGGTTTTGTCGGGTTTTACGCCGAAGAAAACGGAATAGGTGACGGGCAGTACCAACACCGTGAGGAACGTGGCCACGAAAAGTCCCCCCATGATGGTCGCCGCCATGCCTCCGAACATCGAATCGAAGAGCAGGGGCAGCATGCCGAGGATCGTGGTGCCCGAAGCCATCGCCACGGGGACCACGCGCGAGCGGGTCGCCGACAGGAGTGCTTCGTAGGGTCTCTTTCCGCTGCGGTTCTCGATACCGATCCGGTCGACCAGCACGATGGCGTTCCTGATGTTCATGCCGACCAGTCCGAGCACTCCGAGCAGGGCGAAAAAGTCGAACATCCGACCCGTGACGAGCAGTCCCGCCACCACGCCGATAAAGATCAGGGGCACCATCAGCAGGATGACAAGCGGTTTCTTGAACCCGCCGAAAAGGAGCAGCAGCGCGGTGAAAATCAGCAGAAAGGTGAGGGGCATGTTGGCGGCCAGCGCACGGTTCGACTGTTCCTGGCTCTCCTCCTCGCCGAACACCTTGAGCGAATATCCCTCGGGGAGTTCCACCTTTTCCCGAATCGAAGCGAGCAGCTGGCCGAACACCTCTTTCGTGTTGGCTCCCCGCACCGGGTCGCACTGGGCCATCATCACCCGGCGGCGGTTGTAGCGCTTCACCACGCCGAAATCGTACCCGAAATCGAAACGGTCCACCACCTGCTCCAGCGGCACGACCCGTCCTCCGGGCGTGTAGAGCGGAAGAGTGCGCAGATTGCTCAGATCGTAGTTTCCCAGACGCTCGTCCTTCATCAGGACCGGCATGAAACGGTCGCCCTCGCGGAACTCCCCCAACCGGTATCCCGTGGAGGCAAGGGTGAGCTGCCGGGCCATCGCCTGGCGCGATATGCCCATACGGAGCCCCTTGACCTGCGAATAGACCGGCGTCCAGACCGGAATCTTGTTGCCCCAGCTGTTTCGCACGGAGGTGGTCAGCGGATGTTCGGACATGATCTGCCGGGCCTGTCCCGTGAGGGCGACCAGCGTGTCGATATTCTCCCCGACGAAACCGATTTCGATGGCGGCTTCCACGGCGGGCGAGAGTTTGAAGAGCGAGGAACGCACCAGGATGTCGGGATAGCACTCCCGCACGTAACGGTCGAACCGCTCCTCGACCACGGCCGTGGAGTCTTTCGAATGGAGTTCGACCAGGATGTTGGCAAAATTGGGCCGGGGACCGAACGAACTGCTGGCCAGATAGTAGCGCGGAGGCGAACTGCCCATCGTGACCGAAACGTGCTTCACGGCCGGCTGGCGCCGGAGCCACGACTCGATCCGGGCCATGTTGCGTTCCACGTCACGGATATTGTAGCCGTCGGGCAGAAAGCAGTCGGCCCGGAAATAGGGCTTGTCCAGGTTGGGGAAGAAATTCTGCGGCATCGCCCCCATGACCGCCAGCGAAGCGGCGAAAAGAAGCGCCACGCACCCGAGTGTCAGCCACCGGCGGCGGATCAGTCCGGCCAGCAGACGGTCGAATCCCCGGTAGAAACGGTTGGCATAGGGGTCTTTCCGGACGGCGCTCCCGTTCTTCAGGATATAGCTGCCGAACAGGGGGGTCTGCGAAAGGGCCAGCACCCAGCTCAGCACCAGCGAAACGGCCAGCACCACGAACAGCGGCCTGACGATCTCGGCCACGGACGAGGGTGCCAGATAGAGCGGCAAAAAGGAGCAGACGGCGATGAACGTAGCCCCGAACAGGCCCCACTGCGGGCCGGTCGCCCCGCCGATGAGGGCGTCGCGCCGCGGAACACCCTGCAACATCGCCTTCTGGGCATTGTCCGTCACCACGATGGCATTGTCCACGAGCATACCCATGGCGATGATGAATCCCGCCAGCGAGGTACGGTTGAGCCCCTCGCCGATGAACTGCATGACCAGCAGCGTCCCCCCGATCGAGAAGATCAGCGACGACCCGATCAGCAGGCCGGCCCGGAATCCCATGACGGCCATGATGATAAGGATCACGATGGCCACCGACTCCAGCAGATTCGCGATGAAGACGTTGTTCGCCTCGCGGGCGATCCGGTTCTCGGGATAGAGCGTCGTCAGGTCGATCCCCACGGGAATCTGCGGGAGCAGAGCCCGAAGGCGGGCCTCGATCTCCCCGCCCGTCTTCACCACGTCCCTGTCCGAAGCGGTGGATATACCGATACCGATCCCCTTTCGGCCGTCGATCCGCATCAGGGACGACGGAGGCTCGGCGTATCCCCGTTCGACCCGGGCGATGTCGCGCAGACGGATCTGACGGCCCGAAGGCGTGGTCAGCAACTGGTCGGCGAGATCGCCGAGCGTCTTGTAGGTTCCGCTTTCGATCATCTTGATCTCCATCTGTCCGACCAACTTCTCTCCGCTGGAAACCAGCGTGTTCTGCGACTGGAGAATCCGGATCACGTCGTCCGGTTTGAGGGCGAAGTTACTCAGGGCCGAAAGACTGACGAAGACATTGACCACGGGGCTCTGTTCGCCGAACAGGGTCACTTTCTGCACGCCGTCGACGGTCACCAGCTCCGTTTTGATCCGCTGGGCCCATTCGCGCAGATTTTCGTAGTCGTATCCCTCTCCGGCCGAAAGGCCGTAATAGATGCCGTAAACATCCCCGAAGTCGTCCGAAACGCTGATTTCGGAAGCTCCGGAAGGGAGAAGCGGCTGTACGCCCAACACTTTGCGGCGCAGTTCGTCCCACATCTGGGGCATCTCGTCGGCCGGGGTGGAGGGAAGCAGTTCGATCATGATCTTCGAAAGGCCGTAATAGGAATCGGACGTGATCTTGTAGACCCGGCGCATGGACTGTATCTCGCGCTCGATCGGTTCGGTGACGAGCTCCTCCACTTCGCGCGGCGTGGCTCCGGGATAGCGTGTCACGATGGCCGCACTCTTGATGACGAAGGGCGAATCCTCCTTCTTTCCGAGTTCTCCGAAAGCCACCACGCCCCCGACCAGCAGCACGGCCAGAAAGAACCACACGATCTTCGCGTTGTCGAGCGAATATTTAGGCAGGTTCGGCATGGGCTCAGTTCGTTTTCAGGATTTTCACCGTCTCCCCTTCCCGTATCTGGTAGACCCCCGCAGTCACCACCTCGTCGCCCGGGGAGAGCCCGCTGCGCACGATCACCCGGTCGGTGCCGAACAGTTCGCCCAGGATCACCTCCCGGCGCTCCGCCGTCCGGTCCGGCGTCACGATCCAGACACAGGGCCGGTCGCTCCCGTCGGGCGTGAAAACGGCCGTCACGGGGACGGAGGTTTCGGGCGCTTCGGCCGGATTGTCGATCCGCAGATTGACGGTACAGGACATGCCCGGCGTGATGACATAGAGGCTGTCGTTCCCGGCCAGACGCGGATCGTCGAGCACGAGGGAAACGGGCACGCCCGTCCCCTCCAGCGAAGTGGGCACATACTCCCTGAGCACGGCGGCGAACTCCACGCCCCGGTAATTGTCGAATTCGACGGTGAAATGCTTGTCCCTCTCCCGCAGCAGGGACAGTCCGCTCTCCGGCATCGTGAAACGCACCTTGCGCGTGACGGGCCGCACCAGCCTCACGACCGATTCGCCCGCCCCGACACGCTGGTAATTGTCCACGTACTGCTTCTCTACCACGCCGGGAAACGGAGCCCGCAGACGTGTGTCGTAGAGCAATCCCTCGGCATTCTCGTAAGCCGCCTTCGCCTCGGCATACTGTGTCCGGGCGATCTCGTAATCCTGCTGCGAAATGGCCTGCTGCTCCACGAGCCGCTTGCTGCGCTGCAACTGTGCCTGCGCCGTAACGTACGCGGAACGGGCCGACTCGACCGACAGCCGGAAATCGCGCGGATTGATCTCGGCGATCACATAGCCGGCCGGAATCCGCTTCCCCTCCTCGACATTGAGGGCCACGATCTGGCCGGAAACGGTGAAAGCCAGGTTGGTCGCCTGGTCGGCCACGGCCATGCCGGCGTAATCCTGGTTGACATATCCCATGGAGTGTACCCGGAAGACCTTCACAGGACGTACGACGGGAGCCCGTTCCACTTCCCGGGCACAGGAGACGGCAAGGACGAGCAGAAAAAGCAAAATCGGAGGACGCAGCATATCGGACATGATTCAGAATCGTTTCTTTCGGGGGAAAGAAGCGCCAACAATCATGCCAACGACAAGAAAAACAACCGTTTGAAATAGCGGGAAGAGGCAGATATGTACCCCTTTAGGAGCGGAAGGCTACCGGAGCGGGAGATCGCGGCAGTTCCGCTTCTCCACGATCGTACCGCCCTCGAGCACCACGAGGCCCGCCCGGGCCCGGAGCAGGGTCTTGAGCGTCGTGCCGTCGATATTGTAACAGGGAACCCGTTCGGCACCCAGCCGGATCACGGAGGGCCCCTCCAGCGGTGCGGGCGTCACGCAAAGCACGCGCGCGCCCTCCTTCCGGGCCCGGGCGGCAGCCTGTTCCAGACCGAGCAGACAACGTCCCTTCACACGGGCAGGATCGGTGACACAGAGCAGCCAGACACGGCCCGGATCGTCCAGCACGTCGGAGGTCACGTCCTGCCGGGCGTCGAAAACGGCGAACTCCCGGACAGCCGGAACGCCCGCCTCCCCGGTGACGATCCGCGTATCGACATACTCCCAACGCACCGTATCGTACCACACGGTGTCGTTCAGGGTGAATTCGTGTTCGCTGCCGTCGAACCGGTCCCGGTAAACGAGTGTCGTCTCCGTATCCCCGCCTTCCGGAACCTGCATCGCCTGCGGGATATTCACTCCCACACGGAACGGCAGGAAATCGATCACGGGCAGGTGCAGCAGGGCATATCCCCCCACCCCGCACGAAAGGAGGAAAAACAGGACGAGCAGCACGACATCCCGTCTGCGGGTGCCCCGGCAGTTATCGCCCCGTCCGGCATGGATGCCGCCCAGCGACCGGACATAGACTGCCGCCGGATCGGCATACCCCCCTCCGGAACCTTTCCGCCCCCTCCGGGCCCACAGCCACACGGCGGCGCTCATCGGCCACAGGACGACATTCTTCCAGAAGGTCTGCCAGTTGGTGAGTTTCACCGCATCGCCGAAACAGCCGCAGTCGGCCACCGGATCGGCCAGCGCGATCCAGAGGGTCAGCAGCGTGAACCCCGTCATGAACCAGAACGTACAGAAACCCACCGGGCGCAGGCCTACCGCGAAAAGCAGGCCCAGGCCGAGGGTCATCTCCACGGCCGAAAGCAGCACGGAAAGCACGAACGTGACATCGCCCGCACTTCCCAGCCCGAAGGCGGAGAAATACTCGCCCAACTTGATGGCCGTCCCCCACGGGTCGGCACCCTTCACGAAACCGGAAAAGAGGAATACGGCCGCCAGGATGAGACGGAAGACAAGGATCGCAGGATTTTTTCGGCGGAGGGACATATCTTCGCTACATCATTCGTTTCTTTCCAGCAGGGGAGCGATCTTCGCGGCAATGCGGGCGAAAATCCGTTCGGGAGCATCCATGCCTCCGGCTCCGTCCGAGCAGTCCACCACCTGCAGGCCGGGATCGCACCGGGCACTGTCGAGATAGACCTGCCGCACCCGCTCCTGCAGGGAGAGATCGGCTTCGTGTATGTCCTCGCCCCCCTTCAGATAATCGCGGTCGTCGCCCTGACGGGCTTCGGTGAGGCGGCGGCGCGTAAACTCGAACGGCACGTCGAGGAAGAGGGAGAGGTCGGGCCGGGGAAGACGGTTGTAGCCGAATTCCAGATCGAGAATCCAGCGGCGCAGGCTTTCGCGGGCCTCCCCCGTGAGTTTCGCGCACTGGAAGCCCACGTTGGAATAGACATAGCGGTCGAGAATCACGAATTTTCCGGCATCGAGCCATCCGCGGATCATCGGTCCGGCATCGGCCCGGTCGCCGGCATAGAGCAACGCCGCCACATAGGGATCGACGCTCTCCACCGATCCCAGCTCGCCCCGCAGGAAACGGGCGATCAGCTCCCCGTAAACGGGTGCGTCGAAACGCGGAAAATGGAGGTACTCGCATCCGAAACCGCGCTCCCGGAGCAGGCCCTGCAGCAACCGCACCTGTGTCGATTTTCCCGCTCCGTCCAGACCTTCCAATACAACCAGTGGCATAGTCGTCAGTAGTTTTATCATTCCGGACCGGCCTCCGCCGGTCCGTCCGTTGAACATCCCTTTTCCGCCGGCCGCTACCGCAGCATGGCCAGCGCCCGCTCCACCCCGTCGGCCAATGCGTCCACCTCGGCCAGCGTATTGTAGAGGGCGAACGAGGCCCGGCACATTCCGGTCAGCCCGTAGTGGGTCATCACCGGCTCGGCACAATGGGTTCCCGTGCGGATCGCAATCCCCAGTTTGTCGAGGATCATGCCTATATCCGAGGGGTGGGTACCCTCGGCCGTGAAGGAGACGATGCAGCACTTGTCGGGCGTCGTGCCGTAAATCCGCACACCGTCCAGCGCCTGCAACCGTTCGGTGGCATAACGCAGCAGGGCCCGTTCGTGTTCGGCCACGGCCTGCGGGTCGAACCCGGCAAGGTAGCGGATCGCCTCGGCCATGCCGATGGCCCCGATATAGTTGGCCGTACCCGCTTCGAACTTGAGCGGCAGCTCGGCATAGGTCGTTCCGTTGAACGTCACGGTCTGCACCATGTCGCCCCCCCCCATGAACGGGGGCATTTCGGCAAGGTATTTCTCCTTCCCGTACAACACGCCCACGCCCGTCGGCCCGTAAAGCTTATGCCCCGAAAAGGCATAAAAATCGCAGTCCAGCGCGGCGACATCCGCCCCGCCGTGGACGATGCCCTGGCACCCGTCGACCAGCACGGGCACGCCGGCCGCATGGCATTCGGCGACGATGCGCCGCAGATCGGGCCGCGTACCCAACACATTCGAAGCCTGCGTGACGGCCACGATCCGGGTGCGGCCGTCGATCAGCTCCGACAGCTTTTCCGCCTCCAGCCGCCCGTCGTCGTCGAACGGGAGCATCCGGATCTCGGCGCCCTTCCGTTCGCAGACCAGCTGCCAGGGGACGATGTTCGAATGGTGCTCCATCTCGGAGACGATCACGTTGTCGCCCCGGCCGATGTAACGCTCGGCGAAACTGTAGGCCACCAGATTGATTCCGGCCGTGGCTCCCGCCGTAAAGACCACCTCCGAACGGCTTCCGGCACCGATGGAGGCCCGCACCGTCTCGCGGGCCTTTTCGTAGAGGGCCGTACTCTCCTCGCTCAGATAATGAACGCCCCGGTGGACATTGGCATTCAGCTCCCGGTGCAGGCGGTCGACCTCTCCGATCACCCGCAGCGGCTTCTGGGCCGTGGCCCCGCTGTCGAGATAGACCAGCGGACGGCCGTGTACCGAACGGCCGAGAATCGGAAAATCGGCCCGTATTTTCTCCAGATCGAGCATCGCTATATCGTCGCTATTTTGTTTTCCGCCTGCGCGGTCATCCAGTCGCAGAAGCCCTCGCAGCAGCAATGGGAGATGATGTCGTTCACAAAACCGTGCAACTGAAGACGCCGGGCCTCCTCCAGCCCGATACCCCGCTGGCGCATGTAGTAGATCGCCTCCGTGTCGAGCTGTCCCACGGTAGCCCCGTGGCTGCATTTCACGTCGTCGGCATAGATTTCCAGCTGAGGGCGCGTGTAGATATGCGCCGCAGGGCTCAACAACAGGTTACGGCTCTGCTGGAAAGCATCGGTCCGCTGAGCGTCCTGCGCCACGTAGACCCGTCCCGTAAAGGAGCCCTCGGCCTCGCCGGAGGCCACCCCCTTGACCAGTTCGTAGCTGCGACACTCGGGTGCCAGATGGTTGACGGTCACCCCCACGTCGCAGCGTTCCCGCCCGCCGTGCAGATAGAGACCGTACAGACGCGCTTCGGCTTCCCGGCCCGTCAGATCGGTCGTGTAGTCGAGCCGGGCGGTTCCCCGCCCCAGGTCCACCGTATGAATCTCGCAGCGGCTCCCGGCCTCCTGCCGCACGTAGCTGCCCAGCAGCAAATGGCTGCCCTGCGAGAAATCGCACACCTCGGTCAGATGGACGTCGGCACCTTCGCCCACACACACCTCGCGGATGTAGTCGGCCAGACAGGAACCTCCTGCGGGTCGCCCGCCCGTATGGACGAACTGTACCCGGGCCCGGCATCCGGCCCCGAAGACGAGCAGCGTGCGGCCGAAACCCATCACATCCTCGTCTCCGGCCGCATAACGGTGTTCGATAAGAATCGGCTCGTCCAGACGCACGCCGGCCGGGACACAGACGAAACTGCCGTCCTGCATGAATGCGCTGTTGAGCGCCGTGAGCGACGCCCCCTTGTTGTCTGCGACCGTATTGTAGTACGGAAGCGCGAGCCCCTCTTCCTCCTGCAGGGCGGCCCGGAGCGAGCCGTACACCACTCCGTTCTCCAACCGCCGCAACCCCGTGCCCTCCGGGCAGAAGCCGTTGCCGACCTCGATTCCGTACCGGGCCGAGGGGAAATTCTCCGTCCGCCGGGAATCCGTCCGCACCGGGGTGAAGTAGTGTTCCCACTCCCGGCTGCCGAACAGCGTTTTCAGGTCGCTCAACCCGTAGCGTTCGTCTTTCCTTCCGGGGATACCCGCCAGATTGAACGCCTCGATATACTCCCGCCGCTGGCCGTTCAGTACTGCGGGAAAACCCTCGCCCACGATATCCACATTGGCGATATAGAGGTCCAGCAGCCGTTGTTCCACAGATCGGTTCATGGCCTATTGGTATTGGTTGATCAGCCAGTCGTAGCCCTCGGCTTCGAGCTTCAGGGCCAGTTCCTTCGTGCCGGAATAGATGATCCGTCCCTTGTAGAGCACATGCACGTAGTCGGGCACGATATAGTCCAGCAGACGCTGGTAATGGGTGATGACAATCGTGGCATTGTCGGGCCGGCGCAATTTGGTCACGCCCGTAGCCACGATCCGCAGGGCGTCGATGTCCAGTCCGCTGTCCGTCTCGTCCAGAATGGCCAGCTTCGGTTCGAGCATCGCCATCTGGAAAATCTCGTTCTTCTTCTTCTCTCCTCCCGAGAACCCTTCGTTCACGGCCCGGGTGGTCAGTTTGCTGTCCAACTCCACGATCTTCCCCTTTTCGCGCATCATACGCAGGAAATCGGTCGAGGAGAGCGGATCGAGACCGAGGTACTTGCGGCGCTCGTTGACGGCCACCTTCATGAAGTTGGCCATGCTGACCCCCGGAATCTCCACCGGATACTGGAACCCGAGGAAAAGTCCCGCCCGGGCACGGTCCTCGATACTCATCTCCAGCAGGTTCATCCCCTCGAAAGTCACTTCGCCCCCGGTGACCTCGAACTTTTCGTTCCCGGCCAGCACCGAGGCCAGCGTACTCTTTCCCGAACCGTTGGGCCCCATGATGGCATGCACCTCCCCGGCCCGCACCGAAAGGTCGATGCCCCGCAGAATCTCCTTATTGTCCACACTGCAATGCAGGTTCTTGACTTCCAACATATCTCGATAGTTTTATCATTTTTCCTGTTTTCCGTTTCCCCTCCGGCCCGGTCGCCCGGACACAGCCGTCTCCGGCCGGAAGAGACCTGCTATCCGACGGAGCCCTCCAGGCTGATCGACAGCAGTTTCTGCGCTTCGATCGCAAATTCCATCGGCAGTTTGTTGAGCACCTCCCGGGCATAGCCCCCCACGATCAGCGCCACGGCATCCTCCGTCGAAAGCCCCCGCTGGTTGCAGTAGAAAAGCTGGTCCTCGCTGATCTTGGAGGTCGTGGCCTCGTGTTCCACCACGGCGCTCTTGTTCTCCACCTCCAGATAGGGGAACGTATGCGCCCCGCAACGGTCGCCGATCAGGAGCGAATCGCACTGCGAATAGTTGCGAGCGCCTTCGGCCTTGCGCGAGACCTTCACCAGCCCCCGGTAACTGTTCTGGCTGCGGCCGGCCGAAATGCCTTTCGATACGATCCGGCTGCGGGTATTGCGCCCCAGATGGATCATCTTCGTTCCCGTGTCGGCCTGCTGGAAGTTGTTGGTCAGGGCCACCGAATAGAACTCGCCCACGCTGTTATCCCCGGCCAGGATGCAACTGGGGTATTTCCAGGTAATGGCCGATCCGGTCTCCACCTGCGTCCACGACAGGCGGGCGTTTTCGCCCCGGCAGATTCCCCGCTTGGTCACGAAATTGTAGATTCCGCCCTTGCCGTCCTTGTCGCCGGGATACCAGTTCTGCACGGTGGAATACTTCACCTCGGCATCCTTCATCACGACGATCTCCACGACGGCGGCATGCAGCTGGTTTTCGTCCCGACGGGGCGCCGTACATCCTTCCAGATAGCTCACATAGGCGGCCTCGTCGGCCACGATCAGCGTCCGTTCGAACTGTCCCGTCCCGGCCGCATTGATCCGGAAATAGGTGCTCAGCTCCATCGGGCAGCGCACCCCCTTGGGAATATAGCAGAACGAACCGTCGGAAAAGACGGCCGCGTTCAGGGCGGCGAAAAAATTGTCGGTATAGGGCACCACGCTGCCCAGATATTTGCGCACCAGATCGGGATAGTCCCGGATCGCCTCGCTCATCGAACAGAAGACAATACCCAGCTCGGAGAGTGTATCCTTGAAAGTGGTCTTCACCGACACCGAATCCATCACGGCATCGACGGCCACCCCGGCCAGCGCCATCCGTTCTTCGAGCGGAATGCCGAGCTTCTCGAACGTGGCCAGCAACTCCGGGTCCACCTCGTCCAGGCTGCTGTACTTGGGCGCGGTGCGGGGCGCGGCATAATAGATGATGTCCTGATAGTCGATCTCCGGAATGTCCAGATGGGCCCAAGAGGGCATCGTGAGCGTCTTCCAGTGTTCATAGGCCTTCAGTCGGTACTCGGTCATCCACTCGGGCTCCCCCTTCTTGGCCGAAATCAGCCGCACGATCTCCTCGCTGAGGCCCCGGGGAATGGTGTCGGTCTCTATGTCGGTCACGAAGCCGTATTTGTACTCCTGCCCCGTGATATCGTTCAGTATCTGATTCTGATCTTCCATACTCATGCAATAGATGGCAAAGTTAATGATCTGGAAAGAGAGTGCAAAATTTTCACCAAAAATAAACAAGGAGGGCAGGATATGCTCCTGCCCTCCGTACAGTCCGCCGTCACACCCCTACTGAGCGGGCTGCTGCGGCATGTTTTTGAACATTTCGTTGTACTTGTTGTACTTCTCCATGATGCCCGGCTCGTCACGCAGGCGGAAACATACGTTCTTGAGAAGTTCGACCGTAGCCGGTTCCTTCGGATTGAGCTCGAGGGCTAGTTCCAGCGGAGCGATAGACTTGGCATACACGGCATTGACGGCAGCCAGCGCCTCGTTGTACTCGTTCTGGCTGTCGTACTGACGGGCATTCATCTCCTTATTCATCTCGTCACCCTTCTTGATGTAGAGAAGCCCCAGGTTGAAATGGGCGCCGAAATCCTTCGGCATCAGTTCGGCCGCCTTGGCGAAGGCCTCGATCGACTTGTCGGGCTGACCGAGCTTATCGTAGATACGGCCCAGACCGCTCCACAGATCGGGATTCTTCGGATCGTTCTCGATCGACTTCTGCACGATGGGGATGATCTCCTGCGGATCGCCGCCTCCGTTGGCGTAGAAGCTGAGCAGGTAGGTCACGATATTGGTGTTCTTGGGATACTTGGCCAGACCGTCCAGCAGAATCTGCTTGGCATTGACCGTATCCTTCATCCCGTTGTAGCAATAGTACATCAGGTAATAGATGTCTCCGTTGTTCTCGTAACCGAGGTCCTTGGCGACCTTCAGGTTTTTCGCACCGTTCTTGTAGTCGTTGGCCATCGTGTAGAGGTAGCCGGCATTGAAGATGGCGGCCGTGTCGATCCGGTTCAGTGCGGGATGTTTCTCGATGTCGTACGCCTTGCGGAACAGGCTGGCCGCATTCTTGTATTTGACCAGCGAATAGGCGTTCTGGGCATCCTGCTTGTAAGCGTTCACCAACGCCTCCATGTCGTCTTTCACCTTGGCGTTCTTGTCCATTTCATACGCCTTCGCATAGGCTTCGTAAGCGGTTCCCAGCGGGTTTTCAGCCAGCTTCAGCGTCTGCTCCCACATCACGATCTGCCCCTTGTCGTCCGCATAGGCACGGAAATAGGGGAAGCGCAGCGATTTGTAGTTCACATCGCCGATCTGCTTCGGAGAGGTTTTGGGCTTGCCGAACATAATGGTCGCGGCCTTCTCGTCCATTCCGGCATACAGGCCGGCCGTGGGCGCCGTAGCGGCTTCATAATAGGCCTTTCCGCGGGTGATCCACGTAGCGGGCTTCGCATTCTTTTTGGGGTTCTGAATATCGGCGTCCGATTTGGCCAGTTTTTTCTTGATGCCTTCCTCGTCGACCTTCATCTGAGCCTGTGCAACCGTAGCCGATACCAAAAGGGCCATGGCTGCCATTACAAGTGTCCGTTTCATATCCGTTGCGTTTTAGTTGTTGTTAATCGTTTATTCCTGGGCGGTTTCCGGAGCACTCGCCGCTCCTTCTCCCTGATTTTCCGTAGTTTCGGCGGCAGGAGCCTCTTCCGGCTCTTCGCTCTTGGGCACGGCCATCACCGAAGCTATCTGGTCGCCGTTGCGCAGGTTGATCACCTTCACGCCCTGCGTCGCCCGGCCGGCCAGACGGATATCCGTCACGGCCGTGCGGATCGTGATACCGCTGCGGTTGATGATCATCAGGTCGTTCTCGTCGTCCACGGCCTGAATGGAGATCAGTTTGCCGGTCTTCTCCGTGATCTGGATCGTCTTCACGCCCTTTCCGCCCCGGTTGGTGATCCGGTAGTCGTCCAGATCGGTACGTTTGCCGTATCCGTTCTCGCTCAGCACCAGAATATCCTTCTTGTTCTCGGGTTCGACACAAACCATGCCGATCACCTCGTCGCCCTCCTCGATACTGATGCCTTTCACTCCGGCACCCGTCCGTCCGATCGCCCGCACGGTATTCTCCGGGAACCGGATCGCCTTGCCCTCCCGGGCGGCGATCAGTATCTCGGCGTGCCCGCTGGTCAGCGCCGCGTCGATCAGTTCGTCGCCTTCCTTGATCGTGATGGCGTTCACACCGTTCTGGCGGGGACGGGAATAGGCCTCCAGTTTCGTCTTCTTGATGACGCCCTCCTTGGTGCACATCACGATATAGTTGTTGTCCACGTACTCCTTGTCGTCCAGGCGGCGCACGTTGATATAGGCGCGCACCTTGTCGTCCGGCTCGATCTGGATCACGTTCTGGATGGCCCGGCCCTTCGATGCCCGCGTGCCTTCCGGAATGGCATAGACCTTCAGCCAGTAGCAACGCCCCTTCTCCGTGAAGAAAAGCATCGTGTTGTGCATCGTGGTGACGTAGATATGCTCGATGAAGTCCTCGTCCCGGGTGGCGCTGCCCTTGACTCCCACCCCGCCCCGGTTCTGGGTGCGGTATTCGGCCAGCGGCGTGCGTTTGATATATCCCATGTGCGAAATGGTGATGACCATTTCGTCGTCGGCATAGAAATCCTCCGGATTGAACTCCTCGGCGCTGAAGACCACTTCGGTCTTGCGTTCGTCGCCGTATTTTTCCTTCATCTCCAGCAACTCGTCCTTGATGATCTTCATCTGGAGCGGTTCGCTGGCCAGCACTTCGTTGTAGTATTCGATCATCTTGCACAGGGCGTCGTACTCGTCCTGAATCTTATGACGCTCCAAACCGGTCAGAGCCCGCAGCCGCATCTCGATGATGGCCGACGCCTGCGCCTCGCTCAGCCCGAAACGCTCCATGAGGGAGGCTTTGGCGATGTCGGGCGTATCCGATCCCCGGATGATCGAGATGATCTCGTCGATATGGTCGAGGGCGATCAGCAATCCCTGCAGGATATGGGCCCGTTTCTCGGCCTGCGCCAGATCGTACCGCGTACGGCGCACCACCACGTCGTGACGGTGCCGTACGAAATGGTGGATCAGATCCCTCAGGTTCAGCATCACGGGCCGTCCGTCCACCAGGGCGATGTTGTTTACCGGGAAGACCGACTGGAGCTGCGTGTATTTATAGAGCGTGTTGAGCACGACGCTCGCCACGGCATCCTGTTTGAGGATCACCACGATACGCATGCCGCTCCGGTCGCTCTCGTCGTTGATGTAGGAGATGCCCTCTATCTTCTTCTCGTTGATCAGGTCGGCGATCTTCTTGATCATCTCGGCCTTGTTGACCATGTAGGGAATCTCGGTGATGACGATACACTCACGTCCGCTGTGGGTATGCTCGATCTCCGACTTGGCCCGGATCACCACACGGCCGCGTCCCGTCTCGAACGCCTCGCGCACCCCTTCGTAGCCGTAGATGATACCGCCCGTGGGGAAGTCGGGAGCCTTGACATATTTGAGCAGGTCGGCCACCTCGATCTCCGGATTGTCGATATAGGCACACGTGGCGTCCACCACCTCCGAGAGGTTGTGGGGCGGCATGTTCGTCGCCATACCCACCGCGATACCCGACGTTCCGTTGACCAGCAGCAGGGGGATTTTCGTGGGCAGCACAGTCGGCTCGGGAATCGTATCGTCGAAGTTGAGCGTGAAGTCCACCGTATCCTTCTCGATATCGGCCATCACCTCGTCGGCGATCTTCTTCATGCGGGCCTCGGTATAACGCATGGCGGCCGGCGAGTCGCCGTCCACCGAACCGAAGTTACCCTGCCCGTCCACCAGCGGATAGCGCATACTCCACTCCTGGGCCATGCGCACCATGGCGTCGTAAACCGACAAGTCGCCGTGGGGGTGGAACTTACCCAGCACGTCGCCGACGATACGGGCCGATTTACGATGGGGTTTATCCGAGTAGAGATTCAGTTCGTTGCTCATGTCGTACAAAATCCGGCGGTGAACCGGCTTCAGCCCGTCCCTCACATCGGGCAGCGCACGAGAGACGATCACCGACATCGAATAGTCGATATAGGCGGTCTTCATCTCCTCCTCGATATTGATCTTAATGATCTTTCCTTCTTCTGACATAATATTTAAGTGACAACCAATAGTTTACTTCCGAACGTCACGGACCTTTCCCCGTCCGGCCCCGATCGTGCCGCCGATACGCCGGAAAGTCCCGTCTATAACTGTGCTAAGGTACTGATAATTTATCGAACGGCAAAAAATTTCTATCGAAAATCTATTATCTCGAACCCTTTGTAGCGGCTACGGTCGAAGACGAAAACGGCCGGGTCGGCCGCGGCACCGGGAACGATCCGGTCGATGCCGATCCCTATCGGCGCATCGCTCCCCTCCAGCCGGTAGGAGAGCCTCACGGGCAGACCCGTCGCACGGTCCACATCCAGCGTCACTTCACTAAGTCCCAACGTTTTGTCGGAAGGATGCAGCACGACCTCGTCGCAACGTTTGCCGTCCGCCGTCGCCTCGCCCCGGTAAGCGTGCGTAAAGGCGCCGTCCAGAAACTCGAAGGCGCGCGTGGGATTCGAGAGGATATTGCGGTCGGCGGGATCGACCCGGTCGAGGGTCACCTCCCGGTCGGCACCGCTCACCTCGTATTTGAGCTTGCCGTCGCAGTAAATCTCGCGGTCCTCCACGGTGATATAGTATTTGTCCCCGTTCACCAGGTAATACCCCTCTATCTGTTGAGGCGCAAGACCGGGCACGTACACCGTAAACTCCACCCGATAGTTGCCGTATCCCCCGATCAGGGAGGAGAGCCGGTCCAGCAGAGCGGACGAGCGTTCGTCGGCCCCCGCAACAACGGCAGTCAGACACAGCATGGTCATCAAAATACACTTTTTCATCTTGTCCGAACGATTTTAACGTATTCTGCCCGGGTCAGAGCTGCCCCAGATTCGAAAGCAGCATCTCCAGCGACTGCATGTCGCTGATGAGCACTTCGCGCGGCTTGCTGCCCTCGGCACGCCCTACGATGCCCGCGCCTTCGATCTGGTCCATGATCCGCCCCGCCCGGTTGTAGCCGATCGAGAAACGGCGCTGGATGGAAGAGGTCGACCCCTGCTGGTTCTGCACCACGAAACGGGCCACTTCCTCGAACATCGGGTCGAGCTGCCCCATGTCGGCATTCTTCACCGGACCGCCGCCGTCCTCGGGCGTATATTCCGGCAGTTCATAGGCTGAAGGGTACCCCCGCTGGTTGCCGATGAATTCGGTCATGCGCTCCACTTCGGGCGTGTCGATGAAGGCGCACTGCACGCGGGTGACATCGCTGCCCGTAGAGACGAGCATGTCTCCGCGGCCGATCAGCTGGTTGGCCCCTGGCTGGTCGAGAATCGTGCGCGAGTCGATCATGGAGGTCACCCGGAAAGCGATCCGCGCAGGGAAGTTGGCCTTGATAAGCCCCGTGATGATATTGGTCGTAGGACGCTGGGTGGCGATCACCAGGTGGATACCCACGGCACGGGCCAGCTGCGCCAGCCGGGCGATCGGCGTTTCGATCTCCCGTCCGGCGGTCATGATCATGTCGGCGAACTCGTCGATAATCACCACGATATAGGGCAGGAAACGGTGTCCTTTCGCGGGATTGAGCCTCCTTTTGGTGAACTTCTCGTTATATTCCTTGATATTCCGCACTTCGGCCTTGCGCAGCAGGTCGTAGCGGTTGTCCATCTCGATGCAGAGCGAATTGAGCGTGTAGATCACCTTGTGGGTGTCGGTGATGATGGCATCGTCCTCGCCGGGCATCTTCGCCAGAAAATGCTTCTCCAGCTTGGCGTAAAGCGTCAGTTCCACCTTTTTCGGATCGACCAGCACCAGTTTCAGCTCGGAAGGGTGTTTCTTGTAGAGCAGCGAGGCGAGGATCGCGTTCAGGCCCACCGACTTACCCTGTCCCGTGGCCCCGGCCATCAGCAGGTGGGGCATCTTGGCCAGGTCAATCACGTAGGTTTCGTTCTGGATCGTCTTCCCGAGCACGACGGGCAGGTCGTATTTCGACTCCTGGAACTTCATTGACTTGATGACCGAATACATCGACACCACCTCCTTGTCCTTGTTGGGCACCTCGATCCCGATGGTTCCCTTGCCGGGCATCGGGGCGATGATGCGGATACCGAGCGCCGAGAGGCTCAGGGCAATGTCGTCCTCCAGGTTCTTGATCTTGGAAATGCGCACGCCGGGAGCCGGCACGATCTCGTAAAGGGTAACCGTAGGACCGATCGTGGCCTTGATCTTCTGGATGCTGATGCCGAAGTTCTCCAGCGTCTCGATAATGCGGTTCTTGTTTTCGTATATCTCCTCCTCGGTCACCCGCACGTCCACGCTGTGGTCCTCGAGAATCTCGACCGGAGGACGCTGGTATTTCGAAAGCTCCCGCGTGGGATCGTAGAGGCTGTTCTCGATCTCGTCGTCTTCGAGCAGCACGTCCTTCTTGGCCGCCACGACGATCTCCATGCCGTCGTCCGACTTCACGAAACGTCCGTTGGCCGCCGACTCCACCACTCCGCCGACCGACAGGGGCGCCGCATCGGACTTCTCCACGATCTCGAAACCGTCCCCCACCGCCGGGGTCCGTTCCTCCCACGGAGCGGGCTCCGGCTCCTGTTCCGAACCTTCGCACCCTTCCGTAAGGTCGATCACTTCGGCTTCCCCGTCCCCGCTTTCCGCACGCTCCGGCACCGCAGCCGTTCCGTTCTCCTCAGCGCTTTCCCTCACGCGGACTACCTTGAACACGCCGTCCTCCTCTTCCTGCCGCTCCCGCAGGTCGGTGATCTCGAAGCCGGAATCGCCCTCGATCTTCTTGTCGACCACCAGCACGTCGTCCAGCAACCCGCTGCGCACGGCCTCCGGCGTCAGCGGAATCTCCTTCGGGCCGACCGGCACCGGTTCGGGTTCCGGCTCCGCACTTCGTTCCGGCTGCGGACGGGATACGGCAGCACTCTTCTCCCCGCCTGCGGCCGGCAGTTTTCCGGAAGGAGTCTCCTTCCCCCCCTTTCCCAGACCGATATGCGGCACCAGGTCGGCCGCCTGACGCGTCACGGCCTCCCCGACCTTGGCACCGTTGTCCAGAATCTCCTTTCCCACGCGGTTCACCACGCGGATCGTGTTGCGGTTGACATAGACGGCCAGCAGCACCCAGGCCAGCAACAGCAGCAGACCCGTCCCCAGGCCGCCCAGATACGAGGCGATCCATCCGGAGACCAGGATACCGTGGGCACCGCCCAACCCCGTTCCGAAAACGGCCCATTTCGACCCGAAAAGAAATCCGAGAGAGAGCGAACCGAGAATCATCACGATCAGCGACAGGCGGACGGACTTGCGCAGGAAGAGCGGACGGTAACGCATGATACGCAACGAGAGGATCATCAGCACCACGGGGATGGCGATCCCGAAGAGACCGAACCACTCTCCCACGATCCAATGGCCCAGCAGGGCGCCGACCTTGCCGCCGTTGTTGAGCACCGACACGTCTCCCTCCCAGAGCGAACCGCCCCGGACGGCCCCCTGGTCGTCGGCCCAATAGAAATAGTAGGAGACGACCGACAGCAGCACGAACAGCGAAAAGAACAGCAGCGTGAAACCATAGACCCACCGCTGGTTGTCGGTCAGTCCCCTGCGTTCCTTCGCGGGCTCCTCGGCGCCCTTTCCTTTTTTCACCACCATATTATTCGCCGGAGTCATCCGGTCCGTTTCAAATCAAACGATTCAAAGTTAATCTTTATTTCCGTGCAACCGCACTCTCCTCACAAATCGAGCCGCAAGGCCTGTTCGCTCTTGGAGACGATCCCGAGGCGGTAGGCCTCGTCCGATGCGGTGAAAAAACCGTACTCCGGCACATGGCTCTCCCCGGCGGCCAGCCCCCTCTCCTCCAGCAACTGGGCCACGCGCCGCTCCACGGCGGGCGCCGGATCGACGAGCGTCACCCGGCGGTCGCCGATCACCCGGCGCAGGGCTCCCGTCAGGAAGGGATAGTGCGTACACCCCAGCACGATCCGGTCGGCCCCGGCCTCGAGCATGGGCTCCACCACCCGTCTCACGGTATCCACCGCTTCGGGACTCTCCTCCCGGTGCGCCTCGACCAGCTCCACGAACCCCTCGCCCACGGCCTCCAGTATCTTCACCCGGCCGGCATACCGTGCGGCCGTCTCCCGGTAGAGGCGTCCCTTCAGGGTTCCGGCCGTAGCCAGCACCCCAATCACGCCGCTCTCGGAGGAGAGCGCCGCCGGCTTCACGGCCGGCTCCATGCCCACGAACGGCACCTCGTAGCGTGCCCGCAGGTAGTCGATCGCAGCGGCCGTCGCGGCATTGCAGGCCACGACCACCATTTTGGCACCCCGGCCGAGCAGCATCCGCACCGCCTCGTCCACATATCCGATCACCTCCTCCCGGGGCTTCGGCCCGTAAGGACAATGCTTGCCGTCGCCGAAATAGCAGAGCGACTCCCGGGGGAGTTTCCTGCGAAGCTCCCGCCAGACGGAAAGTCCCCCCAACCCGGAATCGAATACGGCTATCGGCGCATCGTTCATCGTCCCTACCGTTTTGCGTTGGTCTCGATCCACTTGCGGGCGTTGACGAAGACCTCGATCCAGGGCGACACCTCGTCCTGCGTCCGCTCCTCGGGATACCAGGCCCAGTTCCACGGACGGAGCGAACGCTCCAGGTGGGGCATCATGGCCAGATGGCGGCCGTCCGCGCTGGCGATTCCGGCCACGTTGTAGTCGCTGCCGTTCGGGTTGGCCGGATAGGCTTCATAGGCATATTTCAAGGCTACGTTATAGTGTTCCTCTGCGTAGGGCAGGTGGAATTTTCCTTCCCCGTGCGCGATCCAGACACCCAGCCGGCTGCCGGCGAGCGAACCCAGCAAAACCGAATTGGACGGACGGACCTCCACGCCGACGAAGCCCGATTCGAACTTGTGGCTGTCGTTATGCAGCATCCGGGGCTTCTCCGCATCCGAAGGCGTAATCAGCCCCAGTTCGATCATCAGCTGGCAGCCGTTGCAGACGCCCAGCGACAGGGTGTCGGGACGCGCATAGAAGCGGTCGAGCGCCTGTTTGGCCTTTTCGTTGTAGAGAAAGGCTCCGGCCCATCCCTTGGCCGAACCCAGCACGTCCGAATTGGAGAAACCGCCCACGAACACGATCATGTTGACATCCTCGAGCGTCTCGCGGCCTGACACGAGGTCGGTCATGTGTACGTCCTTCACGTCCATTCCGGCCAGATACATGCACCAGGCCATCTCCCGGTCGCACTGGCATCCCTTCTCGCGGATGATCGCCGCCCGGATACCCGTCTTCGCCTTACGGTGCGGGTCGATACCGTACCGGGCATACTTCCCGGTGAAACCCTCCGGGAACTTATAAACCAACTCCTGATTCTTGTAGTTCGTGTAGCGTTCCAGCGCCTTTTTCTCACCGCTCTGGCGACGGTCGAGCAGATAGGAGCTCTTGTACCAGAGATCGCGCAGGTGATCCACCAGCAGGTCGAACTCCACGCCCGCATTGGAGATGCGGAAACGGCGTTCGAAATTCACCTCACCGATCCGGAAGGCGTTCACGCCGGCCAGTTTCAACTCCTCGCATACCGACACGGCATCCTCCACCTGAAGCACCACAGCGGGCTTCTCGCTGAAAAGCAGCCTTACGATGTCCTTTTCGCCCAACACGTCCAGATCGAGCGACATGCCGCTGCGGTTGTCCGCGAAGGTCATCTCCAGCAGGGTCGTCACCAGACCTCCGGCCGACACGTCGTGACCGGCCAGCACCCGTCCCGCGGCGATCAGCCGCTGAACGGCCGCGAAACCTCCGGCGAAATAGTCTGCATCGGCCACCGTGGGAACATCCATGCCCACACGGCCTCTCAGTTGTCCGAAACTGCTGCCGCCCAGCCCGAATCCGCCTCCGCTCAAGTCGACGTAGACCAGCTGGCTCGGACGATGCTTCAGCGCGGGCGAAACCGTCTTCTTGATGTCCGACACCTCGGCCGCCGAGGTGATGATCACCGTACCGGGGGCATAGACGACCTCCCCGTCGGGATACTTCTGGGTCATCGACAGCGAATCCTTACCGGTCGGAATGTTGATCCCCAGCGCGATGGCGAAGTCGCTGGCCGCCTGTACGGCGTCGTAGAGCCGCGCATCCTCGCCCTCGTTCTTGCAGGGCCACATCCAGTTGGCGCTCAGCGACACGCCCTCCAACCCGCAGGCGAGCGGCGCAAAGACGATATTGGTGAGCGCCTCGGCGATCGCCAGCACCGACCCTTTGCCCGGATCGGCCAGCGCCGCCACGGGGGCATGCCCGAGGGCGGTGGCGATACCCGACGTACCCTGGTAGTCCAGCGCCACCACGGCACAGTCGTTCAGCGGCAGCTGCACGGCTCCCGCGCACTGCTGCATGGCGATACGGCCCGTCACCGAACGGTCCACCTTGTTGGTCAGCCAGTCCTTGCAGGCCACTGCCTCGAGCTGAAGCAGCTCCTCGATATATTTCACCACGTTTCCGGGCGTGTATTCGATCTCGCCGAACGTCTCCTCCACATGGCGGTCGTTCATCACCGTGCGGGGCGCCTTGCCGAACATGTACTCCAGCGGCCAGTCGATCGGCTTCTCCCCCGTTTCGTTATTGACGAAGGTGAAACGGCCGTCTCCCGTCGCCTCGCCGATCACGTACATAGGCGACCGTTCGCGGTCGGCGATCCGGCGCAGATGGTCGATTTTCGTACGGTCGATCACCAGCCCCATGCGCTCCTGCGACTCGTTGCCCACGATCTCCCGGGCGCTCAGCGTGGGATCGCCCACGGGCAGCTGCTCCATGTCGATCCGGCCGCCGGTGGCCTCCACCAGCTCGCTCAGGCAGTTCAGATGGCCCCCGGCCCCGTGGTCGTGGATCGACACGATCGGATTGATATCCTCCTCGCTCACGGCGCGGATGGCGTTGTAGGCCCGTTTCTGCATCTCGGGGTTCGACCGCTGCACGGCGTTCAGTTCGATGTCGCTCTGGTACTCGCCCGTAGCCACCGACGAGACGGCGCCGCCGCCCATGCCGATGCGGTAGTTGTCGCCGCCCAGCAACACCACCGGATCGCCCGCCCGGGGCTCGTCCTTGATGCTGTCGACCTTCTTGCCGTAACCGACGCCGCCGGCCTGCATGATGACCTTGTCGTACCCGTATTTCTTACCGTTCTCGAAATGTTCGAACGTGAGGAGCGAGCCGCAGATGAGCGGCTGGCCGAACTTGTTGCCGAAATCGGAAGCTCCGTTCGACGCCTTGATCAGGATGTCTTCGGGCGTCTGATACAGCCACGGACGCTCGGCAGTGTACTGTTCCCACGGACGGTCCGGCTCCGTACGCGGATACGAAGTCATATAGACCGCCGTACCGGCCACGGGGAACGCCCCTTTTCCGCCGGCGATCCGGTCGCGTATCTCGCCGCCCGTTCCGGTAGCCGCCCCGTTGAACGGCTCCACGGTGGTGGGAAAGTTGTGCGTCTCGGCCTTGACCGAAATGACGCTCTCGAACTCCTTCGTCTCGAAATAGTCGGGCTTGTCGTGCGTGGCGGGCGCGAACTGCTCGGCCACGGGCCCCTGCAGGAACGCACAATTGTCCTTATAGGCCGACACCACCCGCCCCGGGTGGGTCGAAGTGGTCTTCTTTATCAGTTTGAAAAGGGTTTCGGGCTTCGTCCGGCCGTCGATCACGAACTCGCCGTTGAAAATCTTGTGGCGGCAGTGCTCCGAATTGACCTGCGAGAAGCCGAACACCTCGCTGTCGGTGAGCGGACGCCCCATCCGGCGGCTCACCTCGCGCAGATACTCCATCTCCTCGGCGCTCAGGGCCAGCCCCTCCTGCCGGTTATACTCCTCGATGTTCTCGATATACACCACGTCATCCGGACGTTTGTCCACAGTGAACACATCCTGACCGAGACCGTGATACCTGCGGTTCAGCATCGGGTCGAAGGCCGCGTTCTCCTCTTTCGTCCGGCGGAACTCCTCGATGCGGACGATCCCTTCGAGCCCCATGTTCTGGGTGATCTCCACGGCATTGGTGCTCCACGGCGTAATCATCTCCCGGCGGGGACCGATAAAGTCGCCCTCCACCGAGAGGGTATCGAGGTAGTCGGCATTCCCGAACAGCCATTTGAGGCGGGCGAGCCGTTCTCCGGAAAGTTCCGTTTTCGTCTGGACGGCGAACACGGTGTCGTCCTTACTGAAAAAAAGTATCATCATTCGATCGTTTAGTTAGTCTTCTTCATTCACTGTCCGGGCTGCCGGAAGAATTTCGGGTCGAGCAGCGGACGTACCCGGTCCATCGGCAGCAGGTAGTCCGTCGGGCCGAACACGTAGGGAGCTATCTCGTACGGATCGTAGTGCATCCGCACACCCGCACTGTCGACCGCGATATTCCGCGGCAAAGGTAATTCATCGGGAGCAACAAACAAAACGGCATCGGCCAGATCGGCACCCCGCGCCTGCATGAAGGCCTCCCGGTTGAGCCTCCGCAACTCCGCCGTGTCGCTGAACAGCTCGGCCATCTCCAACTCCCGGCCCGTGCGCAGGTCGAAATTGAGGAACGTCGCCGTCTGAAGTCCGTGGGCTCCGCCCAGGTAGACATAGGAGTCGATCCGCACGGAAGCCACACGGCCGAACTCCTTCACCGAACCCTCCACGAGCAGTTCGTAAGGCATGTGGCGGATCACCGTATCGTAATTCCTCGCGACAAGCATCGAGTCGATCCGGACCGAAAGGGTCGTACCCGGCACCGCATCCTCCCCGAAGCCCACGAGGGCGGAGAGGGCACGTCCGATCGCATCGTTGATCGAATCGGCTGCGGCACCGCCCCGTGCCACGGGATAAGAGACGGAGATACTGTCGCCCGTCAGCATCTGCGAGGGGGCGGGCATCCGTTCCGTCTGCCAGGACACCGCGGGCTGCGAACAGCCGACGAGGCATCCTGCCCATGCGGCCAGTACCGCCGCCCTGCGAATCATTCCGTATTTTTTCATAGTCGTCCAGGATTTATTTTACGCTGTTTTCCATATACCGAACCACGTGCTCCGCGATGTAGTCGTCGCTCACCCCGTCGCAGTCGATCACCAGCCGGGCCTGTCCGTAGAATGGCTCCCGCTGAGGCAGCCGCTCCCGGATGAAGGCCAGCAGCTCTCCGTCGTCCTTGCCCCGGAGCAGAGGCCGTTTGTCCCGGCCGTGCCGGAGCCTCAGGGCCAGTTTCTCGGGAGTCATCTTGAAATAGACCGTCACGCCGCAGCGGTTCATCGTCTCCATGTTTCCCCCGCCGCAGGGAACGCCCCCGCCCGTCGCCACCACCGTATCGGCCAGGCCGGCGTACCGCGCCAGCGCCTCCCGCTCCCGTTCCCGGAAATAGGCTTCTCCGTGACGGTCGAACATCTCCGAGACGGTCATGCCCGCCTGCCGTTCGATGTCGGCGTCCATATCCACGAAGCCGTATCCCAGCCTCCGGGCGAGCTGCCGCCCGATACTGCTCTTGCCGCAGCCCATGAAACCGACCAGAAAAAGTACCATAATACGTCAGAACAGATCCAGTTGCGAAGTCTCGGGATTACGCGTCTCCTCCTCGCCGCCCCGCTCGATCGTAAACTCGATATCGGAATGGATGACGGTCGTTCCGGCCGGTTTCACCTCCGCTCCGGGCGTCCGGACGGCAGGTTTTTCCCCGGCCGGTTCTGCAGCCGGGGTCTCCGCGGCAGAGTGCTCCCCGGAAACTCCCGCCCCTCCTCCTGCCTCGGCAGGAAGTCCCGTTCCGTCGGCGCCCTCCTCCGGTTCGTTCCCGGTTTCGGCAGGGCCTTTCTGCAACGGTTCCACGAAACGCAGCGAAGCCACCTCGAACGTGGTGATCCGTTTGCCCCGGGCCCGGTGGCTCTTCACGCCGATGAACTCCTCCACGTCGATCAGGTCGGCGGGCCGGTTCTTGTGGGCGCCGCCGTAGGTCACCTCCAGCCGGGGATAGTCGTCCGTGGAGAGGCAGACCAGCCTCGACGCGGGATTCTCGTCCACGAAAGGCTGTATGCGGTCGCTCACCTCGGCCGAGAAACGCTTGATATAGTAATACTTCTGTTCGGCATCGTAATAGGCCGCCGAATAGATCCGCGAAGAGTCGTACTTTTCCACCCGCACGGTATCGTCCGGGAAATGATGGCTCAGATCGTACCCCGTAATGTAATACTGGTTCTTGGCCGTCATCACGATGATCTTGTCGTCGCCGCTGAACTCGCCCAGCAGCATGCCCCTGCCGTCGGCATTGAGCCTGCGCACCTCGTCGTCGAACCAGATGTTCTGACCGCCGAGCGTGGAGGTTCCCCGCTCCTTGAGCACGATCTTGTGGATGCCGTACCGGGAGAAGAGGTTGCCCTGGCTCTGCCGCCCCTTGATGGCCAGCATACTGAAATCCAGATCGACGATCAGCTTCTTGAGGCGCGGCCGGGGTTTGAAATAGACCTTCAGCACTTCGGCCTCCCCGTTGGGATTGACGCTCAGGTAGAGAATCTCGCTCTTGGGCGTCCCTTTGGTGAGGTTGTACTCCTTGTCACGCGTGATGCCCTTGATCGCACACCGCTTCATCATCAGCGGGCCGTTCTTGCCGTCCCGGTAGAGGACGTTGTAGATCGTCCGCTCGTCGTTGCGTTTGAATACACCTATATAATAGATATTCTTGTCGAAGAAGGCCTTTTCGGAGACCTTCGTAATGATATAGCGCCCGTCGCGCAGGATCACGATCACATCGTCGATGTCCGAGCAGTCGCACACCAGTTCGGCATCCTTCATCGAACGGCCGATCCCGAAGAAACCTTCGGCCCGGTCGACGTAGAGCTTGGCATTGGCCACCACCACCTTCGTCGCCTCGATCGAATCGAATTCGCGGAGCTCGGTACGGCGTTCCCGCCCCTCTCCGTACTTCTGTTTGATCCGCTCGTAATAGGCAATCGTGTAATCGACCAGATGGTCCAGGTTATACTGCACCTCCTTCATCGACTTTTCAAGCCCCTTGATATACTCGTCCGCCTTGAAGGCGTCGAAACGCGAGATGCGCTTGATCCTGATTTCGGTCAGCCGGACGATATCCTCCTGCGTCACCTCGCGGCGGAGCCTGCCCTTGAAGGGCTCCAGCCCTTTGTCGATCGTCTCGAGCACCGACTCCCAGGTGGTACACTCCTCGATCATGTTGTAGATCTTGTTTTCGATGAAGATGCGTTCGAGACTCGACATGTGCCAGTCTTCCGAAAGCTCATTCATCCGGATGTCCAGCTCCCGCTTCAGCAGCTCCTTCGTGCGCGCCACGCTGCGGCGCAGGATTTCGTTCACCCCGAGGAAATGGGGTTTGTCGTCGTAGATGACGCACGAATTCGGAGAGATCGACACCTCGCAGTCCGTAAAGGCATAGAGGGCGTCGATCGTCTTGTCGGACGACTCGTCCGGACTGACATGGATGATGATTTCCGCTTTCTCGGCCGTATTGTCGTCCACCCGTTTGATCTTGATCTTCCCCTTGTCGTTGGCCTTGATGATCGAATCCTTGATCGACTCGGTCGTGGTGCCGTAGGGAATCTCCGTGATGGCCAGCGTCCGTTTGTCCACCTTCGAAATGCGGGCCCTCACCTTCACCACGCCCCCGCGCAGCCCCTCGTTGTAACGGGAGCAGTCGGCCAGGCCGCCGGTCGGAAAGTCCGGCAGCAGGTTGTAGGGTTCGCCCCGGAGCTCGGCCACGCAGGCATCGAGCAGTTCGTTGAAGTTGTGGGGCAGTATCTTGGAAGCCAGCCCCACGGCGATCCCCTCCACGCCCTGCGCCAACAGCAGCGGAAATTTCACGGGCAGGGTGACGGGCTCCTGGTTCCGGCCGTCATAGGAGAGCATCCACTCGGTGGTCTTCGGGTTGAACACCACGTCGAGGGCGAATTTCGACAGACGCGCCTCGATGTAACGCGGGGCGGCCGCCTCGTCACCGGTGAGGATATTCCCCCAGTTTCCCTGACAGTCGATGAGCAGGTCCTTCTGGCCGAGCTGCACCAGCGCATCGCCGATCGAAGCGTCGCCGTGCGGATGGAACTGCATGGTGTGTCCCACGATGTTGGCCACCTTGTTGTACCGTCCGTCGTCCAGACGCCGCATGGAGTGGAGAATACGCCGCTGCACGGGTTTCAGCCCGTCTTCCACGTGGGGTACGGCACGTTCGAGAATCACGTAGGAGGCATAATCCAGAAACCAGTCCTTGTACATGCCGGTCAGTTTCTGCCGGCCTCCGCTCTCGCTCATCAAACGTCCGTACTTGCCGCCCGGCACACCGCTCCCCGGAGAGGCCGGCCGTGCCTCCTCCCCCGCGGTCCTTACCGCCTCCTGCGAAGCGCCGCCGGCATCCGCAGGCGCTTTCCGCCCCGCTCCGTCCCCTGCCGGGAACATTTCGTCTTCCGCGTTCCGTTCGGTACTGCTGTTCTTATCTTCGTTCATTCCGTCTATCGGTACTTATCTCGTTTAAATCGCTTCTTCGATGTAGTCGGCCTCGATCCGCAGGTTGTCGATGATGAAGCCCTGCCGCTCGTAGCTGTTCTTGCCCATGTAGAACTCCAGCATGTCGTGGATCGGATCGTCCTTCGTGAGGCGCACCTTCTCCAGCCGCATGTTCTCGCCGATGAACTCCTTGAACTCGTCAGCCGATATTTCGCCCAGTCCCTTGAACCGGGTGATCTCCGGATTGGCTCCCAGCCGGGCGATCGCCCGCTCCTTCTCCTCCTCGCTGTAACAATAGACCGTCTCCTTCTTGTTACGCACCCGGAA
>CDZF01028604.1_pt1 | contig 155460 bp, 121 predicted proteins | sample 557591 | NCBI WGS metagenome assembly CDZF01 (sample SAMEA3182093, study PRJEB8094) | gut metagenome | biome: human; feature: gut; material: Stool; isolation source: human stools | place: Canada | collected 2012-02-04
CATATCCTTCACCGATGGTCTGAAGGATATTGGATAGCACGTCATGAAACAGCATGTACTGCTGCGCATCCGTACAGAGCTGCTGGACCGGATTGGTTATCTCAAAGATAACGGACGGCTCGCCTCTGGCCGAGAACAGCACGACATTGCCGTCCGTCTCCTCCAGCTGCGCATAGAGTCCGTCAAAAATTCTTTTCCTTTTGTGTGCCATACTGTATAAAGTGATTTACTGTTCTTTTCTCAGGCTTCTGTAGATATAGATACCTCTTGCCCTTTTCTTGTTGTGGAGTCCTCCACGCTGCTTGATGTAGATGGTTATCAGTCCCACCAGTGCCATGACCATCATGGCTATGAACCCTGCAACCTTTCCCAATGCGATTGAGAAACCGATGAAGCCTACGAATGATACGCCTATGGCTGCCGCTGCCAGAGTGAGGAAACGGCCACGTATGCCCATAAACTCCAGCGGTTTCTGCAATCCCTTGAACACAGGGTAACCTTCCTGATTCATTGTCATGCCGGGAAAGGATTACTGGAAGAACAGTGGGAGAGCTTCCGAAAGTGCGATGAATGCGATACAGCCTCCGATGGTAAGCATGATGGTTTTCTTCACATCCTGGTCTCCGTTCTGCATCTTGAAGTAGACGTTGAAGGCACCGACAAGAACGATAACGGCAGCAATGGCCTTCATCAGGTTCGATACCGGAGTCTGGTAGGAACTGACTTCCTGTGTGGCCTTGGTAAAACCTGCTGCACCCTTGCTTCCTGCCATTGCATTGGATGTGGAAATAACAAGTGCAATGGCCGCCACCACACACTTCTGTCCAACACTTGAACCGATGAAACGCTCCGTAAGATTCCGGGCATTTTTCTTTATTATCTGCATTTCTGAATAATGTTAAAGGATTTCATCGCCAAAGAAACAGATGTCACTAAAGGAACGGTATATATATCAGGCATTCTCACAGCTGAAGATAACGGCACCGAGGTCACTGGTACCGGTCTCTGCCAGCCGGTTTATTTCCTGAATGATATTCTCAACCAGAATGCCGTCAGTCATGATGGCCTCCCGGTAAACGTGTCTGGAAGATTCTGATTTGGATGCAGATTTCTCTGTACCGTCAGAATTATTGCTTTCATTATTTGATTCGGGATTCTCAGTATTATTCTGTTCTGAGCTTTCTTCTTTTGATTCAGGCCCATCCCGGTTTATCCTTATCGGCCTGAAGCTTCGTGCCTCTTCCGATATGTCAATGTCCTCTTCTTTTTGGCTGTCCTGCTCAGCATTCTGTGCGGCCTTTGCCCTCTGGAAGTCCATGAGAATCATTGCCGCATAGTAGAATACCATTGCCACGAAGAGAAGGAATACTATCTGTCCGTACTGCATGGCTGTTGTAATATGATGTTGGATGAAAGAGCGGAACTGTCCTCCGGAAGCGGAAGAATATGCAGTCCCAGTCTGATGCCCCGGCTTTCCAAACTTTCCCTGCGTTCTGTAGTGCCGGTATAATAAATCACGTTGTGTTCCTCACTGATGATGTATCCGTTTGACTTCATGTTTGAGCGTACCCTTACCTTTGCTCTGTTTGAAATGACACGGATACCGGTTATGGGTTCCAGTCCGAAGACGATACGCCGTCTTTCCCTCTTTACCATCTGGGTACGGATACGTGAGGAAATCAGGTGTTTCTCTTCACTGCTGCGTTTCAGTCCGAGTGCAGCGGCTATGCGTCCGACACTCATCCTGGTAATGCCGAGAGCTTTCCCTATCTCAGAGAAGGAACACTCCTGAAAGTGGTTCCTGATATAGTCGGCACGCTCCATCCATCTGGATTTGGCCATTTTTACAAGTCCAAGTTCACGGGCTTTCTGCTTGACGGTCGATTCGCTCAGATTGAGAACGGCAGCGGTATAGGCTGTGGTCTCTACCGGATACAGTTCGACAAGAGCGGCCAGCATCCTGTCGGTCCAGTCTGTCTTTTTCATATCCTACAGATTATAACTGTTAAACAACGATTTCTTTTCCCTTCTGTATTCTGCCAGACGTGGCAGATATGACTTGAAGAATGCCCTTACGATGGCATTCACCAGGTCAGAGCGGCATCTGCCATGTATATCGCAGTCATCCAGTGAATCCGCAAGGTCACGGTCAAGCTTGCAGACAAGTCTTTCTGTTTTATCCGTTCCCGAACCGTCCGATTGCAGGTATTCCATGAAGTCATCCCAGCATCCTGTATCCGAGAGGGAAACAGAAATATCCTTTTCCTGTGCTTCATTATTATTTCCCTTTTGTTCAACCTGGGTTTCTACGGAATCTTGCGTCAATATAAGTTCTGAATCATTGATACCTCTTGTCAGGTCATCTATTTCCGGTATATCCTTACTCATAGTGCTATGGTTATTGAAGTTTACTGATTATTCTGGTTCTTTATTCTGATTTTCGTTACTGTCCTGTGAAGCTTCATCAGAGGGCTGTGCCTTCTTTTTCTTCTTAGGCTTGGGATTCAGATTTTCCGTCAGCTGTATGCCTTTGAGTTCTTTTTCCCTTATCGGTTGAAGTGTATCGAAGATACTCTGATAGACCTTGTCAAAGACCGGTGTAACGATAGCGGCCTGCATATCAAGTGCCGCCATAGTGCTGAACCGTTCCATATCCGCACGTTTGGGAATCTTCGCAGTGACGTATCCATAGTTGGAGAAGGTATCCCTTGCATTGTCCCAGATAAGCAGTTCGGAACGCTTGCCGATTCTTCCGTCATTCAGATTGGGAATGATGAAGAGTCTGGCTTTCATCCTTTCACCGACAGCCTTTTTCAGCCGGTCAACAAACATGAGGAAACTGGCCGTGGACGGAACGGTTACCAGGTCATAATGAAATGGAACAATGATGATGTCAGAGTTGACGAACATGGGTATCAGCCCTTCCGCTTTCAGACTGCCGGGTGAATCCATAAGTACAATGTCTATTTCTGGATCGTTGTGCAGTTTCTCCATAAGGGAAGTCATCATCGCTTTGTCGTTGGCTTCGTATGCCCATACCTCGTATGGCATTTCCTGCTCACCGTATTTCCTGATGTCAGCCTTTCGGCACTTCATAATGGAGTGCTGGAAGTCGCAGTCTATTACCACAGCTCTCACACCCTTTGTCACCAGATAGTTAGCAAAGGTGACGCAAAGTGTAGTCTTTCCCACACCTCCCTTCTGATTGGCGAATGTCACTATAACCGGAGTCTGTATCATTTCAAATATTGATTGATTTTGTGACAAATGTATCAACCAAGGTTTTTAGAAAAGAAATACACAACACAATTGTTATTTAGGTTGGTTTAACTGGGATATTTAGATATATTTTATTGAGTTATTCGGTTTCTTTAAACTGAAATGGTTACAAGAATATATTCTTATAATGGTGGGAAATATTGAAGCTCATACAGTATATACAATGAAAAATATCTGATATTATTAATTCTCAATTTTTTATCTTATTGTTATTTTGTAACTTTACAAACATATCATGGAACAGTATTATGTGATAATATGTGAATGTATATAATATAATAGGTTCATTTTAATAGGTCACATAAAGGAATTCTAGTGATTATATTACATTGTTACGTGATATTTTAGTATTTATATAAAATATTAAACGAAATAGAATGGAAGAAAATATCAAGTATCCCAGACTTGAATACATTAAGTCTGCAGTAGATGAAACATTTAAAAACACGGATGGTTACTTGTGTAAAGCATCTCAGGATTATACTGATTCTTTGTTGAACCAATATGATGAACTCATAGCTAAGGGGTTTCATATTGATAATCAAGTAAGGAACCGAATAGACAAGGATTATATTATGTATAAATTGCCCCGTCTAGATATCGATGAAAAAAGTTATTACGAATTCCTTATCGAGTACGAAGTAACGTCGCCCTCAACAGGGATTTACTTTGGTTGTAAGGCGATAACAAATGAAAAGTATATTCATGAACACGAGACCTTGATCCAAGAAGTTTATAAGAAGCATTGGAATTGTCTTCGGGCATTAGTGACGCAGCGTCTCGGAGCTATGTTTGCAGATTATCCCATGGCTATTATTATCCAGCAAACAGATAATGACGACAGTGGCACATATTGGCCCTTCTGGATTCGGTTGAATTATCCGAAAGATATTATTGATGTAGCGGCAAATAGTCTTCAGGTTATCCGGCTCATTTATAGCAGATACTTAGATGGTAAATATGAAAAAGAACAGTTAAGCCAGAAACAAAGTACTAATTCACAAAACTACATCCCGTATTATACTCAAGAAGCATATAGAGCCCTTAGAGAAGAAGGAGTGAAGTTTTCTTGTAAAAATCCACCAACTAAAGGTCGCGCCGCTCCAGCTCTAATATTTGACGAGTTTATGAGTTATCTAAAAAGGGAAAAGTTTGTTGCTAAAGTCCCCGAATATGAATATGGGTATGCTGTACAGAAAAATCATTCGGACAGGCTGTCCGGTAGCAGTAATGGCTATGCAAGCAGACCCAAATCTGGTGAAAAGATTAAAACATACGAAGATTTTTCCAATCTTATTAGAACCTTTGTCTACTTCTTAAATATGTATTACTACAATATATATAATGTGGAAAAGCCATATATATCGGTTCCTTGGACTGCCCTTGTCCGTGTATTTATGAAAGAGACACACGATGCCTTTATTCCTGAAAATCTCAAAGTTCCCATGAACAGAAGTCTAGTAGACGATGAGGATAAAAAGAATATACCAACTATAGGAAAAGATTTATATGCTCTCTTGGAGCAGAAATTTCCTCTCGGATAATTTTTTCAAAATATTTTTGTTTACGTAAACAAATGGCTAATTTGATAGGCTCTACCTTTGTGGCATAACTTATAAAAACAAAAAATTATGAAGAATTATTTTTTCGAGCCACATGTTGGTTCAGCCTATCATTCAGGATGTGGTCCTTATGGTAAAAGGATCCTAGTTTTGGGAAGCAGCTTTTATTGTCCATATGTATACGACGATAAAGCATGCATGGAATGCACGGATATAAACAAGAAAGATTCCAGCAAGTATGACGAATCATGTAAAATATATCGGCCGTTAGGACGTGTGCTGCATGATGAACCAAGCTATAATATTGAAGAAAAGCCGAAGGCTTACCAGAATCTTGCAAAAGCTATAGGAAAGATTATTGGAACCACAAGCTATGAACAGACATGGTCCTATCTTGCATTTACCAATTATGTACAGTTCTTTCTCCCTGCTATAGATGAGTGTTATCGCGGAACAAGTTCGGCTGACCTGTCACCGAGAGATTTTGATGCTTTTATAGAAGTTGTCCGCAAATTACAGCCACATGTTGTCATTGTATGCGGTTGTGTCATAAACAAGCCTGTTATGAACAATGAATACCTGTGTGACAAGGATATGTTGGAGCAGACCCAGGGATATGTGTGTCATCTGGATATTCCTGGAATCGCTCATCGCATCAGCGTTATCAATCCATACCACCCTTCCTCTTCAGCCTGGTATACAGGATTGAGCTCTTTTCAGCAGTACCTGACTGATGAACTAAATATAATTGATTGAATAACTATTTTAAAGTTAATACAAATGAAAATCATCAGGTCCATTGAGACTTTAAACAAAGCCTTGAACTACAATTTTGGAACAGCAAAGAAGTTTGAATTTTTTCGAAGGAAAGACAACAGATGCTTTAGGTTTTGCCTCTATGACGGAAAGAACTATGACGATCTTTATGTGTACCTGCAAAATGGAGACGACCAGATTTCTATATTTCCAGAATATAAGATGAAAGTTGGAGAATGGTATAACATAAATGGTGAAAGTAAATGCGTCAGGATATATATGGGTTCACTTGACATTATTATATCAGATAATCCCTATCTTGTTAATAATGAGAATGCATATTTTATCGCTTTTAATATGGAGGTAGCAAGATGGATACTGGAGAATTATCCCGGTGTGTATTTGAAACATTTGTATGAAGTGGTTCATAATAAGAGCAAAGCAACCAATTATGACACCATAGAAGCTCTTGAGGTAGTGTCTGCAAATCCTTATTATGGAAAAGGAAATGTGTGGTTCCTACCGGCAAAATTCAGAGACCTGCACATCAACGTGCAGCAAATCCCTGAAGAAATAGTAGACAGCTATTTGCATGAAGAAGAATGTTATCAGCAATATCGGGTTTTTGAAGAAAACGGGCTGAAAGGAGTTAAGCCATATGGCTTTGACGATGACGTGATTGTAAATCCTGAATATGAAGAAATAATACTTGAGAACAAAAGGGCCTATTTGAAGAACAAGGAGGGATATTGGGCTGAATTCAATTTGGTTAGCAGAACGCTGAAATGCGATTTTATATATGACTCTATTGAATTTGATGCGTCCAAAGGATATGTTTGTGGATATATCTCAAACAAAAAAACGATTCTCCATAGTAAATATATTTCCAAAAGACCTCTGATATTCCACCAGGACAACTGCTATGGGTTAATTACAGACAGTGGCAATGTCATTTTGGAAGCAAAGTACGATTGGATTCAATCTATAGGTGAACGTTACGAAATATTCTGTGATGGAAAATATGGCTTGGCAGACAGTTTCGGAAATCTTAAACTGGATTGCATTTATAGTGAGATAAAGTTTCCAACTGAAACATGTCCCCTTATTTTTGTATGTAAGGACGATAAGTGGGGCATTGTGGATATAAATGGACAGGTATACGCAGACTTTGAATATGACAGTCCTGATGAGGAAACTCTGATTCAGGCTACCAATGAATATATAAATAAGCAATACAGAAAGAGAAAGCTTATAAGCACCGTTGTCATTAGAAGAAATCCGAAGGAAGGAAAGATATTAATGAAGCTTAAGGACTTTAATCGGGAATTCACTATTTACAGAAGGGAACTCCCGAAAGAGGTTTACGAGAGGGTTATGTCCAACTATCCTCTTTCATTAAGATACTTAGGACTTTCTGCCATTAATGTTGATGACTCTGGTGAATTGAAGTTTAATTATAATGATAAAGAAAAATGGTATTATGTAAAGAAAGTCATAGATAGTCTGTCAACCAAGAAACTTTATGAAACTGAAGTTGTTACGGTTCTGCGAGATAGACTGATAGTAAAAATTCTTGAACTACAATTCAAAGCAACGCTACTTTTGGAGGGTTCCACTTTGACAAAGGGAGACAGAATCATGTGTAAGGTGAGACGTAAAAGATGGCCCCTGGAATTAGTACTGGTACAGTCAGACAATTATACTGAAGAAAAGTAATAACAATTAAAAAATACGTTTATGAGTTATGTTAATGAAGCTCTAGATGAGTTATATGCTGATTATTTTGATTCAGCTTATGTAGAAGACGGAATTTTTTATAATTCTGCAGAAGAAGATTGGGATGATGAACATTTAAAGGTTTTGTTTGTATTGAAGCAACCTAGTAATTCTGATCTCTTAGGTGAAGATTATCGGTCGTATGATTTTGATACCTTAATGGAGAGTTCTGTATGGCAAGAACTGTTAGCCCGATTATATGGTATAATGAATACAGATGAAGATGGCTATCCTGATTATGATGAAGCAACTGATTGGGATAATATGAGAGATACCTTCTATAATTATCCATTTGCTGCAATCAATATAATAAAAGATGAGTGCTCTTCATCTACAAGTCCTTCATATTTAAAAAGATATGCAAGAAATAACAGGGATTTTCTGACTGACCAGTTAAATATTTTACAGCCTGATATTATAGTATGTTGTGGCCGTGATATTTTTGACATAGTAAATTCTGCATATTCCGGCATTAGGTCTAATAATAATTATTTAAAGTATGATTCAGACTTGGATGTAATATATTTTGATACATGCCACCCTAGTCATAGAGGAGGGCATGGTGCGCTTGAATACGCATATGACTGTATGTTGTCTGAATATTCAGATTTTTTGGAGGATTAAATAATAAGGTATATGGAAACAGTAAAAAAAATAGCGAATATTATTTTTGGGATACTTTTAGTAACCCTGATACTAACTGTGTTTCTGAATAATCTTGCTGTCATTCAAGTAGGATGCATAATTGGGATTATAATCATTCGCGTCTTCATTGTAGAAGGGAGAGAACGTGATTGGTTCTAGAAATAATAGCATTAACACTAAAATAACCTATCGCATTGACCACAAATTTTGGTTTCTAGCGGTAGGTTTTAAAGTTAAGCATTGATTTTATTGAGGGAGTGAAAATAACATTGGTAACAAGCAGATAATACATATGAGTACATTCATTTTGGCAGATATAATCTCAGCGGTTATTATAATAGGTATTTCAATATTTATCTACATTAAAAGAAAAAGGCTCGGATTCGTACGAGTGTCTATATTGTATCTCTTGATTCTTGGAGGAATAATATATATTACTATTGAAAAATATCAACAATATTGGGAATTGTATCACCTTACGATGAAACCGGAGAAGCAGTTCGTCATAGATCAAGATATAGAACCGAATGAATACATGGATGATTTCGGAGAGATATGTGATATTGTCGAGAAACATTATTCTCTGGCTGAATATAAAGGTATATCGCTAAAGTCCTTACGTGATAAGTACTCGGTTATGGTAAATAACGCTAAGAATAACAGAGAATATTTTTTAGCAGTCCAACAGTATTTCTCTGAGTTGAAGAACTCTCATACATACCTGATATATAAGAAATATTCGACTATGGCAGATGCAGAATGGAGGAGGGATTCTTTGTATGTCTCAGTCAATCTGACTGAATATCCATTTAAGAAAGGAGACAGGATTTTATCTATAGATGGTATAGATGTATTGTCATGGAGAGACAGCATGAAGAATTACGTTACAGGTTCCACTGAAAAGGGAAGATATGCTCATACTGCAGATTATGTATTTTCAGGTTGTATCGATACTGTTAGGAACCTATGTCTTTGTAGGGATGATTCTGTTTTTAATGTTATGGTAGAATTGAACAGGGACGGAATGCAGCATATATCCGAGTATAACAAAGAAGCCAGGAGTTCAGAGAATAGGCGTATTATGAATTTACCTAAAGATAAGGAAGAATACTTCACTCTCTTGTCATTATCAGGTTTTACAGATGAAGAAACTGAGGAGTTCATACTCAAATATAATAAAGTCAAGAATTATCAGTGTATCATCCTGAATCTGCTGAATAATCCCGGTGGACTTGTAAGGAATATGGAGAAGATAGCAGCCCTTCTCTTGAAACAGCCTTATCGGACAGAGACTTTGATAACTCCGTCTGAGAATTCATTCAAGGGTAAACTGTATGTGATGATTGGCCAAAATACATTTTCTGCTGCCGAGTATTTGGCAAGCATACTGAAAGAGTCCGGTAGTGCTGTTCTTGTTGGTGAGGAAACAACAGGTGATTTCTGTGTTACCCCACTTACATTCCGTACTTCTCATGATACTTATTTCTCTCTTGGATATGGGAAACCTAAAACGACTTTCAAGGGTAATCCTCGTGAAGGGAAAGCTGTTGAACCTCATTACCGGATAAAAGAGAGTTCAGCTCTTTCAAACGACTTTAATACCGTAAGGATTGCATATTATCTGGTTATGAATGATATCTTGGAGGCTAAGATGGATTCGCTAAAGAAAAAAAGAGATTAACGGGTTGGAGTGATTCCAATCTGTTAATCTAAATATATCTATTATACATATCCAATTAAAATCATCTTTTAATTGAATAATCATCATCAACCTTGTCATAGTTTCCTTTCAGGCCTACTTCCCACTCACGTTTACCGCCATGACTACCACCGCCATAATCACGTAATTTACCTTTGTTGGAGAGAAGTGTAGTAGGTTTCTTGTTTTGCAGATGCTTGTGTTGATTCAATTGCTTGACAGGTTGCTTCAATGGTTTTCTTAACCGTTCAAGATTGAAGTTTTCTTCAGTAAGATTTATAATAATATGCTGCTTAAAATTTATGGCATAAGTTGTATCTTCCTCCTGCCGGATGGTAAAGCCCTCTTCATGAAGTCGGCTTCTGACAGAGAAAACAGTTTCATTATAGAATATCTCACGCAGATGGTTTACAGCATCTGTGTAGTAGTGTGTTCTTTCAGGAGATATATCTACCAAATCTGTCCGGGAAACCTTAAAAATCTTACAAAGCAAATCCCGTTCAGCCTCAGTTGCCGGGCTGAACATTTCTACCATAGCTATACGGTTGTTACGCTCAATAGTTTCTGTCATAAAAGGTTTTAACGGGCGACTTTGGCCATCAAAATAGATGATGCCTTTCTTGATATAGGCACGCTGCTTCCTTATTTTATGGTATATTTCACTCTGGGTAATCTTAGGATTTAGTGTAAGTAACCGGTCAATATAGTCCTCAATCCGGTTGAACCGTTCTTCAGGAGTAGAGAAGTCCAGAAGTTTCTCTACAGCCAGCACTCTTGCACCATGAATGACGGTCTTGTTTGCATGATCAACGAGCATATACCCATATGGTGCATCCTTCTTGCCGAAGAACACAATGTCAATACCGAACTTCGTTTTCAGTTCCTTCTGCAGTTCCTCCTTGTTGGAACTTACGTCACGGTATTTCTTTAATATGCTTCTAAGCTGACGGCAACGAGCCCTTTCCCGATAACCGCTCTTGAAAAGACTTTCTATTTCTAAAGAAGGGATTTCCTTCTGAACCTTTCCACCATGCTTGACGAGTACATTCCCATCTTTCTGATAGACTTCATATCCCATGGAAACCATTATTGCCTTGAACTGGGCAAATGAAGAGAACGTGTATAGCTTGGCCAAATTAATGTCATCTTCCGTTTTCTTCTTCCTGTCGTTACCAAGAATACGGTCTATTACCTCCTGAGAACGTCTGCGTTCATGGCTGTGCTGAATCTTTCTTCCATTAGGTGCCACTCTCGAAGTGATGATATGAAGATGGGTATTCTCCGTGTCATAATGAGAATAAACAAGCAACGGCTGACCGGATTCTCCGTATCCCATTTCCTTGAGATACTGGTGTGCAAAATCCAGCAACTCATCTTCCGACATTTCGTGTCCCTTACATGATATGGCCACATGAAACTGTGGTTTTCTGATTCTGCTGTTCTGTGAACTGTACTTCTGGAGATAACCGACCAGTTCACTCGGGGTAGGTTTGTGAAATGTTCCGAGTGAACCGAAATTCTGAATCTCGATAAGCCGTGCAACACCTTTCGAGACTTTATGTTCATTGTAACCGACAGCATGGAAGTTAGTACTTCCCGGTAATATGGTTGCTATCATATCGAATCCTAATTATCATGGTTTATGTGACTGAGTAACCGAAATACTTCAAACTCATTAATCCATGGTTATACTTTAATAATATCTGAAATGATTGAATACCGTGTAATCTGCATTCAGATTCTGACAGCTTTCTGTGTCAGAGAATCAAGGTCTTTCTTTATTCGGTTCAATGTTTCCTGAGTTTCGAGGATAATAGGTAACAAAACTTCCTGAATATAGCTGGGTGCAAGTAATCCGGCTACCGCAAGCTCATTGGCACGTTTAACTGACTGATTAAGGTTACCTCCAGCCCAGGAAAGTTCATTCTGATATTTCCGGTAAAACAAACCCAAATCATTCATCAGTTCGAGCTGCCTTTTGGTACCGATATTTGAATATTCTGCCAGTGCCGAGCGTATATAATGGCTCACAGATGAATAGGAGGCAGATTTCTCCTTAAACTGTTGTACTTCCTCCGGTGTCATTCTGACCTTGATGTACTTGGTTCTCTGATTCTTCATACTTGGATACATTGGTGGTTAGGTTTCCCGGACCATTTTTCGCCATGCGAAACAGCGGCCAGCCGCTCCGATGCGCCAGCATTCGGCAAGTTACTTTTGTGAGTACGAAACGGAGTTTTGTGGCCACAAAAGTACAACTTGCTTGGAAAACTCTGCACAGCAGAACGATGCCTTCCGGGAATGATTATTACACCCAAATTTACCGGAGAAAGCCGTTGCAAACCGAAATCAACAACACAATTCTTTGGAGGCATATTCTTGCTTACCATGTGCTGTAGCATCCGGTTGTCTTGGAATATCCATATAGCGGAATATTGTTGTATAGAGTCCTAGAACTTATCAAATCAATTTTCGTGTATTCAGAAACAGATGCTATAAGTATTATTCGATTTTAGAACCATAAAAATCGTAGTAATAAGAAAATAATGTTTCGATATATATGGTTGGATAAACCAAAGTCTCAAAGACACACAAGATGTAGTTATATGGGATAGATGGATATTGTTCTCATAAAACCTATATCCAATATAATATGTAGTCCCGATACCATGATAGCATGGTAAAAGTAACCTGCTTATCTAAGTTATTGGAATCCCAATAAAAGGGAAAATATAATCTTGTAGCTTATTCTGCTGATGAAATGTCTATCGGGAAATCTTATTTTATCTGAACTGTATTGCAGAAACATTCAGGTAGAATAACCCTGTAATCAGAGTCTGGAGAGACCTCGTTATCATGGTGATATAACATTGATAATCAATAGAAAATCTACTCGAATAATAAGAAAATAGTGTTGTATATATTTCTGTATCTCATTGATTTTTAGTATATTTATATGCTATAACAGGTTTTATATACACTAAATATCACACGCTATGTTTGAATTGCTGTTGATTATATATCTGCTGCCGGTACTTATTATCGGTATGCTACTCCTGAAACTGGTATTCTGGCTTTTGAGGATTGCCATACGTCTGGCTGTATGGCTGGTTAAGAAAACCTTCATCCTTATATGGAAGCTCATCGTACTTGTCTTTGCTATAATTATAGGCCGTGAAATTATGCCCTGGAATCAACCGGACAAATAGAAAAAACCGCACCAATATAAGAAATGGTGCGGTTCTGATAAAGATAAGTAGAATCCTCCCTTTGTGTTAATGGCTTGTTCAGTTTTGCCGATTACATGAAACCTTTTCCCTTACTTCTTTCATATACAACTTCCTTCTTGGAATCACAGTTCATAAGACGGAACTGAACCATACATCCGGTAGGGATATCCTTGGGTAACTGTCCAACTAGTCTGTCAATAACCTGGTCCACATTACTGAAACCAATATCTGTTATTTCACCGATAACGTCACCTTTGAAATATGCACGGCCATAGATCATCATCTTTTTGGTTATACGGAACATCTTGTCTGCCGGTGTCTCGAAGTCACGTGCCTTACCTTGCTTGCTCTTCTTGCTACTGAAGAAAATGAAGTCAATCACTTTGGCATTTAGTTCCCAGGCTGGAGTAAAATCTATCTTTACATAGCCTCTTGTTATATTCAGTCCATGGCTGTGGTTCATACCGAAGGCAACCTCATACAGGTTGGCATCACAGTCATTTTGGGCAATTGTAGCCCATGTATGACGGAAAGTATAATAACAGTAGTAATCTTCCTTCTTCATTCCCATATCGGCACATATCTTTCTGATTCCAATATTTACATTGGCATTGAAACTGTCCGGATTGCTGTAACGCTTATGGAATTTGAAAAGATATTCATCATTCTCGTCTGAAAGATACTTGTCAAATGTAGGCTGAATGAACGGTTCCACACGCATTTCAATATAGGCTTCGTCTTTTCGGCTGTGCTTTGTCTTAGCTCTTTTATATCCGATAACTCCATCCTTATAGTTTTCTTTTTTAAGCTCAAATATATCTACAGTGTTTATTCCACCCAGACACAAGGATAGGAGTGCCACATCTCGGCCCAGTTCAGGAAGAGAGGAAATCATTTTGGTTTCTGGTAGGGGACGATTGAAAAACTCCCTACATGCCTCTGCACTGATGGCTCTTTGAACTGTACTGTCAGATTTAGGAATAGATACTTTTAGCCAAGGATTGTATTTTATTCGCACGATACCACGTTCTTCATCGTTCAGCTCTATAAGTGCCCTTTTGAATATCTGTCTTAAACAAGTCGGGTACATTTCTTTCGCCCTGTTCGTCAACGAAAGGCTATTAATCCATCTTGTCAAAACAGAAGATGACAAGTGGGTAAACATTACTCTGGTTGTTCCCAAATATCTTTCGAGGTGGTTTACAGCCAGGCGATAATTCTTAGCATTACGTTCATGTCCTTCAGAGGCCATACGGTTAATGAATTTTGTTGCATAGTCGCTAAAGCATACTTCCATATCAGAGTTCGTTAAGTATTCTATTAATTCTGTTACAGAGTATCCTGACACATCTTTACGATTTACTAGTTCTGTATAACGAAGTATTTCCTGTGCACAATATTTATTTATGACAGCATCCTTAATCTCTCCAGATTTGGATAACTGTTTGTCAGTAACGAATTTATCAGTCTTAATATACCCTGATTTTGAACGATGAAGTACTCGAATGTACACTTGGTAAAAGCCGTCAGCTCGCTTATACCTTACAATAGTCTTAAATGTTGCCATACCTTATTGATTTACAGTTGTTTTACTTTTGTAAGTTCTTTGTAAGCGTACCCTCTCAGTTTTGTAAGCTATTTGTAAGCAAGTACCGTTTATTTGGCTCATTTTTTGCGGACAAATGCACGAACCGCCTAAAAACAACTTAGGCTGTAATGTCTGAAAAACAGTCCATTACAGCCTAAATCAATGATTATCTTATACTATTTATGCTTCCTCTATTGCAGCCTGCGCCACTTTCAGATAGAATTGAAAATCAAAATCTTATGCAACTTTAGCAAGTGATTTGTAAGTTTATGATTATCATTCCTGGCAATAGTACATAAAAAGTAGTCTTATTCCTCTATTGCAGCTTGCGCGGCCGCAAGACGTGCGATAGGCACGCGGAATGGAGAGCAGCTGACGTAATTTAGGCCAACTTTATGGCAGAACTTAACTGATGAAGGTTCACCTCCATGTTCTCCACAAATTCCACATACAAGTTCAGGACGAGTTGCGCGGCCTTTTTCTACTGCCATCTTAACAAGCTGTCCAACACCATTCTGGTCGAGAACCTGGAATGGGTCAACGTTAAGTATCTTCTTGTCAAGATATACAGGCAGGAAGCTGGCGATATCGTCGCGACTGTATCCAAATGTCATCTGTGTCAAGTCGTTAGTTCCAAAGCTAAAGTATTCTGCTTTCGCAGCAATGTGATCAGCTGTTAAAGCTGCTCGCGGTATCTCAATCATAGTTCCAACACGGAATGCTATTTCTATACCTTCCTCTTCGAAAATCTCTTTTGCCGTTTCACGAATGACCTTCTCCTGCATATCAAACTCATTGACGATACCGATGAGAGGCACCATGATTTCTGGTTTAGGATCAAATCCTTCTTTCTTTAACTGAACTGCAGCACCCAATATGGCTCTTGTCTGCATTGCCGTAATCTCGGGATATGTGTTGCCAAGGCGGCATCCGCGGTGACCAAGCATAGGATTGTGCTCACTTAGGCAGTTTACTCTCTGCTGAATCTCCTGAACGGTTATTCCCATTTCTTTGGCCATGATTTGCTGACCTTCAAGATCGTGGGGAACGAACTCGTGCAAAGGAGGATCAAGTAAGCGGATGTTGACAGGATATCCGTCCATTGCTTTCAATATACCATAGAAATCTTGTTTCTGATATGGTAAAAGTTTTGCAAGTGCTTTTTCGCGACCTTCAACTGTATCCGACAGAATCATTTCGCGCATTGCCTTTATCTTCTCATTTTCAAAGAACATGTGTTCTGTGCGGCAGAGTCCGATTCCGACTGCACCAAAATTACGGGCTACAGCTGCATCGTGCGGAGTGTCTGCATTTGTTCGTACGACGAGTTTTGTGTATTTGTTGCACAAATCCATAAGTGAAGCAAAATCACCTGTAACCTCTGCCGGCTTGGTTTTTACCTCACCAAGATAGATTTCACCTGTAGATCCGTTTATAGAGAGATAATCGCCTTCTTTAAGCATTACGCCGTCTATTTCAACAGTACGTGCTTTATAGTCAATATTCAAAGCTCCTGCACCAGACACACAGCATTTACCCATGCCTCTTGCAACAACTGCAGCGTGAGAAGTCATACCGCCTCTTGCTGTTACAATACCTTCTGCTGCTGCCATACCGGCCAAATCTTCAGGACTGGTTTCTATACGGACCATTATTACGCGTTTGCCGTCATCATGCCATTTTGCCGCATCGTCGGCAAAGAAAACAATTTGTCCGCAAGCTGCACCTGGTGAAGCTGGAAGACCTCTTGTGAGTACCTTTGCGGTCTTTAATGCGTTCTTGTCAAAAATAGGGTGGAGCAGCTCGTCTAGCTTATTAGGCTCGCAACGTTTTAAGGCTGTCTTTTCATCTATTTCTCCTTCACGCAGCAGGTCCATCGCAATTTTAACCATTGCTGTACCTGTACGTTTTCCGTTACGTGTCTGCAGGAACCAAAGTTTTCCTTCTTGAACGGTAAACTCCATGTCCTGCATGTCATGATAGTGGTGTTCAAGCTTTTCCTGAAGCGCATTGAGCTGTGCATATATTTCAGGCATAGCTTCTTCCATTGACGGGTATTTAGATATTCGCTCTTCTTCAGAAATGCCTTGCTGCTTAGCCCATTCAATAGAGCGTGCCTTTGTTATCTGTTGAGGTGTGCGTATTCCGGCAACAACGTCTTCACCCTGTGCATTAACAAGGTATTCACCATTGAAACAGTTTTCTCCGGTGGCTGCGTCACGGCTAAAGCATACGCCTGTTGCTGACGTCTGTCCCATGTTTCCGAATACCATGGCCATAACAGTTACAGCAGTACCCCATTCAGCAGGTATTCCTTCCATCTTACGATAAAGGATGGCACGTTCATTCATCCAGCTGTCGAATACGGCACATATAGCACCCCAAAGCTGTTCCATTGGGTCGTCAGGGAATTCCTTGCCTGTTTGTTTCTTTATAGCCTCTTTGAATAATTTGACAAGTTGCTTGAGTTCGTCAACAGTCATTTCATTGTCAAGAGTTATATTTCGTACAGCCTTTACCTTCTGAATTATAGCTTCAAACGGATCGATGTCTTCTTTGTTTACTGGTTTCATTCCTAAAACCACATCACCGTACATTTGTACAAAACGTCTGTAACTGTCGTATGCGAATCGTTCATTTCCGGTTTTCTTTGCCAAACCTTCAACAACCTTGTCGTTTAGACCGAGGTTCAAGATTGTATCCATCATACCAGGCATTGAAGCACGTGCTCCGGAACGTACGCTGACGAGCAGAGGATTCTCTACGTCGCCAAATTTGCTGTTCATCAAAGTTTCTATATGATGTACAGATGCTTTTACGTCGTCGCTTAAAAGTGCAACAACACTTTCTTTGCCTTTTTCAAAATATTCGTTACAAACATCTGTTGTAATAGTGAAACCAGGAGGAACTGGCACTCCGATAAGGTTCATTTCGGCCAAGTTGGCACCTTTTCCGCCTAGCAGATTACGCATATCTGCTTTTCCTTCAGCTTTTCCGTTACCGAAGGTGTAAACTCTTTTTTCTGTCATATTAATTTATGGTTTTCATGTATATTTTTTATCCAAGATTTTTGTTATGTGCAAATATACTTAAATTTTATTAACTAACAAATTTTTTTCTCTGTTTTTAGGTACAATCAATATAATTTGTTTTGTAAATATGCGTTTATTATGTCATTTGGAAATTATTGTTTGCATACTCGTTTTTTTGTAAACAGGCCATTTTACAAGTTTAATTATTTAAATGTTAAATAATGTAATTTGCGTGTATTGTATGGTTGGCTAACAATTTGTAATGTTTTTGCTAAAATATAGCCCAACATGTTAGTGGTTGTATGTAAGAATAATGGGATTAAATAGACTTTACTTTACTTAATGTCATTGCTATGTCGGCGGTTTATTAACGTTTTTGTGTGAAAATTGTGGCTTGTGTTTGATAATTAACCGCTTTTTAACATATAATTCATTGACTTTCGGACTCTAAATCAATATAAATTTATATGTAAAAGCATATGTTTGGCAATGTATTTAATATGGATTTGTACTGTTTGATTCTTGCGCTTTTTGTAATGTGTTGATTTCCAGTGTGTTATTTGTGGCTGAATTTTTGCGTGTTTTGTGGATGTAATTTGTTATATTAAGGTCTGTTACTGTTTTTTTACTGTTTGTAAATTCAAAAAGTAAGCATGATGCAAATAAATGTTTCAATGTGAAACTTAGGCGACCGGTTGATAAATGTCAATTATGCCTTAGCAATGTGATTATATTTGAATGTATGCTAAAATAGAATTGGAAAATTTGTTTTACTAATTAAAATTTCTACCTTTGTAAAAGAATGTAAATGGGTATGGAGATGATATGGGTACGCCCTGTTGTATGGGGCTTCCGTTCAATCCTGCACTTTATAATTGTAATTCTGAATATACCTTATTATATAAGGATAGCGGAAACAAAATAGGTGTAATGCCCTTTATAAATTTAATGTGATTATATTTTAAATCTAAATTACTTATATTAAACACTTTATTGTATGGATAAGACAATTGAAATGAATGCGAACCCACTAGTTGAGTTCCTGCGTAAACCTTCAAAATGCTTTACTAAAGCAGACATAATTGCATTTATACGTGAAAAGGGTATACGTATGATAGATTTTATGTATCCGGCTGAAGACGGACGCATAAAAACTTTAAACTTTATGATTAATGATTATGCTTATCTTGAAACTATATTAACAGACGGCGAGCGAGTTGACGGTTCTAGCTTGTTCCCCTCATTTATAGAGGCAGAAAGTAGTGATTTGTATGTAATACCACGTTTCCGCACTGCATTTGTAAGCCCGTTCTCAGAGATTCCTACTTTGTGCATGTTATGCTCATTCTTTGACAAGAATGGCGAACCATTTGAATGTTCTCCTGAACGTACATTGCATAGAGCAGCAGCAGCGTTTGAAGAGTCTACAGGCATGACTTTTGAGGCGATGGGCGAATTGGAATATTATGTTATAGCTGATGATAATGGAATGTTCCCTGCTGTAGATCAGAGAGGATATCACGAATCAGGTCCTTTTGCAAAGTTTAATGAGTTCCGTAAGCAGTGTATGGCATACATTGCTCAGACTGGCGGACAAATCAAGTATGGACATTCTGAGGTTGGAAACTTTACTCAGGATGGAAAAGTTTATGAGCAGAATGAAATAGAGTTCTTGCCCAACCCTGTAGAAACAGCAGCTGATCAGTTGGTGTTGGCAAAATGGGTAATCAGAAATCTTGCACAAATGAATGGGCTTGATGTTACTTTCGCTCCTAAAATAACTGTAGGAAAGGCCGGCTCAGGTTTACACATACATATGCGTATGATGAAAGACGGAAAGAACTGCATGATTAAAGACCACAAGCTTTCAGAAGAGGCTAGAAGAGCTATTGCCGGTATGATGATTTTGGCTCCATCTATTACTGCATTTGGCAATAAGACATCTGTGTCATACTTCAGATTGGTTCCTCATCAGGAAGCGCCAACAAATGTTTGTTGGGGTGATTGCAACAGATCTGTACTTGTGCGCGTTCCTCTAGGATGGACTTCTGGCCGTGACATGTCTGTTCAGGTTAACACTCTTGAAGCAGAAGCTAATAATGATACAACTCTCAAACAGACTGTTGAGATGCGCTCACCTGACGCTTCTGCAGATATATATCAGCTTATGGCAGGTTTGTGCGTAGCATGTAGATATGGCTTGGAGATGGAAAAAGAAGAGGCCTTACAGATTGCTACAGATAAGTATGTCGGAATTGATGAAGCTAAAAAAGGTCTGTCAAAGTTTGAGCAGCTTCCTGATTCATGTGTGGCTTCTGCAAAATGGCTTGAGAAGCAGCGTGGATTATATGAGGACAAAGGTGTCTTCTCTGCAAGAATGATAGATGGTATCATTAGAGCTTTAAACAAACAGGATGATTCTAACTTGCGTGAGTCTGCAGAAAAGGATAGCAAACTGATGCAGAAGTTAGTTGAGTCTTCTTTCTATTGCGGATAATTTATAGATAAGCAAGTTTAGCTATTTTTAGTATAAAGGCAAATATCTTTAGATGATTTCAGATTATCATTTAAGGGTATTTGCTTTTTTATTCTGACATAAAGTATTTTGGGCGTTAGGATATATTCCGTTCGGGTGTATTTTGATTATATTTGTTATAATTAAGTAGTGTTCTGATGATGGCGCTTAGCAGGATTGTACTCGCCTAAATTGTTATGACATTTAGTGCTATTCATGTAAAGTTTTAATCATACACACATTTGTGTATGTCTTATTGACTTCTTTATTAAAAGGTAAATTGTTATTTTCTTAATTTTTAGATTATACGTTGTTGTATTTTAAAAATATCAGTTAACTTTGCATAATAATTATATGCATGCGTATAAATATGGGCTGGTTCGGGCCGCTTTATTAATATGTATGTGAGGTGTTGCATTACATTAATTAATATTAAAATGAGCAGAAAGAAAAAATCACTACCGGTTTTAGAAAATATAACAATAACTGATTATGCAGCAGAGGGGAAAGCTTTGGCAAGAGTAAATGAACTTGTCGTGTTTGTCCCATTTGCTGTTCCTGGTGACGTTGTTGATTTGCAGGTGCGGAGAAAGAAACATAGCTATTGTGAAGCAGAGATAATAAGATTTATAAAATATAGCGAAAGGAGGGTTAAGCCATTCTGTCAGCATTTTGGAATTTGTGGAGGATGTAAATGGCAGAACATACCATATGATGAGCAGCTTAGAATGAAACAAAAGCAGGTCTATGATCAGTTGACTCGTATTGGTAAAGTTAATCTACCGGAATTCAATCAGATATTAGGCTCTGTTAAAACCCAAGGCTATCGTAATAAATTGGAATTCGGCTGTTCGAATAGACGATGGCTAACTCAAGATGAAATAGCTTCAGGTTCGGATTTTACACAGATGAATGCTGTTGGATTCCATATAACAGGTGCGTTTGATAAAATTTTGCCGATAGAAAAATGTTGGCTAATGGATGATCTGCAAAATAAAATCAGAAATGCAATCAGAGACTATGCCTATGAACATGATATCGTATTCTATGATATCAGGAAACAATGCGGGTTGTTGCGTGATATTATGGTCAGAAACTCAGATACGGGGGAGTGGATGGTTTTAATACAATTTCATTATGAAAAGGATGAAGATGAGGTTATTGCCAAAAACTTACTTCAGCATATTGCAGACGGTTTCCCTGAGATAACGTCGTTACTATATGTTAATAATCAAAAAGGTAACGATACCTTTAATGATTTAAATATTGAAGTGTTTAAAGGTAATGATTATATATATGAAACTATGGACGGCTTGACATTTAAAGTTGGAGCTAAAAGTTTTTATCAGACAAACACGAAGCAGGCCTATCATCTTTATTCTGTAGTACGTGATTTCGCAAATCTTACAGGTAACGAACTTGTTTATGACTTATATACAGGAACTGGAACGATTGCTAATTTCGTTTCTAGATATGCTAAACGTGTTATAGGTATTGAATATGTTCCGGAGGCTATTGAGGATGCTAAAATTAATTCTGAAATAAATAACATATCTAATACCTTATTCTTTGCAGGTGATATGAAAGATATATTAACGGAATCGTTTATATCTGAAAATGGTACTCCTGATATAATAATTACAGATCCTCCTAGAGCAGGAATGCATCCTGATGTGGTTCAAACTATAATTAAAACAGCTCCAAAGAGAATAGTGTATGTAAGTTGTAACCCTGCAACACAGGCACGTGATTTATCTCTTTTGGATGATTTATATGAGGTCGTTGCAGTACAGCCTGTAGATATGTTCCCGCATACGCCTCATGTTGAAAACGTCGTGTTATTAAACAGACGCGTAAATTAAATTTTGATGATAAGGTTATACCTTTATTTTATATATTGTGTGTGAATTATTAGCTTTTACAGGTTTAAATTTATAGAAAATTGAAAAGAATAATATCATTTTTTGTATTTTGTGCGATTATTTGCAATGTGTGTGCGCAAAAGAAAGAAGTGTTTAGTATGCCTAAGTTAAGCGGTTATGCAATTGGGCAATACCAATATTCTGGTAAATATAATTCAGAAAGCAATACTTTTAGTTTGCGAATGGTTAGATTGTCTTTGGACGGACGTATATTAAATGACTTTGCATATAAACTCCAGGGACAAGTTAATGGAAATACAACAACTCTTGGTGAAAGTCCGCGAATCGTTGATGTTTTTATTGAATGGCAAAAATATGATTTTATCAAGATAAAAGTAGGACAGTTTAAACGTCCGTTTACTTTTGAGAATCCAATGAATCCCATTGACCAGGGATTTATGAGCTATGCTCAAAATGTGACTAATCTTTCGGGATTTAATGATAGAACAGGTGAACATTCATCGAATGGTCGTGATATTGGAATACAATTACAAGGTGATTTACTAAAAATAAAAGAAGGGAGGGCACTGTTGCATTATCAGATAGGTGTGTTTAATGGCCAGGGTATAAATACGAAGGATGTAGATAACCAGAAGGATATTATTGGGGGATTGTGGGTTATGCCAATATCTGGTATGCGTTTAGGAACATTCGGGTGGACTGGTTCATATGCACGTAAAGACAATAATGGAATAAAAAGTTTATCTAAACGTCGCTATGCCATTAGTGGTGAGTATGTTACAAATGACTGGACTTTCCGTTCTGAATACATACACTCTACAGGATATGGCTTTAAAACTGTTTATAATGATAAAACAAATTTAAGTGAAACTGAAGTTGATTATGAAAAAGGTAATAAGGCTGATGGATTTTATGCATTAGCTATAGCGCCAATAATAAAAAATAAGTTTCATGTAAAAGCTCGTTATGATATGTATCGGCCAAGTGCAGAATGGAATAATAGCAAGACATATTATGAAATTGGTGCAGATTATGAATTCGTAAAGAATTTGAAGATTTCAGCAGAATACATATTGGTTAATGACCGTTCTTTAGAAAAACATAATTATAGTATGATTGATACACAGTTATCATTCAGATTTTAAAAAATGTAATACCATGAATATACCGTCAGTATTTTGGATTGTGCCTTTCGCATCTGTTTGTGCGTTAATAATGGCTTTTTACTTTTATAAGTCAATGATGAGAGAAGATGAGGGCACAGAAAGAATGAGAGAAGTTGCAGGGTATGTAAGAACTGGTGCAATGGCATATTTAAGACAGCAGTATAAAGTTGTAATAATTATATTTGTTGTTATCAGCCTGATATTTGCATTTATGTCTTATGTGCTACACGTGCAAAATCCATGGGTACCGTTTGCATTTATTACAGGCGGTTTGTTTTCTGGATTATGTGGCTTCTTTGGCATGAAGACAGCTACATATGCATCGGCGCGTACTGCAAATGCAGCTAGGCATAGCCTTAATAAAGGATTAAAAATTGCATTTCGGAGTGGAGCTGTAATGGGGTTGGTTGTTGTTGGCTTAGGCCTTATGGATATAGCATTGTGGTTTGTCATATTAAATGCATTTTATGATGGTGAAGCCAATGCTCTTGTTACAATTACGACAACAATGCTTACATTTGGCATGGGTGCGTCTACTCAAGCCTTGTTTGCCCGTGTAGGTGGAGGTATTTATACTAAAGCTGCAGATGTTGGTGCAGACCTTGTCGGTAAAGTTGAAGAAAACATACCGGAGGATGATCCGAGAAATCCGGCAACCATTGCAGATAATGTTGGCGATAATGTCGGTGACGTTGCAGGAATGGGGGCTGATCTATATGAGAGTTATTGTGGCAGTATCTTAAGTGCTGCTGCATTGGGTGCCATGGCTTTTGGGCTTAATTATGAAATGCAGCTTAAAGCAGTTATAGCTCCAATGCTAATAGCGGGTGTTGGAATATTTTTATCTTTAATCGGCATTTTTGTGGTTAAGACAAAGGACAATGCTACAATGATGGATTTGCTGCATTCGTTAAATTTAGGTACAAACGTTTCAGCTGTTCTTATTGCAGTAGCATCATTTTTAATCTTGTATTTGTTAAAAGTTGAAAATTGGATCGGACTTTCGTTTTCTGTAATTAGTGGACTTCTCGCAGGTGTTATAATAGGAGCAGCAACCGAGTTTTATACAAGTCAAAGTTATGGTCCGACAAAGGATGTGGCTAAGTCTTCTGAAACGGGATCAGCAACAGTAATTATTAAAGGTATAAGCACAGGAATGATTTCTACCATGATTCCTGTAATTACAATTTCTGTTGCTGTAATGTTAAGTTATTTGTGTGCGAACGGCTTTGACATGTCTATGAATTCAGAAAGTATTTCTAAAGGACTATATGGTATAGGTGTTGCTGCTGTCGGCATGCTTTCAACTTTAGGTATAACATTAGCGACGGATGCTTATGGCCCTATAGCAGATAATGCAGGTGGTAATGCCGAGATGTGTGGATTGGGAGAAGATGTAAGAAAAAGGACCGATTCACTTGATGCTTTAGGAAATACTACAGCCGCAACAGGAAAGGGATTTGCTATAGGAAGTGCAGCATTGACAGCTCTCGCTTTATTGGCGTCATATATTGAGGAAATAAAAATAAATATGGTAAGAGCGGCTAACGAAGGTGTTGTCTTTATTGATAATTTAGGAAATGTTTTTGAACCTAAAAATGCTCAGCTGTTAGATATGATTAGTTTCTTCCAGGTTAACCTCATGAACCCAAAGGTTTTAATAGGAATCTTTATTGGTGCTATGTCTGCATTTATATTCAGTGGTATCACGATGGGAGCTGTTGGACGTGCAGCAGGTTCAATGGTAGAAGAGGTTAGAAGACAATTCAGAGAGATAAAGGGTATCTTGGAAGGTATAGCAACTCCGGATTATGGCCGATGCATACAAATTTCTACAAAGTCAGCTTTGCGTGAAATGATATTGCCTTCTTTATTGGCTATAGCTATTCCTGTGTTAGTAGGTATAGTTCTAGGTGTTTCCGGCGTTCTGGGACTTTTAATAGGTGGAATGTCCACTGGATTTACTCTTGCTATTTTTATGTCAAATGCTGGAGGGGCATGGGATAATGCTAAGAAAATGATTGAAGAAGGTAACTTTGGCGGTAAAGGTTCTTCTTGTCATAAGGCGGCAGTTGTAGGTGATACGGTTGGTGATCCTTTTAAGGATACTTCAGGTCCCTCTTTAAATATATTAATTAAGCTGATGTCGATGGTTAGTATTGTGATGGCAGGTCTGACAGTAGCCTTAATTTAGAAACTCGACATGTCAAAATGACACTAATAATTAGTCGATTTTGTACTTTCGGCCAATCGTACCCAATATTTTATATAATTTAATAATATGAAATAACTTTATTATAAAAAAATAATGTAACTTTGCGGGCGAAAAAAGAAAGGCCGTATTTAATGCGGACACTTGGGAGTAATTAACGTTGATTAGACAGCGCTTTTAACAAACATTAGGTATAATTATTTAAGGAAATTATTTTAACCCTTTAAAATAAAAAAAGATGATTAAAATTGGTATTAACGGATTTGGCCGTATTGGTCGTTTCGTATTCCGTTCAACTCTTGAAGAGGCAAACAAGAACGATGTAGTTGTAGTAGGTATCAATGACCTTCTGCCTGTTGATTACATGGCATATATGCTGAAGTATGATACAATGCACGGCCAGTTTGACGGTACAATTGAAGTTGACACTGCAAAAAATGAATTGATAGTAAACGGAAACCACATCCGTGTTACAGCTGAAAAAGACGCTGCTGATCTTAAGTGGGATGAAATCGGTGCAGAATATGTTGTTGAGTCAACTGGTTTCTATCTGACAATGGACCGTGCAGAGAAACACCTTCAGGCTGGTGCTAAATATGTTGTTCTTTCTGCTCCTTCAAAGAAGGGTGAGGACGGACGTCAGGCTGATATGTTCGTTTGTGGTGTTAATACAGATAAATATGCTGGCCAGCAGATTGTTTCAAATGCATCTTGTACAACAAACTGTCTCGCTCCTATAGCAAAGGTACTGAATGACAAGTTCGGTATTGAGAACGGTCTTATGACAACTGTTCACTCTACAACAGCTACACAGCGTACAGTTGACGGTCCTTCTTTGAAGGATTGGCGTGGTGGCCGTGCTGCTGCAGGAAACATCATACCTTCTTCTACTGGTGCTGCTAAGGCTGTAGGTAAGGTTATCCCTGAGCTTAACGGAAAACTTACTGGTATCTCTATGCGTGTTCCTACTTTGGATGTTTCAGTTGTTGACTTGACTGTTAATCTGAAGAACTCAGCAACAAAAGAGGATATCTGCAAAGCAATGAAAGAGGCTTCTGAAGGTGAACTGAAAGGTATCTTAGGATATACAGAAGATAAGGTTGTTTCTTCTGACTTCTTGGGTTGTCCTTTGACATCAATCTTCGATGCTGATGCAGGTGTTTATCTTACAGATAAATTTGTAAAAGTTGTTTCTTGGTATGATAATGAGATCGGTTACTCACACAAGGTTGTAGATCTCATCAAGATTATGAAGAAGCACAACGGATAATTGATACTTGATTATAATTTGATAAAAAAAACCATTCGACATTGTCGGATGGTTTTTTTTTATTAATTTTGTACAGACTACAGTATCATTAAACTTTATATTGCATAAAAATATGATAACCATTTTAGGTCCGACTGCATCAGGAAAGACATCGTTTGCGGCTGCTTTAGCTGCAGAAATTAATGCTGAAATAATTAGTGCAGACAGTAGACAAGTTTACCGTAATATGGATATAGGTACGGGTAAGGATCTTGACGATTATAAAATTGGTGATAAGCTTATAAAGTATCATTTAATTGATATTGCTGAACCTGGTACAAAATATAATTTATTTGAATATCAGAAGGATTTCTATAATGCATACAATGATATTATAGGGCGAGGAGTCACACCGATATTATGTGGTGGAACAGGATTGTATATTGAGGCTGTGTTGAATGGATATAAGTTGTTGCCTGTGCCGGAGAATAAGGAACTCCGTTTGGAATTAGAGAAGAAGGATTTGGATGAGTTGACAAAATTACTTATACAGCTAAAAAGAGACAATAAGTCTAATATGCATAATTCTACCGATATTGATAATAAGAAGCGGGCGATACGGGCAATTGAAATTGAAACATATTATAAAAATTGCCACAATCTTGAAGAACGTAATATTCCTCCAATTGACTCGTTGATTTTTGGAATTGAAATAGATAGAGATTTACGGCGCAAGCGAATAACAGAGCGGCTATTGCAGCGCCTTAATAATGGCATGGTAGATGAGGTTAAGATGTTGCTCGACAGAGGTATTTTGCCTGAAGACTTGATTTATTATGGACTTGAGTACAAATATGTCACCAAATATTTGATAAATGAAATAACTTATGATGATATGTTCCGTTCATTGGAGATTGCGATACATCAGTTTGCAAAGCGTCAAATGACATGGTTCAGAGGCATGGAAAGAAGAGGATTTAAAATACATTGGATCGATTTTTCACTTCCGATGGAACAAAAAATTAAATATGTAAAAAGCTATTTATAATTAATAGTCTAATTATTTACTATAAAATAAGATTATAATATGTCAGGTGAAGATAATCGTTGGGGAATATTATATTGTCCGAAACATGGTATAACGGCATCTAAAAAGAGATGGGCAAAAATTGAGAACTGCTTGAAGGATAATGATATAAAGTTTGATTTTGTCCAAAGTGAGGATCAAAGCAGTGTTACAAGACTTATTAATATGTTTATAAACAATGGATATAAAACCATTGTAATTGTTGGCGGTGATTCTGCGTTAAATGACGCAGTAAATTGTCTTATGTCTGTAGATTCTTCTATACGTGAAAAGATATGTTTGGGTTTGATACCTAATGGACTGATGAATGATTTTGCTCATTACTGGCAATTGAAAGAAAACGACGTTAATCAGATAATCGGATGGATAAAACAGCGTCGGGTTAGGAAAATTGATTTGGGCTGTATTCATTATACAAACTCAGAAGGAGATATTTGTCATAGATACTTCTTGAATTGCGTTAATATTGGACTCATTTCGGCAATAATGAACTTGAGGCAGCGCACACACAGACTTTTTGGCTCCAGAACACTGTCTTTTCTGTTTTCATTAATTTTGATGATTTTTCAACGTTTGGATTATAAAATGTCGTTAAAAATTAATTCGGATATTATTAAAAGGAAAATTATGACAGTGTGTATTGGGAATGCGTCTGGTTATGGTCAAACTCCCAATGCTGTTCCATATAATGGTCTCCTTGATGTTTCTGTTGTTTACCATCCGGAGATGACACAGCTTTTTGAAGGATTTTATTTGTTATTTACAGGTAAATTTCTCAATCATCATAGCGTACATCCTTATAGAACTAGAGAAATTATCGTTAATGAAGCGGTTAAGGCAATGGTGAGTATTGACGGTCGGTTAATGAAAACACCGGTCGGGTCATATAAAATTACTGTTGAACAAGAAGTTATTAATTTTCTTATTCCGGCATGATGTCGTACTGTAATTTACTCGTCTAAAGTGCTGACATTTGACTATATTGTGACTTAGATTAAAAACCATAGGTTTATGGGGCAGAATTCAGTGAGTTTTATCTTGAAATACACTGAGTTTTATAATGGAAACCATTGACTTTTGTTTTGACTATAGTTATGTAAAAATGATAGGGTGGGTAGTTGTAAATAATAATGCCAAAATAGTGAGTAAATATATTAATCTCCTATTTTGGCATTAAAATATTATTAGTGTGAAAAATATGCTTATCCTAAATATTTTATTAATATTTTTGCATTTCCACTTTCACGCAATTTCGCGATACTTTTTTCTCTAATCTGACGTACGCGCTCTCGTGTTAAACCTAATTGGTCACCGATTTCTTCAAGACCTTTCTCATGGCATCCGATACCAAAGCATTCGCGTATGATGGTTATTTCACGCTCTTTCAGAACTTTGCTTAATACTGTATTAAGCTCTAGTGCCATTGATTCATGATCAACGTGTCTGTCTGTTCGGCTGTCATCTCCGCTAGGCATTACGTCAAGCATGCAGTTGTCTTCACCATCCTGAAATGGAGCATCAATACTAACATGATGACCGTCAGCTGCTAAAGATTGGCCAATTTTGTCTTCATCAAGTTTTGTTACTTCTGATAGTTCTGAAACAGATGGATGACGCTGGTTTTCCTGTTCGAACTTGTTTATTTCATGATTGATCTTATTTAGAGAGCCAACTTGATTTAATGGCAGGCGGACAATACGGCTTTGTTCAGCAATAGCCTGCAAAATGCTTTGACGAATCCACCATACTGCATAAGAGATAAATTTAAATCCGCGAGTCTCGTCAAACTTTTGAGCTGCTTTAATCAGACCAATATTACCTTCATCTATAAGGTCGGTTAATGTGAGTCCCTGATGTTGATACTGTTTAGCCACAGATACAACGAATCTCAGGTTTGCTGTTACAAGTTTGTTTTTAGCCCGTTCGCCTTCAGGTCCGCCTTTTTTTATTTTCTGAGCTAACTCTATTTCCTCGTCAATTGAAATTAAAGGAGCTCTACCTATTTCTACAAGATATTTATCCAAGGCTTCACTTGAACGGTTGGTAATACTTTTCTGAATCTTTAATTGTCTCATCTATTTGCCTTATATTTTGTAAGTACCTGATTTTCAAGCCAATAGCTTGATTGTTTCTGAAAACGCTGCAAAATTACAAAAAATATCAATACGTTGTACCGTTCTGTGGTTAAAAAATAATAAATAATAACATTAAAGTGTTCTTTCTACGCTTAAATAAAGTTGCAAAAATGTAATGTAATTTTATTTTGCAAATTAAAATAAAAGAAATTATAATTTATTTTATGTAAAAATCATGTATAAATATTTTGTTTTTTCTAAGTGTATATCATTCTTTTTCTTATATTTGCCATTGAATTAATTTTTTAACTTTAAAACCTATTTATTATGAAAGTCGGAATTCCAAAAGAAATTAAGAACAACGAGAGTAGGGTCGGTATGACTCCGGCTGGTGTATCAGAGTTAGTAAAACATGGCCATTCTGTATATGTTCAACATACTGCGGGTGTAAATAGTGGATTTTCAGATGAAATGTATGAAAATGTAGGAGCAACCATATTGCCGACTATTGAAGATGTTTATCAGACTGCTGATATGATAGTTAAAGTTAAAGAGCCAATAGAATCGGAATATAAACTTATACGAAAAGGGCAACTGGTTTTCACTTATTTCCATTTTGCATGTGATAAGAAATTAACAGAGGCAATGATTGAAAGTGAAAGCGTATGCCTTGCATACGAGACCGTACAATTAGATGATAATTCACTTCCGTTGTTGACACCAATGAGTGAAGTTGCCGGTCGAATGGCGACAATTAACGGCGCATATTATCTACAGAAGACCAAAGGCGGTAAGGGTAAACTCATTTGCGGAGTGCCTGGTGTGCGTCCGGCTAAAGTAGTAGTCCTTGGTGGTGGAATTGTTGGTCAGGCTGCAGCGCGTGTTGCAGCAGGAATGGGTGCAGATGTGGTTATAACAGACATTTCTTTAAGCTTGCTGCGAGAATTGTCAATTACGATGCCTGCAAATGTTAATGCTATATATTCTTCGCATCATAATGTCGTTAATGAGATTAAGGATGCTGACATCGTTATTGGTGCTGTGCTTATTCCCGGTGATAAAGCCCCTCATTTGATTACAAAAGACATGTTAAAGATAATGGAGCCTGGAACTGTTTTGGTTGACGTCGCTATTGATCAGGGAGGATGTTTTGAAACATCACATCCAACAACGCATAGCGATCCTGTGTATGTCGTTGATGGAATTGTACATTATGCTGTAGCTAATATTCCTGGAGCGGTGCCAAACACATCAACATATGCCTTGACTAATGCAACACTGAAGTATGCCTTGGCTTTAGCTGATAAAGGGTGGAAGAAAGCATGCAAGGATGATGCTGCTTTATGCAAGGGATTGAATATTGTTGAAGGTAAGGTAACTAATAAGGCCGTTGCAGATGTCTTCAATTTAGAATATGTTCCAGTAGAATTGTAATTGTTTTAGATAAATAAACAGCCCGTCTCAATATAGGAAAGAGATGGACTGTTTATTTAAAATACATAATAGGGGGGAATTGCTTTATGTCCGATACCATTTAATGGATAATTATTTGTCTTGTAAAATACTTTTTCTGTTTTTTCTTTTAAATCCAAATAATTCCATTAGTGAGTTGAAGTCTTTTTTCATGATTAGTCCAATTCCCTGTGTATTTAATGATGATTTAGTAAAATATCGATCATTTGTTTGATTGTAGACTTTGAGCGATATATTTCCATTTGGAAGTAGCAAATAATTCACATCGAAGTCACCGATAAACGATGTCGTAGCATTTGCGTTATCGCGATATCCAAACTGTCCGTTAATTATCAGACGGTTGTTTAATAGTCTTCCGGATAATAAGCCTTCATATTCTGCATTGTTGAAACCTTCATCACCGGTGCTAATGTTGGCTCCAAATGTCCAATTGTTGTTTTTAACCAGATTTCCTAGAAGAGAGTTTATTTGCTGGCTTATTGTTCCGCTTAGCAAACTCTGCATTGCAAGGCTTGTTTGATTCTGTTGATTTTCTTGGTTTGATGAATTGTTGTTGTCTTGCATATAAAATCGTCCAATGCTTAACAAATATACAACTTGCTGATTCATTTCTTCTTCACTGTTAATTACAGTGCGAACCATCTGTTCTGCCTCATTGCTTACGGTTGGCAGGTCAAGGTCAAAGTCGATGTGAGGTGTTTGTGGCGTACCGCTAATATTCATGATACAATCTACCCTGATGTTGTTGCTCGAGAAGCTATTGCCGATTTGCAAGTCAGAAAGAGGCACACTATTTACGGTGTATAAGGCCTTAAGGTCAAGTGATGCATTGTAAGGGTCGCCTCCGAATACAATGGTGCCACCATTCTGGAATTGGAAGATTTTCTTAATTATATTTTGTATCGTAAGTTTATATATACCATTTTCAATTTGGTATGTACCAAACATGTTAAATGAGCCTTTGTTAAAGTATGTGGCACGAATGCTGCCAGTTCCGTTTAAAGCAATATAGTCATAGTTTGACTGGTCCATTAATACGCGTAATGTCGCATCTGGATTCATATTAACGAGGAAGTTAATATATAAATCAGAAGGTTTGTCAATCTCTGCTGCTTCCTTGACAGACTCTTTGGCTATAGAGTCTTTACTAACTGTTTGGCTGATTGCCGTTTTGTCATGCCATGTAATAAATTGCTGGTCTGATATTGTTTCAGGACTTGCGGCATTATATTCTATAAAGGAGCCTTTTTCCGGAGTAATATTTATATCTATGTCTATTCTTCCGTTACCTCCTTTTATCGTACATAGTCCGGTGCCGTATGCAGTACCGTAAAATGTATTATTAGAATAACTTTGTGTGTCATAACACAGCAAGTTGTGAGTCCTTATGTTTAAATCGTATGTTAGGTTTGTTAAATGTTTATGGTAGAGTGCCCCGCTGACGATACCAATATTTCCATTTCTGTCTCTTATTGTGTCTGCAGCAAAGATAATATTGTCTGGACGGAATCGTATCGTGTCGTTTATTAACGTATAAGTTGTATTTAAGGGGATTATTCTTATGCTGCCATTTGTTACGAGATTTCCTGTTAGATTAATGTTGTTTAATGGACCGTGTAGTCTAACGTTTCCGTTTGCATTAGCTATAATATTATTCATAAATGATCCACAAAAGCCTTCAAGAAATTCAATGTTTGTATTCCTTGCACCAATGTTTAAATCAATATAATTCCTGTCAGGAGAAACATAACCTTCAATTCTGGTTTCTACATTATCTTTATCTTTAGCTATAGCGTTGATATCAATTTGTTTTTCTGATTTATTCCATGATACGTGGGCAGCTAAATCTCCCATACGGCCATCTTGAAATTTGAATTGACTGATATTTAGATTTGCATATAACTCAGGATCGTAAAAAACAGATTTGATAAAAGCTTTGCCTGTTGAATAGCCTTTAAAGTCGACAGAATGAAAATTTACCAAATTCAATACATAATTGACATCAACATCTTGCATGTCGACAACGATTGAATCTGACAAATCCTTTGTTGCCATACCATATATTTTGATATGTTGTTTATTATGCTCAATAGAAAAATGATCTATCATTAAATTGCCATTATTGTATTTTATGCTTGCAGGTTGTACATGCCATGTGGTATCATTGATAAGTATATCTGAAGGCTTGATGTCAACGTTGATGTCTGGCTTACCTGCATCATTCTTAATAAATCTCGTTTCTGCATTTAGCGACCCTAAAAAAGGCTTACTTTGATTGTTGTTCCATTTAATCTCTGTTAATAATTTGTCGTTAATGGTACTTAAATTTAAATCAAGAGACAACTTTTGACCATTGTTCATGATTTTATCAATTTTACCTTCTAATAATAATGTATCGTTAGGGGTATGGGCATTAATGAAGATATTTTCATAAGGATTATTTTTGTATATAATTTTATCCGCCTTACAATACATTGAAAATGTCTTATTTTCGTCATTGATTGTAGCGGTTAAGTTCATCGGCGCTTTTAACTCTAAAGGAACGTTGAAAAATCTATTAACCCATTCAGAATTAGATATATTTGCTTTAATTTGAAATTTATTGCATACATTAGGCTGCTCCGTAAACATTGTCGGTAATTTTTCATGGAGCAAATTGTTTATACTTTTAGCTAATGTGCTAATATTATATTGGCCATTTATAGAAATATTTCCAAAATCGCTTTGCAGGGACATGGAATCTTTACAAGCATTTAAGCTTATTGTTTTGATTGTATATAAATCCGATGAGGAAACCATTGTGAAATCTTTTATGGCTAAATTACCATTAAACGGATTTATATTTTGATGATTATAAGTTATGTTTGAGTTTATATCAAAATTGAATTTTGTATCTTTCCATTTATTTGTAATATTAAGTTTTGACAAATTCAAATTTCTGACAGATGCAATTATGGATGTTTCTTTTGATATATCTGTTGATAGTCTGCCTTCAATGTTTATTTGTCCATTGGGGTCATCCAGTTTGAAAAGGCCATCAAATATATTTTTGTCATATAATCCTTTTACAAGTATATTCTTGTATTGGTAATTATTATATTCAAATCTTGGAAAAATGCCATCAATATATATGTTTTTATTTGTTTTTGATATGTTATTGTATTTAACTATTATTTTTGATGAGATTTGCCCAAGATGCTTATTGGGAAACAATTTGCCCAAATTAATATTATCTGTATCAATATTGGCATAAATGTCGTTAACATTTTTGCTTAATTTGACCAAAATATTTCCTATGTCAGTTTTTAAATTACCATTAATCGATATATATTTATCATGTCCATTAGTGTTGCCGGTATAGTAGATTTTACCTATACTATTTATAAAATCAGGTATTTTTATACTTGGATTTATTTCTTTGATAGTATGTGCAATCCATTCAGCAGAACTTTCTATCTTTCTGATATTAGCATTCCAAATGAAACCGTTTTTATCTTTTTTTAGCTTGCCATTACCAATAAAAACTAATCCTTTATCTATAGAATGCAGATTAAAGCTTTCTATGTTGATACTATTGTAAGTTCCTGTAAATGTGGTTTTTAATGATAATGGTGTGATGTTATGTTTAATCCTAGGCAGAAAGCATTTTAGGTCAGAAAAATTAATTCTATTGATATTTATTGTTCCTGAATAAGCGATGGTCTTATTGTCTATTTTGCCGTTAATTGTTTTGTAAACTAAAGATACTGATTCAGATTCAATTTTGGAGTTTGGTAAAGATAAGTTGAAATTATGAAGCTTAGCGCACTTCTTATTGAAAGAGAAATCAAACGATAACCTTCTCAAGTCTAAGCCTGAAGACTCTTTAAAGGATAATTTTTTTACAGAAATGTAGGTGCTGTCCTGTGTGTAATATGGAATAATAATATGAGCGCTGATGTCATTTAATTTGATGTGTTTGAGATTGAAATGTGATGATGTATAAGGTGCGTCATAGATATCATAACGAATGGCGCCATGTCGGATTATTAATGAATTAATACTTAGCTTTAAATTTGATTTTTTATTTTTATCTTTAGATGAAAGTGAGTCTAATACGAATTGGTAATTTGGTTTTGAAGTGTTAGTCTTTTTGTAAAAGTTCCCGTCAAATCCAAATATCTGTGCAGAAGATATGTATATACATCCGTTTTTAATTAGTTGATAATAGTCTATTTTTGCTGCAAGGCGTGATGCAGAAATCATCTTTTTTGATGTCTGATCATATATTTCAACGTCATCGATAATTATTCTATTTAGAAAACCTAAGTCAACATTTCCAATGCTTACATGTGTGTTGAGTTTTGTTGATAGGGCATTACTTATGCGTGTACCGAACCAATTTTGTATAAACGGTATATGAATAAATATGATTATAGACCAATATCCAATTATTGCAGTCCATAATATCCCATTAACAATATGCTTTAATGTTTTCAATATTCGTTATGATTTAATGAATGTTTAAAGGCAAAAGTGGTATAGCCATTTCGAAATTTCCTACAAAAATACATGAATTCATTGTAATAAACGAATAAAATATGGAAAATGGTATAAACAACATTTACATTGGATGTATTATGAGTATGATTAATTTGTTTGGATAGCACAAACTTTAATTTTTGATTTATTTAGATTAGTTATTGCGCATGTAAATAATACACTTTTCTTAAATTTTGTTCGTTTTTTACGTTGATTTTATGTAGATTTGCGCCATAATAAATTAAAATATCCAGTTCTTTTAACTGACACTATGACAAAAGTTATTAAATTACGTAAAGGATTAGACATTCACCTTAAAGGCAAGGCCGAGAAAGTAAAAATGAAAATCAATATTGGCAAAGAAGTTGCGCTTTGCCCGGATTCTTTTCCCGGAATACAGCCTAAAGTTGTTGTAAAAGAAGGTGAACATGTAAAAGCAGGTGAAATCTTATTTGTCAATAAGCAATTCCCATCAGTGGGTTTTTCTTCTCCTGTCAGTGGAAATGTTTCTTCAATTGTACGAGGTGAAAGAAGAAAGGTTTTACAGGTTGTTATTAGTTTGGACGAAAATCAGGAATACGTTGATTTTGGAGTAAGAAATGTTAATGATGTCTCTTCGAAAGAAATAATCGACTCATTGCTGCGTGCTGGGCTTTTCGGTTATATAAATCAATTACCTTATGCGATATCTACAAATCCAGATGTTTTGCCAAAAGGAATATTTATTAGCGCATTACGCGATAAACCCCTTGCTTGTGATTTTGAGTATGAACTGATAGGTAATGAAATAGATTTTCAAACGGGTTTGACTGCTTTATCAAGGATATCTAAGACATATTTAGGCATTGGACGTAATCAGTGTTCTGAAAGTTTGCGCCGTGTAAAGGATGTTGAGGTAAACATATTTGATGGTCCGTGCCCGGCAGGTAATGTAGGCGTTCAGATAAATCATATTAATCCTGTGAATAAGGGAGATGTTGTTTGGACCGTAGATCCTACTACTGTCATTTATATTGGAAGATTATTTAATAAAGGTAAAGTGGACTTACATCACACAATAGCTATTGTTGGCAGTGAAGTGCATGAGCCTTGTTATGCTGATGTCTTGGTTGGGCAGAAGATAGAAACTTTATTGAAAGATAAAATTTCACACGAAAGAAATGTCAGAATTATTAATGGAAATGTACTTACAGGACGTAAGTGTTCTTTAAATGATTTTGTAGATGCTCATGCTTCAGAACTGACTGTGATTCCTGAAGGTGATGATACAAATGAACTGTTTGGATGGATTATGCCGCGTTTCAAGGACTATTCTGTTAATAGAAGCTATTTTAGCTGGTTGACGAAGAATAAAGAATATGCATTAGATGCGAGAGTAAAAGGTGGCAGAAGAAATATGATAATGAGTGGAGAGTATGACAGCGTATTGCCCATGGATATTTTAGGTGAATATCTTATAAAAGCAATAATTGTTGGAGATATTGACAAAATGGAAGCATTGGGTATATACGAAGTCTCCCCTGAAGATTTTGCTTTGCCTGAATTTGTTGATTCTTCAAAACTGGAACTTCAAGATATAGTGAGAAGAGGGTTGGATATGTTGCGTAAAGAGAATGCTTAAATATTACTTAATATGTTGAGAAATTATTTAGATAAAATAAAGCCTTTATTTGAGGATGATGGAAAGCTCCATTGTTTTCGTAGTGTTTTTGAAGGTATAGAAACATTTTTATATGTTCCAAATTCCACATCAAAGACGGGGACAAATATACATGACGCTATTGATTCAAAGCGTATTATGAGCATTGTCGTGATAGCATTGCTGCCCGCTTTATTATTTGGTATGTATAATGTCGGTTATCAGAATTATTTGGCTGCTGGCCGGTTAGCTGATGCAACTTTTTTTGATCTCTTCATATATGGATTTCTCGCCGTTTTGCCTAAAATTCTTGTTAGTTATATTGTTGGCTTGGGCATCGAGTTTATTTGGGCTCAGATGAAAGGGGAAGAAATTCAAGAAGGTTATCTTGTTAGTGGAATATTAATACCTTTAATTATACCAATTAATTGCCCGCTGTGGATATTGGCTATAGCTGTAGCGTTTTCTGTAATCTTTGTGAAGGAGATTTTTGGCGGTACAGGTATGAATATCTTTAATGTGGCGTTGGGAGCACGTGCATTTTTATTTTTCTCTTATCCAACAGAAATGAGTGGTGACAGCGTGTGGGTAGCAAATGACACAATATTTGGTTTGGGTAATGTCTTGCCTGATACATTTACGCAGGCAACACCTTTGGCTCTGACAGCACAGAATATGAGTATTGGATATGACCTTCGTGAGCTTATTGTTGGTTTAATACCTGGTTCTATTGGTGAAACAAGCGTAATTGCTATAGGCATAGGAGCATTAATACTATTGTTTACGGGCATCGCAAGTTGGAAGACAATGTTAAGTGTCTTCTTTGGCGGGGCATTTATGGCCTTTGTCTTTAAAGAATTAGGTATGACATCTATTACATGGTATGAACATTTGTTCCTTGGAGGCTTCTGCTTTGGTGCTGTGTTTATGGCTACTGACCCTGTTACATCTGCAAGGACTGAAACCGGAAAGTATATCTATGGATTTCTTATTGGCGTTGTTGCAATAGCAATAAGGATTATGAATCCAGGATATCCGGAGGGAATGATGCTCTCCATTTTATTAATGAATATGTTTGCGCCTCTTATTGATCATTGTGTTGTTCAGCACAATATTTCAAAGAGAGCTAAGCGTACTTCACAAAAAATCTAAATTAATAGCATTATGGCAAAAGATAAAAAGATATTGAATACTAATTCAAATATTTATACCATCGTTTATTCTGCGATAATTGTTGTTGTTGTTGCTTTTTTGCTTGCATTTATTTCAAGTTATCTGAAGCCTGCACAAGACGTAAACGTCGCATTAGATAAGAAAAAGCAGATATTGGCAGCACTTAATATTCGTGGGCTTAGTGATAATGAGGTAGCTGAGCAATACAAAAGTATTGTAGAAAGTGATGATGTTATAAACTCCGATAATCAGATTTTGACAAAAGGAACAAAAGGAGGAGAGCAGGCCGGATTTAAATTAAATAGTGCAGACTTCAAAGCTGGACGTCTTGCTTTGTATGTCTGCAAGATTAATAATGAAACAAAATATGTTATACCCGTATATGGAATGGGCCTTTGGGGACCGATAAGCGGATATATAGCAATTGATTATGACAAGAACACCGTTTTCGGAGCATATTTCACACATGAAAGCGAAACGGCAGGCTTGGGTGCAGAAATTAAAGATAATATAGAATGGCAAAAACAGTTTATCGGTAAAAAACTTACAAAAGATGGTGTTTCCGGTATAGCTCTTTCTGTGGTAAAAAAGAATGACGTTAAAGACAAACACACGCAATGTGATGGCATAACTGGAGCGACATTGACATCTAATGGTGTTGACTTAATGCTAAAGGATTGTTTAGGCAAATATATGAGTTTTCTTAATGACAAATAAAAAATAATGTGTTATGGGAAAGTTAATTTCAAAAGAAAATAAAAAGATTTTCACCACGCCGTTGAGTGTAGATAATCCTATACTTGTTCAGGTCCTTGGTATTTGTTCAGCCTTGGCTGTTACTTCTCAATTGAAACCTGCGATAGTTATGGGACTAGCTGTAACAATCATTACGGCTTTCTCAAATGTAATAATATCTCTTATAAGACATACCATACCCAACCGAATCAGAATTATAGTCCAGCTTGTAGTTGTTGCGGCATTAGTAACTATAGTAAGTCAGATTCTAAAGGCTGTGGCATATGACGTAAGTGTGCAGTTGTCTGTATATGTCGGTCTTATTATTACAAACTGTATATTAATGGGACGTCTGGAGGCTTTTGCCATGATAAATAAACCCATTCCAAGCTTTATAGACGGTTTGTCAAACGGTCTTGGATATGCGATGATATTGGTAATAGTCGGTGCTGTGAGAGAGTTTCTTGGTAGAGGTTCTTTGCTGGGAATACAGATTATTCCTGACAGTTTCTATGATGACGGTTATATTAATAACGGTATGATGACAATGCCGGCTATGGCATTGATACTTCTGGGGTGTGTTATTTGGATACATAGGGCATTCTTTTCCGAAAAAGATTAAATGTTTTGAATAAGATATTTGTTATGGATCACATTATAAGTTTATTTTTCAGGTCAATATTTGTTGACAATATGATTTTCGCATTCTTTCTTGGAATGTGTTCGTTTCTAGCTGTTTCAAAAAATGTTAAGACCTCATTAGGGCTTGGTGTGGCAGTTACTTTTGTTCTTATTATCACTGTACCTGTTGACTATTTGTTGCAGGTCTATGTATTAGGACCAGACTGTCTTGCGGAAGGCGTTGATTTGTCATATTTGAGCTTTATTCTATTTATTGCCGTTATAGCCGGAATAACGCAACTTGTGGAGATGGTTGTAGAAAGATTCTCACCGTCTTTATATTCTTCTTTAGGAATATTTTTACCTTTGATAGCTGTTAACTGTGCTATTATGGGAGCGTCCTTATTTATGCAGCAGCGAATAAATCTTGATCCGTCTAATTCTCAGTATATCGGTTCTGTTGTTGATGCTGTGGTATATGCGGCAGGTAGCGGAATTGGCTGGACCTTAGCAATTGTTTCTATGGGAGCTATAAGAGAAAAAATGCAATATTGTGATGTGCCACGTCCCTTGCAAGGGCTAGGCATTACATTTATAACGGTAGGTCTCATGGCGATGGCAATGATGTGTTTTTCTGGATTTAAAATATAAATTTAATATGGTACAGTTTATTTTTACGAGTATAGCAGTATTTCTTATAATAATTCTTTTGCTCGTTACTATTTTGCTGATAGCAAAGCGCTATTTGTCGCCAAGCGGCAATGTCAGTATCAATATAAATGACAAGACAACTATATCGGTGCCTCAAGGAGCGTCGCTGATGTCTACACTGACTGAAAATGGTATATACCTTCCGTCTGCCTGTGGTGGAAAGTCAAGCTGCGGACAATGCAGGCTTCAGGTGCTTGAAGGAGGTGGGGAAATTCTTGATTCAGAAAAACCACACTTTACACGTAAGCAAATAAAAGATCATTGGCGACTTGGATGTCAATGCAAGGTGAAGGGTAATTTAAAGATTAGAGTTCCAGAAAGTGTTTTGGGCGTAAAGGAGTGGGAATGTACTGTAATCAGCAACAAAAACGTAAGTTCTTTTATTAAAGAATTTATTGTTGCCCTTCCTGAAGGCGAGCATATGGACTTCGTTCCAGGATCATATGCTCAAATTAAAATACCTGCATATGATTGTATTGATTATGACAAGGATATTGACAAAGACAGCATAGGGGAAAAATTTCTTCCTATGTGGGAGAAGTTTAATATATTCTCGCTAAAGGCAAATAATCCTGAACCAACGATTAGGGCATATTCAATGGCAAACTATCCTGCAGAAGGCGACAGAATCATGCTTACAGTCCGTATTGCCACGCCTCCATTCAAACCAAGACCTCAGGTCGGCTTTCAGGATGTTCCTACAGGAATAGCGTCATCTTATATTTTTAGCCGTAAACCTGGTGATAAGGTAATAATGAGCGGACCTTATGGAGATTTCCATCCTATTTTCAACAGCAAGAAAGAAATGATTTGGGTTGGCGGTGGAGCTGGTATGGCTCCTTTGCGTTCACAGATAATGCATATGACGAAAACGTTGAATGTTAGAGATCGTGAACTTCATTATTTTTACGGAGCAAGGTCGCTTGCAGAAGTGTTCTATCTTAATGATTTCTTGGAATTGGAGAAGGAGTTTGATAATTTCCATTTCCATTTGGCATTGGATAGACCGGATCCGGAGGCAGATAAGGCCGGTGTAAAATATACGCCAGGATTTGTACATCAGGTAATGTATGATACTTATCTTAAGTTTGTCGACTCTCCTGAGGATATTGAATATTATATGTGTGGTCCTGGTCCAATGAGTAATGCAGTAGTAAAGATGCTCGACAGTCTTGGAGTTGAACCAGAATCTATAATGTATGATAATTTTGGATAATTGGGCAATGTTTATGCCTTAGTATCTTAGCAATAAAGCCGAAAGAGAAATATTTAATATTCTTTTTCGGCTTTATTACGTTCTGTTATTGAATGTCTTTTGTTTGAAAAGAACTATTCTATATATTTTACAATTGGTTACAGGCTTCCGTTCAATGGGTTTTATGATTAAAAATATATGGAGACCAGTCTTTATTTTAGAACCAAAGACAAGCATTTCCGCAGCATTCTGCTTTTTGTCAGTTTTCTTAATATAGTGTAACTGCGACTATATCTTTTATCCGGCAATGGGAACAGGCCGCAATCTTCAAGGCGTTTCAAGCGTGAGCTAAGCTGTTTAGAAGAACGTGTAAGCCTTATAATGCTGAAGATGTAATCAATCGTAAGTTGTGAAACACGTCTTTGTAATGCCTGGCTGTCTGCGATTGGCAATTGTTCTGATAGTTCTTTCAAATGAAATATAATGTGTTCTATGTCATTCAGGCGTTTTAGTATAAGTCGGGGATCTTTATCTTTTATCGAATCAGATGGTCGTTTCTTGTATGAATAGGCGACAATGTCTGTGCTGTAAACTTTTTCAGCACGTAGAAACAATTGTGGGGTGAATTCTTCATCCGTATTCAATAAGCTTGGGTTGAAACGTAAGTCCAACAATATTTTTCGGTTAAATATATAACCCCATGCCGTGGCATGAAGATTGTTGTGACGCATATAGTGGGCACCATCCATAGGCTCCGGTATATAAAAAGATGATGTTTCCTTCTTTTTACCGGAAGAGTTGAACAGTACAATATCGGGTACGTTATATCTGACTATATCCAAACAATGTTCGTATGCATCAGGGATTAGTTTGTCTTCACCATTTATAAATTGTATAAAGTTACCAGAGGCCATTCTTAAGCCAAGGTTTCTTGCTGAACTGACGCCGTTCTTTTTCTGTCTGACATATATTATTTCATCGCGATATTTTTCTAAACAGTCAATTATCGAAACATCAGAACCGTCGTCGATAACGATTATTTCTTTCTCTTGTGTTCTAAGCGATAGGCCTGTGATGCTGTCTAAGCATTCAGTTATTTGTTTTACAGGCAGGTTTCTGCATGTAATAATAAAACTTACTAAGGGACTATTGCTGCTGTCAAAACTAGTATTCATAATTGCAAAATTAATGTTTAATTTGCAAATTTGCAACATTACAGATTGCTTAATAAGTATTTTTATTGTATATAATAATCTGTATTTAGGCAAATGGTAGTGTTATATAATTTGCATTTTGTGTCTTAATCAAACAATGTCGTTTTTAGCGGGTTTAAGGCTGGTTAACATTGCTGTATGCAAAAATTAACTTTCGGCGGATTTGCGTTAACACTTTTGTTGCGTGTGCTCTAGCTTTGTCTTTGTTCTATAAGTAATGCCGATAGGACAGTTTCTGTTCGGTTTTTCTGTTTTTACTAGGGATGTTATCATTGATTTATGATTATTTCTACACAAAAACATATTGTCTTATAAGTCAAAACACATTGATTTGTGTTATGAAACATGCTTAATTAGTCGGTAAAAGGCGGTATATTATAGGTGCGTTTTTTATGTGTTCTTTAAGCGATATTATAAGTGCTTGATATTCAGGCTGTTATATCGGTGCTGTTTTTGCGTCTGTTTTGCAGAAAACTATAGCCAATATTGGAAATAATATGAAATATAAGGCTTGAATTTAACACAAATGAGATAATTTAACTGACATTAGGTTAATATACGTTTACTTGGCATGTGGAATGTTTGCCGGTCTATTGTTATGTTTTTATTTGCATGGAATATCAGGTAATACATAAGTCAGTTTTTATTTGAAACGTTTGTATAAATGATTTAAAATTAGTACTTTTGCGTCCGATTAAAGGAAAGTATAAAACTAATTTCAATGAATATATCTTATAAGTGGCTCAAAGAGTATGTCGATTTCGACCTGACTCCACAAGAAGTGTGTGACGCACTTACGTCAGAAGGTCTTGAAGTTGATGCTCTTGAGGAGGTTCAAAGCATCAAAGGCGGCCTGAAAGGCCTGTATGTAGGCAAGGTGCTTACATGTGAAATGCATCCAAATTCTGATCATCTGCATGTTACGACCGTTGACTTGGGTCGTGAGACTCCGTCGCAAATTGTTTGTGGCGCACCAAATGTTGCCGCCGGTCAGAAAGTTATTGTTGCAGACTTAGGATGCGTGTTGTATGATGGTGACAAGGAATTTGTCATTAAAAAGTCAAAATTACGCGGAGTAGAAAGCTTTGGAATGATTTGTGCTGAAGACGAAATAGGCGTTGGCACAGATCATAACGGCATAATAGTTTTGCCTGAAGATACCAAGGTCGGTATGCCTGCTGCAGAATATTATAATCTGGAAAGCGACTGGTTGATAGAAGTAGATATAACAGCCAACAGGGCAGATGCCCTTTCTCACTGGGGCGTAGCGCGTGATTTGTACGCTTGGCTCGTGCAAAATGGATACAAAACATCACTTCATCGTCCTGATTGTGAAGCATTCTGTGTTGACAATGAAGATTTGCCTGTAGAAGTAACCATTGAAAACAACGAGGCCTGCAAGCGTTATGCATGTGTAAGTATTACAGGATGTGACGTAAAGGAAAGTCCTGAGTGGCTTCAGAATAAATTACGCACAATTGGTCTGAGACCGATAAATAATATAGTTGACATTACAAACTACATCATGATGGCCTATGGACAGCCGCTACACTGCTTTGATGCGGACATGGTTAAAGGACATCATATTGTCGTTAAGACAATGCCGGAAGGCACGCCATTTGTTACGCTGGATGGCGAGGAGCACAAACTGAGCAATCATGACCTCGCGATATGCAATGAGGAAGATGCCATGTGTATAGCCGGCGTGTTTGGTGGAAAGGGTAGTGGTACATATGATTCAACTACAAATGTAGTTCTTGAAAGTGCATATTTCCATCCGACATGGATTAGAAAGAGCGCGCGCCGTCATGGACTTAGCACTGATGCGTCGTTCAGATTTGAACGTGGTATTGATCCCAATGGAGTAATTTATGCTTTGAAACAGGCCGCCATAATGTGTAAGGAACTTGCCGGTGGTAAGGTTTCAATGGAGATAAAGGACGTTTATCCGGAGCCAATACAGGACTTCAAGGTGTCATTGAAATATGACTATGTCAATAGCCTTGTGGGAAAGGAAATACCTGCAGAAACGGTTAAAAGCATTGTTACAAGCCTTGAAATGAGGATAGAAAGCGAAACTTCTGAAGGTCTTGAACTATGCGTGCCGCCATATCGTGTTGATGTTCAGCGTCCATGTGACGTTGTAGAGGACATTCTCCGAATATATGGTTATAATAATGTGGAAATCTCTACACAGCTTAAAAGCTCATTGGTTATTAAGGGCGATGAAGACAACAAGCATAAGCTTGAAAACCTTATAGGCGAACAGCTTGTAGGTGATGGCTTTAACGAGATTCTTAACAATTCTCTGACAAAGGCAGCATATTATACAGACCTTAATTGCTATAGTCAGGAAAATCTTGTTAAGATTATGAATCCGCTGAGTTCTGACCTGAATGTTTTAAGAGGAACATTGCTTTTCGGCGGTTTGGAGAGCATAGCATACAATGCAAACAGAAAGAATCCTGATCTTAAATTCTTTGAGTTCGGCAATGTTTATCATTATTCTCCCGAAAAGAAGAACAATGACAATCCAATGCAGGCTTATAAGGAAGAAACACATCTTGGACTATGGATAACAGGTAAGCGAGTGTCAGGAAGCTGGATTCATGCAGATGAAGATTCTTCGTTCTTTGAACTTAAAGCTCATGTGTTGAATATATTCCGCCGTATTGGTTTGCCATTGGGAAGCGTTGTTTTCAAGGAGAGTTCTAATAATATTTACCATAAGGGACTTTCTGTCATGAATCGTGGAGGCAAACTTCTGGCAGAGTTAGGCATTATATGCAAGAAGCTGCAAAAGGCTATGGGCATAGAGAACGAGGTTTATTATGCAGATATCAATTGGACTGCTGTTACAAAGGCTGTAAGAAAATCGACAATAAGCTTCCGCGAGATAAGCAAATATCCTGCTGTGAGCCGTGACCTGGCTTTGTTGCTCGATAAGGATGTAAAGTTTGAAGCAATTGAGCGTATTGCATATCAGTCTGAAAAGAAATTCCTTAAGGAAGTTGACCTTTTCGATGTTTATGAAGGTAAGAATCTTCCGGAAGGCAAAAAGAGCTATGCCGTCAACTTTATCCTGCAAGATGAAAGCAAGACATTGAACGACAAGCAGATAGATGCTATAATGACAAAGATTATAGCTAACTTGAAGAAAGAGCTTAAAGCCGAACTTAGATAAAACTTTTGTTGAATATTAAAATATAGATATAATGGGAAGAGCGTTTGAGTATCGTAAAGCTACGAAATTAAAGAGATGGGGCCACATGGCCAGAACATTTACAAAAATTGGTAAGCAGATAGCTATAGCTGTGAAAGCAGGTGGACCGGATCCGGACAACAATCCTCATCTTCGTTCTATCATTCTTAACGCTAAGCGTGAGAATATGCCGCTTGAGAATGTTAAGCGTGCAATCAAAAACGCTATGGGTAAGGATCAGAGTGATTATAAGGAGGTTACATATGAGGGATATGGTCCTCACGGAATAGCCATATTTGTTGATGCTGCCACAGATAACACAACACGTACGGTAGGAAACGTAAGAGCTATATTTAATAAATTCAGCGGTAACCTCGGCACAATGGGAAGTCTGTCTTTCCTTTTTGATCATAAATGTGTGTTCACATTCAAGAAAAAGGATGGTGTTGAAATGGATGAGCTGATACTTGATCTTATCGATTATGGTGTTGATGACGAATACGACACAGATGAGGAATCTGGTGAAATAACCATCTATGGCGATCCGAAATGTTTCGGTGAAATTCAGAAACACCTTGAAGAGAATGGCTTTGAAGTTACTGGTGCTGAGTTTACACGCATACCTAACGATCTGAAAGACGTTACACCGGAAGAGCGTGAAACTATCGATAAGATGGTTGAGCTGCTTGAGGATGATGACGATGTTCAGAACGTTTATACAAACATGAAACCGGAATAATCATTCCTTGACTTTTTGTAATAATGAAAAGTATATCTTATAAGACTTCAGGCACTTGCAGCCAGATGATTAATCTAAAGGTTGATGATAATGACTGCATAGTAGACGTTAGCTTTGAAGGCGGCTGCAACGGAAACTTACAGGGAATATGTTCCTTGGTAAGAGGGATGAATGTCAACGATGTTAAAGCGCGGTTAGACGGAATACGTTGTGGCTACAAGGCGACAAGTTGTCCTGATCAGCTTTGTAGGGCTATTGATGAACTTTATAAGTAAAAAATAGTCAAATTTTTGCCGTTAATCCAAATGTACTTAGAACTTGGGTTAACGGCAAAATTATATATCAGGTTTGATTCTATTTAGTATTGTATTCTTTTGGAGTGATTTTTACATCCAATAGTATTTGGCCTTTGTTCTTCGTTGAATAGTATGTGTATGCAAAGTTGAAACCGTTTTCTTTGTAGTTACGTATTCCTGTTGCATCTTTTATTCCTTTTATAAGTTCTGCTTTCGCCTGCTTCTTGTCTAATGCAGTTGTATCAGCCTTGCCCTTTATTGAGTAATAATAGTGTATCGTGCGGGAGTCTTTTTCGTATGTCATACTATCGTTTGTGACATATTCAGATACTTTCATGGGACAATTCTTTTTGGTAAACTCTTTGGCTTCACGCTCGGCCCTTTCCTCGAGGCTTTCATGGCATGAGGCCAGAAAGACGGCAACAAATGGAATAAACAAATACTTTTTCATAAATCCTCTTTATTTTGTTTGCAAAAGTAATTAATATCTTTTGATAAGAACCAATGTATATTGTTTTTTTTATTTTATTCATAAAAACGGCTAATTTATTAGGAACGAAATGCATTTTTTTGTATATTTGCGTTCCAAAAATAAATTACTGATGAACGAAATAAGAAACTTCTGTATAATCGCACATATTGACCACGGAAAATCAACTATAGCTGACCGACTTCTTGAGTATACAAAAACCATTCAGATAACAGAAGGTCAGATGCTTGATGATATGGATCTGGAGCGTGAACGTGGAATAACAATCAAAAGCCATGCAATACAAATGGAGTATGAGCTGAACGGAGAAAAATACATACTTAATCTTATTGACACTCCGGGGCATGTCGATTTCTCTTATGAAGTTTCACGTAGTATAGCTGCATGTGAAGGAGCCTTGCTGGTTGTTGATGCAACTCAGGGTGTTCAGGCTCAAACAATCAGTAACCTTTACATGGCGTTAGAGCATGATTTGGAAATTATTCCTGTTATAAACAAAATAGATATGCCTTCTGCTATGCCCGACGAAGTTGAAGATGAAATTGTAGACTTGTTGGGTTGTGACAGAACGGAAATAATTCGTGCCTCAGGAAAAACCGGTGAAGGTATTCCGGAAATTCTTAATGCAGTTGTAGAACGAATTCCTCATCCGTCAGGTAATCCTGATGCCCCTCTACAGGCTCTTATTTTTGATTCTGTATTCAATTCTTTCAGGGGAATTATTGCTTATTTCAAGATTGAAAATGGCAGTATAGCAAAAGGTGATAAAGTTAAGTTTTACAATACCGGAATGGAGTATACTGCTGACGAAGTTGGCGTATTAAAAATGGATATGATTCCGCGACAAAGGCTGTCAACTGGAGATGTCGGATACATTATCAGCGGTATAAAAGACAGTAAGGAGGTTAAGGTCGGTGATACTATTACGCATGTGGCACGTCCATGTGAGAAAGCTATTTCTGGATTCCAGGAAGTGAAACCAATGGTGTTTGCTGGCGTTTATCCCATAGACCCGTCGGATTATGAAAATTTGAGAGCATCATTAGAGAAGTTGCAGCTTAATGATGCGTCTTTGACTTTCTCACCGGAATCCTCTGTAGCGTTAGGCTTCGGCTTCAGATGCGGCTTCTTGGGACTTCTTCATATGGAGATAGTTCAGGAGCGTCTTGACCGTGAGTTTGATATGGACGTGATAACAACAGTGCCGAACGTTTCATATATGGTTTATGATAAGCACGGCAATGTTAAAGAAGTACATAATCCGTCAGGACTACCTGACAGCACATTGATAGACCATATAGAGGAACCATATATCAGAGCCTCAATAATAACAAGTTCTAATTTCATTGGCCCGATAATGAAATTGTGTCTTGACAAGCGAGGTGAGCTCATAAATCAAGAATATGTTAGTGGCAATAGAGTTGAACTTCATTTTATGATTCCTTTGGGCGAAATCGTCATAGACTTTTATGATAAATTAAAAAGTGTATCAAAGGGTTATGCGTCTTTTGATTATCATGTTGACTGCTTCCGTCCTTCAAAACTTGCCAAACTTGACATATTGTTGAATGGTGAGCCTGTAGACGCCTTGTCTACTTTAACTCATCAGGATAATGCTGCAACCTTTGGGCGACGTATGTGTGAAAAGTTGAAGGAGCTGATTCCGCGTCAGCAATTTGATATTGCAATTCAGGCTGCTATCGGAGCAAAAATAATAGCAAGAGAAACAATTAAATGTGTCAGAAAAGACGTAACAGCAAAGTGTTATGGAGGAGATGTCAGCCGTAAGCGTAAACTTCTTGAAAAGCAGAAGAAAGGAAAGAAGAGAATGAAGCAAATCGGTAATGTCGAAGTACCTCAGAAGGCTTTTCTTGCAGTATTGAAATTGGATTAATCTTAATCAAGAAGAAGGAGGACACAATGAAGGAAGTATTGAAAACAACACGGGACATTGCACGTGAGCTTGCGCGTAAATATAGTACGATGACTCATGATGAGCTAGACATATTAGAGAATATCCTTGTACCGATGAAATTTGCAAAGGGGCAGATGATTCTAAGTGAGGGCGAGATCTGTAAGCACATTTACTATATAGAGAAGGGGCTTGTCAGGCAATTCTATTTTAAAAAAGGTAAAGAAGTTACAGAGCATATGGCTGTTGAGGGCAATATCGTTATGTGTATAGAAAGCCTTTTTAAAGAAGAACCTACGAGTCTGCAAGTGGAGGCTTTAGAGCCTGTATTGATATATGCTTTACCAAAAGCGCGTTTGGAGGAAGTTGCTCTGCATAATGTGAATATACAAATATTGTACAGGAAAATATTGGAGGAGTCATTAATCCTCTCACAGATACATGCAGATTTACTTAGGTTTGAAACTGCGCAAGACAGATATCGCAAAATGTGTAAACTGGCTACGCAAGTAACACTTCGTGCCCCATTGGTTTATATTGCAAGCTATTTGCAGATGACTCCCGAAACATTAAGTCGAGTACGTTCTAATATAGTATTAGGTTAAATGTCTTTTATTTCTATCTAAAATTGGTAGAAATAAAAGATATTTTAAATATTTGTGGTATTATAAGCTCTTGAGGCCTGCAATTTAATAAGTTTTTAAAATATTTGTAAGGAAAATATTGTCAAATATATAATGCTGCCCTAGTGAAGACAATCTTCTGTAAAGAAGTTTTTTTTAATAGTGTAGTTTTATGTATATAAGATGCGGTTTATATCTCCGTAGTATATATATTTAAATGGTACATAAAATTACTTTTATATTTAAAAACTTTGCTCAATTTTGAAAGTAAAGTTGACGTGAAATCTGTTAATCACAGATGGATTTTATTAGAATACGCCTATAAAATAGAATCCTTAATGATAAATTGTTTATAAGTAGGCTTATTCAATTAAAAAAAATAGAATTTGTTCTTGTTTTAAAAATAATTTTAGTACTTTTGAACTGTCTTTTGAGATGATAGGATCAATTGGTCTCAAAATGATTTAAGAAATGCAAACTTTAAATCTTATATATATACAACTATGAGTTATCTTCGATTCGAAAAAGCTCTTATGACTAATCTTGAAGAATCTCTTTCAAGAGAGTTGTTGCGTACAAACCGTTCAGGGGCTTATTCATGTTCTACAATTGTGGATTGTAACACTCGTAAGTATCATGGTTTACTTGTTGTTCCTGTTCCGGAATTAGATGATGATAATCATGTTTTGCTTTCATCGTTAGACGTTACTGTGGTTCAGCATGGTGCTGAGTTCAATTTAGGACTGCATAAGTATCAAGGTAATAACTTTAGTCCAAAAGGGCATAAATACATTCGTGAATTTTATTGTGAAAAAGTGCCTACAACAATTTATCGTGTTGGAGGAGTTCTCTTGAAAAAAGAAGTTGTTTTTCAGCATTACGAGCATCGTATATTGATACGTTATACATTGTTGGATGCACATAGTGAAACAACCTTAAGATTCAAGCCTTTCATGGCATTTAGAAGTGTTAACCAATGCACGCATGAGAACAATACAGCCAGCCGCGACTTTCAGATGGTTGACAATGGTATTAAAACTTGTATGTATGCAGGTTATCCTGATCTCTATATGCAGTTTAGCAAGGCAAATGAATTTGTTTTTGTCCCTGATTGGTATCGTGGCATCGAATATCCGAAAGAGCAAGAACGCGGCTATTCTTATGTTGAAGACCTATATGTCCCCGGATATTTTGAGATGAACATAAAGAAAGGTGAAAGTATTGTATTTGCAGCTTCAACTTCTGAAATTAAAACAAGTACAATGAAGCACCTTTTTGACAAAGAAGTAGATGACCGTTCTCCGCGTGACAATTTTTTCCATTGTTTAGTGAATGCGGCCCATCAGTTTCATAATAGTGCCAACAAGACAGAGAGGTATCTTCTTGCTGGATATCCGTGGTTTAAATGCCGAGCTCGTGATACATTTATATCTCTTCCTGGACTAACCCTTTCAATAGACGAGCAAGATTATTTTGAACTTGTTATGAAAACGGCAGAAAAGGGGTTGAGAGAGTTTATGCAAAACAAGCCACTTACAGTTAAAATTACGGAGATAGATCAGCCGGATGTTATGTTATGGGCAATTTGGGCTATACAGCAATATGCAAAGTCTGCCGGTGACGAAAAATGCATAAGCATGTATGGTAAGTTGATAAGTGATATTATATGTTATATCATAGATGGCAAACATCCAAATTTGCGTCTCGACACTAATGGTCTTCTTTATGCAAATGGTCATGATAAGCCGATAACATGGATGAATTCTATTGTTAATGGTAAGCCGGTTGTACCAAGATCTGGTTATATAGTGGAATTTAATGCTCTATGGTTTAATGCACTTAAGTTTGGAGCTAAATTAGCAAAGCAGAATAACAATGAGACAAAAGCTAACCAATGGGAAGACTTGGCAGAATCATGTAAACAATCATTCGTAAGGACATTCTTGAATGATTATGGATATCTGTTTGATTATGTGGATGGCAATATGATGGATTGGAGTGTGCGCCCGAACATGATATTCCCGGTCGCTTTTGATTATTCTCCTTTATCACCAGAACAGAAAAAAAGTGTTTTGGATATTTGTACACGTGAATTGTTAACTCCTAAAGGATTACGTTCGCTTTCACCTAAGAGCGGAGGTTATAGTCCTGTATGTTCAGGAGCAAATCGTGATTACTCTTATTATCAGGGTACAGCATGGCCTTGGCTTGGCGGATTCTATATGGAGGCTTGTCTAAAACTATATAAACGTACAAGATTAAGTTTTATTGAAAGGCAGATGGTTGGATACGAGGATGAGATGATTATTAATTGTCTAGGAACTATTCCGGAACTATTCGATGGTAATCCGCCATTCAAGGCTAGAGGAGCGATATCTTATGCTATGAATGTCGCTGAAATTCTTCGTACTTTAAATCTTTTGGAAAAATATTCATATGTAAAATAATCGAGGAGGGACTATAATGAAAGTTTTAATGTTTGGTTGGGAATATCCTCCTCATATTTTGGGAGGTCTTGGAACTGCAAGTTATGGTATAACTAAAGGTTTGGCTGCTCAGGGAGACGTTGAAATAACATTTTGTCTTCCTAAACCATGGGGTGATGAAGATCGCAGTTTCTTGAATGTTATTGCAATGAATGCCGTTCCTGTAGTTTATCGTGATGTAAATTATGATTATGTGAAAGAACGTGTCGGTAATATAATGGATCCGGATTTGTACTACAAAATGCGAGATCACATATATGCTGATTTCAATTACATGTTGGTAAATGACCTTGGTTGTATTGAATTTTCCGGTAAATATCAAGACAATCTTCATAGTGAAATAAACAATTATTCAATTGTTGCTGGCGTCGTTGCACGTCAACAGGAGTTTGATATTATACATGCACATGATTGGCTTACATATCCGGCTGGAATACATGCAAAAAAGATTAGTGGAAAGCCTTTGTGTATACATGTTCATGCAACGGATTTTGACCGTAGCCGTGGCAAGGTGAATCCTACTGTTTATTCTATAGAGAAAGATGGTATGGATAATGCTGATTGTATAATGTGTGTTAGTGAACTCACACGTCAAACTGTGATTAATCAGTATCATCAAGACCCACGTAAATGCTTTACTGTACATAATGCTGTATATCCATTGCGTCAGGAATTACAAGATATCCCGCGTCCAGATCATACGAATAAGGAAAAAGTTGTTACTTTCTTGGGACGAATAACAATGCAAAAAGGACCTGAGTATTTTGTTGAAGCTGCAAATATGGTATTACATCGTACAAGAAATGTGCGTTTTTGCATGGCTGGAAGTGGTGACATGTTGGATGCAATGATATATCTTGCAGCTGAACGTGGTATTGCTGACCGTTTCAATTTTCCCGGTTTTATGCGTGGCAAGCAAGTTTATGAATGCCTTAAGGATTCTGATGTATATGTAATGCCGTCTGTTAGTGAACCGTTTGGAATATCTCCGCTGGAGGCTATGCAATGCGGTACTCCAACCATTATATCAAAGCAAAGTGGATGTGCTGAAATACTGACCAATTGTATTAAAGTTGATTATTGGGATATCCATGCACTTGCAGATTCAATTTATTCAATCTGCCACAATGAAAGCCTGTTTAAATATCTGCAAAGTGAGGGTAAGCGTGAAGTTGACGAAATTACGTGGGAGAAAGTTGGTTTATGGATACGTGAACTTTATGAACGTACTTTAGGGTACAGATAATCATATACAACAAATAATATTTAAGACAAATACAAATAAAAAAGACTTTTGCTATGAAAACAATATGCCTATATTTTGAAATACATCAAATTATTCATTTAAAACGTTATCGTTTCTTTGATATAGGAACTGACCATTATTATTATGATGATTTTGAAAATGAGCGTAGTATAAGTGATATCGCGGAGCGCTCATATATGCCTGCATTAAATGCATTTCAAGAAATGATTCGTGATAATGGTAAATATTTTAAACTTGCATTTTCTATTTCTGGCGTAGGTTTAGAGCAGTTGGAGATGCATGCTCCTCAGGTAATAACAAAATTGCAAGAATTAAATGACACTGGGTGTGTAGAATTTCTCGCAGAACCATATTCGCATGGTTTGTCTTCTCTTGTCAACGAAGAGACATTTGCAGATGATGTTAAGAAACAAGCTGCAAAAATGCAGGAATATTTTGGTAAGAAACCTACAGTGTTGCGTAACTCTTCTCTGATTTATACAGATTCTATTGGTGCACAAGCGGCAGCGATGGGATTCAAGGGAATGCTTACTGAAGGTGCAAAACATGTTTTGGGATGGAAGTCTCCACATTATGTTTATAATTGTCCGATGGCTCCAAATCTTAAACTGTTATTAAGAGATATTGAACTTAGTGATGATGTAAGTTTACGTTTTAATAACAGTGAATGGGATGGGTATCCTTTGTTTGCTGACAATTATATGGACCGAATTGCATCTCTTCCGGAAAATGAACAAATAATTAATATTTTTATGGAGCTTTCTGCTATAGGAATTGCTCAACCATTATCTTCAAATATACTTGAGTTTATAAAAGCATTGCCGGCATGTGCAAAAGCTAGAGGCATCAATTTCTCTACACCGACAGAAATTTGTTTAAAGATGAATAGTGTTGGTGATTTGGATGTTCCCGACACTTTATCTTGGGTAGACGAGGAACGTGACGTAAGTTGCTGGCTCGGAAATCCGATGCAAAGAGAAGCATTTAACAAATTATATAGTGTTGCAGATCGTGTCAGGATTGCAAATGATCCGCGCATTAACCAGGATTGGGATTACTTACAGGCAAGCAATAATTTCCGATTTATGACAACCAAACCATCAAATGTTGGTTTAGATAGAGGTATATATAGTTCTCCTTTTGATGCCTTTACAAATTATATGAATATATTAGGTGATTTCATGAATCGTGTGAATACACTTTATCCAGAGGAGATTGACAATGAAGAACTTAATTCTTTACTTACAACCATAAAGAATCAAGGTGATGAAATCGAAATGAAGGATAAAGAAATTGTACGCCTAAAAGCCAAAGTTGAAAAGATGCAGGCTGCTGAAGAAAAATTAAAGGTGAAGATGGAAAAGGCAAAATCTGCAAAACCAGCAGCAAAGAGAACATCAACAAAAAAGGTCGCCTCGAAGACTCCTGATACTGAAAAATAATATCTGACAATTATATTATTGATGAATAAAGGATTGAGACTTGTCATTTAATTTGTGGCAAGTCTCAATTTTGTTATCATTAAGATACTATCTATTTTATAATTAAAAACGTGTGCGGTGTCGTTTTGTTAGGATATAATTTATTGCATAATTTCAATTATTCCATATACCATCGAAATTATATATAATGTTTTTCTTGAATTTAAAAACTTAAAATTATAGTCTAATATTTTATGTTATTTGATTTTTCGGAGATTTACAATTGTCTTTCTTTTTTCCTTTTGAACATGCATCACTAAGAGGACATCCTGTACATGGACCATTATTGTGTGTAAATGTTCGATATATTTTTATACCAATATATACGATGCCGGAGATGAGTATTATTGCTACTATGATAATCTGCATGTTGAAATTTCGACTGAAATAGATTATTGATTTTGAGATGCAAATTAGAAAAAGCTTACCACTGATATTGTTATAGAATTGTTAGAATCTTAATTTATCGACATTGATAAGTAGTTTAATCTTCTTTCTAAAAAGGACAAATGTGGTTTACTGAATTAAAACGTGTGTTTACTATTTCTTTTATTATATTTGCTTATGAGAAAAGTAAATCTCTTCTTTTAGGCATGTATTTTTTCTTTATTCTTGTTTATAAAATCTTTCCAACTTCTATATGTGTGGCTTGTAGTTGGGGCGTTAGACTGCAGGAAATGACAATATGCAGCAGCCAATGCATCTGTTGCATCCATAAATGGGGTCAATTTTTCTTCTTTTATATTTAATAAACGTTTGAGCATACCGGCAACTTGTTCTTTTGAGGCAAGCCCCTGTCCTGTTATTGCCATTTTAATTTTTAATGGGGCATATTCGTGTATTGGAATATCGTAGTGTATCGCTGCTGCAATAGCAACCCCTTGTGCTCTGCCAAGTTTGAGCATCGATTGTATGTTCTTACCGAAAAAAGGTGCTTCAATCGCCATTTCGTCAGGTAGAAATTCCTTTATAAGACTACTCACTCGGTCGAAGATGCGTCCTAGTCTTAGATATGGGTCATGAATTTTTCTCATATCTATGACGCCCATAGCCATCATAGACGCTTTGTTGCCATTAACTTTGAGCAACCCATATCCCATTATATTTGTTCCGGGGTCTATGCCTAATATAATCTTTTCCGGTTTAATTGTCATTACGTCGTTTAAATATTTATTTAAAATATGGGTTATATGTTATCTCGTCTTTGAGTGTTGTCTTGTCGCCATGCCCAGGAAGTATTATTGTTTCTGCAGGGAGAGACGAGGCAATTTTCTTTAAACTATTTATTATTTCATTATAACTACCAAATTCAAAGTCTGTCCTGCCTATACTCATTCTAAATAAGGTATCTCCAGAAAATGCTATAGATTCATCTTTACAATAAAACAATACGGAACCGGGCGTATGGCCTGGGGTTTGCAGTATGCTGAAACAATGCGTACCAAATGAAATTGTATCTGCTTCTTTTAAATATTTTTCAACTTCAGGGATTTCTTCGTTGTAAGTTAATCCGATAAAAGTATAGGCTTGTTCTTTTAATTTATGCATCAATATTTTATCATTAATGCATACTTCCGGTTTAAGCCCAAATTCTTTATATATAGCATAATTCCCAAAATTATGATCAATATGTGCATGTGTACAAAGCAGATGTTTTGGAATGAGTTGGTTGTCTCTTATATAATTTGTAATTTCCTTTTTCTCTTCTTCATAAAAAGCACCACAATCAATGATAACACATTCTTTGGTGTCATCGCTTACAATGTAACAGTTTTCTTGAAACATGTTACATACGATTCTTTGTATGTTCAGCATTGCGTTTAATATAACTTAAAGTGGAACGTAAATAAGATATTTATTCTTAAACCATTCTTCATTAAACATTTTGCTTATATCTGTAACTTCTGCAATATGCTTAAACTTACTTATTTCATTAGAGACGTCTCCTCCTTTGAGGCAGAATATGCCATTGGGCATAGAATTGCGGTGATTATTACTTATATTTTTCTTTATTATGCGTATTAAATCAGGCAATTGCATAACAGCCCTGCTAACGACAAAATCATATTTACCCTGCTCGTTTTCACCTCTTATTTGTTCTGCTTCGCAGTTCTTCAGCCCGATAGCTTTCGAGACTTCATTTACAACCAATATTTTTTTTCCTGTACCGTCTATTAATTTGAATTGAGTTTCAGGAAACATTATTGCAAGAGGAATACCAGGAAATCCACCACCGGTACCAAAATCTAATACTTTTGTTCCAGGTCTGAATTTTATTGCATTAGCTATTGCCAGGGAATGTAAAACATGATGTTCATATAAAGAATCAATGTCTTTTCTTGATATAACATTTATTTTATTGTTCCAGTCGTGATATAAATCATACAATGCTTCAAACTGCTGCTTTTGAGCATCTGTAAGTTTGCTGAAATATTTTAATATTGTCTCCATTAGGCATTATTTCTTCTTAAAAAGATTTTCCAATTCAGAATTACTAATATCAACTCTAATTTCTCCTGCTGCATGATATGCAATTTCGTCAGGCGAATAAATGAAAGTTATTCCATCATCATTAATTATAAAATTATCTGAAGGGTAAACATCTATACCCATAAAGATGCTTTTTTCGTTAAGTTCATTCAAATTTTTCACATTATATGTCTTACATAGATTTTTTACAATCAAATCATTCAGCTCAATTTCATAACCAGGTACAAAAAGGTCTTTTAATGAAACAATTTTACCGCTTTTTTTATTTATGTTCTTTGTTATTATAACAGAACTCCCATGAGCACCGCCACCATAACTATAAATGTTTGCTATATAGGTATAGTAATCTTCAGCCTCTTGGCTGACATATGTTTTGACAATATATTCACAATTGTATGAACTGCCATGAGTTTTGTCTGCTTTATATAAACTACCATAATCAACCTTATAATCATTCAGATACCTTGTCATAAAAGAATCTGCAGCTTCAGGTACAGATATTTTCTGTGGTGTTATAGAAAAGTAGTCAGGACACAATACTCCAGATCTTATAATAGAATCGTTTATATATTCAGCGTTTTTCCCTTTTGCATAAGTGAGACATAAACTGATATGGCATCGTGGACCTGCCGTATCTTCTGTAAGAAATACTGTAGAATCCATTTTGATACTGTCAAACATGATGCTGTCCGTTCCACTCTTATTGGAACTAGATGTGCCTCCGCATGAACAAATCATTGATAATACGGAAAAAACAAAGCATAAGGAAATTATTAATCTTCTCATTTTATCACTATTTAATTGCAAAATTAAATCAAACCAAGGAAAACCACAAATAATTTCTGTTTTATTTTATAAATTGATTAATTTTGCAGCCGTAAAATTATATTAGTTATGGCAAGTAAACAGATTCGTGCAGCACTTTTTGATTTAGATGGTGTTGTCTTTAATACAGAGGACCAGTATACTGTTTTCTGGGGCAGTCAGTGCCGTTTATATCATCCGGATAAACCAGGATTGGAATATACCATCAAAGGACAAACTCTTGTGCAAATATTTGATAAGTATTTTGCTGGAATGGAGAAAGAACAGTCTGAAATAGTAAAGCGACTCGATGAATTTGAGCATACAATGAAGTTCGAGTATGTAGACGGATTTATTGATTTTATCAAGGATCTTAAGGAGAATAATATAAAGACAGCGGTAGTTACCAGTTCTAATATAATGAAAATGAATTCAGTGTATGAGTCAAGACCAGAATTTAAATCATTATTTGATATTATACTTACTTCTGAGGATTTTGAGAGAAGCAAGCCAGATCCTGATTGTTATTTAAAAGGTGCAAAACACTTTGGTCTGTCACATGATGAATGTGTTGTTTTTGAAGATAGTTTTAACGGATTGAAATCGGGAAGGGCCGCACAAATGATGGTTGTCGGATTGGCTACAACAAATACAAAAGAGTCGATTTCTCCATATTCCGATTATGTCATATCTGATTTCAAAGGGCTTAATTATCAAAATTTATGCAAAATATTGTGTAACTTAATTTAAAAGCATTAATTTTGCAGCCAATTTTAAGATAGGGGTTTAATTGTAAATACTCAAAACATATCAAATAAAAGATAAATATGACAGGATATTTGGTTAATGACACCCGTAAGGTAACAACCCATCGTTTTATTGAGATGAAGCAGCGTGGAGAAAAAATATCTATGCTGACATCTTATGATTTTACGACAGCAAGCATTGTAGACGGAGCCGGTATTGATGGAATATTGATTGGTGACTCAGCTTCAAATGTTATGGCTGGTAACGGAACTACGTTGCCTATAACAATAGATCAGATGATTTATCATGCAAAATCTGTTGTACGCGGAGTTAGTCGTGCTTTAGTTGTATGCGACATGCCGTTCGGCAGTTATCAGGTTGACCGCAAGGAAGGCATAAAGAATGCTATCCGCATAATGAAGGAAAGCGGATGCGATGCTTTAAAGCTTGAAGGTGGTGCTGAAATTATAGACACGATAAAAGGTATACTTGATGCCGGAATTCCTGTAATGGGCCATCTCGGTCTGACACCACAGAGCATCAACAAGTTTGGCACTTATGCTGTACGTGCTAAAGATGATGCAGAGGCTAATAAATTGCTTTCAGATGCCAAGTTGCTTTCTGAGGCAGGGTGTTTTGCCTTGGTCCTTGAAAAGGTTCCATCTGTTTTAGCTACAGAAGTTTCAAAGGAAATTCATATACCTACAATTGGTATTGGTGCAGGAAATGGCACTGACGGTCAGATTCTTGTTGTTGATGACATGTTAGGTAAAACAAAAGGATTTAATCCTCGTTTCTTACGTAGATATGCAGATCTTAATAGCATCATGACTGATGCAATAGGACAATACATCACTGACGTGAAAGATTGCTCCTTCCCGAATGAAAACGAATCTTATTAATGTACACACAAAATACTCCAGTACATGTAAAGCTTTGGCATAAGGATTTTTGGCTAATGGCGGTAGCCAATTTGTTATTGACAGTTGCCGTTTATATCCAAATACCCTTATTGCCAATATGGATGATAAAGGATGCCGGATTTTCGCCTGGTGTAGTAGCTGTATCATTAGGAATATTTGGCCTGGGAGTTTTTTCTCTTGGCTTTTTTTGTTCCTATCTTGTGCAGAAGTATCGCAGAAATCTTGTATGTATCAGATCGATTTGGGTATTGGTCATATGTTTTTGCGCACTTTACTACATACAGCGTGGGCATGTATTTCAGATAGAGGGATACATACTGATTCCTGTACTTCGGTTTATTCAGGGAGCCGCCTTTGGCTTAGCTCAGATGGTATTGTCCAGTACATTAATAATTGATACATGCGAGTCTTTCCAACGTACAGAAGCAAATCATTCTTCTGCTTGGTTTTCCAGATTGGCATTATCTGTCGGACCATTAATATCGATATTACTCACGCCAATGTTGAGTGTTAGCACTATTACTTTAATTTCTGCTGTATTGTGCTTATTGTCAACGTTTTTGATATTATCGGTGAAGTTTCCGTTCAGAGCACCTGAAGATGTGATATGTAAGGTTTCATTAGATAGATTCTTTCTCCCTCAAGGCAAATGGCTGTTTCTAAATCTTTCATTGGTTGCCGTTGTCGTAGGGTTGTTTCTATCCGCAGAACATACGTCCACTTTTTATGCCATGCTGATGGCGGGATTTATTCTTGCTATGTTGTCGCAGCGTTTTGTGTTCGTAAATGCAGAATTAAAGAGTGAGGTTGTCACCGGAATATTGCTGATGATGGCAGCGTGCCTGATGTATTTTTCGGGTGACAGGAATGCGATTAATTTAATTTCGCCAACATTGTTGGGATGTGGAATTGGCATAATTGGAGCACGTTTTCTTTTGTTCTTTCTGAAATTAAGCCTTCATTGTCAGCGTGGAACGTCGCAAAGCACGTTTTTCTTGTCATGGGAATTTGGTATTTCTTTAGGAATATTTTTGGGATATTATTTTTTCTATAATGACATTAGTGCTATGTACATTGTGGCATTAACAATATTGTGTATGGCCATGCTGATGTATCTGCTGTTTACGCATACTTGGTATATTAAAAATAAGAACAGATAAGGAATATAAACTTTCGTGCATATTTAGATAGTTTTATTCTGAATGTGCCAGAAAAGAATAATGGCGGGGAATATAGACTTTGTTCTGCTTTCCGTCATTATTCTTTTTTTAAAGCCATTTGGTTAAAAAAATATAATAATATTTGTTGATTTAAAAATATGTTCGTATATTTGCGAACAACATTTGATTATATGGATGAAAAAAGGGATTATACAATAAAGCAGGAAAGGCTTGCCAGATTTGCAAAAGCATTGGGCCATCCGGCACGTATTGCCATAATGAATTTCTTGGCAAAGCAAAAAACTTGCTATTTTGGTGACATTAATGAAGAGCTTCCTATTGCGAAGGCTACTGTTTCTCAGCATCTAAAGGAACTTAAAGATGCCGGTCTGATACAGGGTGAGGTAGAGGCTCCTAAAGTGAAATATTGTATTAATAATGAGAATTGGAATTTGGCTAAAGCCTTATTCTCAGAATTCTTTGGGCAATGCATATGTAAAGCAGGAGGGTGTTGCGACTGACAACCTTCTCTTTTTATGTCTTATGTTCGTTGTTTTGCGAATAACGTTTAACTAATAAATATTGTAAAATGGAAATTAAAGTTTTAGGTACTGGATGTGCAAATTGTAGAGCACTTTATTCTGCGGTAGAGCAGGTTGTTAATGAGTTAGGCTTAAAAGCCGATTTAGTGAAAGAGGAGGATTTGATGAAAATAATGGAATATAACGTCATGAGTCTTCCTGCTTTGGTTGTTGATGGAAAAGTTGTAGCCAAAGGACGTATAACTAAAGATGAGATACGCACAATTTTGACAAAATGAAAATATTGAAATTATGAAGAAATTCGTGTTGCTTTCATTATTGTGCATGTTCTTGTCTACAGGATGGGTTTTTGCACAAACCGGCAAGTATGTTGAGGTTATTTATTTTCACGGCAAACAGCGATGTCCGACATGTAGAGCTATTGAAAAATACACCAAAGAAGTTGTGTATAACGATTTTGCCAAGTTTGTCAAGAGCGGAAAGGTGCGTTTCAAAGAGGTTGATATTTCTACACCTCAAGGCGAAAAGATAGCCGATAAATATCGTGTCAGCTGGTCTTCGTTATATGTAAACGGATGGAATAACGGAAAAGAAAAAAGGAACGACCTGACACGTATGGGTTTTAAGTATGCCAGAAATAATACGGCACAATTTAAAACCGAGCTTAAGAAAAAGATTAATCAGTTGTTGAAATAGTATTTACGTATGGAATACTTGCAAAGCTTGCTTGATAGCAGCGAGATACCTGTTGTTACAGCATTTTTGCTTGGGCTGCTTACAGCTGTAAGTCCTTGCCCTCTTGCAACCAATATTACTGCAATAGGTTTTATCAGTAAAAATCTTGACAGCCGTAATCGCATATTCTTGAATGGTTTGTTATACACAGCCGGCCGTATGATTGCGTATTCCGTCCTTGGCGCAATACTTATAGTGTTGCTTAGGCGTGGAGCCGACATGTTTTTTATACAAAAAGGTGTTAGCGAGTGGGGCGAGCTGCTTCTTGCTCCAGCATTGGTTCTAATCGGCTTGTTTATGCTTTTTAGCGACAAACTTCATTTGCCGAAATTTGGCTTCAGTGCCTCGGAAAGGACTGAAAGGCTGAAAGGAGCATGGGGCAGCCTCCTTCTTGGGATATTATTTGCTATGGCATTTTGTCCTACAAGCGGACTGTTTTATTTTGGTATGCTTATTCCTATGGCTGCTATGGAAGGTGAGGGCTATTTCCTGCCCGTTGTCTATGCCCTGGCTACAGGCTTGCCGGTCATGCTGGCGGCATGGGTATTAGCCTATAGTGTGTCCGGAATAGGAAAATTCTACAATAAAATGCAAGTCTTTCAGAAATGGTTCAGCCGTATAGTTGCAGTCGTGTTTATATTTGTCGGAATATATTATGGCTTGATGATGTATAATTTGATATGAAAATTTTGATATTGTGTACCGGAAACAGTTGCCGGAGTCAAATTGCGCATGGTTTCTTGCAGTCGTTTGACGATAGTCTTTATGTACGTTCAGCCGGAACAAAGCCGGCTGAACAGGTAAACTCGAAAACTGTGGCCGTAATGAAAGAGGCCGGAGTTGACATAAGTAGTCATATTCCTGTGAATGTGATGGAATATCTTGATGAGTATTGGGATTACGTCATAACAGTATGTTCCGATGCCGATGCAACATGTCCGGCATTTAAAGGCAGGGTGGGCAAGAGGTTGCATATCGGTTTTGATGATCCTTCAAGATTGTCGGGTGACGTAAATTTTATTATGACGGAATTTAGGAGAGTGCGCGACGAGATTAAAAATGCCTTTGCCAGATTTTATCTGACAGAAATAAAAAAAGCGGAACTGCCCCGCTGCGTGTGTGAATAGTATTTTTTTATATTTTCTGTTCGTATTTTTACAAACATAAAAGATGTGATATTATGATACAAAGTTTTGCAGATTGGCTTGTGTATGATGTGTTTGGTCTTAATGCAGGTACGGCGTTGGGATCGTCAGTTAATTTCTTTTTTTATGATACGATTAAAATATTGCTTCTGTTGCTTCTGATTAGTATAATCATGGGCATTATTAATGCATATTTTCCAATAGAGCGTCTACGCGAATATCTGGTTTCGCGTAAGTTATATGGCTTGCAGTATTTTTTCGCTTCGCTGTTTGGTGCAATAACGCCATTCTGTTCCTGTTCGTCAATACCATTATTTATAGGCTTCGTAAAGGGCGGAATACCATTGGGAGTTACTTTTGCATATCTTATAACCTCACCATTGGTAAATGAGGTGGCTGTAGCAATGTTTATCGGAACATTCGGCATAAGGATAACTGCCATATATGTAATAAGCGGCATTTTACTTGGAATGATTGGCGGTTACATTCTGGGAAAAATGAGATTGGAGCGTTATCTGAGCGATTGGGTTAGGCAAATTCAACTTAATTCCATCGCCGGTTCTAATGCATGGGAACGAGACAATACTCCATTCATGCAGCGTTTGCCGATAATTGTAAAAGAATCGTTAGGTATAGTTAAGGGTGTGTTGCTTTATGTGGTAATAGGTATTGGCATTGGGGCTTTCATGCATGGTTATGTACCAGAAGGCTTTTTTGAACAGTATATGTCAGAGACAAATTGGTTTGCTGTTCCTCTTTCTGTTCTGCTTGCAGTTCCCATGTATGCCAATGCAGCAGGAATAGTGCCTGTTATTGAGGTGTTTGTGGCAAAAGGCATTCCTGTGGGCACGGCTCTTGCTTTTATGATGGCAGTTGTGGGCTTGTCTTTGCCGGAAGCAACACTTCTTAAAAAAGTTATGACATGGCGTCTCATCGGCATTTTCTTTGGGACAATAACGTTATTTATAATTATCTCCGGTTACTTGTTCAACATCATCTTGTGATATCTTGTTGCAAATTAGGCTGTCCTATTCAGGGCGTATGATGTTGAATGGTCATATGCGGTTGTTCGTAAATAGGACAATTGTTAATAGCGTAAGTAGTAAAAAGTTTTGTCATTATTTTTTCCTGTTCTAGAAAAAATGTTCCGTGTTTTCTTAGTAAAAGCCGTAATGTAAAGCGGCTTTTATTAAGTTTTACGTCCTTTTTCACTGATTTTACTTTGAAAAATCAGTTGTTTCTTACTTAAAATGTGCTGAGTTTTGTAGCAAAATACATTCTTTTATTATGTAAAAGATGACCTTTTATCTTGTAAAAGGCCGTTAATGACGACGGTATTGTCATTGATGCAAAATACAGAATTATATAATACATTGATTTTCAGATGATTACGAATAAGTGGTGTTTTGCCTAAAATTTTGATGTTTTAGTCGTATTTGCTTTGAGCATGGCTATTCTGAGCGCTTTAAATGAAAATAGAATAAATTTAACAGTTCCGTAATAGTACAATTTGACGAAAAGTCAGTCGAATATTTAGGGTGGTTGAAACATCCTTGTTTTATGTTATTCTGCTTTGTTTTTTGTTACATTGCAATAGCTTATAAAAAATAATGTTTAAATTTGTAATTACATTATGAAAACCATTTACAAGTAGATATATTTTAATAATACCAATATAAATATGGACAAATTAATGAGCATTCCTGAGTTGACATTGAAATGCGAGGAAATCAGAAAACGTTTGTTAGAGGTCGTATATAAAGCCAAAGCCGGTCATATCGGCGGCGATCTCTCGTCTTTGAATGTATTGACAGCATTGTATATGCGTGTCATGAACGTAAACCCTGAGAATCCGAAAATGGAAGGGCGCGACCGTTTCATTATGAGCAAGGGTCACTGTGTGGAAGCACTTTATTGTGTGCTCGAGGCAAAAGGTTTCATAACAAAAGAACTTGTCGACACTTATGGTGATTATCTGTCTGTGTTGGCAGGTCATCCTACGGTTGAAGTCCCGGGTATAGAATTTAACAGCGGTGCATTAGGTCACGGTCTTTCAATTGGTGTAGGTTGTGCCATTGCCGCAAAAATGGATAAGAAGCCTTATCGTACATTTGTACTTATGGGCGACGGCGAGCAGGGCGAAGGCTCAATATATGAGGCAGCCATGGCCGGAAGCAATTATAAGTTGGATAATCTTGTTGCAATGATAGACCGAAACGGCTTGCAGATAAGTGACACAACTGAGAATGTGATGAAACTTGAGTCTCTTAACGAGCGCTGGAAGGCTTTCGGATGGGATGTATATGATGTTGACGGCAACGATATTGAGGCTATTGTTAACTGCCTTGAATCGATAGAATATAACAACGGAAAGCCTCACATGGTTGTGCTTCATACAACAAAGGGCTTCCACGTTTCATACATGGAAAATGTGCTGAAATGGCATCATGGCGTGCCTACGGCAGAGGAGTATGAGAAAGCTATCGCTGAGATTACTAACCGTATTGAAGAACTTAAAAAGAATTGTTAACAATGGAAATAAAAAGTGTTGCTTGCCGTAAGAGTTTTACCGATGCACTGGTTGAACTTGGTAAAAAAGATAAGAATATTGTAGCCGTAACGACCGATGCCCGTGGCTCGGTTACTCTGACAGATTTTGCAAAAGAATTGCCTGAGCAGTTTGTTGAGTGCGGTATTGCAGAGCAGGATGCTGTAGGCATTTCTGCCGGTTTGGCTTCATGCGGAAAAAAAGTGTTCGTATGTGGTCCTGCATGCTTTTATGTAGCACGCAGTCTTGAGCAGGTAAAGGTTGACGTGGCTTATTCAGGCCAACCGGTTAAGATTCTGGGCGTAAGTGGTGGCGTTGCATATGGAGCTTTGGGCGCCACTCATCATAGTTTGCATGATATTGCTGTGCTGCGCACATTCCCCGGCATGCAAGTTGTACTTCCTTGCGATGCACGACAGACACGTAAACTTGTTGAGCAGCTTGTAGATTATCCTCATCCTGTTTATGTTCGCGTTGGCCGTAATGCTGTTCCTGATGTTTATGAAGATAATAATTTTGATTATCAGATTGGAAAATCTATACAGCTTCAGGATGGTAAGGACCTGACAATTATTGCTACTGGTGAAACAGTTTGGCATGCTCTTCAGGCCGGAAAGCGCCTTGCAGAGGAGGGTATAAGCACTCGTGTCATCGACATGCATACTCTTAAACCAGCTGATACTGAGGCTATAGTTAAGGCTGCACGCGAGACAGGACGAATAATGACAGTAGAAGAGCATAGCATGTATGGTGGCTTGGGAGCAATTGTTGCAGAAACAGTGAGTCAGAATTGCCCTGTTCCTATGCGTATACTCGGTATTCCTGACGAAAACGCTATTCATGGCAAGCCATTGGAGATATTCCATTATTATAAGTTAGATGCTGAAGGCATTTTTGCTACAGCTAAAGACTTTTTGAAGTAAAAGCCTTTAGTAACTTATAGAAGGTTTTGAAATGAGATATATTATAACCGTTGATCAAAGTACGTCAGCCACAAAGGCAGTGCTCTTTAACGAGCATTGCCAGTTGGTCTGTCGTAAGAATGTTGCCCATAAGCAATATTATCCTCAGCCGGGATGGGTTGAGCATGATGCAGAGGAGATATATAATAATATGGTCGAAGCCATACGTGAGGTGGTTAAGACTGTAGATGATGCCGAAGCATCTTATTCTTTGGCAATTACAAACCAGCGTGAGACGGCTGTGGTTTGGAACCGTTTTACTGGTAAGCCGGTATACAATGCCGTGGTTTGGCAGTGTCAGCGTGGAGCAGCTATATGCAATGAATTGAGAGAGCGTGGATATACAGACCTGATTCGTGAGCGTAGCGGACTGCTCATTGACCCATATTTTGCAGCTAGTGGTGTCAAATGGATATTGGATAATGTTCAGGGAGCACGTCAGGCTGCAGATAATGGAGAACTTCTGATGGGTACGATTGACACATGGCTTGTGTGGAAACTGACAGGTGGCAAGGAGCATGTGACAGACTATACCAATGCGTCGCGTACAATGTTGTTTAATATCCATACATTAGACTGGGATGATGAACTCCTCAACTTGCTGACAATACCACGCAATATGATGGCAAAGCCTATGCCTTGCGATTCTGTATTCGGTGAAACAACCGTAGAGGGAGTTTTTGATGAGCCTATTGTTATTGCCGGTATGCTTGGCGATTCACATGGTGCTTTGGCTGGTCAGATGTGTTTTGAGGCTGGTATGGGTAAAGCAACATATGGAACAGGTTCGTCTGTTATGGTGAATATCGGTGAAAACGCTGTGACAGCTCCCGAAGGTCTCGTAACTTCAGTTGGCTTTGCTGCAAAAGGCAAGATTTTCTATGCTTTTGAAGGAAATATTCATTGTACTGGTGCGACAATCAAATGGATGACTGACAACCTGCATCTTATAGAAAGCCCTGCGGAAATAGAGAAGTTTGCTCTCGAAGTTCCGGATAACGGAGGAGTTTACATGGTACCGGCATTTGCAGGTCTCGGTGCTCCGTGGTGGAACTCTCAGGCAAAGGCTATGATATGTGGAATGACTTTGGCTACAGAGAAAGGACATATCTGTAGGGCTGCATTGGAGGCAATAGCTTATCAAATAAAAGATTTGATTGACCTGATGACAAAACAAGCCGGAATAACTTTAAAGGAGCTGCGTGTGGACGGAGGACCTACCAAGAATCAACTTTTGATGCAATTTCAGGCAGACATGCTTGATGCATGCATCAATCGCTCTGATATAGAAGAGGCATCAGCAATGGGAGCTATGATTATGAATGGTCTGGCACGCAAGGTTTGGAAGGATATGGATGAGGTGGCTGCATTGCGCACATCTGACAATCGTATATTCCCGGCCATGTCATGTGACGAGCGTGAACGCCTTTATGCTGGTTGGACAGAGGCCATACATACTGTTAATAGAAAATAAATCATAAATAATAAAGACGAAAACACTATGAAGAAACAAGCTAAAACAGGAAAGGAAACGTTTGGACTGATTATCGGTACCCGTGCGTATTTCAACTCAGAGTTGGCTGTTGATGTACGTAAGACGTTGTTGGAAGAGTTAGATAAAGCCGGATACGGCTATGTTATATTGGATGAGCAGGACACTCCTACCGGTGGTTCTATGGAGACGGTTGAAGACGGCAAAAAATGTGCTGCGCTGTTCCGTGCTAACCGTGATGACATCGACGGAATAATTGTGTCTCTGCCTAACTTTGGCTTTGAAGTAGGAATAATCAATGCTATCAGTCGCGCAGAGTTGCATGTACCTGTTCTGGTGCAGGCTTGCGACGACCAAAACGACAAAGTTGATCTTGATAGCCGCCGTGACGCCTTCTGTGGAAAGATATCTGTTTGTAACAACCTGTATCAGTATGGAATACCGTTTACAGATACAACATTCCACACCTATTCTATACACAGCGACTTGCTGATGAAGGATATCAACAAGTTTGCTGCCATCTGCCGTGTTGTACGTAAACTTACTCATGCACGTATAGGCCAGATTGGTACACGTCCACTCGGATTTAACACATGTCGTGCAAGTGAGAAACTTCTCCAGGCAAGTGGTATAACTGTTGTGCCTGTAGACCTCAGTGAGATTCTTTTCAATGCAAGAAAAATAGATAATGAAGCATCTGCTTTGAAGGCAAAAATGGAGGAGATAAGCCATTATGCAAAGGTACCAGAGGCTTATCAGGAAAAGTTGGCATTACAGGCTAAGTTCGGATTGGCAGTAGAAGAATGGATACAGGCTAATGAGGTTGATGCAGCTGCAATTCAGTGTTGGGATTCTCTTGAGCAGAACTATGGATGCGCAGCATGCGTTACAATGAGTATGCTTGGCGAAAAGCTTATTCCTTGTGCTTGTGAAACTGATATCGCCGGAGCGGTGTCTATGTATGCTTTGAGTCTTGCTTCAGGTAAACCGGCTGCATTGCTAGATTGGAATAACAACTTTGCTGAAGACCGTAATAAATGTGTATGTACTCACTGTGGAAACTTCCCGAAGAGTTTTGTTAATAACGACCTTAAGCTTGGACCGCTTGGCGTTCTTGGTAGAACCTTGGGTAAGGTTAATACATTCGGTGCTGTGTATGGAAAATGCACTGAAGGAGATTTTACATACTTCCGCATCTCTACGGATGATACGCTCGGCTGTATAAAGAGTTATCTCGGAAAGGGAGAGCTTACAAATGATCCATATGGTATGGATGGATGTATAGCTGTCACCAAAGTGAACAATTTGCAGAAACTTATGAAGTTTATTTGCAAGAACGGCTTTGAACATCATGTGGCAATGGTTCGCACTGATGTAGTAGATATATTGAGTGAGGCCGTAGAAAATTATCTTGGTTGGGATATTTTTGTTCATGAATAAATAATAAAAGTCTTGTTGTTATTTATAACTGCAAGACTTTTGTTTAGTTGCCTAACTTTGCTGTCTTTTTTGATGGCCAAGTTAGGTTTCCTTTTCTCTATCAATTGATTTTTGGTAGAATTTATATAGACATTTTCTTTATTATAGAGAAAACATAAAGATACTTATAAGGTATGAATATTTAGATTATGGAATACATAAAATCCGTTTTGTGTTAAAATATATGTATTAAACTTGCATAATGATCCTATTCCTTTATGAAAGAAATAGTTTTTCATATAAAAATATTTACCAATAATTTTCATTTATAGTGTGGATTGTGTATATTTGCATAATGAAAATATAAGATAAAAATACTTTCTGTGTTTATTGTCTTGTATGTTTGTAAAAATACTATGAAATGAAATAAATATTAATAATTTAAAAAGTAGATATTATATGTTTGAAGGACAGCCTAAAGGGCTTTATGCGTTAGCGCTTGCAAATACGGGCGAACGCTTCGGTTATTACACAATGCTTGCAATTTTCACATTATTCTTGCAGGCTAAGTTTGGTTTCACAGCCACAGTTACATCCAATATCTTTGCCGGATTCTTGGCATTGGTCTATTTCCTCCCGGTTGTAGGCGGTATATTGGCTGATAAATTTGGTTTCGGTAAGATGGTGACATCCGGAATCGTAGTTATGTTTATCGGCTATATATGTCTGGCGATACCTACTGGCAATAATGCTGTAGGAATTGCTGCCATGGTAGGATCTTTATTCCTGATAGCCCTAGGTACCGGTCTTTTTAAAGGCAATTTGCAGGTAATGGTTGGTAATCTTTATGATGATCCAAAATATTCTGCAAAACGTGATACAGCCTTCTCAATATTCTATATGGCAATTAATATTGGTGCACTTTTTGCACCTACAGCGGCTGAGAAGATCACAGACTGGTATATGAAAACCCATAATTATGTTTATAATGGTGATATTCCTGCCCTTGCACACCAGTATCTTGATGGTACTCTTTCAGGAGAGGCTTTGACGAAGTTTATATCTTTGGCATCTTCTCAGAATGTTGCAACTGACGCTTCTTCTCTTACAAATTTTGCAAACGACTACATCAACGTGCTTTCACAGTCATATCACATGGGATTTGCTGTAGCATGTGTATCATTGATTATTTCTATGCTTATTTATGTTTTAGGCCGTAAGACATTTAAGCATGCAGATGTGAATGTTAAGCAGGAAGCAGAAAATAACGGCGAATCTTCAGTTCATGTTCAAGAACTTACTCCTGCAGAGACAAAGTCACGTGTCGTAGCTCTTTGCTTAGTGTTTGCTGTTGTAATTTTCTTCTGGATGGCATTCCATCAGAATGGTCTTACACTTACCTTCTTTGCGCGTGACTATACGGCTGCAACGGCCACAGGACTTACACGTATTGGCTTTGACGTATGGAATCTGGTACTCATTGCAATCGCTGTTTACGGAGTATTTGCTATATTCCAGTCAAAAGAATCAAAAGGTAAAATCATTTCTACAATTGTTACTATAGTTTCACTTATTGTGTTGTACTTTAATTACAATGCAATGGATGAGTCTATCAGTATCCTCCCTCAGAAGTTCCAGCAGTTTAATCCGTTCTTCGTTGTTGCACTTACTCCTGTTTCTATGGCTGTATTCAGCTATTTGGCTAATAAGGGCAAGGAACCTTCTGCACCGCGTAAAATAGGTATAGGTATGTTTATCGCTGCTGTTGGTTTCATGATCATGGTTCTTGGTTCATTTGGACTTCCTGTTCCAGATGCACTTGCATCAACTACGGGTGATTATCGTGTAACTCCAAACCTCCTAATCGGCACATATCTTGTTCTTACATTTGCCGAGTTGTTCCTTTCTCCGATGGGTATCTCTTTTGTATCAAAGGTTGCTCCTCCAAAGTATAAGGGACTTATGATGGGTGGATGGTTTGCAGCAACTGCCATTGGTAACTATTTAGTTTCTATTATCGGTATGCTATGGGGCGGTCTGCCATTGTGGATCTTGTGGGGTATTCTTGTTGTACTCTGTTTAATATCTGCAGTGTTTATCTTCTCTATTATGAAACGTTTGGAGAAGGTATGCTAATGTCTGAAAATAATTATATCAAATAGATAACAACCGGATAGCCTATAAAAGAAGCTATCCGGTTGTCGTATTTTTTGAACTAATCTATTTTTTACTATATGCTTTTATTATGAGGATAATTTTGTATGCATTCTTATTTGTGCTTTGGGGCTTTCAAAAAATATCTGCTGACACTTTTCGTAGTATAGAATCAGAGCGGATTAACAAACGTGATTCGTTGTTATCCATTATTACAGGAGCAAAAATTTCAGACAATATAATTAGTATCACAGATTTTGGGGCCATTGGAGATGGGGTTAAAAATGATAAGCCGGCTTTTGACAAAGCAATGCAAAGTGCAGCGAAGCAGGGTGGGGCTCATATTATAGTGCCGTCTGGAACGTTCCTGCTTAAAGGACCCATACATTTTGTGAGCAATGTGTGTCTTGAACTTATGGATGGGGCTATTATAAAATTTGATTCTAATCCTAAATATTATCTTCCTCTCGTTAAAACAAGTTGGGAAGGTACATTCTTATATAATTACAGTCCCTTTATTTATGGATATAATCTTCATGATATATCAATAATTGGCAAAGGAAAAATAGATGGCAATGCCTCTTCAACGTTTGCAACATGGAAGTCAAAGCAGAAGGAAGGGCAGGCTCTCAGCCGTAAAATGAATCATGAAGAGATTCCCATTGAATTGCGTCGTTTTGGTAACGGTTTTTGGTTAAGACCACAGCTTATACAATTCTACAATTGTAAAAATATAACCTTATCTGATGTGTTTATAACTAATTCGCCTTTTTGGTGTATTCATTTACTTAAGAGTGAGAATGTCATATGCCGTTCCCTTCGTTACGATGCAAAGCTTGTGAATAATGATGGTATCGATCCTGAGTGTTCACGAAATATTTTGATAGAGAATATTGAGTTTAATAATGGTGATGACAATATTGCAATAAAAAGTGGACGAGATAATGACGGATGGGCATCAACTATGCCTTCTGAAAACATTATTATACGTAATTGCCGTTTTAAAGGTTTGCATGCTGTAGTGCTTGGCAGCGAAATGTCTTCAGGAGTTCAAAATATTTTTGTCGAGAATTGCACATATGGTGGTTATTGTAAACGTGGAATATATATTAAGACCAATCCTGATCGTGGTGGATTTATCAAAAATCTATATGTGAAGAATTGTAGGTTTGATGAAGTAGAAGACTTGTTCTATGTTACAAGTATGTATGCTGGCGAAGGACTTAATAATATTCATTATACAGATGTAAAGAATATTTATGTTGACAGTCTTTTTTGCCGTAAAGTAAGAAAGGCTGGATTAGTATTACAGGGTACGTCTCGGAAACCGATATCAGATGTTATTTTTAGCAATGTTGAAATTCAAGAGGTGGATAATGCTGTAAGTTTTGACAATACGTTGAACGTTGAGATGCGAAGTTGCCATATTGGTGGACGTGTTGGTGTACCGTCTCAGGCTTCATCTGCAGATAAACTATTTGTGAAATAGTGATAATTATGTGTCATGCAAACATTGCAATTAGCATGTATAAAGTAAAATCATGATAAGATAAATACATTATAACAAAGAGGGTGTCTTAAAAAGAAAGACATCCTCTTTGGCGTTTGGTAGTAATCTGCTTATAGTCAGAAGCTATAATGCTGCATCATGAAGAATTTCTTCAAGCGTTGGATGAGTATGAATTATATCCACTAAGTTTTCTGTTGTTCCGTTGAAATTCATAATAGCCGTTGCTTCCTGAATCAAATCAGCAGCATGAGCCCCATATGCATGGCATCCGATAATCTTATTATCTTTATCTGTTATCAACTTTACCATGCCTTCGCTTTCATCCATAGCCAGAGCTTTACCATTAGAACGATAGAATCCTTTACGGGTATTATATTCAATACCCATTGAGTCACATTGGTCAGAAGTTAAACCAACTCCTGCAACTTCAGGATTAGTGAACACTGCTGCGGGCATAATTTCCATGTGTATAGCATCTTTCTTTCCGCAAATATGATTTACTGCCCTCATGCCTTGAGCAGTGGCTGCATGTGCAAGCATTGCACGTCCGTTAACATCACCAATAGCATAAATTCCATCTATGTTGGTTTGCATATTGTCATCAACTTTGATTCCCTTGTTATCATAGTTGATATCTGTATTTTCAAGCCCAAGTCCTTCGATGTTTGGTTTGCGGCCTGTCGCAACAAGCACAATATCGGCTTCAACTTCTTGAGGTTTGTTTTTCTTGTCAAAGCATACTATTAACTTATTGTTATTTTTATGTATGCTTTTTACAGCAGACTGCATATTAAAGTTAACTCCGCGACGCTCCATAACTTTGCGCATACGTTTTGCTATATCAGAGTCAATGGCGGGGAGACATTCTTTTAGAAACTCAATGACAGTAACATCGCTTCCAAACGTTTTAAACACTGAAGCGAACTCCATCCCTATTACTCCTGCTCCAATTATGCATAAATGTTTTGGAAGCTTTTCCAAATTAAGAAGTTCTGTTGACGTAACAACTCCTTCTTCATCAATGCCTTCGATTGGAGGTAATTTTGATTCCGAACCGGTTGCAATTATAATGTTATCAGCTGTATATTCTTCACCGCCTGCAATAATAGTCTTAGAATCTTTAAATGAAGCACGTTCTTTTATAAATGTTATGCCAGGAGATTTCATAAGCCCCTCAACTCCTTCACGGAGTTGGGCGGTTGCCTGTTCTTTGCGAGTCATGGCTTTGTTGAAATCAACTTCAGGTCGTGAACCTGTCATTGTTACAACTGCTTCTATCATGTCTGCTTCATGGCATAGTGTTTTTGTTGGTATACATCCTCTGTTAAGACATGTTCCACCTGCTTGTCTGTCTTCAAAAATTATTGTATTGAGGCCATTTTTTGCAGCATGGCATGCAGTGTTATATCCACCGGGGCCACTACCAATTATAATAAGGTCTGTTTTCATTTATTAGTATTTTCTTTAATTATATTGTATAAAGATATTCTTCTTTAAAACATTTTTATGGGATAAAAGTAAGTCTTGCCGGCTTCGTGTATTTCAGAAATCGACAAGACTTACTGCCAAAATAATCTGTAAAGAGATTATCCTTTATATCTCAACACAGGTTGTTTGGCTGCCAACACATCATCTACACGTCCTATTGGGGTGTTGTGAGGTGCAGTTTTAACAAGTTCAGGATTATCTTTTGCCTCTTGGGCTATTATACGCATAATGTTGATAAATTCATCTATAGTTTCCTTGCTTTCCGTTTCAGTCGGTTCAATCATCATTGCTTCATGGAATAGCAGAGGGAAGTAAATAGTCGGAGCATGGAATCCATAGTCCAACAAACGCTTGGCAACATCCATAGTGGTCACACCTGTCGATTTGTCTTTGAGTCCGTTGAACACAAATTCATGTTTGCAAATAGAGGCAATCGGTAGGTCGTATACATCTTTTAGACGTTCTTTAATATAGTTAGCATTAAGTGTTGCTAATGGACCTGCCATCTTTATATTATCTTTTCCTAATGACAGAATATATGAATAAGCCTTTACCGCAACACCAAAGTTTCCTAGGTATGCTCCTACATGAATATCACCTTCACCTTGAGTCTGAACTTTGTAGGTGTCACCTTCTTTGACTACTTTAGGGCAGGGGAGTAGATGTTCCAGCCCTTTTCTTACGCCTACAGGACCACAGCCGGGACCGCCACCTCCATGAGGCGTTGAGAATGTTTTATGAAGATTTATGTGCATTACATCGAAACCCATGTCACCAGGACGGCATACACCGAGCATTGGATTAAGGTTTGCACCATCATAATACATTAGTCCACCGCATTCATGAACTAGCTTAGCTATTTCCGGAATTTCTTTTTCAAACAATCCTAATGTATTAGGATTTGTCATCATCATTGCAGCGACTGTATCGTCAAGCAGTCCGCGAAGATCGTTTACGTCAACAATTCCTTCTACTGTACTTTTTACCTCAACAATCTCAAGTCCACATACTGCAGCAGAAGCAGGATTTGTTCCGTGAGCAGAGTCAGGTATAATTACTTTTACACGTTTGTGGTCGCCTCGGCTCTCATGCCATGCACGAATAATCATAAGACCGGTCAACTCTCCGTGTGCACCTGCAAAAGGATTCAATGTAAACTCTTCAAGGCCTGTTATTGCAGCAAGTGATTTTTGGAGGTTATAATAAACCTCCAATGCACCTTGGCATGTATTTTCTGGTTGTAGTGGATGCAAAGCTGTAAATGCATCTGCTGCAGCCATTTCTTCATTTATTGAAGGGTTATATTTCATAGTACAGCTTCCTAAGGGATAGAAGCCGTTGTTAACACCAAAGTTGTTTCCGCTAAGATTTGTATAATGACGTACAACTGTAAGTTCATCACATTCAGGAAGCATGGCATCTTTGCTTCTTTTCATTTCTGCGGGCAGAGTATAATTGCCGAATTTATTTTCTGGCATCGAGTAGCCCTTTCTTCCGGGGTGAGATAACTCGAATATTAATTTGCCATATAATTTGTTATTCATGATTGTGCTTTTTCAGATTGTTAAAATAACGGTTACATGTTTATTTGCATAGATCAACTAATTTGTCTATTTCTTCTTTAGTGCGGTTCTCTGTTACTGCAAACATTATTGTGTCATCTGCTACTTTTATACCGCCCAGAATACCATTGTCCATTAGTTTTTTCTGCAGCTCGTCTACGTTCCCGTCATATTTGACGCAGAATTCATTAAAGAAAGGCTTGTCGTATGCGAGTTTAAAGTGTCCCGTATTTTTAAGTTGATCACAAAGATAGTGTGCTCCGGAATATGATAGAGTTGCAGCCTCTTTAAGGCCTTCTTTGCCCATCACTGACATATATATTGTAACAAATAATGCCATCAAACTTTGATTTGAACAAATGTTTGATGTTGCCTTTTGGCGGCGTATATGCTGTTCTCTTGCTTGTAATGTAAGTACAAAAGTGCGTTGTCCTCTGCTGTCACGTGTTTCTCCGACAATACGTCCTGGCATTTTGCGCATAAGCTTTTCTGTACAGCATAAATATCCGATATATGGACCTCCGAATGACATTGGAACACCTAAAGACTGGGCCTCACCTACAGCGATATCAGCTCCAAGTTCTCCTGGGGTCTTTAGTAGTGCTAAGTCAGCTGCTACGCTATTCATAATCATTAAGGCCTTATGTTCATGGCATTTATCTGCCAGGCCATCATAATCTTCAATTATTCCGTAACGATTGGGCTGTTGTACAACCACTCCTGCGACATTTCCTTTTTCAAGCAGAGAAGACATTGATTTCATATCTGTAACTCCCTCTTCCTGCTTTACCATTTCTATTTTGATATTGTGGAAATGAGCATATGTATTAATAACTGCAAGAGTCTTTGGATCTATCGTTTCAGATACAAGCACTGTATCTGCTTTTCTTGCAGCTCCGAATGCCATCATTACAGCTTCTGCAGTAGCAGTCGTACCATCATACATTGATGCATTTGAAACATCCATACCTGTCAGTTCTGTCATCATACTTTGATATTCAAAGATATAATGTAACGTTCCTTGTGAAATCTCAGCCTGGTATGGCGTGTAACTTGTCAGGAATTCAGAACGTTGTATTAATTGTGGTATTATTGCTGGGGTATAGTGGTCGTATACTCCTGCTCCGGCAAAACATGTGTATTTCTTGTTCTTCTCGCCAATCTTGCTGAATAATTGACGTATTTCTACTTCGCTTTTGGCTTCAGGTAATTCATACTGGTCCTTAAAGATAATCTCTTCAGGTACTTCGGCATAAAGTTCTTTCAGCGATTTAGCTCCGATGACATTGAGCATTTGTTCAATGTCTTCTTCTGTATGAGGAAAATATTTGTAAGCCATTAGGATTTAAGGTGTAAGAGTTTGTATATGTTTACGATAAATATAAAGAAGTATTTGGAGTTAATTGAAGTTTTAATCTTTAGGTTGTACATATATTTATGGCTATCAAAATCAGATATTTTAGATTTTTATTCACCCTTTTGTACGAAACAAGACATGCACGCTTCAATTAACCCCAAAATATTGACGTAATTTTTATTTCTCACAGAAATTCTTATAAGCTTCTGCGTCCATAAGTTCGTTGAGTTCTTCTTTATTTGTCAGTTCAACCTTTATGATCCAGTTTTCATATGCATCCTTGTTAACAAGTTCTGGTGTATCTTCAAGGTTTTCGTTAATCTCAACGACAGTTCCGCTTACAGGAGATATAAGGTCGCTTGCAGCTTTTACGCTTTCAACAGCACCGAAGTCTTCGCCTGCTTCGATTTCGTCGTCAACTTCAGGCATATCAACATAAACTACGTTTCCAAGTGCATTTTGAGCGTAGTCTGTGATACCGATATAACCATATTCACCTTCAACTCTTACAAATTCGTGTGACTCAGAGTAATAGAGTCCTTCAATAACTTTTGCCATAATATTATCTTTATTTTTAGTTGTTATTTATGTTTTAATCTTATAAAATATTGCTGTATAATGAGCTATATTTTTATTTCTTATAATGTTTTTGATAGAATGCTTTTTTCACAATAGTTCCTGGATAAGATTTCTTGCGAATTTGCACTTCAACTTGATTGCCAAGTTTTGCACATTCTGCATCAATTAAGGCCATGCATACACTTTTCTGAGTGGATATTGATTGGTAGCCTGTTGTAACCTTTCCTATTTCCTTGCCATTGCATGTTACTGTATATCCATGACGTGGTACCGCTTTGTCATGCAGTTCTATACCTGCTACCTTTAGCTTAATTCCTTCTGCCTTTTGTTTCGCAATAGCTTCTTTTCCAATAAATTCTGGTTTGTCGAGTTTACAGAACATGCTCAGACCAGCCATAACAGGTGTTATCTTGTCGCTTAGTTCGTTACCATATAGAGGAAGTCCTGCTTCAAAACGTAAAGTATCACGGCAGCCAAGACCACATGGTTTACAGCGTCCGCTCTTCATTAATTCATCCCATGCTTTTCTAATATATTCATGGCTACTATAGATCTCAAATCCGTCTTCGCCAGTATATCCAGTACGGCTTATAATTGTTTCTACACCATCTATCATTACAGTTTTAGCTGTATAGAATGTAAGGTCACTACATTCTTGACCTAAAACCTCTCTCATGACATCTTCTGCCTCAGGACCTTGCACTGCCAACTGGCCGTAATAGTCTGAACGGTTTGTTATCTCAACGTCATAGCCTTTTGCATTATCGTTAATCCATTTAGCATCTTTATCTATATTGGCTGCATTTATTACAAGGAAGAAGTTGTTTTCTCCCATTTTATATACTAAAAGGTCATCTACAACACCGCCATCTTCATACAGCATCATGCCATAGTAAACTTTGCCTACTGTGGCGTCTTTAATGTCATTTGTAAATATATGACTTACATATTTCTCTGCATCATTACCTGTAACGGTTATTTCGCCCATATGTGACACATCAAACACTCCACAATGCTGTCTTACCGCATTGTGTTCATTGATGATTGATGTGTACTGAATTGGCATATCAAAACCGCCGAAGGGTTGCATTAGCGCTCCGGCCTCAACATGCTTGTCATGCAGACAGGTCTTTTTGTTTTCCATATTTTCTAAGGTTTTTAAATGTTTTTAGTTTATTATGATATTAATAAATTCGTCTTTATTTAAGTTCATTATGACATCATCAAGCTGTTCCGGCAACGCTTTTTCAATACACTCCTTATCCAATTTCACATTTTTAAGCCGGTTTTTAATGCTTTCGTTTATATCACCTGTGATTAGGAAATCACCCAATATTTCAATATCTCTTATTATGCCATTTTTTATATCCATCCTCAACTCAAAATCTCCTGCATGTTCAATTCTTTTACGTTTAATAACAGTATATTTGGGGTTGTTGCCGTAGATGAACTCGGTTGAAAGATATTCTTTTTCAATTTCTTTGATTTTTTCGACATCTTCTTCCGTTAGTACGATTTCCTTATCACATAAGTTCTTCTTCACATATTCTTTAAATTCATCAATATTAAGGCTGATATAGTCTTTTAGAAGATTTATCCTCTGTCTTATGCTCTTTATTCCTTTGCTCATCAGTTTTTCGTCTGATGGAGTAATACTTCCTACCATGTTTTGCATGTCTGTATCATAGAGCATGGTGCCATGTACTATATTTCGTCCAGGTATATGATAGAATGCATTTCCGGATACCTTCTTACCATCAATCAGAATGTCATTACGCCCGCTTGTTGTGGCTTCGACGCCTAATTTTCTAAGTAAATGTATTACGGTGTTAATGTATCGGTTGAAAGTGAAGCCTACACTTTCTTCACTTGTTATGTATGAAAACATGATGTTGCTCATGTCTGCATATACACACCCTCCGCCACTTTTGCGTCTATACATCTTTATGCCATTCTTGCGACAATATTCAATGTTTACTTCATTCTCAATCAATTGATTGCGCCCAAATATCACAGATGGCTCAACTTGCCATTGAAAGAAACAATCATATTCATTGATGTTTCTGGCTGCGTATTCTTCCATGGCAAGATAAAAAGATAACTGCCTTGTGCTATTCTCCGGTAGAGATATGTATACCATATAATTGTTGTCTTTCTTTTTTAAGGTTTCTTCTGCAAGTATGTAGTAGTGGCTTAGGTCACTATTTTTTCATGCAGATTTTAGGTTCTAAACTTGAATAGGATAATTTTAAATCCTATACAAAGATAAATAATTAATTGTTTATTAACAAGCATGTGGTGAAAAAATAATAGAAAATTAAACTTTTGTAATAAAACATCTTTTGCCATAATCATTTTTTACACCTTAACAAGATTGATAATTTGACACAATTAACTTGATTGTCGCTAGAAACGTGAAAATTGTATTTTCCATGACTGTTAATGTGAAATCATTATACGTATTTGATGTATCAAAGTGTAAATTTATATATTTGATTTGATATATGTGTTATTTGGGTAAACATAGTAATATATAAGATAAAAAATAAGTATGTATTATTTATTTGAGATTTACTATGGATAGTTTTTGTCAATAATATAGCAAAGAAACGGAACTTCTGTATATAAGAAATTCCGCTTCTTTGCTATATTATATAATTGTAGATGTTATTCGTATCCTTTAAAAATAACTTTCTCAGCTTTTCTTGACTCGTCATTATATATTGTCATTTTTATAACAAGGCTGCCGCATTGAGGTGTTTTAAGTTTGCTTCCATCTATCGCATAATAGTTTATTTGTTTTACCTTTTTATTTGTATCTGCAATATTAGGCGTTTCTATTGCCGAGACATCAGAATTATTAATGTCATAATTTACATTTACAGTTTTAACAAATTCATAGAGTAAATTTTCATTAACTGAAATATTACCTGTACTGGTGTCGTATTCTGCAGCCCATATTGCCATCGGATTGAAGGCTATTTCACCTTTTTCCATATCAATGGTTGCATGTATCATACCCACATTGCTTGTCTCAGGATAAGACATTCCTGTGGGCATGTTTGTCTCAACGTCATACTCACATCCTGTGAGCATTCTATACGTACCATCATTGGCATGTCCTGTTAGTGTATATCTAAACATTACTTCGTTAACATCTTTGTTGATTGTTCCACTCAAATGTACACCATAACCATATTGATCTGCTTGCAATATGTTATAAATATCAATGGTATTTCCATTTATTGCTACATAAGAGGGTCTAGACTCGATATATTCATCTTGATTGCCTGTGGAACCAACATATGAAGTGTTGTTTGATTGGCCATTACAACGTACTATACGTGACCCATTAGAGAATGTAACCGTCTGTTTTTCTTCGCCTTGTACAGCAACTAGCATGAGGTCTGTATTACATTCCCAAGTATTATTGCCAATATATTTATATTCAATAGGCCTTAAGATTTCTTCTCCGGCTTCAGAATCCCAAGGATATAAATATACCATATATGTTTCCATATCAAATACAGGAATACCTGATGGAATACTAATAGAACCTGTGTTTTCGTTATATTCAGCATTAAAATCAATACATCCATTCATATAAAACCCGCTTACCGAGATAGAACTATTGTCTGTTGGTACAATATTAAAAGGTTTTATTGTTGCCAAACTTTTTTCTCCGTTATATTCTTGCGAATTTAATACTAAAAAATCGCCTTCCATTTCCCCTATTGTAGGGATTGTCGTTGTTTCTTGTGCGCAAACAGGTGCTGTAATAGCAATTATTGTTGCAAAAATAATATTTTTAATCATAATTTATTGAATTATTATTTTTCTAATTATTGATTTTGTCTTTTCACCAGAGATTTTAAATATATATACACCATTATGAATACAATCTGTATCGAATACGATTTCTTCCCCGGCATTAATGTCGCTAATTGTATGTTTTGCTACGCATATTCCTTGAAGATTATATAATTGCATACAGATGTTTGTATCATAAAAGCCTGGAACAACTTTTATCTGTTTACCATTAAAAATAATCATATGAGGATTGTTTATGACAGTAGGCTTGATCTCGCTTGCTTGTTGTATACATTCTTTAATACCTTCATATGCGTCAATCTTGCCATATCCCCAATTGTTCGTAGGAATCTCTTCACCTGTATATGAATCGTGACGTGAAGTTTTTTGCATTATTTTTAATGCATCTTCTGGTGTAAGATAAGGATAAGCCTGCAACCATGTTGCCACTACTCCTGTAATGAAAGGTGAAGCCATTGATGTTCCTTGCATATAACCATATTCATATTTATTACCGTTCCAGTTTATTGTACAATATGTTGTTTTGTCGCCTGTATAATAGTTTGACAGGGATGATTTAATGAATGTACCAGGAGCTGTAATATCAGGTTTAATTCTTCCGTCTGCAGTAGGTCCATGGCTAGAGAACGATGCTAATCTATTAACTTTCTCGTCAATGTAGTGTGGAACTCCGAATTGCAACCAATAATCACATGTCACATATGCTCCAGCAGACAAAATTCTTTTTCCTGTACCGCCAATTTCTCCAACAGTCATGTCATCATTACCGTCTACAAATCCTTTAAGGCCATAGTTGCTGAATTGTGAATATATATTTTCCGTCCACATATTTATATCACCTTTATTTGATGATATAATATATAAGCCATGATAATAATTTGGCGTATTCAAATAATTGAAATTCAACATGAGATGTGTTTTACCATTTATAGGATTTATTTCACCGGTAACGGATAAATTTCCGGAAATAGAATCATTGTCAATTGTGAAGTTGTATGAACGGTTGTCGCATTGTGTTATATTAAATATTGCAGGCTCATAAACTTTCTTTATGGTATTATTGTTGGCTCTGTATACAAATGGGATAAACTTAATCGCCATATCTTTGTCGCACCATATTTCTACTGTTCCTGATTGTGGATATGTGTATTTAAAATCGAGAAATGTTGCAAGAGTATCAGTCTTTTCTCCGTTAAATGTTTTTTTAACGTGACATTTTGAGCCTCCATCATTTCCGGCAGCTCCAACAAGGATACGTCCTGGACCGAGCATCTCAGACGTAAGTAAATCAAAGGTGGATGAACCATCGCGCGGTCCAAGGTGGCTGCCAAGACTTAGATTTACGACACAAGGTTTATTTACAGATTTTGCATAATCAAAAATATATTTCACGCCATCAAGAACCGCAGTGTTATCACTGTTTATAAGTTCGTTGCCATTAAGAGACACCAATACTATTTCGGCATCTGTGGCTACACCATATACATTTTTGTCATCTGTATTATCTGCTCCTGCTGCAATGCCCAATACATGTGTTCCATGTGTCGAATTACTAGTGTCAGTTACCTTTGTTAGAATATCTTCTGTTGTTGTGTATTCACAACCATAGCCGAAATCTTCCGGAGGGGTTCCTTGGATATTTTGATCCCATACTCTCTTTATTCGCAACACTGATTTATCCCGTGAATAAAAATTAGGATGCCCAAATTCAAAGCCATTATCAACCACACCTATCACGACGTCTTTACCTCTATATTCCTCAGGAAGTGACATCCCTTTTTGAATGTCGGTAACTCGGGTTTCTTCGCGAGCTTTGTCGAGATTTTTTCTTATAGGGGAACCCATTTCAATATATTTCACTCCGTCTAAAGCTACAATATTGTCGAGTTTTTCCAATGGAATGTCGGCCGTAAGAATATTTCCTAATATAGTTCTGATATTAACTCCAAATTTTCTAAGGATATCTGAATCATATCCGTCATAAAGATGAATAAAGGCTGATATTATAATTTTTTCTTTATTATCATCTTGCTTAAAATAATAAGCACTTCTTAGACGTTGAACATCAGATATATTTTCTTTCCTAACAGTCTCTACAAATTGTTGGGTATATGGAGACAATTTGCATTGTCCCCATATTGAGAGTGATGTTGCAGTTAGTACTGCAAATAACAATATTGTTTTTATTCTCATATGTTTTTCCTATTTTATTGAATTATAATCTTATGAGTAGAACAACCATCTCTCACTATATATATGCCAGATTTAAGAGAACGGTTGTAAGCAGTTTCTGTGAAAGTATCAATAAGCATGCCGTCACTTGTATATAGAGAAATCTTGTCCATATGAGGATTTTGTATGACTATGTTGTTTTTGCTTGTGCTGATTGTTATGCAATCATTACTTTTAACAGTCTTGACATCAGTTGCAATATCTAGTCTTATATCAAACAAATACAAAAATTCATGGAATTTAGGTGATGTTACATGGAAGCCATAATAATATATACCATCTTCTTCTACGGTTATCGGAATCGAATATTCTGTTACAGGATTTTCTTCTGTTGCTCCTGGAACTTCCGGTATATTAATTAATTGTAAGTTCTGTTCTTCTGGTGTACGCCCTTTACCAAAGGTAACTTCCATTGATTCTGGATATTGTGGTAATGATGAATAAGCCTTAAACTTTAACATGTAGCTTACACCTTTCTTATAATTGATAGGAGGAGCTATCATCCAATCGTCTGCATCTTTGTTTTGATTAAAAATATATACTGCACTTCTTGTATTTGAGTCATACCCCCAACAATAACCGTCACCATTTGAATCAAGTAGGGTATAGTAATTGAGCATGTCTGCAGGATCTGTAAACATTCCTCCATATGGAGGAGTCAGTGGAGTGCCAATGATTAGGTTGTTCGAGAATCCCCAATCTCCTTCTTTGCCATTATACATTGATGTCACTGTATATACGTAACGTGTCATGTCTTCAGGGTGAGTCTCTGTAAACTTACACTCCTTAAGATTTTCAGCTACAGTTATTTCATTTGGATATCTTATAACTTTATATGTGATATTATCTTTGTCGATGGCATTTCCGTTAATACCTTCTGTTGGAGCCTCCCATGTCAGTGTAGTTGTAAGACCTTCATATGTAAGTCTTATATTCTGTGGCGCCTTAGGCAAATCATAGCCTACATAGAATGTACGTTTGATAGTTGGACCTTCTCCATATTCATTAGATATAGTTATTGATACCGTATGGTTGTCATTAGGCAAAATAATTTCCTTACTTTTGAACAAAGAACCTGGAGCCGCTGTACTGTCAATAAGAGTTTGGCTTCCTTCTGTTATTCTAACTCTCAATTTATCATCTGTAAGAGGGGTTCCTAGGTAGCTGTTAGATGGAATCTGAAATTGGAAGAAACCAGCCACAGAACCTTCGTTAGGAGTGATAAAGTTAAAGTCTGAAACAATTCCCGGTGCACCATCATTAGGTTCTTTTAACCATGCACCGCTGACCTGGTATGTTCTTGTAAGATATGCAACAATGGTTCCTTCTGCGTTTGTAAGATTCAGCTCGACGATAGGGGTGTATTCTCCATCAAGTATCATGCTACTACTTTCGAATATCCAATACACCTTACCGGTAGCCCTATTTATGAACATTGCCTGTTCTGTTCCGTTGTTTACTAAATAGTCTTCAGGACCAATAAGATTCTTGCCCGTAATCGCTTTAACTCTTACAGCCATACCATCAGATTTTCTTATCTTGTATAAATATTGGTTATAATCCTCAGTGTCAATAACCACACTATACAGCATTCCGTTATTGGTTGAAACTAGAGTTTTAAAACGTAGTTTGCTGTCAAAGTCTTTACCTATTCTTTGCATATCTCCAGTTTCTGGGTCTATTTCAACTAAATGAGAAGTTGTAAAGTCTACTACAATGCCATATATTTTATCATTTGTTACATCATAGGCCAATGATGTCGTTGTGCATTGGCAGTTGTCCTCTAGTTCTTTTTCATATAACACATCATAAGTATTTCCATCAAGTATCGTCCATACAGGTTTTTGTTTTGGAAGATTTGTCTCATCACTATAAATATTGCAATAAATTTTTCCATTGTGATATACTCCACCTCCTGATATATAGCGATTGAATAATACGCTATTATCATCTGGACGATAATTATTCTCTATACCGAATTTATATAGGCCAGGGATCATATCGTCAATTTCATTTATAGGTGAAAATGTAATAAATCCATACATATCTACACCTTCCATTGATATAGGCTGGCCGTATTCTTGTGACATCGTTGCATTAACACAGCCACAGAACATTGCTGTTAGCAATATAATTTTTTTTAGTATGTTCTTCTTCATAATTATTGTATTAAGTTTGGCACAGTCTCACAAAATGAGACTGTGCTGTAGGTTTAATTTATTTCTTTACTAATTTCATTGAAAGTGTATTTCCATCATTTGTCATGGCCTTGACGATGTAAATGCCTCTACATAGCTCAGCCAACGAAATTGTATTATTTAAACACTGTGTATTGAGAACATTTTGTCCTTGTACGTTAAACACTGATACAGATTTAATATTATCGGGAACGTATAGTGTTGATGTTGAAGATATATAATGCATCTCGCATTTTTCTATGTTCTCTTTAATGTCAGTTCCTTCGACTTCCTCAATTTTGAAATCATCGAACGCAATAATTCCTGAATTTGCAGATTCGGCATTAAACTCAAAATAGAAACAATAGTCCATATCATATTCAGGAACATATTTAATAGTAAATTTTGTCCACTCCTTAACCGGTTCGCTGATATTTTGAAGCACAGGAAGTTCTATGCCGCTTTCCTCTTGTGTATATGCCAATATGACATTTGCTGTTGTCTTATTCTCACCGTTTCCTGGCATATATAGATAGAACGAAATTTCATATGTCTTGCCATGTTCAAGCGTAAAATATGGAGTATAAAGAAGTTCATTTCTTCCGCCAATTGTATATTCGTTTGCAACGGCAGCATATTCTCCTGAATGTGCTGTAATTGTGTTATCGGGCATAGTTGTTATATGGAATAGTTCAGAAGATGAAGTTCTGCATCCCCATTTATTCGTAAATAGCGTCGTCTCATTAATATCTGTACGATTTTCAAAATCTTCAGAATATGGAAGAGGCTCAGGCTCGTCTGAAGTAAATAGACGCATTATTTTCAGATTTTTAATTCTGACATTTGTTCCATTCATGTTTTCAATGTGGATGCCAAAGAAATTACTTTCTGATTCAGGATGGAATGTCGTACCGACTTCCATTTGTGTATAATCGTTCATTATTATATCGTTGAACTCGTCTATAATTTCTATTTGATCATTAATAGTTTGGCCATTACCACGAGTAAATTTAATGTTTACGCTTTGATTTAGATCGGTTTCGAATTCGCATAATACATAATATGATTTCGTAGGATCAAGTTTTACCTCTGGTGATATAAGCCATTCGTCTTTACCATTAGTAGTTATTGCTGATTCGTCGTGGCTCCAGGTGTTGCCATCTTCGTCACCGTCAATTGTTTTCCATCTATTATTATCTTCTGCGAAGTCTGCAACATATGTATGTTCTTTGAGATAACCATCAGTGAAACTGCTAATTTTTAAAACACATGATGTTGGTTGACCTATTTCTTTATCAATACAAGGTATTAATTTGTATATTTTCTGTCCTGAAAATTTGCTGTTGTCACTATATGTATAAACGTAGGTTACATCAAGTGGTTTCGTATTATCAGTAACTTTCACAGAATGTTCAGCGATAAATTCATCACCATCATATATTTTTGTATTTATGATAGAACCATTTTGTATTTTCTCGCCTTCTTCATCAACTAAAGGATGTGTCCATTCAAAAAGTACACTCTTGTTTGAATTTATTGCAGATGCTTTTGCATTTAATATTGCAGCAGGCTTTACAGTGGCAATCTGTATCTGTTCATCAACATTGAAATTATCAATAATAATTTCACCTCCGTTTGCTTCATTTGTATTTATTTTTATTGCAAAGCAATAGTCTGAGGTGTTATCTACAGATATTTCAATGTTTTGCTTTATCCAACTTTTGTTTGTAGTTTCGTCAGTCTGCAGAAGTGATTCACCAATTATGTTAGACTCATCTTGCTCTGTTGCTTTATATAAAGAAAGTGTATTCTTCGAATTGTTTTGTGTCATGTTTAACATGAAACTTATATTATAGGTTTTTCCTGATTCTAATGTAAATTTTGGAGTATAAATAATTTCTTCTCTTGCTTCAGGTGCTCCACCTGCTGCATATAATGCATTAGCTCCAGAATATGCTCTAGTTCCAAACGTTTTTGAAACTAAACTAATATTAGATACGTAAAAACCATACTGCGTGCTGCTGCGGCTTATCTTCCATCCATTGGGAGTTGTTGCACTTTGATCAAAGGTTTCAGTGTATGGTATTTCCATTACGGGGACCTCTTTTTCGTCTGTGTCAATATAATAAATACCAACGCCCTTTATAATCATACTATTTGCGGTCTTGCTGTCATGGAAGCCAATATAATATACACCTTCAGTTTCAACACTGAATTGTGGAGTTGTTGTGTCTACATAGCCATTGTAACAAATGTCTTCAAGTGAAATTAATTTTGACGTCATACCGGCAGATGTTTGGCTATTACCCAACCACACATCTAAACTTCCTGCATAATTCATACTTGTTGATACATAAAACTTTATTATATATCTTTTGTTTGGTTCCAATGTGACTCCAGGTGTTATTGCCCAATCGTCATGAATGTCTTTGTTTCCTCGTTTTACAGACATTCCGCCATCTTCGTATGTTATCTGCTGCCAGGTGTTCCCACCGTCTTTATTCTCTACAATCCATTCTGTATAATCATTAGCTGTCATAAATTCACGTACAACAGCAGCCTCACCTTGTACATCATCAAGATTGATTTCAAATTCGACTGGTAATGACTCTATTCCGTTGAGAGAAGCAGTTACCTTATATGTGACAATACCGCCGAAATTCTTTGGGTTATATGTATATGTTCCAGTTGACCCTGCTTCACAATTTTCGACAGAACCAACTCTTACACCATTCTCATATATGTTAATATCTACGGGTGAAAGAATTGGAGCATTAGTTACATCATATGACGGATTCTTCCATTTAAAAGTTACGTTTTTTTGAGTAAAGTTTGAAGATACATCAAGATTTTCCACACTCATTGGTTGTGCTTTTGATGTTTGAACAACTGAGATCTTATTTATTGTCACGATACCATTAGGCACTGGCGTCGTTAAATTAAAACCGATGTATGTAGAAGCCGACTCTGTACAAGTAAAACGAATTATCTTTTCTACAGAACCGCTATTTAGATTTATAGTTTCTTTTGCAAGTTCTTTATCCAGACCTTTAGCGGTTGGTGCAGTTCCATATTTTATAGTAAGTTCGTCGGCTTCAAAAGCGCCGGCTTGAGAGATTGTATATCTTATTAAATAGTCTTTGCCTGCCACCATATCTAACGCAGGAGAAATCAGCCAGTCATCAGCAGCTGACATTGATAAATTCCCGTCATATGATGGACCCGTGTATCCATCTATAATGGCCCATTTTACGTTGTCATTATTTGAGTCTATAATAGTCCATTCTTTAAGAGGATCTGTTCCTGTAAAATCTGTAGTATAGATTTCTGTTTCAGGCGTGATGGTTCCTGCGTATTCTTCAATTGCAAATGAATAAAGTTGAAGAGTGTTTCCACCACTGTTTGATGTGTTGTAGAATGAAAAATAATAATCTCCGTCTGCACCCGGAGTGAAATAGTTTTCTTCAATATTTTCTCCACTATTAATTAAATTCAACTGTTTTAATGGAGTCATATTGGTCTTATCTGTTCCTTGGGTAAGTGTTACAACATCATATCCTTTGGGATAGCCTTGTACAGCTACATTGGTTGTAATCTTATAAGTGACACCGCCTTTTAAGCTTATTTTAGGAGAAAAGTAATCATCATCATTCTGGCCTGTCAGGGGCATTTCCAACATCGGACCGAAATTATTAACAGGCGTCCATGTATGTGAATCTCTATTATTGTCAACTGCAGTCCAATCAGCATAGTCGGTTGTCAAATCTACATGATATGGGATGCTGACGATAGGTTCATCGGGGGGATCAATAACGCTTCCTCCTTCTTCATATAATTTAAATTCAAATAAAAGAACAGTCCCGTTAAATTGTTGGCTGGTACAATGAAAAGCAAAATAATATTTACCGTTTTCATTGACTTTTATTTCAACTTTTTGTGCTGCAGGATACTCCGAATTGTCATTTAATGTTACATCCGAAAGTTTTGAAAATGCAGTCATATCACTGTTTGACGTCCCATATTCAAACGATACAGTGTTTGCGTTTCCGTCAGATTGACTACATATATTGAATTCAGCAGCATATGTTTTTCCTGCCTCTAGAGAAAAATCTGGTGAGATATAATAATCGTTACTGGCTGATGAATAATCCATCTTAAGGACAATGCTGCCATAATATTTTCCTTGGATATAGGCCCATTTTGGCATATAAGTCCATGTGTTCCCAGGAATGGAACTTTCATCTACTGCAGTCCATCCTTCCTGGCTGTCTGCAAAATTAATGCTATAAGGTAATGCCGTTTGCGCCTTACCTACATTTATTCCCGTTAAGATAATAAATGTGAAAATTAAAAATGTAAGTTTTCTCATACCACTTATTATTTTTAGGTTATGTAATAAATTAAACCATGTATGGATAATTATTTACCCAATATGGCTATATATTGTCTGATAATAATGTTGAGTATAACAATTTCGTTGTATATATGACTCTATTTTATCTTTATAATATGTGTATCGTTTCTTATTGAAGTGATACGCATATCGAGTCATAGACATTAATAAAAGGTACTATTTTGAGGCTAGTTTCACACTCTTAAGTATCCTATTAACAAGGCTTAATGAAATATAAATATTCAATAATGTGTTTATTCCTAATATTAATTGGGGAAAAATAGTCCTATAGTCTTTTCTGTGTTATTATAATTAAGACAGTCAAGGCAGGTTTAATTATATCTAATTCACTTTAGTGTATATAGACCTCCAAGCAAGTAATCACTTGCTATCTTACCAATACTTACTTTTTGAATATTGCGACCAGCTCTGTTGCCAGTCAATTTGTTGATTGCAAATTCAGGTAATTCATCCATATGTTTATTGCGTTTAGTCTCATCTTGCAGTTCAAAGATGCCAAGTTTATGTGTGTAAAGTTAGACAAAAATATTTTAAATCAAAAGAATTTGTAGACATTTTTTTTATTTTTAGTCAAAAAAAATAATATAATGTAAATTAACACTTAAGGTTTTCCGCCAGTTTGTGTCCTCTTTTTCTCTGTTATTTTAACTAATTCAAATTATTTCATTATTTTGACAAAAAGGAAGTTTACATCCTATTATACAATTAATTTTAATTGCATGCTATAACACTTATGTATATAATTTTTGAAAAGAATGTTATTTTGCAAGAATAATAAATACACGTTGCTATCATTATGTGCAGTAATATTAAATAATTGCATGTTTTATTACGTATTTTTGTCCTTTTTGTCGGAATTATAATAAATAGTGCTTGAATTAGTAAAATGATATGAATTATGTCAATACAATAAGATGAAATCTGCTGCAAACATATAATTTGTAGTATTTCATTTTTTATATACCTAATTCTTGTTTCTGAATTAGGATAGATGTATGAAAATACTAACTAATTTTTATAGACCGACATGAATAGAAAACTATTCATATCGGTCTATTCAATAGCTTTTTTAAAGAATTTTTTGTTGTAGTATGAATTTGCAGTATATAATGCTGCTGCAGGATTGTTTCCTGTGACACGGTCTTTAGTTACAAGTGTTGTTACATAAGCGTTGGAGTATTTATAAAATAGGCTGTCGTGACCAACGCATAATCCGATAACAACATTTAGATCTGTGTTGGCTTGATTGAGCAAGCGGGCTTGTAATATAGGATTGCACATAGCTGCACCGATATTTTCACATTCAGAAGGTATTCCGACCGACGTTTTAGACTGCCCGGCAACTTTACAAATAACAGCAAATGGCTCAAATCCATTTGCGCGCAATATCTTTGCAAAGATACGTGCTTCATTAATTAAACCGATACAGTTGGCTATGCCGATACGTTTTGCATTTATTTTATGTGCAAATTCCATAATTTCTTGCACTCTTGTCCATTTGCAATACCCTTCATATTCTACTTCGGCACTTGCAATCATTATGGCTTTATTGTTGGATTCCTCATATTTTTCCAATGCCCATAACCTGTCGCTTTCATCCAAATTTGTTGTAAGACAGAATTCTGGATATGTACGATTTTTATATTTGCAGTTTTGTGTGCCGCAATCCACGCAACTATGCTCATTATTTATTCCTTTTTCCATGCTGTCTATATATTTAAATTTTGCTGATGGCAAAAGTACATTATTTATTTCGTATCTATATCATTATTTTGTAATTTGTTTGAACATCAATACTCGATAATAAATATTTTCTGTACATGTATTTTTTTGCTTATAGTCCGTATTGGATTGATAATATGCTCATCCCGTTTCTTTGATCTATTATGATATTTGCAACACACTTTTTCCTTAAATATCATAATGACAATAATAACGTGCAGTTGCTTTCCATCTGATTTCCTATAAAGCTCTCAGATTGAGATATTTGAAAATATAAATCATTTGTTCTGTAAAAATCGTCTTTCTATGTGTGCATAAGCAAGCGTTTGATTTACAGAGGATTATATGATTTTATGAATTTATGTGCAATAAAATGAGCCTGATATTATGCAAAAATGACCTTATTTTAATATGAAAACTTGCCTATGTACACCATTAAAACTACTGAATTGAATCATAAAAGTGGCTGAATTGCATTATAAAAGTGTGCCATTTATTTAATAACGTAAATATATTTTACCTAATCAGCATATTTTAAGGTTCTTGTTTTTCTAATTTTGCAGGAATTTATGACAAAACGAGAATGACATAATGACAGTAAAAACGTCGTCTCATGTATCAAAAAGAAAATTTAAATTTAGTTTTCTGTATTAAAATTAATGTCTGACATTACGGTAGTCCCACGTGATATATTTTTGAGAAAGCTTTCCTATCTTACCTATGACTCTTTTCTCTTGCTTAATTATTTCTTTGGGCCAGCCGTCATAGAAATAGTCTATTGAAAGATAAGTATTATATAGTAAATCATCTGATACCTGCTTATCAAAATTTTCATCCATATCCTCTTTAACCTCATTAAATTTATCTTCATCCAAATAAGCACTGGCCACCCCTTCGATTATAGCCTTTATGTCATCTTTCGGAATGTAATTGTTAACGTCGACCACGATTCTGTAGTCATAAGTTTCATTGTTTTCCGAAACAGACACATAGGAGTCTGTTTCATAATCATCTTCAGTGGCATCTGAATGATTTGTTATACTGACGATGTTATATGTCGTCCCGTGATGTTTAAACATCAACTCAAGTTCATCTATATATCCTTGTACAAGTCTATCCGCGTCAACATCTTTTAATAAAGTTTTAAGATCAATACCTGCAACAGCCAAACTATCAATGATAGACATCTCTTTAATAGTTTCCATGAAAAGCTGCTTTGACTGCTTTTTTATCTCATTAAGGTTATCATATTTGATAATTTTGCCATATATGTCTGTCCTGAATTTTATGGTTGTGCCTTTTATTGCTTCTTTATATTTATTAAGTGCCTCATTTAGGAGATTTTGTTTCCATGAATCTTTAACAGAATCAGTTTTAAAGTCAAGAAAGGAATATTCCATATCATATCCCTTCTTGGTGGAGTCTGTTACGGTTATCATAATTTTAGTATTTATTCCGGCTGTCTTTATTGTGTCACCTTTTCTTATATCCCATGTGCTCTCATTTATCCAATATGTCATGGTGTCATTTTTATTAAACCATGCGATTACCGACACTACGGAGTCTTCATCCTGTGCTACAGAATCTTCTCTTTCATCTGCAAGTCTTTTATGTGGCATAGATGTGAAAGAGAATAGCATTGCCATAGTTCCGATAATTATAAAGAAGAAGAATATTCTTCTGACTATAAAATTTATATGTGAGGACGTTGCATATTTTTCCGTCAATTGCAGTATTTTACTTTTTGCTATGTTCATCATGGAGTCCGCTTATTAATTTCTACAAAGATATGATTAAAATTTATTTTTAGCAATAATAATGATAATTTATTGGATTTGATGTGTATTTTTATTCATTAAGTACATTTTATACTTTATATATGTTGCCATACCGTCTGTTATTTCTTGATATAGCCCATTATCTTGCAACATTCTGTATAAAAATTTTATAAATTTCAAATGAACAATGATATTCTTGTAAAGAACGTTATTTGCAAATAATGAAGATATAAAAAGATATTGCAGGATATGCACAAACATATCCGGCAATATCTTTAAATTGTAATTATAGCTTGCCTGCATATTCCTCACATCCTTTAATCATCTTATCGAGCTGAGCCATTCTTGTAGTTTTCTGCCCTGCATTGAAAGTGGTGTAATAGCTCATGGCGGACTTGAAATATTCAGCTGCACATTCCCATTTGCTGTTAAACATATAGCAGAAGCCAAGCCTGTAGTATATGTCGCCCTTTTCTTCATTGCAGCAAACCAGCAGTTTCTTTTCGTATAAAGGAATTGCTTTTTCATACTCGTTAAGCATGAAATGGCTTTCAGCGGCAACATTATAATAGACACTTCTCTCTGCAGGCGAATATACATCGAGCTGATTTATCGTTTCATCAAGATAACTGCATGCTTTTTCATAATCGAATTCATGAAAGTAGCAGACGCCCAAATATGCCTTGAACCTAGGATTTAGATTATACTTTTCATCAAGCTTTTTCAGTAGCAACAACGCCTCATGATATTTTTCACCTGCAAAATAGTCTAAGGCACGTTCCAATATTTTTGAGTCTGATTTGTTGCTTTGTCCGACAGCATAATGACTTTGCAATGTTAGTAATGAGAATATCAGAATCAGTAAATATCTCATTTTGTATAAAAGTCAATCAAGTTGGTTAGGGCATTACGGCAGACGATGCAAAATTCAGGATTTTCGTTTGTGCGCATTCTGCAGTCCTGCACGCCTCGGTAAACACCTTTGAGACTATAACCGGCCCCTTCAAATAGTCCGACCCTGTTATGTATTATTTGTGGATCTGTACTTTCTGGAGTTGGGGTAGGGGTTCCTGGCTTTATCAGGTTCTCCCATTTGCCGTGAAAGTCTTTCAGTGTGGTGATATTGGGTTCCCATGGCTCTACGTCATGAGGATACATCGGTATCTGTTCTTGCTCGTAAGCATACTCGTCGCCAAGACCTCCGAAACTATGGCCAAACTCATGTACAACGACCGGTTTGAATTGTTTGTGATGTGTCATTGACAGAACATAAGAGTTGAGAATACCGCCGCCACCATATTCGTTTGTATTTGTCAATATTATGATATGCTCGTAAGGGATGCCTGCAAGCCAATCATGGAGTTCTTTAATATTTAAGGTCGTAAGATATCTGTTACTGTAGAATGTGTCGAAATGAGAGTGCAGTGCCGTATTCTTCCATATGCCCTTTGAAGGTTCGCTTGTTCCGCTTTCCTTTGATTCTGATTCTACTGCTACTATATTAAAACACTTACGTTTAGACTTAAAAGGCTCATGGGCAAAGAGTGCTTCAGTGGCAATATTTACATCGTTGAGAAAAACATTCATCTCATCTTTTGTGTATCCTTCGGCAACAAATGCAATATGGATACATTTGGTTGTGTCTGCGGCCTGTTGGATAACTTTATATGGAGTTATATCATGCTCACCAATGTGCCTTATAAGTATGTCGGAAGGAGCAACTGTGTGTGTAAACGTAGCACTTTTTTCACGTCTGTTATTATATAAATCAACTGTAATATCGATGGTGTCCTTGGGCATTGGTACAAGGAAAACATTCTCAAATGATTTGCTTGTAGTTTTTGCCTCATCATATGACAGCCATTCTTGAAACAGGGTAGAGAAGGAGTTTCTGTATATGATTTTGTCCGAATTATGTGGTCTGACTGTTATTTGACCATTGCCTTCAACGGGAACCTGGGCCAACCTTTGCCTTTTGCCATACCATCGTGGCATAGTGTTTAGTTTGTCTAGACTTATAGTCTGTTGCTTTGCGTTGCCTGAAAATATATAATCTATTCTCAGGGTCTTATCTGTAAAATACTCGTCAAATGTCTGACAAAATCCGTTCGTGGCACAGAATAGGAGCATTGACAATATCGTTAAAATATTTACGCTATATTTTTTCATAATATATTATGTAAAAAGTTTATATTCAATCATTTAAGTTTTTTCGTCTGCAACTTTCAGAAAGGACATTCTTTCATCAATTCCTTCACGTATCCGCGTGTCCAGTCTTTGTCGTGCAGTCTTTTATCTCCATATAGCAGGATGTCAATGTCAATCTTTACAATATTCTTGTCTTTCTCATCATTTTTCCTGCCACAGATACATTCAATTTCTTTTATGCTGCGTTCCACTTCATCAAGTCCGCATGAAGTATGGGTGAACAGCATGCAATTAAGAAATTTATCCGATTTTATGTCTACAGGATTGGTCCACATCTGTCTGCTGAAAACAATATCGTTTTTGGCGAACATCTTGTTTAGCAGCGATATTGCTTCTATGATGTTTCGCTCCTGATCGTAATTGCTTCCAAGCGACAATATCAGTTTCTTGTTCTCGGTCATGAGTTTGAAATATTGTTGATGTGCTGTGAGCATACACTTTAAATGCACGCTTTTGTTTCACAAGACACGCAAGTTAATCATAATTGCAAAATTAATGCAATTTTGACTAAAAGCAAAATAAAAGAGAACTAAAAGACATTTTGTGTTTATGCCGGAAAATATAAAATATAAGAAAGGATGCATAAGAACAAATATTTTTATGAAATCAGGCATGTAACATGCTAATCATATCTGATTCCGAATTGCAATTTGTACTTAGCCTAGAATTGCCAAATCTGTTTTTATTTATTGCTCTTATGCATCCTTGTTTTTAAAATTCAAATGACGCTTTGATGTTTATCTGCCGTCCGGTAAGGTAATTAGGTACGGCATACTGTTGATTGGTTACGTCTGTAATCCAATAATATGAATTGACGTTATTTATACCCAAAAGATTAAGACAGTCAATACCGAGCCATATATTCTTGAAAATAGACTTGCGGTCACATTTCTCATTGTTCAAAAGCCTGTAACTCATACCGATATCTGCACGCTTATACGCTGGGGCACGGAAAGGCTGCTCGTCAAGTTGTCTGTGAGGTGCACCGAAAGGAAGACCATCGGCAAATGCCAATTTAAGTGACATCCGCCATCTGTCTGTTCCAGGGAAGTAATCGGTAAAGAATAGATTTAACGAATATCTTTGGTCTGTTGGCAGAGGTATACTCTTTCCGTTAATATTTATTCTGGTGTTCATTAGCGAAAGGCTTACCCATGAGTCTGTACCAGGTACAAATTCTCCGTAAAGTTTTAAATCAAGTCCCATGGCATGTCCACTGCATTGCTGGCTGGCATCGTACACAATCTTTACGTTGTCTACTGTGTAAGGAACAAGATTCGACAAGGCCTTATAGTAAGCTTCTGCTGTAAACTTATACGGACGATCCTTCATCTTGAAGCGATAGTCAAAGCCTGCAATAAAATGAATAGAGCGCTGGCTCTTTATCTTATTGTTCAGAGTGGCGTATGTTATTCCGTTTATAGTTGTTGTGTCTCGGAGCTCCTTGTAGAATGGTGCCTGATAATAGATACCCGTGGCAAATCTCATTGTTACGTCATGATTGAATGCCGGAACTATACCTAGAGATATTCGCGGACTAATGATGCTTTCTTTATTAAAGTTCCAATGACTAAATCTTATTCCGTAATTAAGCGTAAAGAATGTATGTTCACCTTTGCTGCTGAAACGCCATGTGTCTTGTATGTAAGTCTCCAGTCTGTTTGCATCAAGCGTATTTTTCGCTTTTAGAGAATAAATCATATAAAGATCTTCACCCGTGTGAGGGATGCTATAACCGCTTGAATCACGCATTTCATATTCCTTGCTGTCTTCAGTTATATTTTCTATTCTGTAAGTCAGTCCGGCTTGGATGTCATGCTTCTTTGTTTTATGTTCAAGAGCAAACTTTATGCTTTTGACAGTCGCTTTAAGGTAGTTGCGTGCATGCTCCATATATGTACCAACGCCAAGGTTTTCGCTCGTTTCTGTCTGTGTTAGCCAATACTGGCCTTGTATATCATATCTTTCTTGCTCATTAGTATGAAAAGCAGATGCGATAAGTGATAACTTTGTTTTCTCGCCAAACTTTCTTGATATACTCAATGAACCGAAATATGTGCGGAATACGTCTTTTTCCTGACCATCGAAGAACACCTTGAACGATTTGACATTCTCCATTGTGCCAAATTTTGTTTCGCGGTCTTCCGGATAAAAGTTATAATGGTTTTCTGAGATGTCACCGATAACCTCTATCGACCAATTTTTTGTCGGTTCATAAGTAAGATACGTCTGATAATCTAGGAAGTTAGGCTGATATTCTCCTTTTGTATCAAGTGAACCAAGAAGATATTTGTTTGTCTTGTATCTGATGCCGTTGCTCCATGAAAACTTCTTTGTGCTAAAGCCAACAAATGCACTGGCGCCAAGAAGATTGGCTGCAACGTTAGCTTCAAACTTCTTGGGCTTCTTGTATTTTATATCAAGAACAGACGACATCTTATCACCATATCTAGCCTCGAAACCACCTGTTGAGAAGCCAATTGATTCAACCATGTCTGGATTGATTATTGACAAACCTTCCTGTTGACCACTTCTTACCAGGAAAGGCCGGTAAATTTCTACATTGTTAATATATACACTATTCTCATCAAAGCTTCCACCTCGAACGTTATATTGTGAAGAAAGCTCACTATGTGTGGATACACCGGCTTGTGATTGAATAAGCTCTTCAACGGCATTACCTGTAACGCTTGGAGTATTCTTTATATCCTTGGTCTCAAGCTGTTGGGTGCTTCCGGTCTGCCTCTTTTTTTCTGTGACAGTTATTCCGGCGAGTTGATTATCGTCATATAGCTGAATCAGAAGAGTCTGTTTTCCTCTTGGGCGTCTTAATACTCGCGTTTTTGTCTTATAGCCAACCATGGAGAATCTGACAACAACACTGTCAGCTGAGCGCAGTTGTATCGAGAATTCTCCTTTCAGATTAGTCATTGTCATTTTTCCCTGCTCAATTACAGAAACAGTTGCCAATTCCACAGGACTCATGTTGCTGTCAGTAACCTTTCCCTGCAGGGTGAACGTCTGCGCCTTTATGCTTATAACGCATAAAAGCATCAATAATGTTATATATAATTGTTTTATTTTCATCTCGTATATAACGAGGATTGTTCACGATTATTGTTTTCAGCAGGTATGATTATTCTCTGTATGACCAAGAAAGAAGCTTGTTAATCCATTTTATTGAACATCTGAACCATCTGTATGTACCGACAGGTTTACCTCCGAAACTTAATATGAATTCTCTAAAATTATTTCTTTTGAACGGCAGTCCTACGTCCATGAAATAAATATGATTGTACCCTTCGGCATATGCATGTCTTATTGCAGTCCAAGCGGTTATTGCATTCGTTCGTTTCGTAAAGAAATTCTTTTTAGCTGCAAGATACCACATATAACAATTACTTTCTGAATAAACACAAATACACCCGCCAACCATTGTGCCCTTATGCGTAGTGGTAAACAGATTGCAGCATCCGTTATTCAGCATTTCACGAAATAATTTTATGTCAGGTATATATCTTCTGATCTTTATTGAAATATAATTTTTCAATATTTTGAAAAAATCGTTTAGCTCTTTGTCCGTTGTTGATATATTCGTCTTTAATCCGGCTCTGTTTGCATTAATAAGTAATTTCCTCATTTTATATGTGAGTCGTTTTTCTGGTTTCATGCTATGCAGCGAATTGTGTATTTCCATCCAGTGAACAGGGAAAAAGCCATTATTTCTGAATTTGCTGTATCCAAACATTTTTGTACTGAGGTCACTGAATTCAATATAAAGGCAAAGAGCTTTGCGTAATTCTCTTGTGATGCTTTTCAGCATTTCGCCAAATATCTCTTCTTTATTATTGCAATCAGGAGAATATTCGCCTTCGCCATACGCTCTTCCCTGTGTAAAGAGATATGGCGGAAACAATGAGCCCCTGCGCCTTAACATTACAAGCATGTGTGCAACGATATTTTCTTTATCATATGCAATGACCATATATGGTTTTTGACCAGGGGTCTTTTCTATGATTTTAAACATTTCGTCGCTGTGAAACAATTTTTTGCATTGCATTGGCGGCAAGTTCTCACTTTTTGAAATAATGACGATTTTTATTTCATTCATACCGCAAAAATAATAAATCTTTTCTAAAAATCAATAAGTTATGTCTTGATTTGAATTATAAATGTCTAACTTTGCAGACCTTTAATAAATCAAATGCATTTACATAGATGAATAGTTTTAAAGAATTAGTTCAGAAACGACGTAGTTACAGGAATTTTACCAACGAAGAAATAGACTCAGAAGATGTTAAGCTGATATTACGCGCAGCTTTGATGTCACCAACTTCAAAGGGGCGACGTTCATGGCACTTTATTGTCGTAGATGATAAGATGGCAATCGAGAAATTATCTGATGCGAAAGATATGGGTGCAAAATTTCTTGCGAAATCGTCTTTGGCAATAGTCGTATTAGGTGAGCCATTACAGAATGATTGCTGGATTGAAGATGGAGCTATTGCAGCTTTGGCAATGCAGCTTCAGGCTGAAGAACTCGGATTAGGCTCTTGTTGGGCACAGATGCGCGGACGTGGCTTGTCTGACGGAACATCTGCCGATACTGTAATCCGAGGTATTTTAGATATTCCTGAAAATTACAATGTTTTATGCGTTGTGGGATTTGGCCATAAAAATGAAGACCGTGCCTTGCAAGATGAAGAGGCTCTAAAATGGGAGAATGTACATATAAATAAATTTTAATGATGAAAATTGTCTTTATTGGTGCCGGTAATCTTGCAACGAATTTAGGAAATGCTCTGCATAGTGCCGGCAATGACATATTACAGGTATATAGTCGTACATTTGAGTCTGCTTCAACACTGGCAACTGCTTTAGGCGGGGCTCCAGTGATAAATATTGAAGACGTAACAAAGGATGCTGACGTTTATATAATTTCAGTAAAAGATAGTGCTATTGCCGATATAATACCTTCGTTGTGTAACGGGCGCGATGATAAGATATTCTTACATACATCAGGTAGTGTTCCTTTGGATGTGTTTAAGGGTATGGCACAACATTATGGAGTTCTTTATCCAATGCAGACATTCTCAAAGACTAAGTTATTGGATTTTAAGGACATACCTTTCTTTGTTGAAGGTGTTGATGATTTAGCTTTTGAAACATCCCATCATTTAGCAGATAGCATATCTGAGCGTGTGTATATCCTGTCGTCCGAGGCTCGTAAGCATTTACATCTGGCAGCCGTTTTTGCTTGTAATTTTGTAAATCATTGCTATGAAATATCTTCAGAACTTTTGGGTAAACATGATATACCGTTTGATGTAATGCTGCCTTTAATTGAAGAAACTGCAAACAAGGTTCATCATATGAAACCGGATGAGGCACAGACTGGGCCTGCTGTTAGATATGATCAGAATATCATCAGAATGCAGTCTGAAATGTTACGAGATAATCCTATTTTCAAACAAATATATGAATGCATGAGCATAAGCATACATCATGTGGCACAGAAGAAAGGAGATAATAAATGATTAATTATGATTTAAAAAAGATACGTGCAATAATATTTGACGTGGACGGAGTCTTAAGCGCAGAAACAATACCCCTTCATTTATCAGGTGAACCTATGCGCACAGTGAACATAAAAGACGGATATGCTATTCAGTTGGCAGTAAAACAAGGTCTGCGTATAGTAATACTTACAGGAGGAACCACACAAAGTGTACAAATACGTTATGAACGTTTGGGAGTAACCGATATCTTTATGGGATGTTCTGTTAAAATAAAGGTGTATAATGATTTTTTGGCTAAATATGACTTAAAAGATGAAGATATTTTATATATGGGTGATGATATACCTGATTATGAGGTTATGTCACGTTGTGGTTGTCCATGCTGTCCGGCAGACGCTTGTCCAGACATCAAGTCTATAAGTAAGTATATTAGCAATCATAGAGGAGGGTATGGCTGTGCCCGTGATGTAATTGAACAGGTTCTTAGGGCTCAGGGTAAATGGCTTGATAGTGCTGTAGCCTTTGGATGGTAATTTATGAATAATGTTATGAAAAAGGATTATCATATAATATTAAGTAGTAATAGTCCAAGACGAAAGGAACTCTTAGCCGGGCTAGATCTTGATTTTAACATACATGTAATACCAGGTATTGACGAATCGTATCCTGAAGATATGCCAGTCATGGAAATTGCTGAATATATTTCAACAAAAAAGGCAGAAGCATATAAAAACATAATAGAACCAAATAATTTGATTATTACAGCAGATACAGTTGTAATATTAGGTGATGAGGTCTTGGGTAAACCTAAAAACCTAGATGACGCAAAACGTATTTTGCATGAGTTGAGCGGAAAAGTTCATCACGTGGTTACAGGTGTATGTCTTACGTCTTTGGTTAAGCAAAAGCATTTTTCCGTTGTAACTGATGTTGCATTTAAGTCATTGTCTGATTCAGAAATCAACTATTATGTTGAGCATTATAAACCTTTAGATAAAGCCGGTGCTTATGGTATCCAAGAATGGATAGGATATATAGGGGTTACCTCTATTAAAGGCAGTTATTTTAATGTCATGGGACTACCTGTACAGAGAATATATAAAGAACTACAGGAATTTTGATTTACCGGTCATGGTGGGAATTTACTACGAATTTTGCTCTTAATCAGTGTCTTTCTTGTTTTTTATGTATAAAAGCAATAACTTTGCAAAAAAATATTTTAATTAAATGGATTCAGCAGAATTATTTAGATGGGTACTTGAGAATTTGAACTATTGGGTTGTAACAGTATTTATGGCAATAGAAAGTTCTTTCATACCCTTTCCATCTGAGGTGGTTGTGCCCCCAGCAGCATGGAAAGCAATGGCAGATGATAGCATGAATATTTTCATGGTTGTTGTTTTTGCCACTATAGGTGCAGATCTTGGTGCATTGGTTAATTATTATCTTGCACGTTGGCTTGGCAGACCAATTGTTTATAAGTTTGCCGACAGCCGTTTGGGGCATATGTGTTTAATAGACCGTGCAAAAGTTGAACACGCTGAGATGTATTTTCGTCAACATGGTGCAGCGTCAACATTCTTTGGCAGACTTATACCAGCAGTTCGTCAGCTTATCAGTATTCCTGCAGGCTTGGCTGGAATGAGGCTAGATCATTTTTTGTTGTATACAACGCTCGGTGCTGGAGTATGGAACTCCATACTTGCTCTGTTGGGATATTTGATTTATCGCTTTACAGACTTAAAGACGACAGCAGATGTTTATGAACGTGCAACACAATATAGTCATGAGATTGGATATGTGCTATTAGGGCTGGCTGTAGTTGTTATTGGCGTATTGGTATATAAAGGATTGAAGAAGAAGTAAGTATTACAGATATTATTGATTTGATATGCTACACTATATTTGTTTAGTCCGCAATAAGGTGTAGCATATATTTTTATATTTATTCGTCCCTAAAAAGCCAATTTTTGCAAGATATTGTTCTGACACAGTATCTCGCATATTTTTTGAAACATGCACCAAAGGGCTTTCATTTCTCTTTTGAAGTTATAAACCATTGCTACCAGAAAAACTTCATGGTATCTCACATCCACCTTTATAAGGGTTGTGGTTCAATCTGTAATATGATTTCAATTGACTTATTATCTGTTCTGTACAAATACGCCTGTATAAAGAATTTATGTTTTTATCAATTTTTGATAAAAACACTTTGATTTTTTTGGACATCCAAACAATAATATTTAAAAATCTAATAGGGTTTATATTTATTGGGTTAGAAAGTAAAGAAAACAATCTTCAATAAATAATTAAAAGTAGAGAACTATTTTTAATCTGATTTCGAGCGGTAAACGAGGCTCGAACTCGCGACCCCCAGCTTGGGAAGCTAGTGCTCTACCAACTGAGCTATTACCGCAAAGAGCCGATACCGGGACTCGAACCCGGGACCTATTCATTACGAATGAATTGCTCTACCAACTGAGCCATATCGGCATTCCTTTCAAAGCAGTGCAAAGGTAATATTTTTTTATGTATTAAAGAAAAACCAAGATAACCATTTTTAGCGTTTTAACTTATTTTTAATTTATAAGTTTCTCTTTTAAATATATTCCCGTGATACTTGATTCACATTTTATGCAATCTTCGGGAGTTCCTTCAAAAATAAGTTTTCCACCTTTATTTCCTCCTCCTGGTCCTAAATCTATAATATTATCTGCACATTTAACGACATCCAAATTATGTTCAATTACAATCACTGAGTGCCCATGTTGTATAAGGGCATCAAAAGCTTTTAGTAATTTTTTTATATCAAGAAGATGAAGACCTGTTGTAGGTTCATCAAAAATAAATAAAGTTTGTTCACATTTTTCTTGGCTAAGAAAATATGCTAATTTTACACGTTGATTTTCTCCACCTGATAGGGTTGAGGAACTTTGTCCTAATTTTATATATCCAAGACCGACATCGTCTAAAGGCTTTAATTTGTTTGCTATATTAACTTTATTATTCTTTGTAAAGAAATCTATAGCCTCTGTAACTGTCATATTTAAGATGTCGAAGATATTTTTGCCAGCAAACTTTACATCTAAAACATCTGATTTAAATCTTTTACCATGGCAACTGTCACATACTATCTCTAAATCTGCCATAAATTGCATTTCAACAGTAATTATTCCTGTGCCTTTGCATGTTTCACATCTTCCACCTTCAGCATTAAATGAGAAATATTGTGCTGTGAATCCCATTTGTTTTGCCAAAGGTTGTTCCGCAAAAAGTTGTCTTATATCATCAAAAGCTTTAACATAAATAACAGGATTTGAGCGAGAACTTTTCCCAATAGGATTTTGATTAACCATTTCCACATGTTTTATTTCAGCCCAATCTCCATCTAAAGAAGCAAATTCTCCTGGAGTATCTGCTACTTCATCTAATCTTCGTTTTAAGGCAGGGTAGAGTATACCCCTAATTAATGAAGATTTACCCGAGCCACTCACTCCTGTAATGACATTTAAAATGTTTAAAGGAATGTCTACATCAATCCCCTTTAGATTATTCATTCTAGCTCCCCTGATTATTATTTTTTTATTCCAAGAACGACGTGTTTTTGGGATTTCTATTTTATCCGTATTAAATAAAAATTTCAGTGTATGACTATTTGAATAATTCTCTAGATCGCTATTTCTTAAATTTGCCGGGTTTCCACTGAAAACAATTTCTCCGCCATTAGCACCTGCATCGGGTCCAAGATCAATCATATAATCAGCAGCTTTTATAATATCTTCGTCATGTTCTACGACAATTACAGTATTACCTAGTGATTGTAATTCTTTTAAGACATGAATAAGCTTATATGTGTCTTTACTATGAAGACCAATACTAGGTTCGTCTAATATATATAGCGATCCCACCAAGCTACTTCCAAGAGCTGTTGTTAAATTAATACGTTGGCTTTCACCACCACTCAAACTATTAGACGCCCTGTTTAATGTTAGATATCCTAATCCTACATCTAACAAAAATTGTAGTCTGTTATTAATTTCAGCTAAAAGTCGCTTACTGATTTTTTTCTCTGTTTCATTTAGTTCTAAATTGTCAAACCATTTTTTAAGGTTGTCAATGGACATTTCTACTAAATTATTGATACTTTTATCACCAATCTTAACATAATGTGCTTCCTTTCTCAATCTAGTACCTTTACATTCAGGACATATTGTTCTCCCTCTATATCTACTCATCATAACACGATATTGGATCTTATACTGATTCTCCTTTACCATTTGGAAGAAAGAATCAATACAGATTTTTTCTTCTGTATTTTTATTTTTTTGTGACGGTAAGCCATGCCATAACCAATCTTTGTGATTTTGTGACAGATTATAGTATGGTTCAAAAATAGGGAAGTTGTCTTTTGCAGCAAGATAACAAAATTCATCTTTCCATTTTGCCATTTTTTCTCCATGCCAACATTGTACGCATCCTTCATACACACTTAGCGATGGATTTGGAATAACTAGTTTTTCGTCAATTCCTATGACATTACCGAAACCTTCACAAACAGGACAGGCTCCAAATGGGGTGTTAAATGAGAACATATTATCATTAGGTTCTTCAAAACGTATTCCATCTGCTTCAAACTTATCAGAGAAATCATAAGAAATATATGATGGGATAAATACGAGTCTGCATGCTCCGCTTCCTTCAAAAAAAGCAGTTTCTAATGAATCGTAGATTCTCGATAACGTATCAGAATCGTCATTTACAGATAGTCTGTCAATTAATAAAAATGATTCGTCTTGTGATATTTCTATATTAGACTCTAAAATATCTTCAATTCTGTAAAACTCGTGATTATGATAAATACGTGAGAAGCCCTGCTGAAGATATATTTGAAGTTGCCTCTTTAGTGTATATTGTTCATTTATATGCAATTGTGATAATATTACAAATTTTGTACCTTTTGAAAAGGACATTATACAATTTACTACATCTTTTAATGAATGTTTTTTTACCTCTTTGCCCGTTATAGGCGAATAGGTATGCCCAATCCTTGCATAAAGCATTCTTAAATAATCGTATATTTCAGTGCTGGTACCTACTGTTGAACGAGGATTACGCGTATTAACTTTCTGTTCAACAGCTATTGCTGGAGGCAAATTATTAATATAATCAAAGTCTGGTTTATTCATTCTGCCTAAAAATTGTCTTGCATATGACGAAAGACTTTCTACATAGCGCCTTTGACCTTCTGCATAGAGAGTATCAAAGGCTAATGATGATTTGCCAGAGCCCGAAACACCTGTTATAACAATAAACTTGTTATGAGGAATTTTTAGTGAAATATTCTTTAAATTATTTACTCGTATATTTTTTAATTCAATATAATTAGTCATAGATTTATCATTTTATATTTATCATAATGCCGATTAGTGTAATTTATCTTACTTTTAAATAATCACCAACTTTTATGCTATAATCTGGTGACAATTTATTCATCTTATAAAGACTAGAAAGTTTAATACCATAATATTGCGCTATAGAATACATACTTTCACCGGCTTTAATTCTATGCAGTCGGTTTTTATATATTTTTTCGGCTTTATTTTGTTTCTTTTTCAAGTAAATGATTTCTCCTGGTATTAATCTGTCATTTTTATCTCTTTCGTTGTATTTTGCCAATTTCTTATATGAAATACCAACTTCCTTTGAAATGGATCTGAATGTATCACCCTGCCTTGCTTTAAGATAATAGTTTTTATTATAAATATGTATAGGATGCAATTTTGTATCTGGTGAAATGTCTTTCACTTCAGCCATCTCGACCATGAACTTATCATACTTTTTAGCATGATCGTATTTATGTAGCTTATACAATTCGATAATTCCAATAAGTTTTTTTGCATAGTTTGGGTTCGTAGCATATCCACACTTTTTTAATCCATGTGCCCAACCTTTATAGTCAGTTCTTTTAAGTGAAAATAGTTTTTTATATCTTGGCTGGCGTGCCAAGAATTTGCTATGATCCTCATAACTTTCGTATGCGTCACGATACGCTCTAAAACATTCCTGTTTTTCATCATCATCATGGTATGTTGTTGCTCCGAGCCAATCATGACATTTTATACCGAAATGATTATTCCCTTTTCTTGTAAGCTCACTCATTCCAGCCCCACTCTCAAGTAATCCTTGTGCAAGAGTAATACTTGCAGGAATATTATATTTCAGCATCTCTGAAATAGCCAGATCTTTATATTTATCAATATAAGCTTGATACTTAGAGTTCCACCTCATTTGAGCATTAAGCACAACACTTGTCAATATACATAAAAAAAGTATCAAAAATCTCCCCATCCTTAATATCTTGTTATGAATTTATATAGGTTCAAATTAATGCAAATTTAAGCCATTTATATATCTTTTCAAAATTTTATTAGATAAAATTCTATAATACATTTATCTTAAAGACAAAATAGAATTTATAATTCTAAAATAGATTGATGTATGTAATCAATTTAGATTTTCTACTATAATATACGCTAATATATTATATATTTGTTTATCGACCTCTAAACTCATGTGGGATATGCCCTCTTGCACCAGGACCTATTGACATGCCTTCTGGTCTGATTCTTCTTTTGGGGTCATCGCCTTGTTTTCCTCCAAATACGTTCATACGATAAACAACATGTAACATTGCATAACTATTTATACTATTATATTTTGTATCGCTTTTTTGTACAGCAGTTATTACTCGGCTGAAATTGCTTTGATTATGTAAGATGTCATAAAATTGTAGAGAAATAGTCAATGGCTTTCCTTTAAGGAATCCTTGACTAATTTGAGCATTCCAAATTAATTCATTTGTATTCATGGAATTGTCATTAAATCCTCTGCGACTATTTTCATGTAAATCGGTAGATAGACTAGTTCCCCAAGGTAAATATATATTTAATGAACCTCCGTATGAAAACTGCCATGTATCAAGATTACTTTCACTTTGTAATAAATTCCGTGAATGAGTATAGTTTAATGAACCATCTAGCATAACTTCAAGCCAATCATTGCGATAACTAGTGCGCAGTTGTTCATTAATTTGTGATGTGCGAGTTATATTTTTTTGTGAATTAGAATTATTATCTAAAGCAAGATATCCAACATAATTATTATAGGATATATTAGTAAATGTATTAATATTCCATTTCCCAATAGAATCGATTGCAGTGTTAAACATGAATGCTCCTGAAATGTTCCAATTTCCATTTATATTTTCTGGTCGCGTTATGCGTCCTCCGGTTTTCTCGTCATAAGTAACCATATTACTAATACTATTACGTGTATTTTGGTAATTAATGTACGTCATTATAGCTCGTTGATGATTCTGTAAATATGTATTATAAAATAATCTTAGTGAATTGGTGAACGATGGTTTAAGACCAGGATTTCCTTTTGTGACATTTAAAGGGTCACTATCGTCTGTAATATCCATAAGGTCTGTCATATTAGGTTGCGTTGTTGTACCCCTATAATTTATTCTCAAATTACTCAACTTTGAGAAACGATATCTGAAATCTAATGTTGGACTGACATTAACAACGTTTCTTATTGTATCTGTATATATGCCTTGGTATTTCTGAATGAAATGTGTAGTTTGTGGCTGTGCCATGAATCCAATATTCAAATTGTATTTTTGTCTAATAACTCTCAGCATTATTTGCAAATCATGAATGTAGTTCTTATATTCTGAATACCTACTTAAATCTGGATCCATATAGCTGTCAAGTGGATTCTCTAACAGTCTTAGATAATTATTCCATCCTCTATATTCATTAATAACATTATCAAAGAAATTCTCACCTAAATTACTGAAATCAAAAGTTTCCCTATCACTTTTGTTATAGTTATAAGTAAATTTATAGCTAAATTGCAAAAACATGGTCTTAAATATTGGTTCACTATAAGTAGCTTGAATATTATAGCTAAGTGATTTTGTTGGAGTTAAATTATATCTATTTGTTTGGTATACCGAATCAACTCCTGAACTATTTTTTATCTGATATAAATGTACATTTGATGTACTTAAACTTTTGCTTTTATTATCATTATAAGTAACGTTAGTACGCAATGTTACATTTCGACCTTTTGAATTTAGTTTTCTGTTAATTTGCAACATTATACCTAAACTTTTATTTTCAGAGTATGTTATAGAATTGTTCTTCCTTGTATTCACCATTAAACTATCTTCTGCCATTTGTAATATTGACTCAGGAGACAACGGATTAGTAACATATAAATATGGATCATCATTATATGAGGCACTTGTTGATGATGATAATCCATCACTTGTTGAATACTTAATAGTAGGACGAAACATAATATTGGTCATTGTATCTGGCTTCCATTCCATTCTCAAACGAGCATCCCAACTATTACTTCGAGTATAATTTTGATTAAAGCTATTTGAAAAAGAGCCGATGTTACTTACGAAATTTTCAGTTGATTGCTCTGTTCTGACGTCACCATTAGAATGATTCCATCTAATACTACCATCTAAAATGAATATCTTGTTACGATTATAGTTTAAATTTGCACCCATCATTTTTGAGGAATTCAGCCCTTTGAGTCCACCTCCAAAATGTCCGCCTCCACCTCCTCCAGGGAAGCCTTTATCATTAGTATTATTGGCATTTCCCATAAGCATCACTCTTGATTTATCCTTAAATAGGGCCCCCATCAATCTTTCGGCATATCTATTATGCGTTCCTATTGATGCATCTGCATTTCCTATTATTCCTTTATTCATTCCTTTCTTTATTCCAAAGTCTAATACAGTTTGTTCTTCACCGTCATCTATGCCAGTGACTTTAGCCAAATCGCTTTTCTCGTCATAGGTTTTAATCTTGTCTATAATAGATGTTGGTAAATTTTTTAATGCAGTTTTAGTATCTCCGGTCATAAACTCTTTACCGTCAACAAGTATTTTTTTTACTTCTTTACCATTTACTGTAATTTTTCCGTCATCGTCAATCTGAGCGCCTGGTAATTTCTTTATCAATTCTTCTACAACAGAACCTTCTGGAGTTCTATATGCAGAAGCATTGTAGACAAAAGTATCTTCTTGAACTGTCACAGGCGGTGCTTGACCTATGACAGTTGCTCCCTTTAACATAATTGCATCAGCAGAAAAGGTAATATCACCTAATGCTATATTTTTCTCAGTTGAAACATTTAGTGTTTTTGTCAATGGTATATATCCTACACATGTAAATTTTAGAATATAATTTCCTCTTTTAGGTGCAGTTAACTTAAATTTACCATTTTCATCACTTAAAACACCAGAGATATAGGTGCTATCCTGTGTCAACATTTGTACCGTAACCATCATCACGCCTTCCTTTGTATCGCGGTCTATAAGCTTTCCTGTTATGGTGTTAATTTGAGAAAAAACATCTATTGATGAAATTATCAATAGGCATAGTAGAATTATCTTCTTTTTCATTTTTACCTTATATTTTATTGTCTTAGACGTTAAATATAATTATTGGTTTAATCAACAACATATTAAAAGTTGAATAAAAATTTTCATTTAGAATAAATTTGACTAACTTTGCAACACATATAATGTCTTTATGATTATGAAACAGAGTATTATAATATCTAAATGCTTAAATGCTGAACTTGATTTTCATATTAAATCTTTCAATCCCGATAAAGTTTTTATAATCGTTGATAATATTACGGAGAAATTTTGTTTGCCAAGAATTAGTGATATCCCATCACTTAAGAATGCCGGTATTATCTCAATATGTTCTACAGACAATAGTAAAAACATAAACTCGCTTACTCACGTATGGAGATATTTAAGCGAACAAAAAGCTACACGATATTCTCTAATTATCAATTTAGGTGGCGGTATGGTAACAGATCTTGGTGGATTTGCAGCCTCGACATTTAAACGGGGCCTCAAATTTATTAACATACCTACTACCCTATTGGCTATGGTTGATGCTTCCGTTGGTGGTAAAACTGGAATAAATTTTAACGGATTAAAAAATGAAATAGGGGTTTTTAATAATTCTGATATAGTAATTATTGACACAAATTTTTTAAAAACGCTTGATTCCGAAAATATTTGTTCTGGATATGCAGAAATGATAAAACATAGTTTAATTAGTAATGAAGATATCTGGAGTAAATTGCTTACATTTGATATTTTAGCGCCAAATCTTAATGATTTATCATATCTTCTTGAGGATAGCATAAAAATTAAAGAAGAAATTGTTAAGAATGATCCATATGAAACCGGTATGCGAAAAGCGCTTAATTTCGGGCACACGATAGGTCATGCATTTGAATCACTTTCAATGATAAAACAATCTCCGATATTGCATGGCTATGCTGTTGCCTATGGTATGATTTGTGAACTTTATCTTTGTACAATTAAGGTGGGATTCCCGATTGAAAAGATGCGTCAGACGGTTAGTTACATAAAACATATTTATGGAATTTATGATTTTAGTTGTGACGATTACGAAGTCTTATACGAACTCATGAAACATGATAAAAAAAATACAGCTAATACTATTAATTTTACATTGTTAGAAAATATTGGAAAAGTAAAAATTAATTTCACAGCATCAAAGGAAGACATATTTGAATCATTTGATTTTATAAGAGAAGGCCTATAAAAAATTGTTAGCAAATTCTATATCCTGATGTATCAAAGACATAAAACAATAGGCCTTTACTCAAATTTGAGGACACAGTTCCAAATTTTGTGTAAATGTAAACAGGATTCAGTTGTAAGTTACTTCTTATATCTGGATTCTGTTTTCAAAAATGAGTATAAACTGATTCATAATCAATCCCCAGTTATGAATAGGCTGTGTCCATTTCTTCTCAATCTCCACAATTGAAAGAAAGATGGTCTTTTCACGGGATAGTGTTTCACTGAGTGTGTCTGATGCAAGTTTGCCTTAGAAGTGATGATGCAAAGTTAACAGACAATTTTGTATTTCATATCAAAAAAGTGAATTTTATGTTGTAGCTGGACGAGGGACGGGTTCTGCTGAGGAGCAACCCGTCAGCAACATGGCTACGCCTATACTGATTGCAAGAACTATCCTGGATTCGTCATGGTGGCGACTTCTTTTTTGCTTTCAGGCAGGCTTTTCTGCTAAAAAACTATTCCATTAGTCCGGAAACAGAGTCTTGTCGCAGGTTATGTTGGGCAGCAGCCGGTCAAAAGCCTTGTGTTCCATAGCGACACTGCTCATGAGCGTCAGTACCGATTCTTCGGTAGGCATGGCTGTACGCATTCTTGTCACTCTCCTGAAGTCCCGATTCAGACGCTCGATCCAATTAGTGGTATATATCATGGACAGAATCTCCGGAGCATAGTTCAAGTAAGTCATGTATGCCTTGTAGTCGGCGTTATTACGCATGAGTTTGAATGCCCGGTAGTCTTTACCCCACCTCTCACACATATCCTGCCATTTCTTCCATGCCATCTCAATGGTGTAATCGCGCTGTCCGGTACGGAATATATCACGCAGATCAGAAGCCAAAGCACCCTTGTCTCCATGACTGACCTTGGCAAACATATTGCGTTTGAGATGGGTTACGCATCTCTGAAGCGGAGTACCAGGGAATTTCTCTCCCACAACGACATCAAGCCCCTTAATACCGTCTGCAACCATGAGCCCAGTCTTTTGGACGCCCCTTTCTTTTAAAGTGTCAAAGATATCACTCCATCCTGTTGCGCTCTCTGTAGGAATATTGAATATACCCAGCACATCACGGCGGCCTTCCTCTGTAACAGCCAATGCGACATAGAACGCTTCACTGGATACCGAACGTTTACGGTGAATCTTAATATGCACACAGTCTACGAACATGACCGGGTAGTAACTCTCAAGACTGCGCTCCAGCCAGGCGCTTACCTGGGTACGAACGCTGTCGACCATCCGGCTGATGCTGAACTTGGAATAGTGCTGGCCGTAAATCTGCTCAAAGACATCTCCGACCTGTTCCTGCGTCAGACCTTTGGTATATAAGACTCCGGCCAACCGGTCACATTCCTCTTCCTGATTGCGAAGAATGGCAAGTATCCGGGGATGAAAGTTGCCATGACGGTCGCGGGGAATACGGAATTCCAATTTTCTTCCTTGGCCATAGGCATGTCCAAAACGATAGCCATTGCCCTTATTTTGAGGATTTTCATGCAGAAACTCACTCCGTTCTGCTACCATCATGCTTTCAGGCTTGATTTCCATCAGGTCGTGTAGACCATTTTCTTTCTCTGCATGCTTGCGCATGAGCTCAGAAATTTGTACTTTCATGAAATGCATAGTTTGTATATTTAGTGGTTTGGTCACTCCTAAATTACAAACTTCGGGGCTGACACGCAAGGGTCGGCCCTTTTTTACTGCTTATCAGACACACTTTTTGAGACAGTATCACAGTATCTCGCATAATCTTATTCTTTGGGTGTAAATATATAAAATAAAAAATACAGGACTCTATTTTGAATCCTGTATTTTACATTTACACAAAATATTTTATAGTGCCAATTTGAGTAAAGGCCTATTGTTTTATGTCTTAAGAATCTTTACGCCACCATATTCGTATTACCTTTCTATAAATTGCGATGAAATTCATTATAGAAACAAATGTAAATAAAATAAATCCTAATATCACAGAAGGTAATATATTTCCTTCATCGATTTGCGGAAATAATATCTCAATTACTCCCATATAATAATTGCGGATAAATGAAATCATTAACAGTGCAACAATAAGTACTATTGCATTTAAGCCTAAGGTAAGTAATTCATAAGGCATCGCGACACGTATGGGACTATATCCGATGAGTAATAAATTTTCTAGTTTAGAAGTATTTTTTTGTACTAACAAATAAATACTTAACATCAGAATATAGAAACTCAATATGCTTATCACAATACCAACAGCCATTACAATCATTACAATCATTCTTAGAAAATATGTCGTTTTTTCACTTTGAAGTTTATCGCTGTCAACTTCATATCCTTTATCATCAAGATATTTAGTTATATTTTCATCTGCAGGATTAGATACTTCAATGATTAAGCGGGTTGGATTTGACTTTTCCGCAGGAGAATAATACTTATTACTCCAATCCATAAACTTTTGTGGAACCAGTATAGTGTTTAGACGATTTGAAAAACCTATTACCTTACCTTTATATTCATCTTGGTGGCCATTTCCATGAATGTAGATACGGAAATCAATCATTCCAATAAGTCCATCGCTTATTTTAGGAAGTGAACGCGATTGGGCAAATCCGAAATTGTACATATTGATATATGTACGAGGAAGAATAATTGGCACTTCCCTACTACCTTCATCATATTTCCAATCTTTTAATGACACATCAACAAACTCATCTGGTACACTTTCAAAAAATAATTCTGAACTGAGTATAGATTGTCCATTGATGCCCATGTGTGCATCAACCTTATATTCTGTAGATGTAAAATTACCTATTTTTTTTATGAATTTTTGTGAGGATATGTCATCAATCTCAGCATTATTAAAAGAATTATCTCTTCCTGAAATAGTACTTGCGGTCCCTATTCTTTTACTTACAATCAGATAATCTGCTTTCATAAAGCTATCTTGCGATGTGAATACAGGTAAAACATCACAATAAAACTGATAACCTAAAAGAACTATAAGCATTCCAAATAAATTTGCGAAAGCAAATCCTGTAAATTGAGGTACACTTATATGTTGTCGCAATAATTTCCAAACCAAATTCATAACTTAAAAACTTTATTGTAATTTAAATTCATATGTTTGCCAATGCTTGTAACTATAACCCCTGCTCCTTGAGCTTTTGCCTCAGTCATCATAATGTCGCCCATAATTTTTGAATTATTATCATCTAGATGACTTATTGGTTCATCTACTAGTATAAAATCAAAAGGCTGAACTAGAGCTCTTATCATAGCTACGCGTTGTTGCTGTCCAAACGACATATGACATATCTTCGAATTTACTTTATCTCCTATACCTAGAATTTCGAACCACTCAAGTATTTGTTGCTTATTTTTGAAATTTGTAAGTTTATTCTTTATCTCTACATTCTCAAACGCAGTTAATTCAGGAAATAAACGAAGTTCTTGAAAAAGATAACTAATATGAAGTTTGCGTATGTCTATCCATTCAGATATTTTCATCTCTCTAACAGACTTATTATCGAACTTGATGTTACCGCTGTAATCCCGTCTGTATCCTAGAATATAACTACAAAATGTACTTTTACCTTTTCCACTATCAGCCTCAATAAGATAAAGCTGTTCCTTATTAAATGCAACATCACTATTCCATACATCAGAATTAAGGGTGTTGCTATGTGAAAACACATCAGGTATAACCGAATTAAATATTATTTCTTTCATGTTTTTTACATACTGAATATAACCGTTCTTATATTTCCTAGTAATGGCTTTATTGATGTCATAACAGAAGCTTTATCCGTACCATCCCCCAATATCGTTTCTAAATTCAGTATTAAACACAAACGCTTTCCTCTTATTTTATTTTGTACATATTCAGGAATGGCATTTTGTGATTTTGATATTGATTCAAGCGCATATTTAGGACTTCCACCTGAATAAAATTGCATATCATCTGAAACACCAAAATAATAATTGAAAGTTCCATTTGTATAATAATATGAGTTTTTATTCCAATCAATAATTTTACACCCAGCCAAACATGACTCTCTCCAATATCCTATATCTTTAAGAAATGCATTATTAGAAAGTTGGGCGCTCATCTGGGGTATATTTCCTCCTTCATTAAAAGAATGTATAATAATAGACATATCGCCATTAATACTTTTTATTATATTATCCATATCAATAGCAGTATTCATTCCTGCTAATAACGCTTGAATAGAATTATTAGAATGAAGCAATTTAAGAAATTCTTTTCCATCAACATTCAAGAATATACCTAAAGAGGCATTAATAGGCATACTTGCAGAATAGGTGCCTCGAATTGGCCTAAATGTCTTTTTATTTTCTTTTATAGCATTATTTATATGTTCATTCAAGGAATACGTTTCACCTTTTATGTTTACGCATCCATCTTCACCTTTAACAAATTCAGCTGCAATCATTATTTGTGATGCATCAGCGTCTTTTGGTGCCCCAATAGTGAAAGGGGCGACAAACTTTTCTGGCAATGCGGCAGCTTGAGCTACCATGGATACGGAACTTTCTAGACTGTCTAGTTTTTGAAACATTGGTGAGCCTTTTATACTCTTGCTGTCATCCTGTTCTAGAAATTTTATCATTTGTCGCTGCATATCTGCCTGTTGAATAGGCAAAATAGGTCCCATTACCAATAGTGCATCTGATGAAAACCCTAAAATCCATGTGTCTTTTACAGATGTAAATTTAAAACCTTTACGTGTTGTTAAGTTCTTACAATATCCAGCTTTTTCTAATTTTTTAATCCAATTACTTATATTATCTTCGTCATCAACCTTAGCTACAAGCCCTATATTACCATCAACAGTTTCAAATACATATGCTTTAGTAGAGAAATCCAAACCGCTAGCATCTGCATCTTTAAGTTTTAGTACATCTTTAAGGTAATCTAATTGCTTATCATCTGATGTATTATATAGTTCTTGTAAGTCTACTGAAATAACCGCGGTACTATTTTTAGGTATGACATTCAGATAATCATCAGATGAACACGATGATAAAATAAGCATGCAAAATAGTAATTCACCCCAAAATATCAATGGATTTATTATATTTTTTTTCATCTTTATAAAGATTACTAATACCTTTAATATTTATGTTATTTCCTTAAAACTAATTGAGTCATTAATGTTGCCGATAAAGCTGCTGTTTCTGTACGCAAGCGGCTTTTACCTAATGAGATTGACTCATAACCATTTTTAATTGCAAGTTTAACCTCGTCTATTGAGAAATCTCCTTCTGGACCGATCAATACAGTGATGTTTGTTGCTTCATTTGTATGAATTAAAGGAGATATCTCTGAGAAAAAATCTTTTTTATTTATTTCTTCATAGCAATGAGCAATATATTTTTTCCCTTCACGAGGCGTTGATACAAATTCTTTGAAAGAAGTCATTGCATTAAGCTTCGGTTTCCAAGGCTTTCTACTTTGCTTAACGGCAGCAACTACTATTTTATCTAGCCTGACAGTACGCATAACTTTTCGTTCTGAGTACTTACAATTCAAGAATGTTATCTCATCAATGCCAACTTCAGTTGCCTTTTCGCAGAACCATTCTACCCTATCCATCATTTTTGTTGGTGCCATTGCGATATTTATATGTCCTCTCCAAGTTTTTTCTTGTGGCAGACATTCTTTAATTTCATACATACATCGTTTTGTTGCTGCAATAGTAACAACAGCCCGATAGAATGTTCCTTCACCGTCCATCAGAAACATTTCATCGCCACTTTTAAGACGCAGAACACGTAATGCATGTAAAGCTTCGTCCATTGGAAGTTCTGTTAAATTGGCAGCTTCTGGAACATAAAAAAATCTAACCTCTTTCATCTATTTCACTTAAATTATTGGCCTTATTACTATTTCTTTCACGTCTTTTCTTTTCGTCCCGCAAATGCGAGGCCAGTTCGTAATTTTCTTCCAGAATTGCTTTTTCTAATGCAGCTTGTAGCATTTTATCGCTAATAGTATTTACAGGTAATGATACTCCTCTTGAGTTCTCACTATACGCAACAGATTGACGTGCCAAGAGCACTGAGTCGATGTATATAGGTATTTTTCCTACATATGAAAGTAATACCGCATCCGAAGCTCTGATAATCTCAGCCTTTTTAGTTTTTTTGTCATAAAGAGTAGTCCTATATTGCCCTTCGACTAAATCATCAATTAGGAGTTCATATCCTGAATCAGGATTAATCCCTTGCATTCTGCATAAGACTTCAGGTAACATTATATTTACAATAGGTATCTCCTTTGTCCGCAATTCTAATTGTACAGCCATTGCTTTATCGCAAACTATTGATATTTGTCGCATATTATTTTCATCTGTCAAAATCAATAGTCCCATGTCTTCAGTCCCTACAATTTCAGTAACTCCTTTGAAAATTAATCTTTCTTTTGTTGCCATAAAATGATAAAGAAAAATTATATTTAAGATTTTTTTGTTTCAGATTTAAAAAATAGAACAAATAACAAGGCAACCAATAATGCATATCCAGCAAAAATAAGCCATGTTGACCGCCAGTCACCAAGTAAATACATCCCTTCCCATTTGCAGAAATGATCAACAACAGCCCCCGCGGCTAAAGTTCCAACAGATGCACCTATTCCATTTGTCATTAACATAAAGAGACCTTGTGCTGATGCTTGAATAGAAGGATCTGTCTCTTTTTCTACAAACAATGCACCGGATACATTAAAGAAATCAAATGCCACTCCATATACCAGCATCGAAAGAATAAACATCCATAAACCATCTCCTGGGTTTCCTAAACCAAAAAGTCCAAATCGTAATACCCAAGCTATCATTGCCATAAGCATGACAATTTTAATACCAAAACGTTTTAAGAAAAATGGTATTAACAATATACAAAATGCTTCTGACATTTGAGATAAAGAAGTTAATAAGGTCGCATTATTTGCCCCAAATGTATGTGAGTATTCTGCGTTACCGCTAAAACTTGTTATGAATGGCGTTGCATATCCATTCGTTACTTGTAATGACATACCGAGCAGCATTGAAAAAATAAAGAATAATGCCATACGTTTTTGTCCAAATAACTTGAACGCGTTTAGTCCAAGTGATTCATATAATGACATGCTTTTACCTTTTTCTGCTATGGCGCATTGTGGTAATGTAATGGCATACAGTGCAAGTACTAATCCTAAAACGCCAGAAACAAAAAACTGCATAAAGCTATATTGGAATCTGCTCTCAGAAGTTACACTAAAGAAAAATCCATCTTCTGCAGTGTAGGCTGCACAGTTAACGAACCACATTGCTGCAATAAATCCAACTGTGCCTAAAACTCGTATTGGAGGAAAATCTTTAATCGTATCATATCCATTTCTTTTCAATGTAGCAAATGCCACTGTGTTCGATAATGCAAGTGTAGGCATATAAAATGCAACACTTAATGTATATAATGCGATAAAAATACCTTTTTCTTGTATTTGATTTCCAAGGCCGGTATTGTATCCTATCCACCAACACCCAAGCATAAATATAGCTGCAAGAAAATGGCATATACCCAATAATCTTTGTGGCTGGATCAGTTTATCCGCAATTATACCAATTATTGTTGGCATAAAAATAGATACAATTCCCTGAATTGAATAGAACCATGGTATTAAATCTCCAAGCCCCGCAGAGCCTAAATAGTTACTCATACAAGTAAGATATGCTCCCCAAACAGCAAATTCAAGGAAGTTCATTATTGCTAAACGAGTTTTTAAATTCATATATTTAAGATTTAAAATACCATAAATTAATCTTTGCGGAAATAAGGATAACTTAACTTATGTATGATATCTTTAAACCGCTCAATAATGCAAAGATAGCGTAAAAAAAAGTATAATCAAAATAAATAACAAATTTTATATGATTGACTATATTACGCTGATATATTTATTTTTTTCCGTGAAGATTCTGTAGGATGCTGTTCATTTCGTCAAACTGTCGTCCCATATTTAATTTTAAATATATGTTATAAAGAGATGGAGCCCATTTGTCTTTTTCGTTAGGGCACATCTCTCTATATTTTTCCATATATGGTAATGATTTCTTATAATAATCTATAATCTGTGTTCTATTTTTACGCTTTGAGATTGTTGTTTTTTCTAAATCAATTGCCAGATTCAGATATGATACACCTGCATTATAATAAACATCGGGAAATGAGTTATTTTTCTTTAGAATAGTGTCGCAAACAGTAACACACTCTTGATAACTGCCCATGTTTAATAGTATATTACTTTTTGCAAATAAAAACAACACATTATCTTTATCAGAAATCAATGCTGTATCAACAATCGCCATAGCCTTGTCTAGTTGGTTCTTGCCATTGTAATAATCCATTAATCTTAAAAAAAAGAATTTAGATTTTTTATTTTCTTTAAATCCAAGATTTAATGTTTCGATATACTTTGCTGTATCTCCTTTGATCAAATATATATCCGAGAGATATTGTAAAGCTCTTCTGCGATAATTCCTGTTCGACAAAGCAAGCTCATGATATTTCAGAGCGCTATCAGGTCTATTTAATTTATATCCTGAAACTACGGTCCAAAATGCGGCAGATGATGCTAATTGATCATCATTAATGTATTTATTGGCTTCAAATAAAGGCTGTTGTGCACAATCAAGGTATGAATCCATCAATTTATAAGCAGACTCATAATTCTTCTTGTTTATAAAGAATAATCCACCATTATATAAATTACGTCTGTATTTATCAAGATACTCAGCATTTTTCTTACGATACTTCGGTTTAATTCTGCCTTTCTTATCAGGCAGTGCATCTATACTGTCTAGACTTTCATACGCTATAAACATTTTATGTGCTGTATTAAAGAAAGCAACCGTATCATAGCCTTCTTTTAAATATAATTTTTCGTTTGCTACTTCATACTGAGCGCTTACAGCATTGGCAAGCGTTTCGTAAATTTTTATATTTTGTCTATTCACAGAATCTTTAAGCAAATTGCGCATTGATGTTTCAGCCTGCTCAAGATTACTTCGACTTTTTATATCAGAACGTGCCTGACTAATTTCCTTCTTTTGAGCAGAAGTCGTAATAGAAAGTATTATTGTAACAAATAGAAAAAAATGACGCATTTATATATCTTTTAAAGATGGAGACCGATATTGTGGCCAACACCGGTCTCCATTAATTAATAATTAATATGTATTTATTTTGTCAAAGCTTCCATTTCCTTTGTTTTAGGATCATCGGCGCCATAAATTCTGTAACAGCATGTATATAATGAATATGCCCATACAGTTTTATACTGCATTTCTTTATCAAGATTCTTAGCTTTCTCTAAAAATTCAATAGCCTTTTTATAAACATCAATTATTGCATTTTCTGCTTCCGGAGAAAGTTTCTTTCCATTGGCGGTTGCACGCTCTGCAGCTTCTTGTGCTTTGTACATATAACTATTGCCTATTGATGCTAATACCGCGACATTCTCAGGCTGTTTTGAAGCTGCTTTTGACAAATCTGCAATTGCCTCGTCCCATTTGTGCTCATTCATATTAGCCTGACCACTCATTGCCAATGCAGTGAAGTTGTTCGGATCTTTAGCAAGTTTTACTTTAACAAATTCTGAAAGACCAGCCTTGTCATTAAGAGATATGAGCATTGAGCATATTGTACTGAATACCATATCATTATTTTCGTCATTTGCATAAATACTCTTAAGTTTATTTACATAATTAAGAGTATCTTCATGTGACTTCAGTTGGTTTTGCATAACTGCCAGTTTAAGCTGTAATGCATCATCTGCCATTGCTGTATCTTTGATTGCGATATCAGCATATTTTTCAGCTTTGTCATATTCCTTTGCAAAATAAGCAAAGCGCGCAGCATAATATGCCATTTGGGTTAGACTTGCGTCTGTGCTCTTATCCTGCTCTTTAAACAAAGGATAATCATTACTATCTACATAAGTTGCAAGATTCTTGTATGCAAGTGCTTCATCTTTATTCTGATAATAAATACCAGCGTTGATGAGATGGAAACGGATTGGATAAAGTCTGTCGCCATTTGACTTATGGAACTTGGGTTTCACCTTACCCTTATCGTTAGGCTGATTATCAAATTCGTCGCAGAGTACACCATTTTCTAAAGCCTGCATCACGGCATTGTAAAGTCCAATGGTATCATAAGGCTCAACTTTTGTGTTTAGCTGTGCTGCCATCTGATTACTGGTAATTGTAGCCTGCTCATTGACAACTTTCTCATAGGCTAAATCAACAAGTTTGTTGTAGCATTTAGCTTTTTGCTCAGCTGACATATTGCTGAGGTTACTTTTCAGAAGATTATAAGCTTCATTATAATCTTTAATTTTCGAAATTTGTTTATACACATCCTGTGCAAAGGCCGACATACTTAGTATAGAAGCTACGGCCAAGGTCATAAACTTTTTCATAATAGATTTATTAAAAAATAATTGTTATTGTTCATCGAATTTATCCTCATCTGATATATCAGGAAGAGTATCATCGTCAGAGTCTGTATCTGTTGGTATAGCTTGAGTATCATTTTTGAATGCCTCACTTGTTTGTGCCCATTCTTTTCTACTTTCAGCTTCAACTAACGCCTCTAGATCCGAACTCATTACTTTACATACACTTGATATTACATCATTTTTCTTTGTCAAGTTTATAAGTCTGACACCCTGTGTCGCTCTACCCATTACACGACATTCTGACACTTTAAGACGAATCAAAATACCACTTTTGTTTATTATCATGAGGTCATTCTCGTCCGTAACAACCTTTATTGCAACCAAACGGCCTGTCTTTTCTGTGATATTTAGCGTTTTGACGCCTTTTCCGCCACGATTTGTAACACGATAGTCTTCTACCTGGCTTCGTTTTCCATATCCATTTTCACTGACAACCATTATAGTTTCTTCTTCCGGCTTATTGACGACAACCATTCCTACAACCTCATCGTCTCCTTCATCAAGACGCATACCCCTGACACCGGTTGAAACGCGTCCCATCGCACGTACAGTATTTTCATGGAATCTTACAGCACGGCCATTTCTATCTGCAAGCAGCAGTTCGTTATGTCCATTAGTAAGTCTTACACCAACGACCTCATCTCCTTCAAGTACGTTTATGGCAATCACACCATTTGCTCTTGGTCGACTATATGCTTCAAGGCTTGTTTTCTTTATTAATCCTTTTTTGGTAGCAAATACTACATAATGACTATTTATGAAATCAGGGTCATCCAATCCGCGTAAACGAAGGAACGCATTAATACTATCATCGCTTTCTATGTTCAACAGATTTTGTATTGCGCGACCTTTTGAATTCTTTGCCCCTTCAGGTATCTCATAGCATTTAAGCCAATAGCAACGTCCTTTCTTTGTGAAGAACATCATTGTATTATGCATCGTTGCAGGATAAATGTATTCAGTAAAGTCCTGTTCACGACTATTTGCACCTTTGCTGCCAACTCCACCTCTGGCTTGCTCACGAAATTCTGATAGCGGAGTGCGTTTGATATATCCCAAATGACTTATTGTTATCACAACAGGATCGTTTGGATAAAAATCTTCAGGGTTGAATTCTTCGCTAGAATATTTTATTTCAGTGCGACGTGGATCACCATATTTTTCCTTTACCTCTAAAAGTTCGTCTTTCATAACCTTCTTACAAAGCTCATGGTCGTCAAGTATTGACTGTAAATATGTGATTAGCTTTTCAAGCTCTTCGTATTCAGCATGCAGTTGATCCATTCTAAGTCCAGTCAACTGACTAAGACGCATATCTACAATAGCCTTTGATTGTAATTCATCAAGTTCAAAACGTTTTTCCAAATTACGCTGAGCGTCAGATGGAGTCTTCGAGCCTCGGATAATATGAACAACCTCGTCAATGTTGTCACAAGCAATTATTAAGCCTTCAAGTATATGTGCTCTTTCTTGAGCCTTACGCAAGTCAAATTTTGTTCTGCGTATTGTTACATCATGGCGATGCTCAACAAAATAATGCACACAATCTTTCAATGTTAACAAACGAGGACGTCCTTTAACCAATGCGATGCAATTGACTGAGAATGAGCTTTGTAATGCAGTCATCTTAAATAATTTATTTAGGATGACATTCGCATTGGCATCTTTTTTCACATCAATCACAATACGCATGCCCTGACGACCGGATTCATCGTTTGCATTACTTATTCCATCAAGTTTTCCTTCTTTTACTAAATCAGCGATATATTCAATCAATTGAGCCTTATTTACGCCATAAGGTATCTCAGTAATGACAATCTTATCATGTGATTCTGTGCTTTCAATTTCTGCCTTTGCACGCATCACTATACGTCCACGACCAGTTTCGTATGCATCTTTTACTCCTTGAATGCCGTATATATAAGCACCTGTCGGAAAATCTGGAGCTTTTATATATTGCATAAGGCCTTCTGTATCAATATCTGGATTATCAATATATGCACAACATCCGTCAATAACTTCTCCTAAATTATGCGTTGGAATATTTGTTGCCATACCAACGGCAATACCATTACCTCCATTAACTAAAAGATTTGGTATCTTGGTCGGCATTACAGAGGGCTCCTGAAGTGAGTCGTCAAAGTTATTCATCATGTCGACAGTCTCTTTTTCTAGGTCGTCCATGATGTGTTCACCCATCTTTGACAATCTGCACTCTGTATAACGCATTGCGGCGGCAGAATCACCATCGACACTACCAAAGTTTCCTTGACCATCAACAAGAGTATAGCGCATATTCCAATCTTGCGCCATTCTTACCAATGCTCCATATACAGAGCTGTCTCCATGAGGATGATATTTACCAAGGACTTCACCTACTACGCGGGCGCATTTCTTATACGGCTTATCACTCGTGTTGCCAATTCCCATCATACCGTACAATATTCTTCTATGTACAGGTTTAAATCCATCACGAACATCGGGTAAAGCACGGGCAACAATAACAGACATAGAATAGTCAATATAAGAGGATTTCATTTCCTCCTCTATATTAATCTTTATGATTCTGTCTTGATCAAATGTGTTATTATCCATTAATTATAATTGTATTAATTTTCTATAAAATGCCGTTTGAGGCCATTTGCTTTCGTTTTAAGACGTTTTACATCTTTTTGGGCCTGCTAAATTAACACTTTTTTTCGACCTACAAAAAACATTTAGGGCAAAACATATAATTTTAAACTTTATTATAGACAAGAAAACTCTAAATCTTTATTTTATTGCTTCGCCATTACAAAATGGTAATAAAAGCATTTTGCCAATTACGTGATAAAATACTAAAATAATATGACATATAAATTATAAATATATGATCACTGAAATTTAGATGTAAGTCTAAAGATTTTGAATGACATCATGTACTTATGATTTAATGATACAAAAAGGCGGAAATATGATAACATTTCCGCCTTTTTGTAATGATACAGGAATTGCCTAATTAATTCAAGTTTAACGATTTTTTTATTTCTGCAATTTTATTGTTTGCTTCGCTTGTGCAACGATCATAGCACCCATTGCATTTCATTGTGCCTTTAACTTCAATATAGAATTTGATTTTAGGCTCTGTTCCTGACGGACGAACGCTTATTTTTGTTCCATCTTCACAGAACCATTGCAGAACATTGCTTGTTTCTGGCATTTCTAATTTAGAAACATTTCCGTTTGCATCACGTTGCTCCAATGTTTGATAATCTTTCCATGTAACGACCTTGCTTCCGCCAAGTTCTTTTGGGGGATTGTTTCTGAAGTCTGTCATCATCTGCTTTATCTCATCTGCTCCGCTCTTTCCTGGTTTGACAACATTTATTGTGAATTCTTTAGAGAATCCATACTCAAGATAAATGTCCATCACAACATCATAGAGTGTTTTACCTTGGTCTTTTGCCCATGCGCAGATTTCTGCTAATAGAGAACATGCAGAAACAGCATCTTTGTCACGTACAAAGTCTTCTGCCAAGAATCCGTAGCTCTCTTCACCTCCACCTATATATTGTTGTTTGCCTTCTGACAAGGCAATTTCACGGGCAATCCACTTAAAGCCTGTATAGCAGTCGCGCATTTCTATGTTTTGTTTTTCTGCTATTTTTCGTATAACTTCAGTGGTTACAATCGTTTTAACAATGAAATCCGTCGGTTTCATCAAACCTTTAGCCTGACGGTTTTTGATTATATAATACAAGAAGAGTAAACAGGTCTGGTTGCCGTTTATAAGTATCCATTCCCCTTTGTCGTTCTTGCATGCCATTCCAACACGGTCTGCATCAGGATCGCTTGCCATTACAATATCAGCATCAAGTTCTTTGGCGTCACGCAATGCCAATGTTAAGGCTTCACCATTTTCAGGGTTAGGGCTTACCACTGTCGGGAAATCGCCACTTTTAACCATTTGCTCTTTTACACAATGAACGTTTTCAAATCCCCATAATTTCAAAGAACGCGGTATTAGCGTCATGCCAGTTCCATGTAGTGGCGTATATACGATTTTAAGATCCTTCTGACGGTTAATTACTTCTGGGTCGATAGAAATTCCGTGTATGAGATCAAGATATACTTTATCTATTTCTTCTCCTATAATTTCTATGAGTTCTTTATTTCCTTCAAACTTTATGTCTTCAACGTTAACTTTGTTAACTTCGTCTATAATGCCTTTGTCGTGAGGTGCCAGTACTTGTGCGCCATCTGCCCAATAAGCTTTATATCCATTATACTCTTTGGGGTTATGGCTAGCAGTAATGTTAACACCACTTTGGCATCCCAGGTGACGTATGGCAAAAGAACATTCTGGCGTTGGCCTCATGTCGTCAAACAGATATACTTTTATGCCGTTTGCAGAAAAGATATCAGCAACGGTTTCTGCAAAAAGTCTGCTGTTGTTACGACAGTCATGGCAAACAACAACAGAAATCTGCTCACGGTCTGCAAAATTCTTTTTTAGGTAATTAGCAAATCCTTGTGTAGCCATGCCGACGGTATAAATATTCATACGGTTGCTACCTACTCCCATTATACCTCTAAGGCCACCTGTACCGAATTCAAGGTTTTTATAAAAACTTTCTATTAAATCGGTTTTGTCTTCATTTTCCAACATGGTCTTAATCTTTTCTTGTGTTTCCTGATCAAAAAAAGGTGATAGCCATTGTTTTGCCTTATTTTCACATAATGCAATTAATTCCGTGTTTTTTTCCATATTATTAATATTAGTGTTAGTAATTTTATTGTTTACAAAGGTAATAAATTAAATTCAAAAATTACGCTCAAGAATTTTTTTTTCTTTTTTTTCATCTAAATTTAATTTATACGAAGTTTTTCTATCATTTCTTTTTGCCCTATTAAAAATAAATGAGTATATTTGCGGAAATAATAACGAAACATAAGCATAGATGTATTTTTCTGGAATTATTATAGCAATATCATGTTTTTTGATTATTGGCATTTTTCATCCGATAGTAATAAAAACAGAATATTATACAGGTACAAAGTTTTGGTGGATATTCCTGATTGTAGGAATTGTCTGCCTGTTATTGGCTCTATTAATTGCAGATTCACTTTGTTCAGCTATATTAGGCATATTCGGTGCTTCATCTTTATGGTCAATAAAAGAATTGTTTGAGCAACGTGACCGGGTTAAGAAAGGATGGTTTCCAATGAATCCTAAACGCAAAAAAGAGTATTGAATATGAAAACGACATTGTTACTTGTAGGAAAAACTGACAACAAACTATATGCCGAAGGGATTGAAGACTATGTAGCCAGAACAAATCATTATACACCTTTTTGTTTGAAAATTATTCCTGAGCTTAAAAACACCAAGAGCCTTAATGAAAAACAGCAAAAAGAAAAAGAAGGAGAACTGATTTTAAAGAATATAGACGATAAAAGTTATGTCGTCTTATTAGACGAACACGGAAAAGAGTTCAGAAGTGTAGAATTTGCGGCGTGGTTGGGAAACAAGCAACAAACTATAAGGCAGTTGACTTTTGTGATAGGTGGCCCCTATGGATTCTCTCAAGCCGTATATGATCGTGCCAATGAGAAAATGTCATTATCAAAGATGACACTTTCTCATCAGATGGTTAGATTGCTCTTTACGGAACAGGTTTATCGTGCATGCACGATAATAAAAAATGAACATTATCATCATGAGTAATTTATGATTTTATATAAAGAAAACTAATATGGAAAAGACATGGAGATGGTTCGGCAAAAAAGATAAGATTACTTTGTCGATGCTAAAACAAATTGGCGTTGAAGGAATAGTCACGGCATTACATGATGTTCCTAATGGTGAGGTATGGACTAGAGAAAAGATACGCGACCTGCGTGAATATATCGAGAGTTATGGTATGCGTTGGTCTGTTGTTGAAAGCCTTCCTGTTTGCGAAAGTATTAAATATGCAGGACCGGACAGGGATGAACTCATTGAAAAATATAAAGAGAGTCTTAAAAATCTTAGTCTGGAAGGTATCCATACTATATGCTATAACTTTATGCCTGTGTTGGATTGGGCCAGGACAGATTTAGCTCATCCAAATCCGGACGGAACCAGTAATTTATTCTTCAGTCATGCTCAGTTCGCTTATTTCGACTGCTGCATACTGAAGCGTGAAAATGCAGAAGAGCAATATAGTCAAGAAGTTCTAGAGGAGGTTGAAAAGCTTAAACAAACAATGACACCTGAAGATGATCATAGGCTTGTTGAAAATATTATTGTTAAGACTCAAGGCTTTGTAAACGGAAATATTTCTGAAAATGACGAACATCCTGTAGAACTCTTCAGACAACTTTTAGATTTATATAAAGGTATAACAAAGGAACAGTTGCGAGAAAATATGAGATATTTTCTTTCTGCAATAATGCCAACATGTAATGAATACGACATGTATATGTGTGTACATCCGGATGATCCTCCATTCCCTATTCTCGGTCTCCCACGTATTGTTACATGCGATGATGACATCAGCTGGTTCTTAAAAGCCGTAGATGACCCGCATAACGGATTGACATTCTGTGCAGGTTCATTGTCTGCTGGTGCCCATAACAACGTTACTGAACTTGCACGCAAATATGCAGATCGTACATGGTTCGTGCATATGAGATCTTGTAAAGTTTTCCCTAACGGAGATTTTACAGAAGCTTCACATCTTGGCGGACGTGCCGACTTGATAGAATTAGCACGAATATTTGAAAAAACAAATCCAAACTTACCGATGCGTGTTGACCATGGACCCAATATGTTAGGCGATCTTGATAAAGGTTATAATGCAGGTTATACTTTCCTTGGACGTATGTTTGCTATGGGGCAAGTACAGGGTATTCTAGCTACAGTTGACAGAGAATTAGGAATAAATCAAAAATAAAATCACAAAATTATGAACGAACTATTTAATATTAAAGACAACGTTACTGTCATAACAGGCGGAACAGGTGTATTAGGACGTACAATTGCAAAATATCTTGCAAAAAATGGTGCAAAAGTTATCATTCTTGGTAGAAAAGAAGACGTCGGAAACGAAATCGTTGAGGACATTAAAAAAGAAGGTTATCATGCTGAATTCATGAAAACTGATGTTATGAATCAAGAATTAGTGCAAAAGAACTGTGATGATATTATTGCAAAATATGGACGTATTGATACATTACTGAATGCTGCAGGTGGAAATATGCCAGGCGCAGTAATAGCACCAGACAAAAACTTTTTTGACTTAAAAGTTGAAGAATTTCAAAAAGTTCTTAATCTGAATCTGACAGGTACAGTTATACCAACACAAATATTCCTGAAACCTATGGTGAAACAAGGCAAGGGTTCGATTATCAATTTCTCTTCAATGGCAGCATTCCGTCCTATAACACGTGTATGCGGTTATGCAGCAGCCAAAGCTGGTATAAGCAATTTTACGGCATTCATGGCAACAGAGTGTGCTAAAAAGTTTGGTGAAGGTATTCGTGTTAATGCTATTGCTCCTGGATTTTTTATAACAGAACAAAACAGAACTTTGCTTACAAATCCTGATGGCTCTTATACTCAGAGAGGTAAAGACGTTATACATCAGACACCATTTGGCAGAATGGGTGATCCGGAAGAGCTTTGCGGAACAATACATTATTTAATGAGTGATGCAGCAAAATTTGTAACAGGTACAGTTGCTGTAGTTGATGGAGGTTTTAATACCTATGCAATGTGATCAGTGCATAATATCTGCATATTACAATTACGCAAACCTTTACGTAAGTTTAATCAGGAAAAACGTAGCAAGGTATAAAATAAAATAGTAATTTTGCATCGTAAAAGAAAAACAAACTCATTAGTATAAATCATGAAAAAATTGCAAGCTTTAAACAAAAGGACTGCGCCTAAAAGCGTAATGCCTGAGAAGATCATTCAGTTTGGTGAAGGAAACTTCCTGCGTGCTTTCGTTGACTGGATTATTTACAATATGAATCAGAAAACTGATTTCAATGGTTCTGTTGTTGTTGTTCAGCCAATTGAAAAAGGTATGGTTGATTGGCTTAATGGTCAAGATTGCCTATATCATGTAAATCTTCAGGGACTTGATGAAGGTAAGCCGGTAAACAGCCTTACACGTATTGATGTTATAAGCCGTGCATTGAATCCTTATACACAAAATCAAGCTTTCATGGCTCTTGCAGATCAGCCTGAAATTCGTTTTGTAATATCAAATACGACAGAAGCAGGTATTGCATTTGATCCTAATTGCAAACTAGAGGATGCTCCTGCAAGTTCATATCCCGGAAAATTAGTACAGTTGCTTTATCGTCGCTATCAGACATTCAATGGTGATCCTACAAAGGGTCTCATTATTTTCCCATGTGAGCTGATATTCCTTAATGGTCATGTTCTCAAAGATTGCATTTATAAGTATATCGAACTTTGGAATCTTGGTGAGGACTTCAAAAAATGGTTTACAGAATGCTGCGGCGTTTATGCAACATTAGTTGACAGAATTGTACCGGGTTTCCCACGCAAGGAAATCAAGGATATTCAGCAGAAAATCTGTTACGAAGACAATCTCGTCGTTCAGGCTGAAATATTCCATTTATGGGTAATTGAAGCACCTAAAGAGATTGCAGAAGAATTCCCTGCAGATAAGGCTGGTCTTCATGTATTATTTGTACCTTCAGAAGAGCCATATCATGAGCGTAAGGTTACATTGCTTAATGGCCCTCATACAGTATTGAGTCCTGTTGCATTCTTGAGTGGTATTAATATTGTACGTGATGCTTGCAAAGATCCTGTTATTGGCAAGTATATACATAAAGTTCAGTTCGAGGAGCTAATGGAAACACTTAACCTTCCGAAGGACGAACTTCAGAAGTTTGCTAGTGATGTTTTGGAGCGTTTTATGAATCCGTTCGTTGATCATCAGGTAACTAGCATCATGCTTAACTCTTTCCCGAAATATCAGACACGTGACCTGCCCGGTGTTAAGACATATCTGGAACGTAAAGGTGAACTTCCACAAGGTCTTGTATTCGGTCTTGCAGCCATCATAACATACTATAAGGGTGGTAAACGCGAAGATGGTACTGAGATTGTTCCTAATGACTCTCAGGAGATCATGGACTTGCTTAAGAATCTTTGGGCTACTGGTGACACTCAGAAAGTTACAGATGGTGTTCTTTCTGCGACACAGATTTGGGGTGAAGATTTGAATAACATTGCAGGTCTAAATGCATTGGTTAAGAAGGATCTCGATCTCATTCAGGAGAAAGGCATGCTTGAAGCAGTTAAGACAATTCTGTAATGTATACCAAATATTTGTCTAGTACAAATTAAATAATAAGTCAGGCTCTGCAGTAGTATTTTTACATGCAGAGCCTGTTTTTCATATATTATTTATATGGATAGTAAAATAAAATCTATATTAGAGGAGTACGCTCAACGATATGAGACATCTGATTTCTTGCATGATGATCCAAGTCGATTTATGCATCAGGTTGAAGGCAGGCAAAATAAAGAAGTTGCTGCATTTGTTGCATCATGTTTGAGCTATGGAAGCAGAAAGCAGTTTATGCCCAAAATACAAGCACTACTCGATTATGCTAATAACGATATGTATAATTGGATAAAGCAAGACTATTATAAAGATAGCTTTAAAGAAGATGATAAAAGCTGCTTTTACAGATTGTATAATTTCAGCATAATGTATAAATTATTTGAATCTTTACACAATCTGCTGATAGAATATGAATCAATTGGAAATTTTGTCAAAAGGAATTCTTCTGACGGTTTATCTGCAATAAAAGCAATAACAAGCTATTCTGCTAAAACCGGCATAGAGACAATTATACCTAAAAATACTACATCCGCGTGCAAGAGAGTTTGTATGTTTCTAAGATGGATGGTCAGAGATAATTCTCCCGTCGATATAGGTTTATGGAGTGACTTCATTGACAAGCGTACCTTAATTGTACCATTGGATACACATGTACTCCAAGAAGCGAATAAATTACATTTGATAAACAATAAAACAGCCTCAATGAGTGTGGCAATAAAGCTTACAGGGAAACTTAGGGATATTTTTCCTGACGATCCGCTTAAAGGTGACTTTGCTCTCTTTGGTTATGGAGTTAATCAGTAATCATTTATACAAATGATAAAGTCTCTTAATAACTAGAAACAATAAGTTAATGTAGTTTTCTATGCATTAATAAATTCCATGCCTTATTTTGGGAATAAATAGGCGAATGCCTCAGCAACAAAAAGACACGTTGAAAATGATCTTGGAATTTTCAACGTGTCTTTTCTATTTCACAAAATATTCTATTATTTCTTTTTAGCTACTGGTTTGTATGCTTTATTTAAACCTGCAATAACTTCGTTTGTTATATCATAAGTTTTGTCGGCATACAGAATGTTGTCACCAGCCTTACTCAAGATGAGAGAGAATTTCTTATCTTTGTTATATACAGCTAAATAGTGCTGGATACTATCGCGCAAAGCTTTATTAAATTTTTCTGTTTCAGCCTGGAACTCAGCACCTAATCTTTGCTGTAAAGCCTGTAAGTCCGCATTCTGCTTTTGCAAACCGGCTTGAACAGCTTCTGCCTGCTGCTGGGTATATTTATTGTTCTGTATATCCTGCTGGAATTTTGCGGCTGCTGCCTGAAGAGAACGTCCTTTGGCATTTACTGTATTTTGAATATTCTGGCTCTTCTTTTCAAGAATCAAAGAATATTCTTTGCAGAATTTATATTGAGACATAATTGAATCCACCTCAATATATGCAATCTTCATACCTGCATTTGCGGTGTTGGTAGAAGCCGACTTTTCTTCTACCTTTGGTGCTTGTTTGTTACATGAAGCCACAACGAGTGACATTAATGCAACAACAGCTGCTGAACGGATTAATTTTTTCATACCCATTATTGTTTTAAATTATTACACTGATTTATTCTTGTCCAATCTTTCGACATGTCTCCGGGCTTCTTTATCTTCATCCATTACGCAGTGTATCTTGTTCTTGCGCAAACCGGGATTATCACCCACGTGTGGAGACGAAAACTTCCCGTTCTTTAATAATATAAGCTTTATACAAAGCAATATTAAAGATATAGCAATTATTAACATGCCAAGAAGGAAAGTTTCTGCCATTTTTCTTATTTTTGCATGCAAAGATAATGCAATTCGGAGACAAAACAAAACAAACCCGTTTGTTTTTGCGGTTCTTATATTGCTTATTGTAAACAGAAATATTTATTTTTAATAAAATAACATAAATGTAGCAATAATAATGGAGAAAATTGAACTAAAGCCGGCAAGTGTCTTTGAGCACTTTGCACAGATCAACAAGATTCCACGTCCTTCAAAGCACGAGGAAAAAATGATTGAATACCTAAAGAATTTTGGTGAGTCAAGAAACCTTGAAACCATTGTAGACGAAACTGGAAATGTTGTAATAAGAAAGAAGGCTTCAAAGGGATACGAGAATAAAAAGACTCTTATCCTTCAGAGCCACATGGACATGGTTTGCGAGAAACTTGTTGATAAAGAAATCAACTTTGAGGAAGATCCTATTGAAACTTATGTTGATGGCGAATGGCTGAAGGCTAAAGGTACGACGTTAGGTGCAGACGATGGTATTGGCTGTGCTATGCAACTTGCCGTGCTTGATGACGACTCTTTGGAACATGGTCCTATTGAATGTGTATTTACAAGAGATGAGGAAACAGGCCTCACAGGCGCCAGTGGCATGAAAGAAGGATTTATGACAGGTGATATGCTCATCAACCTTGACAGTGAGGATGAAGGTCAGTTCTTCATTAGCTGTGCCGGAGGTATGACTACAGTTGCCACATTCAATATAGAAAGAGAAGAGGCTCCTGAAAATTATTTCTTCTTGAAACTTTCACTTCAGGGTTTGCATGGCGGACATAGCGGTGACGATATTAATAAAAAATTCGCAAATGGTATTAAGTTACTGACAAGGTTTATTTATATTATAAACGAAAAATATGGTGTAAAACTTGTTAGTTTCAATTCAGGACGTATGCACAATGCTATTCCTCGTGATGGTGTTGTTATTTTTGCAGTACCTGCTCAATACAAAGAAAACGTCAGTGTTGACCTAAATGTATTTACTGCTGAAGTCGAGGCTGAATTCCATGTTACAGAAAAGGAGATTAAATTTAGTCTTGAAAGCACAGAAAAAGGGCTTGTAATAAAAGAGCCAGTAAATACAAAATTCATACAGGCTCTTCAGGCTGTAGACAATGGTGTTATGGCCATGTGTCAGGATGAAGCACTTGCATGGATGGTCGAAACTTCAAGCAATGTTGCTAGTGTAAATACTACAGAAAGCGATATAAAGATTGTCGCATCACAGCGTTCTAACGTAATGAGCAATCTTAACAATATGGGCAACACAATAAAAGCTTTGTTTGAGTTGGCTGGTGCTGAAGTTACCCAAGGGGACAAATATCCGGCATGGCAGATGAAGCAAGACAGTAAGCTCACCCAAATTGTTGTAGACACATACAAGAAGCTCTTTAACAAAGAACCGTTGGTAATCGGAATCCATGCCGGTTTGGAGTGTGGTCTGTTCTCAGAAAAATATCCGCATCTTGACATGGTATCAATGGGTCCGACTCTTAGAGGAGTACATTCTCCAGAAGAGCGCTTGCTTATACCTACAGTTCAAATGGTTTGGGATCATCTTTTGGAGATAATGAAGAACGTTCCCGAGAAATAACGCTTCTGCAGGATGAAACGTTATATTAAGATTATTATCATCTGTTCTATTACTCTTGTTGCTGTAGGTTGTGGAAAGCAGCATAAAGCAGAGAGTGCTGTTAAAGATTTTCTTGATCAAAACATGACGGCTGCCGACTATTCGATAAGCTTCAATAAAATTGATTCAACGAAGAATCTTACTGACAGTATGATAATTGTAATGAAAAATAGTGCGAAAAAAAACAGGCTTTTCAAGAAGAACATAGAATACGGAAATGGTAATAAGCCATATATATTTACAAAGGCCAGAATATGCAATGGCAAAGATACCGTGCCTTATACATTCTATCTTGATAACACATTAAAGAATGTCATCGCTTTCAAAATGCATTAGTGAGAAGATATTTTAAAGTGTAAATGGAATCTTGGTTCCTGAAATCTACATGAAGGATACATCAGAATTGGTGTATCCTTTTCTTTATTCTAAACCTTCAATAGAATTATGCTGTATTGTTGATTGCTTTTCATCTACGTCAAGACGTATGGAAGATTAGAAAATAAATAAGACTAATAAAGTATATATAAGTAATGAATAGATGCATTTAAAAACGCTTGGATATGTTTTTCTATTTGCCATATATAGCACGCGTGGAGACAATCTTTTGTTGTCTCCACGCGCTTATATAAATTATGTTCAATATTTATCATCTGCAAACGTTCAAGACGAGCAATCTTATTATCTAGTCTTATTTGGCAGATGAAACTCATATGAGCGGTCGAATACTTCCTGTACTTTATTTATTTCCAAGAATGTGGTTCCACCTCCCCTTCCAAAACTGCCACTCAGATAAGCTATCTTGTCTTCCATACGTAAGTAGCCTTTCTGGCGTAACATACGCAGAGCTGCAAGGAATTGCTCCTGTGCGCCAATCTGCTCATGTTGAGCAACAGGAATAACGCCATAGCTCAGTGCCAGCCATCGCTGTGTCTTTTCCTTATAGCATATTGCAAGTACAGGGTTGGGACCTCTGAATGCTGCAAGGTTACGTGCAGTAAGACCTGTCTTACTGTCTGTAATTATACCCTTCACACCCAATCTTTCGGTCGCTTCAATTGCATTACGTGCCAAAAATTCTGTTACATCGCAATTTTCACTGAGCGGAAAGTCGTAATCGTGGTCATACATCTTATCCTGTTCAGCTTGTTCTGCTATTGAAGCCATAGTTTTAACAGCTTCAACAGGATACTTTCCTGAAGCAGTTTCGCCGCTCAGCATCAATGCGTCTGTTCTATAATAAATAGCATTTGCAATATCTGTTACTTCCGCACGTGTCGGGCGCGGATTATTAATCATAGTATGAAGCATTTGTGTCGCAACAATAACAGGCTTTTTAGCTCTCATACATTTGTGAATTATCATTCGCTGTATTCCAGGAATCTTTTCTATAGGGACTTCAATACCTAGGTCACCTCGTGCTATCATGATTCCGTAAGACGCTTCTATGATTTCATCAATATTATCAACACCTTCCTGGTTCTCGATTTTAGAGATAATCTTGATATCACTATTGTGTTCATCAAGAATCCTCTGAACTGCAAGCACATCTTCCTTGCTTCTTACGAAAGAGTGAGCTATAAAGTCGATATCTTCCTCTATTGCCAGTAGTATGTTGCGCTTGTCTTTCTCCGTAAGTGCAGGCAGGTCTATATGAACACCTGGCACGTTAACACTTTTATTAGATCCTAACAATCCGTCATTTTGTACTTGTGCTACGACAGCAGGACCGTTTATGCCGATTACCTTCATGTCTATCGCGCCGTCATCAAACAGGATGTCGTCGCCAACATGCACATCATTGGCAAAGTTTTCGTATGACAGATTTAATATATCGTGCTCCGTTTTCATTTCTGGACGTCCAAAAATTTTTACGACGTCTCCTGTCTTATATTCAATAGGAGCATCATTTCCCGTTGTTCTTACTTCAGGTCCTTTGGTATCAATCAGAATACCAATATGCTTACTAACCGCACGTGTATTCCGTATTATCTGTTTTATTCCATCAGGTGTGGCGTGTGCGGTATTCATTCGTACCACATTCATTCCTGCATCAAAAAGTTGGCGAATAAAATCAACGTCGCATCTGCGATCGCTTATAGAAGCTACAATCTTAGTTTGTTTCATAAATATACGGTTATATTACCTTGATTAGGTTGCAAATTTACAAAACAAATTCTATAAATGCAAGCTATTGTGCAGCAAAATCATCCCATTCTTTGAACTTAAGTTCTCCTTCAACCCATTCTTGACGTGTTTTTTCGTTATGCGGATTAGAGACTGATAGCCCTATTAGTCTTATCGGTTTAGTAGAATAATCCACCTGCTCAATAAGTTTTTTTGCTAAAGGAAGTATGGTATTCTTATCAGTAAGAGGTTTAAATGACGTTATACTTCTTGTTGTCTGCATAAAATCGCTGAACTTTATTTTTAGCGTTAGAGTATAGCCGCTGAATTTGCTTTTATCCAATCTTTCTGTTAATTCTAGGACAATATGGTATAGCTCTATATAAATGGCCGATTTTCTATTAAGGTCAGTCAAAAAAGTTTGTTCACATCCCACGGATTTTCTTATTCTCACCGGCTCCACAGCTCTTTCATCAATGCCGCGTGCAAAGTTATAATACATTTTTCCTGACTTTCCAAACACCTCAGTTAGATGGTTAAGGGTGCATTGAAGCAGCTGTTTACCGTTAAAAATGCCCATTTTATGCATAATGACAGCTGTCTTCGGACCAACACCCCAAAACTTCTCTATTGGCAGAGTTTCCAGAAACATTAGTGCCTTTTCTGCTTTAACAGTTAATATTCCGTCAGGCTTGTTATAGTCAGACGCTATTTTTGCCAAAAACTTATTGTATGAGATGCCGGCAGACGCAGTCAGATACAGTTCGTTTTTTATCCGTTCCTTTATCTTTAGTGCAATCTCTTCAGCCGGCATATTATTGATATTATCAGTGACATCAAGAAAGGCCTCGTCTATTGACAGAGGCTCTATCTTATCAGTGAAATCGCAGAATATTTCATAAACCTGCATTGAGACAGACTTATATCTGTCATGGTCACTTGCAACAACGATTAATTGTGGACACAGCTTTTTTGCCTTAAATATAGACATTGCTGAATGTATTCCATATTTTCTGGCTTCATAACTTGCTGTAGACACAACTCCACGTGGACCATCAAAGCCTACTACTATAGGCTTTCCCCGCAATTCAGGATTGTCTCTCTGCTCAATAGAAGCAAAAAAGGCATCCATGTCGATATGAATTATACTGCGTTCCACCCAATTGTTTCCTTAAGTCACCTCATTTTTTTACAATCTCCATCTCCAATGTTTTACGACAACATGGCCAAGACGTCCGATGACTGTAGTTATTTTGTTTACAGTCAATGATTTCCCTGCTATAATAAAAAGTACAGCTACCAATATCATCAGCACTCCGGTAGCCATTCTTAATGTCAGCTGTTCGCCAAACATCACCACTCCAATCACAACGGCAGTCAATGGCTCTAATGCCCCCATTATAGCTGTAGGTGTTGAGCCTATTTCGTGAACAGCAACAACCATCAACAATAACGAAATTACCGTTGGGAATAATGCCAAAATCAACGCATAGAACCACATCTCTGGAGTCGTAAGCATTTGAATATAATTGTTTTGGTCACCTGCCAACGAATAAATGATGAGAGATATTACACCAAATAATAACACATAAAATGTGAGTTTGACAGAAGATATTCGTAATGGAGATTTGTTTACAACAATTATATATATAGCATAAGTTAAAGACGAAATCATAACAAGTATCACACCCGTGATATTCAACACATCCCCGTCATTTCCCTTATATAACAGAGCAATGCCGCTAAGAGCAAGAATTATCGATAATATAGTTATTATGGTTAGTTTTTCTTTGAAGAATACGGTCATCATTACAGCCACCATCACTGGATAGACAAATAGCAACGTACATGCTATTCCTGCTCCCATGTAATGGAAGCTCAAGAATAGTGTCAATGATGACATCGCAAACAATATGCCTAATGCCACTAATATTGATGTTTCTTTCTTTGTTATCGCAAATGACTGGCGCTTGAAAAGCATAAAAAGAGCCAATAACACCACGGCAAGTCCATATCTGAAGAACAATACCGTATTTGTATTTATGCCCTGCGAATAGAGAGGCAATGCGCCTAACGGATTTAATCCATAGCTAACGGCAGCACCAATGCTGCATAATGTTCCTTTTAACTTTGAGTTCATAAAACGTGTTCGTTCCTTTACTGAATTACATGCAAATAATTAATAAACAAAATAGTCAGGCAAATTCATATTAACGGTTCTAATTATCCGGTTGTATTGTTCTCTGCGATTTCTGCAGCCAATCTGCGAGCCGGTTTCCCTGTCTGTGTGCGAGGTATTTCTTCCACACTTATATATATCTTTGGCTGCCAATATTTTGGCATATTGTCTTCGCATAGTTTCTTTATTTTCTCAATATCATCGCTTTCAACAAGTATTGCGACAACCTCACCAAATTTATGGTCACTCTTTTTTGTTATAACATATGGTACGGTCAAATATTTCTTTAACAAAGCTTCCACTTCTTCTATCTGTATTTTTATGCCCCCGCTGTCTATGACGTTATCTTTACGTCCCAATATGCGAAAATGCCTGCCATCTTTCCCAATTTCAGCTATGTCATTCGTTATAATACTCGAATCTGATACTTTTGGGGCGTCAATTACAAGGCATCCATCCTCATTTACACTCACATCAACACTTTCAAAAGGCGTATACCAACAGCTAGCCTCACTGCCGTTAAGGCGTCTTAAGGCTATATGTGACAAAGTTTCAGTCATGCCATATGTGCTCCATACCGCATTTGGAAAATCCCTGAGCTCTCTCTCCATTTTATCGTCTATCGCTCCTCCGCCTATTATCAGGTGGTTTATCCGCATAAGTATTTCTTTTTCTTCTGGCACCTGCAGACTGTTAAACACCTGCATAGGTATCATTGCAGCAAATACAGGAGCTTCGGTCATTCCAGACAATGGATGTCCTGACGGTTTCACGTTAATAAGTTTGAGCTTACGCACGATAGAGCGTACTACCACCATCTTACCGGCAATATAATCGAGAGGCATGCACAATAATGCTGTGTCACCCTCCTTTAGGTTCAGAAAGTCACAAGTTATGGTTGCGCTAGCTTCCATCTTGCATTTCTCAACCATCATAGGTTTCGGTTTGCCTGTTGATCCGCTTGTGTGCACAAGCATCATATCAGAATCATTGTTCCATTCGGTATAAAAATCATCAAGTGTCATTCTCTGTCTTCTGCCAATTTACGCCAAAGTTTATTGTCTCTTATTTCCAAAGGCATGTCTATGTTGTCTGTAAAGAGCATACCCGTACCCAGTCCTTGCGGAATGGATATATCTGGTCCATACTCTTGAGCTGTAAGTTGTGCAATAGAGTTCAGCCCTATATTGCTTTCAAGAGCACTAGTAATCCATGTCTTTATGCCTTTGTCCGTAGCAATATCTATCCATTCCTTCACACCGTTTATACCTCCATGTAATGAAGGTTTCAGAATAATGTATGCCGGTTTTATCACATTGAGCATATATTCTTTCATGTCCGGATCATTTACGCCAATAAGTTCCTCATCTAGTGCAATAGGCATTGGTGACTCACGGCATAGCTGAGCCATGTTGCCCCATTGATGTTGCCGTATGGGCTGTTCTATCGAGTGTATCGAATATTGTGAAAGTAGTTCCAGTTTGTACAGAGCATCATCAAATTTAAAACCACCATTTGCATCAAGCCTGATTTCCAGTTCATTATGCGAGAATCGTTCACGTATATGTTTAACCATATCAAGCTCCTTGTCAAAGTTTATAGCTCCTATTTTCAGCTTGATACATCTGAAACCTTGCTTTATTTTTTCGTCTATACGCTGCATCATTTCTTCGAAAGTTCCCATCCACACAAGACCGTTTATTGGTATTCCGGCTTCACCACGGCTAAACGGAGTATCATAGAAGTTGATACTGCCACATTCAAAATGTTTCAGCGCAGTTTCAAGACCAAACAGCATTGACGGATAATCACGCATTTCTTTATAATCTATTTGCCCCTCGTTCATGAACTTGTCACACATCTTGCGCAATGTCTCTTCATAATCAGGACCATAGTCACAGCTTAAGTCTGGCAGTGGTGCACACTCGCCAATACCTTTATGTCCCGGCATATCCGGTGATGTAAGTTCCAGCAGCCACGATAGCCTTGTCATATACACTCCACGTGAAGTGCCGGCTGGTTGCTTAAAGTGAAATGTACGTGGTATAATCTTTATCTCGTATCTCATACGTAACTTTAATTTTCGGTATTAACTTATAGTCATCATTATCTTTTGTCCTGTCAGCCATATGTTTTTTATTTATAAAACAGATTTGGTATAATTACTTATGGTTGTTTAATTCCGGTTGCAGTATGCACATATAGATGCATACTGCAACCGGAATTAAACATAAGTATTTATATTACGACTATCTGTTTATGGCAGTTTAGGATATTTCTTGAAGTCAGGCTTACGCTTTTCAAGAAAAGCTTTTCCGCCTTCCTGTGCCTCATCCAAAAAATAGTAGAGCATTGTAGCGTCTCCTGCCAATTCCTGTATTCCAGCCTGTCCGTCAAGTTCTGCGTTTAGTCCGGCTTTAATCATGCGCAAGGCCAACGGGCTGCGTTCCATCATAGTCTCAGCCCATTCTACACATGTATCCTCCAACTTGTCAAAAGGAACTACACAATTAACAAGTCCCATACGCTCAGCTTCTTCTGCTGTATATTGGCGGCACAGGAACCATATCTCTCTTGCCTTCTTCTGTCCTACTATGCGTGCAAGATATGAAGCTCCAAATCCGGCATCGAACGAACCAACCTTAGGCCCAGTCTGTCCGAATATTGCGTTCTCACTAGCAATAGTCAAGTCACACACCACATGGAGCACATGACCGCCCCCAATGGCATAACCGTTAACCATGGCAATAACAGGCTTAGGCAGAGAACGAATTTGTTTTTGAACGTCAAGTACATTTAGGCGCGGCACACCATCTTCTCCTACATATCCACCTCGCCCCTTAACATGCATGTCTCCTCCAGAGCAGAAAGCCTTGTCGCCTGCACCTGTTAATATAACAACGCATATATCCTGAGCTTCGCGACAGTAGGCAAAAGCCTGACTCATTTCAAATGTTGTCCTAGGAGTAAACGCATTTCGATAACGCGGACGGTTAATGGTAATCTTTGCAATACCATTGTATTGTTCAAACAATATTTCCTTAAAGTCGAATCCCTTTATTGGTTCCCAATTTCTATGTGCCATATTTATTTTATATTTTTTACTAATTCACTTAATGCATTACTATCATCAGATATGTCCGTAAACACCTCAAGCAACATCGGGCGTTTTGCATCCGAGGCGAGCAGCATGGCAATGCCAATGCGCAACTCTTCTGCATTACGTGCAGACATATATCCTATATCATTTTGTGTGCATATACCTTGAGCAGTTGTCATATGGCATGCCGCAACAAGTTTTTCGCACGCATTACTCTCTTTCAGTCCTTTCAAGTTGTAGAATATTCCACCACCGCCATTGTTCAGCAGCAACATACGGAAGTTGCCTCTAAGATTTGTGTTCCATAAGGCATTTTGGTCATAAAAGAAACTGAGATCACCTATCACACAGAACACCATATCGCGGCATGCAACAGAAAATCCTGCTGCTGTTGACAAGCTACCTTCTATACCGTTTACACCGCGGTTACACCATACATAATGATCTGAATATATGTCAGCCAAGCGGACGGCCGAACTATTGGCATAATGCACGTGATATTCATAGTCCATGTCTGCCAGTGACTCTTCAAATATTTTTACAGCAGACATCTGGGAGTATTGCGGATCATAAGCGGCAATTTTTTCGTCTATGATCTTGATCTGTTCATGCCATATATGTCTAAACTCAGCGTTGTCAAGGTCAGACACGCCGTCTTGCATACCCTCTGTTTCGTTTATCATTTTGGCCAATGCCGTCAGTGCCTCTTTATAGTCGGCCTCAATAATCCCCGTAAGATGCATAAAAGTGTCGTGTATCTCACGGTCTTCACTTATAGCCCAGCTTTCAGCTGGATGCGACAGACGTAGAAACTTTTTCAGACGTTTGCTCACCATATTGTCGCCTAGAAAAAGAATAAAGTCAGGCATATAGCGCTCGTCTTTTCCTATACGTGACAGCATCAAGTCAAAATGTGTAATAACGTCAGATGCCAGTGTCTCTGATATCGTTACAACTTTACGTCCTATAGTCTTTATGGCATCTGTAACTTCACTGTTTCTGGATCTTGTCTGTCCTACTATAATCATAGGCTTATGTGCTGCCTGAATCCGTTCTGCAATCGTTCTTAAAGCGTCTAAATTCATTACAGATGGCATATAGCTTATTTTACGCTCAAGCGGCAGCTCCTGTTGAGTGAAGTTAAACAATGGCTCGTTGATATGTACGTTAATATGCACAGACTTTCTTTCGTGTGTTTTCACAGCAATAAGAGCCTCATTCACTACTCTGTTGCAATACCAGTGCTCTTGTTCATTATTTGGCTCTGACAGCGATACGCATTTGCTCACATATTTACCGAACGCACCGCTCTGAGGCAGCGTCTGTCCGTCAAGCTGATCAATCCACTCCAACGGACGGTCTGCTGATATAACAATTATTCCCCTATGCCGATAGGATGCTTCTGCCACTGCCGGAACGACATTAAGCAATGCAGTGCCTGAAGTAACACACACGGCCACAGGACTATTATCAGCCAAAGCCATACCTAAAGCATAAAAGCCTGCACTGCGCTCGTCTGTTACAGGGTAACATATTATGTCGGCACATTCGTTAAAATTGTGCACTATGGGCGCATTTCTTGACCCAGGACACACTACCACTCGTTTCACCCCGTGTGCAACAAGCAATGAGGTTAGTATATTTATATTCTTCTTATCGCTAAACATCGTCTCATTGTATCCATTTTGGCTTCTGTTTCAAGCCATTCTGTTTCTACTTCACTTTCACTTAACAATCCACCACCGGCATATAGTTTGCAGCATCTGCCTTCTATCTGCATGCATCGTAATGTCACAAAGAGATGTGTGGAGCCTTCGTAGTTCAGCGGTCCAGAGAAGCCGCTATAATATCCTCTGTCACCGCTTTCATTATCTAATATAAACTTGTAGGCTTCTTCTTTGGGCAGTCCGCATACTGCAGGCGTTGGATGAAGTGTCTTTATAAGATTTCCTATACCTGCATTGGCATTCAAGTTAAATCTGAAATGTGTGACAATATGTATCAGCTGACCGGCCACAAGTGTCTGTGGTTTTGCTTCATCAACCTTTGGGGTAAAACACCGCAGGCGCTCTCGTATATAGTCGGCAACATATTGCTGTTCGTGTATGTTTTTTTCGTCCCACACATCGTATATATTCCGGTTTTGCATTTTCTGTACTTCCGACTCGCCTACAATACCAATACGTTTTGTTCCGGCTAAGGCCACTGTATGCCATTCTTCTTCATGTCCTTCAACCAATGTCTCTGGCGTTGCCATGAGCCATGTTCCGCTGTAAGGTGTAGATACAAGCGCTATAAATTCATTTGGATATATACGGCAAGCTCGTTTGAATATCAATTCCGGGGTAATATCTTCACAAGCATTTTCTACACTATTTCTCGCCAATACAATCTTCCGAAATGTTCCTTTGCATAATTGGGAATGAAATTTGTTGAAATCAGTTTCATACTGCCTATGCTCTTTGTCAATGTCACGATTGCTAAAAGCCAGCGACTTATGCTTACTACAATCATCAATCTTGCAAGTTTCAGTCTCGTCGGGTCTTATCAGCAGCAACGGATGCTTTTCAGACATCATAAACGGCGAAAAGACAAAACCCGTCCTTCCGTTTAAATCTGCATATGACGGCAATATTTCAGCTTCGCCGTCACACTGTCGCATAATGGTGTAGGTTGTCTCATGCGGCAACCTGTACATGACAAAGCTATTATTCATCAGTCTGATTTTTTGGAGTAATGATATAGTTGGTAACATGTACGGTAGAGATGAGTCCGCCAGACGAATCGGTTATATCAACATCCCATACATGTAATTTATGTCCTTTGCTGACAAGTCGTGCCGTAGCCGTAACAGTATCACCTTCTGCCACCGCCTTGACGTGATTGCCGCTGACACTTATGCCCACACATATTTTGTCGGGGCACAAAGCCAACGACCCAACTCCAGCAACATTTTCAGCCAATGCTAATGAGGCACCGCCACTAAGGAAGCCGAAGGGTTGGCGATTACGTTCGTCAACCGTCATCGTTGCCTTGCATATATCGTTCTCTGGCGTAGAGACAAAATCCATACCTAAGGCGGTCGACAGATTCGGACGCCGCTCTATCAGTCGTTTCACTGCTTCAACATCCATAGGCGCTCCTGTCGTGCTATTTAAAGAACATATAATAACATGCCGCAAGAACGGCTAGTATTATGATAAAGAAGATTGTCTTCATAAGACAACCCGCAACTTTCTTGAATATAAAAATGCCTACAATGAGCGCAATAATACAAAAAATATAATATCCAAAATTTTCCATTTTCAAACTACATTAGAATTGTGTATCCGTTCTTCGTGGAATACTGCAATTTTAAGTAAGACTATTTAAAAAGTTTTCTGAAATTTACCGGTATAGGCGTTTCAAACTCCATACGGCGTCTTGTTATAGGATGGTAAAAACACAGGACATAAGCATGAAGGCACAGACGGCCTATTGGATCATCACCATTACCATATTTTATGTCACCGCACACAGGATGTCCCATGTCTGCAGAATGCACACGTATCTGGTTCTTTCTGCCTGTCTCAAGCCTGAATTCAACAAGGCTGTGATCAGTGGTCCGGTCAAGCGTATGAAAATGCGTTACTGCGTATTTGCCTCCGTTGTCATAAGGAGAAGAGTATGTAATATAAGCATTGTTGTCTTTCAGCCAACTGGTCATAGTTCCATAGTCGTCCTCCATTTCACCACTTACCACAGCAACATATCTGCGGTCATAAACTATGTCATGCCATTCATGTTCCAGTATCTGCTCTGTCTGCATGTCTTTGGCATAAATCATTAGTCCGCTGGTGTCACGGTCAAGTCTGTGTACGACATGTGCAGTGCATTTCTGTCTGCTCGTCTTAAAATACGAGTCAAGCACTGTCTTGACGTTCAGCGAACTATGGCCTGCAGCCATCGACAATATGCCAACATTCTTTTCTACAACAACTATATAACGGTCTTCATAGACAATCTTGATGTAGCGGTTTTTAAACATTTCAGCGTTTTGCTTACTCCTGCTTACAGCTACTTTCATACCGCAACTTAAGGGATAGTCAAACTGTGTTATCACCTTACCGTTAACCTTCACCCCCCTGCCCTGCAACGTAGATTTTATCTTCGTGCGGCTTGTATTCTCCATGCTGTCAAGCAGAAATTCCAGCAGCGGTTTGTCTTCTTTTACCGTTAAATGCAGATAATTATTGTCGTTATAATTTGTGCGCATATAATTGTTGTTATAAATCAGGAGCAAAATAGCCAATTCCCGTTTTTAGCGTTTATGCCGAGACTCAGCTTAGCTTATGCAAAGATAATGCAAATCAGATGCAAGTCAAAATAAAATCATCTATATTTATGCTTTTACCGCATGTTACACCAAATAAACCGATAAAACAAAGGTTCTGTCAGCATATATATGATTTGTTTATATTTATGATAGTGCAATAAATTATTGATTCCAAATAATTATTTGTCACCAATCACTAAAAGTTCAATGACCATTTGTGTTAAAATATTTTTTATTACCTTTGCACTAGCAATTTGCCGTATCAAGGAAACAATATCCTACGGCACATAAATATCATACATCTTACCAATTGACACGATGAGTCTTATTGATATCACATTTCTTGCCTTGGCTTTAGCAATGGATTGCTTTACAGTTTCCATTGTCAGTGGAGTCATTATCCGTAAATACATTCTTTCGGTTATTTTGCGCATGGCAGTTCTGTTCGGTCTGTTTCAGGCAATGATGCCTTTTATTGGTTGGTTAGGAACAAGCTATTTCAGCCATTACCTTGAGTCTGTCGACCATTGGATTGCATTTGGCCTTTTGGCTTTTCTTGGTGGGAAAATGATAAAAGACTCGTTCGGAAGCGAAGAAGAGGCTCATTTTGACCCTTCAAAACTGACAAGCCAACTACTCTTTGCTGTTGCAACCAGTATTGACGCCCTGGCTGTAGGCATATCTTTCGCATGTCTTGGATATAAAAATATAGAACAGCTAACCTTGCCGCTTATCGTCATTGGCGCATGCTCGTTCGTTATGTCTATATTAGGCAACATTCTAGGCGTAATGTGTGGCAAGTCGATAGTAAAGCGCCTTAAGCCAGAATTTATTGGAGGAGTGATTCTTCTTCTGATAGGTTTCAGAATATTATACGAACACATCAGCTTTTAACTTAAATCTACTAGTTTACATATTCCATCTTTATTCTTTTTCTATTTCGCAAAAACAACCATTTTTTTGAAAAATATAAAGATAAAATGTAAAGCATAATTACCGTCTTTTTCTTAAAAAGGAATCTCCTTTTAGAAAAGTTTATGTTATACCTGATAGATTGATAAAACTATATTATTAATCCAAATCAGTCTTTGGATTCAACGTAAGTATATTGTCATTCACTTTTAAACATAATGAGCCATATAATGAAATGTGATAATATTAGACAAACATACAACTTGAAAACACCAAATTGCCTGTTGGTTTAAACCGTATTAAGCCTAATAATCAATTTGAATTGAGCATTATGGCATATATGCCACAATGCAATTTAAACTTTAATATTTACGGATAAACATATGTTAATCAGCGACATATAACAAAAGATTTAAATTATAGTTACAGATGTTTTTATCGTCAATAGAAATGTCTTTTTTATGTATTTTTGCTATGCAAATCAGTCTATAATAGTTATTTTTTAATGAAAAATAGAACAATAGTAAATATAAATTTAATATGATTTAGAAACCATTGAAATACGATACAAAACTCAATGAATTTCGTATCGAAACTCAATGAGTTTTTAACCCAAAATCATTAAAGTTTTGAAGAATTTTAATAACCACTATAGAAATTTATTTTTTGTAATATTTTATGAATGTATTACCTACAGTATCTAAGATTATACTAATAATTGAATACAATTAAGTTTTTATAAAATTTTAATACTCATGTTTTATTACATAATAAATACGTGTAACACGTTTACAGTTAATTTTGAATAAATATTTTTATAATTGCTATTTTTTAAAGAAAAGCACATGCAAGTCAAAGCATATTTATATACTACTTTACCTGAAAACTCTACGATTTGACGGATATTACATATGTGTTAATTATTTTTAACCAAACGAGATGCAAGGCTAGAATATTAATACCTATATTTGAAAACTTTCATATATATATTTATTAAGAATCCGGATTTTGCATCTAAAAGGGTTCCAATGTAAAATCCGGCAGTATTATTTAACCCGTGAACCCTGCGCTATTTACTATGAGAAAGGATTATCATCTTCAGGTCGTGTCCTTTGTCACTTTAATTGTGCTTTTTGGGACAAGCATTACCGCCAACGGACAATCGTATTTGATTAACGAAGGTTTCGAGGGTGAAGGTTTTCCGCCTAAAGAATGGAAAATTGTTGATAACGACGGAGACGGACACTGCTGGCAGACAGCAACACGAAGTGATGCTACTGTCAGTGGAGAGAAAACCGCTATATCATATACTGTAGACCCGAATAGTCCTACAGAAGAATATGGCGTACAGGACAATTATCTGATAACACCTCAAATTGAGGTTACAAACGAAACATTCCAGATTTCATTTAAATATTGCGCTCAAGACCTTGACAGCAAAGAAAAAATTGAGGTGAGGATTTCTGAATCAGGAACTGATGTTAAAGACTTCACTACCATACTATATGAAGAAACCGTAGACAACGGATATGACGACTATCCTACATTGAAGACTTTAACACGTTCATTAAGCGAATATAATGGAAAAAAAATATATATAGCGTTTGTACACAAAGGTTCAGGAAGTTATGCACTTGGAATTGACGACGTGGAAGTGACAAACCAGAAAGGACCAAAAGCAATAAGCAATCTTACCGTTACTCCTGGAGAGAACGGAGCTTTGTCGGCAACACTTACATGGAAAAATCCACAAACAGACGGCACAGGAACAGATATTATGGGGGAACTGGCTATAGGCATATACCGCGACAATAAACTGCTGACCGCAATAACAGAAAACGTTACTCCAGGCGGAACTTCATCATATACAGACACAAGTATGGATAATGGCATGCATACATACTCTGTAATCGCCAAGACTGGCGAAGGCCAGTCAAAGGCTATATCAAAAAGAGCATACATAGGGGAAGACGTTCCTGCAGAAGTAGAGAACTTAAATGCCTATGTGTCGGAAGGACAAACCAGAATAACATGGAATGCTCCTACAAAAGGCATGAATAAAGGATATATAAACACGGAAAATCTGACATACACTGTTGAGCGAAAAACGGATAATGGAACTGAAGTGATAGCCGAAGGAATAAAAGAAAGACAATACACCGACAAAGTGTCGGCTGGAGCTCTGCACTCATATATAGTTACGGCATCCAACAATACAGGTACCAGTATGCCTATAACTTCTAATGCTGTAATAAGTTACGGAGATGACATGAAAGACATATCTGCCGGCATGAATGCAAATACAGAATATGGAAATCCGTATCTGCCATTTGATTTCAGTCAGCGCTACGGTGTTTATCAGGCAGTATTCTATCCTGAGGACTTAATGTATGCCAAGGGTACCATACGCCATATTGTATATAAGAACAGCTTTAGCTCGAGCAAGTTGGAAAAGCCTATACGGATATGGTTAGGTGAAACAGACAAGCAGGATTTATCGGAAGGCTGGATAAGCACAGAAAATATGAAAGAAGTATATAACGGGAATATAGCATTTGTCAACGGTATAAATGATGTTCCTGTAGAGTTGGCTGAACCATATGAATATACGGGAAAGAATCTTGTAGTTGTAATGACGATGGACTATAGTCAAGGCAATGGAGGGTATTTTGACAGATTCTTTATCGAACAAACACCGGATAAGCCTAAACGCACACGCAGCTATATGTCGTATGAACAGATAGACAATTCCATGCTTACAGAGAGCACGGGCGGACTTTATGACGCTATGCTTATGACCAGATTTGTGATGAACACGAAAGACGCGGCCGGACTCCATGGAACTGTAACTGATAAAGATACCGACAAGCCCATAGGCGGAGCAATAATTTCGATACCGGAACTTAAACTGTCGACCGTAACTGACAACAATGGAGAATACAGTTTCTATGTGGTGCCAAGCGGACTGCAGCATGTAACGATAACTGCAACAGGGTATCTAGACTTTGAAAAAGACATAACAATTCAGAATGAAGGTGAACAGGCCGAGAATTTCAGTATAGAAGCCAAACCTACAATAACTGTAAAAGGATGCATAAAAGCAGAAGACACAGGCAAACCGCTGAAGAATGTAAGAATTAATGCTTACGGTTATTCTGATGTAAGCACAACGAGTGCAGACGACGGTACATTCGAATTGGGCGGAATATATGCCAACGAGAGTTATTCGCTCAGCATAGAAACACCTCTTTATGACGTATACAGACAGGAATTGCCTAGCGATAAAGACTTGAATATGGAAGACATTATACTTACACGCAGCCTTATCAGCGTCTATGGAGTGTCTGGCGAAATCAGTTCTGACGGCTCTTATTCAACAATAAGCTGGAAAGACCCACTTTCGAGAAAAGGACGCATAATGTGGACAAAATGGGGCAACTCGGAATATAACGAGAGCACCGGAGGTGACTATAGTGCGACAGACTATAATGTAGCTCACGCATTTACGGCAGACGACATAAAAGACTCAATGATGATAGGACAAAGTTTTCTGAAAATAAAAGTATTTATTAAAGCCGAACAAGGTACCTATACAGCTAAAATATGGAAAGGAACGCGTGACAATAACGTGGAAATAGCTTCAAAAGAAATACCTGCTTCTGAAATCACGGCAGAAGGAGCATGGGTAACAGTCGAGTTTGATTCGCCTGGCGTAGAGATTAAGGAAGGAGAAAACTATCTGATAGGAGTAAACTGCAAGAATGGTCCTACTGACCCAATAGGCACCGCCGGCTATGGAAGCAGCATTGACGGAAAGAATAATCTGAAATGGAGCAATAATCAGTATTTATATGACGGATATTATGCATGGAATATTTCTGCATACTGCGGCATACCAGGAACAGAATTGCCAGTAACAACAGAAACAGAAGCGCCGAAATGCTCATATAACATATACCGAATAGATATGTCGCAACCAGAACAAAAGACAAAACTTAACAAGGATCCGCTAACGGAACTGACATTTACTGATAACGACTGGGACGAACTTACAGCAGGGAAATATATGTATTGCGTGAAAGCAGTTTATAACACAGACAAGGAGTCTGCCAGTGCATATACTGACACTATTGTAAGGGCCATCAACATTGATGCCGGCATAGCTGAATTCATATCGCCTATAAAGACTATAGATCCACAAGGTAAAGTTGAAGTAAAGATAAGGGTCAAAAACTATGGCGAAAAACCGCTGACAAATGTATCTGCATATTTCACCGTAAACGACAATGAACCTATTGGGGAAACATTCACGGTAAACTTAAACAAAGGCGAAACCACAGACCTGACTCTTGGTTCTTATGAACTGAAAGAAAAGGCTCTATACATATTCAAGGCATATACTGAAATTGAAGGAGACGAGGCAGTAAACAACGATGCCAAGACATTCTCTTTGCCAAACTTTGATGATGTAGGCCTGCGTGCGTACAGATGGGACGCTTACGGGAATGCCGGTATGATGAAAATACACTCTAACATACCGGAACAGGCTTCGTTCATAAAAGAAGTAATACCGGATGAAGCATTAATAAATGCCGGAGAATATTATGACGGACGTGTATATGCATACACGGCAACATGGTATTCTGAGCCAAGACAATTTGTTGTTCTTGACACAATAACTTGGGCTCCTGTAGCATCAGCTACAACAGAAGACTATATACAGGATATGGCATTTGACTACTCGTCGAAGACGATGTTTGGATTGCGTGCCACAAACACTACCAGTGAACTTGTAAAAATAAGCCTGACTAACGGTGAGACAGAACTTATAGGCAATACCGGAATAAACTTGCATGCAATGGCTTGCAGCAAGGACGGAATATTGTATGCCATATCTTCAGATGGTGACCTATGTACTATAGATAAGGCTACGGGTATACCGACTACAATAGGAAATACAGGAATAACAGACGTGGCATATCTTCAATCAATGGCATTTGACCATAATACAGGGCGATTATTCTGGGTGCATACCGGTGCAAAAAGTCAAGGCGAGCTATATGAAGTGAATCCAGAGACGGCAAAACTGACACCATTAGGAACGGCAATTTATAATGATAACGCATCGGAACTAGTTTGCCTATACACTGTTTATGACCATACTGCAAGCGGAATAATGGCTATGAATGGTAATGACGGTAAATTCATAGTTTATCCAGACGGAAAGAACCTGACCATAAGTTTACCGCTTGAAAATGCCGAGACTGCAGAAGTTAAAATAGTAAACACTGCTGGTATTATGGTTGCGTCAACAATAGTGAATGGTCAAATTACATCATATAAAGTCAACCTTATGCCTGGTGTCTATGTAGCTATAGCCAAAACATCAGCTGGAAGAATATATAAGGCAAAACCATTTGTAATAAGATAAAGATTTAAATTATTAATAAGTAAGCATTAAGAGCCAGAACTGTACAACAGAACATGGCAGTTCTGGCTCATTTGTTAATAAGCAACAATCTGTAATTTTCTTGGATTTAAATAAATATAATTAACCCGTTGGCGGAATTAAATTGGAATGACAAACACAAGTAAAAAGTTGCGCATATCGCTGATTTTTAGTAACTTAGTGGTGCTTAAATCATTAAGTTCAAATCATCGTATGCACAACCTATATACAAAGTTCGTCAAAATACTTGGAATATGCAAGCAATTTTCCAATAATATAGTAAATGAGCAGGGCAATGTTCCCCGTCGTGGTGC